>Ga0265316_10000143_pt1 | contig 77974 bp, 66 predicted proteins | sample 4522metaG_FD_202092 | JGI IMG/M metagenome (GOLD analysis project Ga0265316, IMG submission 202092) | Rhizosphere microbial communities from Carex aquatilis grown in University of Washington, Seatle, WA, United States - 4-5-22 metaG | ecosystem: Host-associated > Plants > Roots > Rhizosphere >... | reverse complement strand
AGGCCTACGTATCAAGGAAAATCGACAGCGGGAGGCACACTTTGCTACGGTTTGGCAGCTATTCGCGGCCGAGAGGTTGAATCGACGCGGCCCAGTGGCCGTGTTTTGCACAAGGCTGTAGCTAGGCCTGCAGCCGGCGACCCTGCGGGCGGCGGCTTTTCTATGGCCCGCTCCCGGTCGGTCGCTGCCGACTTCCAAGGTCGAGAGGCTGCTCCTTTCCCCACGCGCTGCCGATGGCCAACAGCGGTTATTGGGAAGCCACCCGCAAGACGCGCTCCGCCGCCATCAGGAATCGCTGCGGCTCGGGCAGCAGGCTGAGCACCACGAAGGCCTCGTGCTGGAAATCGAAGAAAAAGCCCGGATGGACCAATACATGGTCATGCTCGAGCAGCTCGAGCACCAGCTGCTCTTCGCTGCGGGTCGCCGGCACGCGCACCACTGCGGACCATCCGCCTTCCGCGCGCAGCACTTCGACGGCAGTAAACGCGCTGGCGATCTCGCGTAGCGCGCGCAAATTGGTGCGCACGCGTTCGTGGATCTGCGTCCGCACCGTGGCTCCGCGCGCCAGCAGGTCAGCAGCGGCAACCTGCACCGGCGTGCCCACGGACAAGAAGCTGTCGGCAATCAGTTCCAGCCCGGCCTGTGCCGACGCCCGCAACGCAGGCGGTCCGCCGACCACCATCCAGCCGAGCTTGACCTGCGGAAGCCCGAGTGACTTCGACAAGCCGCCGAGCGTGAATGCCAGCCCATTGCTGTGGACCGCGACGTCTCGCACCGGTGCAGCGCTCTCGAGTGGGTAGTCGGCGAACACTTCGTCGACGATGAGTGGCCAGCCGCGAACGTCGCACACGGCCGACAGCTCGGCGAGATCCGCGGCCGAAACGAATGAACCGGTTGGATGGTTCGGCGAGACTACGATTGCGGCTTTGACTGCTGGCGGCGCGGTCCGCAGCGTGTCCACATCGATCTCCCAGCGGCCGTGATACGCCAGGTCGTAGGGGAGCGCGCGCACGCCCTCGAGGCGCGTCAAGTGCTCGAAAAGGGGATAGCTCGGGCGCGGCACCATGACCGCCTCGCCCGGATCGCACAACAGCTTGAAGAGCCACGTGTAGGATTCGCTGGTGCTCGCCGTCAGGACTACCTGATCGGGCTCGACCTGGACGCCCCGCCGGAGGTGATCGGCCGCAACGGCGCGGCGCGCGTCGGGCAACCCAAACGGCTGCGGTTCGTAGCGCAACGCTCGGGGCAACGACAACGCGGCCAGCAGATCCGCGGGGTACGACAGGCCGGCCCGCGTCGGATTGGACTCGGTCAGATCCGTGACAGCGACACCTGACGCTCGCAACCTGCCGAGGGCGCGCGTCAGGGCGTTCAACTCAGCGTGTCGCGGCAGGCGCTGCGAAAACATCGGCGTCTATTCTCTTGGCAGGTCGATACCGGCGACGACTGCCGCCGTCAAGCACTCAACCTGGGTCCAATCACCCAACCATGTAACAGGGGGTCGGGAATTGCCCCAAAAAGTCCGCCGCGCCGTGGAATTCAGAGAAAGTCACCGGAGTGGCAATAGTCTTGCGTATACCGGCAGCAGGCGTTGCGCATGGTCCGGCAGAAACCACTTTCTAACTGCCTTTTAACCACGATCTTACGTCCATTTCATCGCGGATCGTGAGCTCGTACGGTATCGTCAGTGTGCATGCGATGTGGAAGCAAGACCGTCTTGACAAAATAGAAAACGTATTTGGTCAGTGTCCAAACGTTTATCTGCCGATAAGGAGGCCACCGATGAATCACTGCAAGCGGTTGATGGTACGCTCGGGAGTTCGGCTATTGAGTATCCTTCTGTTCAGCGCCGGTCTGGAGCTGCTGGTCGGTCCCGCGCCCGCCATGAGTGCGATTCGCAACGCCGCGCCGACGTGCGTCGGGGACTGCGACCACAGCGGCTCTGTGACGATCGACGAGATCGTCACTGGAGTGAACATCGCACTCGACGAGTTGGCGCTCGGCCGCTGCGCAGCTCTGGACTGTAACGAGACCGGCGAGGTCACGGTCGACTGTCTGGTCAGTGCAGTTGCCGCGGCGTTGAACGGATGCCCGTCGATCCCCCCGAGTAGTCCGACACCAACGGCTACGGCGACGGCGCCGAACACCGCCGCGCCGACATCGAGCACCGCTGCGCCGACAGCGACGGTCACACCGACTGTTGCGATACCTCCTAGCGACTGCGGCACCTTCCTCACCTTGTGGGGGCGCATCGGCAGCGGCGACAGCGAATTCCACGATCCCGCCGGCATCGCCGTGGATGGCACCGGCACCGTCTTCGTCGCTGACTCGGGAAACAATCGCATTCAGGAATTCAGCAACGACGGGACGTTCCTCACGGAGTTTGGGAGCCCGGGCAATGGGGATGGAGAGCTCGACACCCCGAGGGGCGTCGCCGTCGATCGCGATGGGAATGTCTTCGTCGCCGACACCAACAATAATCGCATTGAAAAGTTCACGCACGCCGGCACCTTCCTGGCAAAGTGGGGTAGCGCGGGAAATGGCGATGGCCAGTTCAGCGGCCCCACTGGTGTTGCCGTGGATCGGGACGGCAACCTCTTCGTCGCCGACCGCTTCAACAACCGCATGCAGAAGTTTACGAACGATGGAGTGTTCCTCATCAAGTGGGGGAACGCCGGAGATGGCGACGGAGACTTTTCCAACCCCATCGGCGTGGCTGTCGATAGTGATGGGGGTGGCGTGTTCGTTGCCGATCACTTCAACGATCGCATCCAGAAGTTCACGTTGACCGGAGCGTTCCTTGACAAGTGGGGTCATCCGGGTACCGGCGAGGGTGAGTTCAGTGACGTGGAAAGCATCGCTGCGATTGACGGGGATGTGTTCGTCGCTGACACTGACCGGATTCAGGAGTTCAAGAACAATGGAGACTTCATTACGACCTGGGGTGATTTGGGCAACCGCGCCGGCCAATTCAATTCCGCCATCGGTGTTGCAGCCGACGCGGATGGGAATATCTTCGTCACTGACGAGAATCAGCGTGTGCAGAAGTTCGTGTGTCCCTAGGCCACAATGGCAAGTAGATAACCACCATCCTGCCCAGCGGGCACGCTTCGAGACGGCCGCTGAGAAGATGCGAGCTCCTCAGCGTGAGCGGTTATTTCCTCGAAACGGAAGACGTTGCCGCTCACGCAGAGGAGGCGCCAGCCCTCCAGGCGCCGTCTCGAAGCGTGCGATCTTGGCGGCATACCGCTGAACTCACTGGCATTGTGTCCGGCCCTGCGGGTGGATAACTACGACCGGGGCGCCGCCGCACGCGGCCGCAGCAGCGTACGGAGTGACGGATGCTCCACGAATGCTCGGCGCAACTGGTGACCCGGCGGCAAGGACTCGGCCAGCTGGTTGACGAGCGTGGCACAGCGCCGCCGCGCCGCATGTGCGTCGTCGCGCCGGCGTTGCCGCTCGTGCACGCGGGCGGCGGTCGCGGCGATGCGCCATTCCACGAGCGGCAGCTCGCAGACGTCGAGCGCGGCGCGCGCTTCGCCGAGATGCGCTTCGGCGTCCGCCAGGCGACCGGCCTGCAAGGCGATTTCCGCCAATAGCCGGGCGGCATCCGCGCGCGGCCGCGGTTCGTCGGCCGTCGCCGCCAGCGTCTGGAGTGCCGCGGCCTCGGCGCGCGCGCGCTCGAGGTCGCCACGCGCCAACCACACCTGCGCGAGCCCTTGACGGCAACGCAGTTGCGCCGACCACGGCATGGCGGGCCCTGCGGCGGCCCGGGCAAGCTGCGGCGCGGTGAATACCGTGTAGGCTTCGTCGAGCTGGCCGAGGCCGAGCAGCGCGAAGGCCAGCCGGAACATCGCGGTCTGCCGCGCGCCATCGCTCAAGTCCTCGTGCAGCAGCTCCGCGCGTGCGATGGCTGCCGCACCGGCGAAGTCGAAGGCCTCGGTGTGCAGTTTGGCCGTCGCTGACCTCAGCAGACTGCAAAAGTGCAGACTGCCGACTTGCTCACCAAGCTGTAATCCTTCTTCGATGGCGGCGAGGGCCGCGCCCCATTCCCCGCGCTGCAGGAGCGCATCGACGCGTACGTGGTAGGACCACAGGCACATGTAGGCGTTGCCGGCGTCGCGGGCGACCTCGATGCCTTCCGCTGCGGTCTGTACTGCGGCCTGTAAGTTGGAACGGGCAAGCTGCAGGAGCGCAAGCACGAGCGCACTCTGCGCCAGGACCTCGCGATCGCCAGTGGTGCGTGCGATCGCGATGGTCTCCTCTCCCAGGCGCACATCCGCGATCCGACCGCCCTGCAGTTGAACCTGCCAGTAGGCCGCATGTCCCTGTGCGTTGGCGCGTAGCAGCGGGTCGTCGACGCGTTGACTGAGCATCATCCCTTCGACCGAGGCGCGGCGGCTGCCCTCGGAATCCACCCATCCGAGTACCGTGGCGCGGTGGAGCATGGCGTTGGCTTCCCATCCGATCTCGCCGTGATCGCGGGCCCACGCCGCCAGCGTGTCGCATGCCTGCAGCGTACCGGGCAGGTCCCCGAGGCCGCGGCGCACGCGGGTGAGCTGGTCGAGGAGGAGCGGATACACCGCCGCAGCATCGGTTGCCGGGAGATGTTTGACCAGCGTGACGGCGTGCGTCAGCCGTGCCGCCGCCTCACGATGCGCCCAGCGCCGCATGTCACCGTCGGCGCCGCGCCGCAGATGATCGATCGCGCGCTCGTACTCGCGCGCGTGCTCGAAGTGATGCGCCATCTGCGTTTCGACCACCCCGGGGTGTGCGCCATAGGTCTCCTCGAGCCATTCACCGAGACGCTGGTGCAAGCGCAGGCGGCGCGCCGCCGAGACGCGTTCGACCAGGACGCTGGGATACAGACTGTGGGTGAAGCGGTAACGGGCCACCTGCGTCCCGTCGGGCCGGGCGAACAGCGGCGCCGCGGCCAGGAACTGCCGCTGCCGTGCCAGCTCGTCGCACCACTCTTCGACCGCCAGACCATCCTTGCCGAGGCCAGCCGCGACCGATGCGACGGTAAACTCGATCCCCAGAACACTCGCCACTTCGAGCAGGCGCTGCGCCTCCGGCTCCAAGCGCGCAATCTGCTTCTCGACCAGGAGGCGGAGGCTTTCCGGAACGGCGTGAGCAATCTCGTCGAGCGGTTTTCTCACCCGCCAGCGCCCGTCCTCCGCCTCGAGCACGCGCAGCGCCACGAGTTCGTCCACCACCCGCACCATGAAGAGCGGATTCCCGTCCGTGCGCCGGTGCACGGCGCGCGCCAGCTGCGGCGGAAAGGCGTGTCCGCCGAAGCGCTGCGCGAGATACGCGGCGACGTGCGGCTCGCGCAGAAACGCCAGCCCGATGTCCTCACACTGGCGCCGCACCCCCAGCTCCTGGATGAGCGCCCGGAGCGGGTGTCCCGCCACGATGACGTCGCCTGAGCGGTAACTCCCGATCACGAGGAGGCGCGCCGATTCCTGTCGCCGCCCGAGCATCGCCAGCAGATCGAGGGTGGAATAGTCGCTCCAGTGCAGATCCTCGAGCACCAGGAGAACCGGCGTCGCGGCGGACAGCGCCTCGATGGCGTCCACCATCTCGCGCAACATCCGCTCTTTGGTGACTCCCAGCAGCTGCCGCCGCAAGCTCTCGTGATCGTCGCGCTGCTCCAGCCATGGCAGCTGCACCAACCAGGTGGGGGCGCGGGTCTCAAGGACGCGGATGACCCGGTCGGCCCCGGGCTCGCGCAGCAGCCGTCCGAACGCTTCGAGGACCGGCAGATAGGCCTCCGCAACCCCGTAGTGCTCGAGACACGCGCCGCGCGCAATCAATAGATCCGGATCGGACGCGGCGCGGGCCAGGAATGCGTCGAGCACCGTGGTCTTGCCGATGCCGGCTTCACCGGAGAAGAACACCAGCTGGCGCTGGCCGGCGAGGGCGCTCGCGAGCCGCTCTTCGAGCTGCGCCAGCACCGCGTCCCGACCGACTATTGCGGTGCGTGGATCGGCGGCCGGCAGCACACGCGTCGAGCGGCTTCGCAGGGCGATGAAGCGGTATCCTCGCCGCGGGACGGTTTCGATGAAACGCGGCACTGCGGGATCGTCATCGAGGGCGCGACGAATTTCCAGGATGATTACCTTGAGCACCCCGTCGCTGACGTGGGTCTTGGCCCAGCCGGCCCGCAGCAGCTCGGCCTTCGAGACCAGCTGGCCGCGGTCCTCGACCAAACGGCGCAGGACGCCGAATGCCTTCGGGGTAAGGGCCACCACCTCGCCGCCGCACGACAGCCGCTCGGTGGCGAGATCAAGGCAGAAATCACCGAATGTCAGACGTTGGTCCGCTTCCATGAGTGGCAGGGAACCGTTTTCTTACCGCCTTCTAACCCCAATCTCACGTCTGTTCCATAGTGAATGCCGGCGGGGCGCCGTATCTTCGCTCGCATGGAATGGAACCGCAAGCGCCGATCAACCACGCAACCGGCTTCGGTCAATCGGAACGGTGGTGCAACCAACCTGCGCTCCAACGCTGTCGTCGAGCGCAAGCCACCAAGGAGGTGCGCCATGAGAAACATGCACCACACTCTGTGTCGCATGTTTGGAGTTGCACCCCTCTGCCTCGCCGCAGCGTTGCCCGCCAGCGCGCTGATGCTGCGATGTCCCGTCGACTCGGTCAAGGTCGGCGACGTTTGCATCGACAAGTACGAGGCGAGTGTCTGGCAGATTCCGTCCGGGAACACGGCGCTCATCAGAAAAGTGCAGCTGGGTCACGCGACTCTCGCGGATCTCACGGCCGGTGGGGCGACCCAGGTGAGCGCTGCATTCAACTGCGGCCCGGCCTTCCCGCCGACGTTTGACGCGACCGGGAATTGGACGAGCCCGCTCTTCGCGGTTTCCGTCGCCGGCGTGAAGCCGACGAGCTGTGTGACCTGGTTTCAAGCGGAGCAAGCCTACGCGCTCTCCGGAAAGCGCTTGCTCACCAACCAAGAGTGGCAGCGCGCCGCCGCCGGCACCGCCGATCCCGGTACGGACGACGGTGGCACCGACTGTAATATCGGGGGTCTTGGCCGTCCCCAGGATACCGGCTCGCGCGCCAACTGCGTGTCGAACTGGGGAACTTTCGACATGGTGGGCAACGTTGCGGAATGGGTGGCCGAGTGGACAGCGCAACCGACCGAGTGCCCCGGGTGGGGCACGTTCAGCGAAGACCTGATGTGTCTCGCGGGTGCAAGCACCACGGCGACAGGCCCGGCTGCGCTGGTGCGCGGCGGAGCGTTCAACGGCACCTTCGTGGAAGCCGGAGTGTTCGCCGTCACTGCTGCGGATCCTGCTCGGTCTGGGCAGGGCATCGGCTTTCGCTGCGGCCGCGCCAATATCAGCGCGCCCGCGACCGCGCCGGCCCTCGTGCGCGGAGCCGCCGTCAGCAAATGAGGCCGTCGAGTGCGCTAGGGCCTGCGGCCGGCGTCTCTTTCCATGGACCGCTCCCGATGGTCGCTGCGAGATTCCAAGTCCGACAAACGGGTCGTGCCAGGGGTGATGTCTATGCGTATGGAACGGAACCGCAGCGCCGATCAATCGTCCAACCGGCTTGGAACCGCAAAGCGAGGCGGCGCCCCGGATCGTATCGTCGAAGGCAAGCCACCAAGGAGGTACGTTATGAGTGACCGAAACACTTACAAAGGCAGGTGCTTTTGCGGCGCGGTGCAATTCACCGTGAGCGGCGAGCCCGAGGGCATGGGCTATTGCCACTGCGAGTCATGCCGGCGCTGGTCGGCTGCGCCGGTCAACGCCTTCACGCTATGGAAACCCGAAGCCGTGCAGATCATGCGGGGCGCCGATAACATCGGCACCTACAACAAGACGCCGCGCAGTCATCGCAAGTGGTGCAAGGCCTGCGGCGGCCACATCTTCACGGAGCATCCCGGGCTGGGACTCATCGACGTGTATGCGGCGGTCATCCCGGACTTCCCGTACCGCGCCGTCATCCACATCCAATATCAAGAGACGACGTTGCGCATTAAAGACGGGGTGCCGAAAATGAAGGACGTGCCGGCGGACATGGGCGGCACGGGGCTCAGCATGGCGGAATGACGCCGGAGGTGGAACGGCGAGCTCGCGCCGCTCACCCGCAGCGATCGAATGGAGGAGCGATGATGAACACAGTGATGATGATGAAAACAGCCAGGATGATCGACCTTTCCATTGCGCTCGGACTCGCACTGGGCGCGGCGCGCGCGGCGGCGGTCGACTTTCCCACGGTTCCCGTGGCGCGGTGCGCGCCCGACGCGGTGCTGGCGGGGACGGCGTGCATCGACAAGTACGAGGCGAGTGTGTGGCGCGTGCCCAATGCGACCACGACGAATGCCGGCTTGCTGAAGACGATTCAATTTGGGCGGGCGACTCGGGCCGACTTGATAGCGGGCGGCGCAATGCAGTTGGGCACGACGGGTGACGACTATGCGCCGTGTACGAGGAACGGCCAGAACTGCGCCAATGACATCTACGCCGTGAGCCTGCCGGGAGAGATGGCGTCGTCGCAGATCACGTGGTTTCAGGCGCAAGAGGCCTGCGGCAATGCCGGCAAGCGCCTGCCGACCAACGCCGAGTGGCAGGTGGGGGCGAACGGGACACCGGACCCGGGACCGGACGACGGAACGACGGACTGCAACAGCAACAGCGACGGCCAATCGCTCACGGGCGCACGCAGCCGCTGTGTCTCGGCGCGCGGCGCCTTCGACATGGTGGGCAATCTTGCCGAGTGGGTGGCGGACTGGGTGCCGTTCCCGACAAACTGCCTGGGCTGGGCCAGCTTCAGTAATGACGACATGTGCCTTGCCGGCGCAAGCACGACAGCCAATAGTCCCGCGGCGCTGGTGCGTGGCGGGGCGTTCGCCGGCGTCGGCGGCCACGGTGCCGGCCCGTTGGCGGTCCACCCCTTCGCGCCGTTTCACGCCGCCACCTTCATCGGCTTTCGCTGCGCCCGGTAGGGACGATGATGATGAAGCCAATGATGACTCAGGGTTCTCTCGCCGTTGGGCGGGTGGCGGCGATCGTCACCGGCATGTTCGGGGTGCGCATGTACCACGGCGCCGCCGTTGCGCGACTGCGCTCGCCGCGCTGCCGGCGCCGCGCTGCCCGGCTGGGGAAGGAGGTCCGTATGCAGTGCTGATCGTCCAATTCCCGACAGGGACCGAGGTGGCGCCGGCATGCCCGATCGGCCGCGCGCAGCATCTCAGGTCCGCTTCGTTCGCCTTCACAACCCGGGGAGCGGCTGCGCCGGTTTCCCCACAACCCCTCAACCAATAGGAGGACTTCATGAATCGCTTCCATACGGTGACGTCACGACAAATATATCGTATTACGATATTATTTCCGACCGCTGCCTGGCGTCTCCTGGCGCTGCTCCTGGCGGTAAGCATGCCCGCCGGGATGTGGCGCGCGACGCCGGTCTGGGCGGATCCCTTTTCCTTCAGCACCGGTTCCCCGGACGGGCTTCTCGGCGCGTTGTCCGAGCCGGCCAGCACCGGTCACCTGGAGACCGAGACCGCCGACGACTTCATCCTGACGGAGACCACGAGCATCGCGCAGGCGACGATCGTCGGATTGATTCCGGCCGGCGCTGCGCTGGCGAATATCAGCAACGTGGAGGTGGAGATTTATCACGTGTTCCCCACGGACTCGGATCCCGCCTCGGGGGCCGTGCCGGCGCGCGCCAACTCACCCGCGGATGTCGAGATCAACAGCGCCACGCGCGATGCGCGCATGGGAACGCTGATGTTCACCGCCAGTCTGTTCCACGGCAGCTTCTCGGTCTTGAACACCGTGGTGGACGGCATCAATCCCGCCCCGGAGAATATGACGAATGGCGAGGGACCGGCGAGCGGCGAAGCGGTGCAGATTACCCTCACCTTCACCCCGCCGATCATGCTGTCGGCCGACCACTACTTCTTCCGCCCCGCAGTCCAGGTGGCGGGCGGCGATTTCCTGTTCCTGTCGGCACCGAAGCCGATCGTGGCGCCCGGGACGCCGTTCATGGGAGACCTGCAAGCTTGGGCGCGCAACTCGGATTTGCAGCCGGACTGGCTGCGCATCGGCACCGACATCATCGGCGGGTCCCCTGTTCCAACATTCAACATGGCATTTTCCCTGACAGGCGAAACCGTTTCCCAGGCCGCGCCCACGCCGACGGCGCGGCCAACCGCAACTCCGGCGGATCCACCGGCCAATAGCGATGGCGGCGGTTGCGGGATCGATGCCAGCCCATCGGCACACCGGGCCCTGTGGCTCCTGCTGACGCCGGCCGCGCTGTTGTGGTCGACGCGCCGGCGGCGCCGGTGAGCTCGTCCTGAGCTCGGCACTTCAAGGAAGTCAGGGAGCGCAGGCGTCGATTGTTGTACGTGGCGTTTCGGAAATGACCCTGTAACCGGACTGGTCGAAACGGCCAGAACCGAAAAACGAAAAGGAAAGGAGATTCACATGAAATACTTGCTACTGAGCGTATGCTCATTGCTGTTCTCGTCCACGGTGTTCGCCGATCAATCGGTGACGGTCAGGGGAACAGCATTGAAGTGACCTACGACACGGCACAAGTGTCTCTCAGCGCGCAGGGTGATGCGGGGTTTTCCGGCTCGCTCGGTCCCATCGCATCGCCGTGCGCCAATCCGCTGTTCCTCATCCGCATCGCCCAGCCGGCGGGAGTCTTCGGGCGCTGGATCGCCACCGGAGCCGTGCGCTCCGTCGGCCACAACTCTTTTCTTGACGAGCCAAAAGGGCACGAGGACTGAAGGGAAGACGTCGAAACGCCACGTACCAGATGAAGGCGAGGCCGGAACGGCCTCGCGTTTTGTCTCTTGAGAAGAGAGGGCCTCAGTCAACGCTGCGCCGCGATCCGGGCTCACCCAGGCAGCACGTCCGCAAACACAAATCCATCGCGCTCGACGATTTCGCCGCCGCTGATCGGAATGGCATGCCGGAACATCGGGCCGGCGAACACGAAGCTGTGGAACTCGCCGTTCTCACCGCATGGATCAACCGTGGGGGGAAGGTCGCTGAGCAAATCGAGGGTGAGCTCGCGGCCGGCGAACGCCGGCGACAACTGCTTGGGATCGACACACGTCAGCATGGCGCGCACACCGCCGGCAATCATCTCGCGCGCCAACGCCGGCGTCGGCCGCTGCCACAACGGAAAGAGCAGCCGCAGGCCGGAGTCGGCCATGCGCTCCTCCCGATAGCGGCGGACGTCTTCGAGAAAGAGATCGCCGAAGGCAACGGCATCAATGTGCTCCACGCGCGCCCGGTGCAGGGCGGCCTGCATGGCCGCCTCGTACTGCTCGTTGCTGCACGGCGACGGAATCGGCACCCGCCACAGCGGTAGCGCCGCGGCCGCCGCCTGCGCTTCGAGCAGTTGCTCGCGCACCGCGTGCATGGCCACCCGGCCGGCACTCTCATTCACCGTCGTCAGCAACCCAACGACGTCATACTCCCCCTGCTGCCGGAGAACGTGCAACGTCCAAGCGCTGTCCTTACCGCTACTCCACGAGAGCAAGACCCGAGGTTTCGTCATCGACAGATTATACAGGCGCAGCATGCCACGCCGCTACCGCATGCGGCCAGCATCCTCCCTGATCCGCGGCCCGTTGAGCCGCTGCAGCGTCATCAGCTCACGGCACCAAGATGACTTTGCCGACCGTCTGTTGCTGCTCGATGCGCGCGTGGGCCCGCGCCGCGTCGGCGAGCGGCATGGTCTCGATCGGCAGGTGGATCGCGCCGGCGCTCAATGCTTCGAAGAGATGTGCGTACGCCGCGGGGATCGCGCTCAGGTGGGCCTGGATCGTCGTGCCGAGGAAGTAGGTGCGCAGGGCGATGTTGCGGCCGCCGCGCAGCCAGTGGGTCAACGCCTCCGGCGGCGGATCGCCGGCGGCGTGGCCGAACAGCACGACGGTGCCATCGACGGCCGTCATGTCGATGCTCCGCCGGAAATGCGGACCGGCCACCGAGTCGTACACCACGCGCGCCCCGGCCCCGCCGGTGTGCGCGTGCACGCGTGCCACCGGATCCTCGGTGCGATAGTTCACGACATGCGTGTAGCCGGCACGCCGCGCCACCTCGGCCTTGTTCGCGGAGCTCACCAGGCCGATGCTTGTCGCCCCGAGCTGACGCAGCAGCCCGCCCATGAAGCAGCCGACACTGCCCGCGGCGGCATGAACGACCACAGGGTCACCCCGACGGATCGTCTGCACCTGATGCGTCATGAAATACGCCGTCAACCCGGCGACTGGACACGCGGCTGCCAGCTCGAACGACAACCTCTCAGGAATCGGAACCGCCAGCAGCGCCATGGCCAGCGTCGCCTCGGCGTACGCACCGCCCGTGTTGATTCCCAGGACGCGGTCGCCGGGCTTGATGTGCGTGACGGCGTCGCCAACCGCATCGACGACACCGGCAAAATCGCTTCCCGGAATCATCGGCAGCTGCACGTCGGGCTCATCGCCACGCCGGGTGTTGATGTCGTGAAAGTTCACCGCGATGGCGCGGTTGCGGATGCGCACAAAGCCCGACCCGGGCTGCGGCTCGGGCACTTCGACCACCTGCAACACCTCCGGCCCGCCGATCGCCGTCATCTGAATTGCTTTCATCGCCATCCCCGTTGTCTGAAGCTTGCAAGAAAAACGAAGAAGAAATCCGCCAGTTCGCCCGCCATCGGGGCATCACGAAAGCACGAAATTTCGAAATCAGGAAAGGAGAAGAGACGAAATCCTTTCTCTTTTTCGTGCTTTCGCCGTTTCGTGTTTTCGTGATTCGCTTTTGGACTCGGGCATCGGCCGCGCTGTGTCACTGTAACCATCGGCTCTCATCAATCAGCCGCAACACCCGATCGATCTCCTCGACGGTGTTGTAGAAATGCACGCCCATGTGGATGCATCCTTCGCGGGCGTTGATGACGATGCGTTGGTTCTGCATGGTATCGACCAACTGGCGCGCACTGGGCCCGTTCGGCGGCGGCGCAAACAGCACGATCCCTGACCACTCGCCGCGACCGCGTGGACTTTCGACATGGCAGCCACGCCGCTCGACCGCGTCGACCAGGTAGTCGGTGAGCTCACGAACGCGGGCCTCGATGCGCGTGCTGCCGATCTCCTCGATGAACCGCAACGATTCGTTGAGCGCAGCGATGGCGATGTAGTTGCGCGTGCCCTCTTCGAAGCGGCGCGCGCCGGCAACCATGCGTTGGTCGTACGGCGCTTCGGGGTCCTCCGGATCGGTGTCGACGAGCAGACTACCGGTGCCGACATGCAGCGGCTGCAGCAGATCGAGACACGCGTGACGACAATAGAAGACGCCCAGGCCTTGCAGACCGAGCAGCCACTTGTGGGTCCCGGCGGTGAGGAAGTCCACGGCGCTGTCGCGCACGTCGAGCCGCAGGGTGCCGAGTCCCTGGATAGCATCGCACAACAGCAGCCCGCCGCGCTCGTGGACGACCTCGGCGAGCCGGCGCAGGTCGGCGCGGAAGCCGGAGTTGAATTGCACGAAGCTCACCGAGAGCAGGCGAGTCCGTGGGGTCCACGCATCGGCGACCTGCTCAGGGGTGATGCGCCGGTCATGCTGCGGCAGCAGCCGCGTCACCACGCCGCGCGAGTCCCGCGCCATCCACGGGAGCACGGTAGCCGGATACTCACCCTGCACCGCAAGCACCTCGTCACCAGCGTGCAAAGGCAAGCTGTGTGCGACCCACAGGACGCCTTCGGACGTATTGCGGCAGAAGGCCACCTCGCCGGCGTCGCTGCCGAGCAGGCGCGCCACCCGCGCGCGCGTCTCTTCCACCAAAGGCACGTTCCCCTTGATTGCCGCAATCACGCCGTTGCGCGCGTAGCCGTCGAGGCGACCTTGCAGCACGCTCACCGTCCGCAGCGGCAGCACGCCGAGCCCGTTGGTAGCAAAGTACGTATATCGTTCGAGCGCCGGGAATTCGCCGCGAATCTCGCGCACCTCCTGATCGGTCAACGGGCCTGCGTCCGGCGTCATTTCCATGGTGCGTCACCGGTTGGGTCGCTGCGAGTTTTCAAGTCTGACCGCGTGCTAGCGAAGTAGTCCACGACGACCTTGATCTGATCCGTGGGCCGACCGAGGTCGCGCAGCGCAGCCGGGATGTCCGCCTGCCGGATGCGGTGCGACACGAAGCGTTCGGCTGGCACCTCGCCGGCCACCATGATCGCCAGCACCTCTTCGACTTCCGCGGCATTGGTGCCGATCGGGAAGACGAGGTCGGTCTCTTTCAAACACAAAGACGCCGGCCGAATCGTGAGGGCGTCGCGGGGAATTCCGGCAAGCACGACAACGGCGCCGCCGGGCCCCGGCAGGCGCACGGCTTGCTCCATCACATCGGCACGGCCAACCGCCTCGAGCACCAGCTGCGGACGGCCGCCGAGGGCGTCGGCAATTGCCGCGGTGAGATCAGCACCCGCGGGCGGCGCGATGACGATATCGGCTCCCAGCTCCCTGGCCAGGGCGGCGCGCGCGGCAACCGGTTCGCTCACCACGATACGGCCGGCACCCAAGCGGCGCGCCCAGAACAACATGGACAAGCCGATCTGTCCGGCCCCGAGAATGGCGACGCGTTGCCCGCGCTGCAGGCGACCGCGGCGAACGAAGTGGAGGCCGTTGGCGAGTGGTTCAGCGAGGACGGCGTGGAGACTCGGCAACGGATCGGGCACGCGGACGCAGGTCGCGGCTGCGACGACGATCCCCTCGCTGAAGCCGCCGCGGTGCGGCGACATCCCCAGCCCGTCACCGAGTGGCACGGCGCGCTCGCCTGGGTGCCACGCCGTCACGCCGGCGCCGCACGACTCGATCTCGCCGATCACCTCATGACCGAGGATGGTGCCGGGCGCGGACACCTGCGCCAGGACCTTGTCTGATCCGCAAATACCGCAGGCGTGCACGCGCAGGCGCACCTGGCCGGGGCCGGGTGTTGGCACCTCCAGCTCGCGCAACTCGAACGTCTCGGACGCGATCAGCACTGCGGCGCGGCTCAGCATCGGGGCACGGTCGCGCTCGTGTAGCATGCAGCCAACAACCTGCCTAGGGCCTGCGGCCGGCGTCACTTCTATGGCCCGCTCCCCCCTTCGGGGGGCCTTAGGACAGGATTGGTGGCTAGGCGCTGCCAAGTCCGACAGGCTGCTAGGGTGGGTGATTAGCCCCACCTCGGTCTGGGCCTTTTGCCTGGTTTGCGTTCGCATGCGAGTGCGCAGCGCGGCGGGGGCCCGATGCACCGCAGGCATCTGCCTTGCTCTATGGTTCCGCGTGGGTACGCGAATTCTCATTGTCGAAGACGACACGGTCCTGCGGAAGCACTTGGTGCGACTCTTTCTCCGTGAGGGCTACGCGGTCAGCACCGCGGCGAGTCGCGCGGCGGCGTTGGAGCAGTTGGCCGACACTTCGTTTGACGTCCTCCTCCTCGACGTCAAGCTTCCCGATGGCGACGGCCTCGACCTGCTGGCCGGGCTCAGCGCCGAGCGGCGGCCTGCTCTGGCGGTGGTGATGAGTGCGTTCTGCACCGCCGAGCACGAACGGCATGCGGAACGTTTGAATATCTGCCGCCTGCTGCGCAAGCCGCTCGATCTGCTGCAGCTCCTCGATACCGTCCGTCACGCCGTAGCTCAGCAACGAGACTGATCACAATAGCCATTGAGTCATTGGGTGATTGTGTCATCGGGCATCAGACCAATGGCTCAATGAATCGATGACCCAATGATTCATTGCCCGTTGAGTCAATGCGCTGATCAGCCCAAGCCGAATTTTTCCAAGCGATAGCGCAGGGTGTCGCGGGAGATGCCGAGCAGGCGCGCGGCCGCGCTCTGGTTGCCGGAAGCCTTGTCCAGGGCCCGTACGATGAGGGCGCGCTCGACGGCTTCCAGGGAAAGGCCGTTGTCGGGAAAGTCGATGCGGATATCACCCGACGGCGTCACGGCGACGGTGCCGCCCGCGGTGGACGTCGTCGGCAGACCAAGATCGTCGATGCGCACCGGGTCGCTGTCGGAAAACAGAACGACGCGTTCCATCGTGTTCGCCAACTCGCGCACATTGCCAGGCCACGGGTACTGCGCCAATGCCGCCTCGGCCTCGGCGGACAAAACGCGGGGGACGGCGCCGTAGCGCCGGCAGGTATCTTCGAGGAGGGCACGTCCCAGCCGCGCCGCATCCCCTTCGCGCTCGCGCAGCGGCGGGATGCGGATGACGGCGACGGACAGACGCTGATAGAGATCCTCGCGGAACTCGTTGAGGCGCACGGCGGCTTCGAGGTCGCGGTTGGTGGCGGCGACGATCTGCACGTCGACACGGCGCGCCGCGTTGGCGCCCACGCGGCGCACGACCTTCTCCTCGATCACCTTCAGAAACTTCGCTTGCAACGCCGGCGAGATGTGGCCGATCTCGTCGAGGAACAGCGTCCCCCCTTCGGCGGTTTCAAACAGGCCGGCGCGCGCCGTCTTGGCGTCGGTAAACGCTCCTTTTTCGTACCCGAACAGCTCCGCCTCGATCAGGTTTTCCGGCAGCGCCGTGCAATTGACTTCGATGAAGGGGCCATCGTGTCGGCCGCCGCTGGCGTGTAACGCGCGGGCGACGTGCCCCTTGCCGCTGCCGGTTTCCCCGAGCAGCAGGACCGTTGGGGCGGGAGCACCGGCGCCGCTGGTCATGTGTCCAATCCGCGTCACCAGCGCGCGCAAGCGCTCCGCGGATGGCGATTCACCGAGAATGGCGCCGGCCGCCGCGCCGCGTTCGCGATAGTAGGAGATCTCGCGCCGCTCGCGCGTGCCGCGCAGGGCGTGCTCGACCTTGAGCTGGATCTCGTTCAGATCGAACGGCTTCTGCACGTAGTCGCGGGCACCGCGCTGCATGGCGTGCACGGCATCGCTCACCGAGCCGTACGCCGTCATCATGATCACCGGCAGGTCCGCATCTTTGGAGAGCAGTGCCCCGAGCAGGTCGAGCCCGCTGCCGTCAGGTAGGCGGAGGTCGAGCAAGACGATGTCGGCCGAGGCGGCCTCCACCATGCGTTTCGCGTCGGCGATGGTGCCGGCGTGTTGGGTCTCGAACCCGAGTCGGGAAAATAATTTTGCGAGGCTGCGCGCCAGCAGCGCTTCGTCGTCGACGATCAGCAACGTGTGCATCGGAGCGACATTTCCACAGATGAAGCAACTGACAACATCACAACCCAACTCGAAAGCAGGAAGCAGATTGTTTCGCGCAAAGGCGCAAAGGCGCCAAGGAAGAGGCGCCAAGAACGAACCCACTGGACGGATTCACTCTCACCGTGCGTCGTGGGAAGGGAAGAAACATGTCTCTGATCCTCGACGTCGTTCTTGGCACCTTGGCGTCTTTGCGTGAGTCTCGCTTCTTTCGGAGGGAACCTTAGGCCACCAGCGACCGGACCGCGCGCACCACGTGCTCGGCGGTGAAGCCGAATTTCTCCATGTTCACCTCACCCGGTGCCGAGGCGCCGAAGCGATCGATACCGATGGCCATACCGTGGTTGCCGATCCAAGTGGACCACCCGAAGGTGGCGCCGGCTTCGATCGACACGCGTGCCGTCACCGCGGAGGGCAGAACCGCTTCACGGTACTCGGCACTTTGCTGCGCGAAGGTCTCCCAGCACGGCATCGATACGACGCGCACGGCAATTCCGCTCTTGGCAAGGATCTCCCGTGCCTCGAGGGCCAGATGGACCTCGGAGCCCGTGCCGATGATGAGCGCTTGCGGGCGGCCACCGTTGGCGTCCGCCAGCACGTAGGCACCGCGCCCTAGGCCCGACGCCGGCGCCAGCTTCGCCGGATCGAGGACCGGAACTTTTTGCCGCGTCAGCACGAGGGCCACGGGGCCGTCGCGATGCGTCATCGCCCAACGCCACGCTTCTGCCGTCTCGTTGGGATCGGCGGGACGAACCACGGCGAGGTGCGGCATGGCGCGCAGGGCCATGAGATGTTCGATGGGCTGGTGTGTGGGGCCATCCTCACCCAGCGCTACGGAGTCGTGAGTCCACACGAAGATCACCGGGAGGCTGTTGAGCGCCGCCAGGCGCACCGCCGGGCGCATGTAATCGGAGAACACGAAGAAGGTCGAAACGAAGGGGCGCACGCCGCCGTGGTAGGCCATGCCGTTGGCGATCGCGCCCATGGCGTGCTCGCGCACGCCGAAATGGAAGTTGCGGCCGGCGCCGGATTCCGCGTCGAACGAGCCGGCATTCTTGAGTGAGGTGCTCGTCGACACCGAGAGATCCGCATCGCCGCCGACGAGCGCCGGCACGCGTGTGGCGATAGCGTTGAGCGCCTTGCCGCCGGCCTGTCGTGTCGCTTGTGCATCGCCGGGCCCGAACGCGGGCACATCGGCATCCCAGCCCGCGGGCAGGTCGCCGCGTTGCACGGCGTTCCATTCCTCGGCCAACTCCGGGAATACGCAGGCGTAGGATTGGAGACCTTCCTGCCATTCGGCTTGTGTTCGCTGGCCGCGCTCGATCGCCTCGCGGAAATGCGCCGCCGCGTCCTCCGGAACGTAGAAGGAGCGCTCCGGGTCCCACCCGAGGGCCTGTTTCGTCAGCTTGACCTCCTCCACGCCGAGCGGGCTGCCGTGGGCTTCCGATTTGCCGTGCTTGTTGGGTGATCCGAAGCCGATGGTCGTGTGGATCACGATGATCGACGGGCGCTCCGTCTCGGCCTCGGCGGCGCTGATGGCGGCATCGATCGCGTCGGTGTCGGTGTCGCCCTGGGCGACGTCTTGCACGTGCCAACCGTACGCCGCGTAGCGCGCCCCGACGTCCTCGGTGAAGGTCATACTCGTCGGTCCGTCGAGCGAGACGTGGTTGCTGTCGTACAGATAAATCAACTTCCCCAGCCGCATATGTCCGGCGATCGAGGCCGCCTCGCCCGAGATCCCTTCCATGAGGTCGCCGTCCGACACGATGGCGTAGGTGCGGTGATCGACGAGCGTGTGCCCGGGGCGGTTGAAGCGGTTGGCCAGCAGGCGTTCGGCAATGGCCATGCCGACGGCGTTGGCGCTGCCTTGCCCGAGCGGCCCGGTCGTGGCTTCGACGCCCGGTGTGAGATGGATCTCGGGATGTCCCGGCGTGCGACTGCCCCACTGCCGGAACGCCTTGAGATCGTCCATCGTCAGGTCGTAGCCGGTCAGGTGCAGCAACGTATACAGCAACATGCTGCCATGCCCGGCCGACAGCACGAAGCGGTCGCGGTTCGGCCAGTGCGGGTCCGTGGGGTTGTGCCGCAAGTGCCGCTGCCACAGCACATACGCCATTGGCGCGGCACCCAGCGGCAGGCCCGGATGGCCCGAGTTCGCCTTCTGCACCGCGTCGATGGCGAGCGTACGAATCGTATTGATGCACCGCAATTCCAATGTACGATCGACCCTGCTCACGAGCTCCTCCTCTGTTGTGCGGCTGACCAGGCGGCTGCCACGTGCGTTTCCTCTACCGCATTCGCCGCGCGCATGCACGCCCCCTTGAGTGACGGCCACGACCACAACTTCACAATCTTCCCCAAGGCGACAAGAACTTCTCACGCAGAGGAGCAGAGGCGCAGATGAATAGGGGCCCAAGCCATGCGCTTCAATCCTTCCCTCGCTTGCCCGCCCCGTGGTAGGCAAGATCTGTGGACGCCACCCTGAAAGGCGTGATCGACCTGATCGGTAGCGCGGACGTCGAGGTGCGGTGCGCGGCGTTGCTCGTTCTGACCCACCTCGCAGCGGGTGACGAGCGGGCGGTGCGTGCCGTGGGTGAAGCTCTTGGTGGGCGCAACGCGGTGGTGCGCGATTTCGCTGTCGGTTACTTCGAGCGTGTGCGGCCGCGCGACGGGGTCGGATACCTCGTGCCGTTGCTCGACAGCCCGGAAGACGCCTTGCGGCAACGCGCCGTCGAGATCCTTGCTCCCTATGGTCAAGCCGCGGTCGGCGCGGCGAAGAAGCTGGTGAAGGACGCGCCCCGGCGGCGGTTGAACGCGGTGATCGACCTCTGCGCGCGCGTGCGTACCGCGGCGGCGCTGGATCTCCTCTTCGATCTCATGGCCGGCAACGACTTCGACACCAATCGCGCCGCGTGCGACGCCGTCAGTGGCGTGGTGCCGGGGCTCGATGCCCGTGCTCGAACCGAGCTGCTCGCGCGTACCGAAGCGCTCGCCGCTGGTGCCAAGGGACATCGCACCGCCTTGGTCGCCGCTGCCAAGCTGTTCGGCGCGCTCGCCGATGCCAAGGCCCGGCGTCGCTTGTTCGGCATGCTGGACAAGCAGGAGCCGCAGGTGGTGCGGACCCATGCACTGGGCGCCTTGGTGCAGTGCCTGCGCGGCGCGAAGCTGACGGCGGCCGAGATCGATGCGCTCCTGCCGTTGCTCGAGAGCGACGACGAGGTGGGCGTCTTGCGGCCGGTGATTCACCTCCTCGACGGTCAAACCTTGGAGCGCAGCTACCTGGCGCAGCTCAACCGGCTGGCGGACAGCGCGCAGCCGCTGGTGAAGCGCTTCGCCGTGCAAAAGCTGGGCGGCGTCGACTCCGGCGCGGTGGTGAAGACGCTCATCGGGTATCTGACCGACGACAGTTACGCGCGCCGCGATCAGGCGATCACGTCGCTGAAGAAGCTGCCCGCCGCGCGCAGTGCCTTGATGAAGGAGCTGCTCGACTGCGAGGACGAGCGCCGGGCGTGGACGGTTGCCGACATCTTGCTGGCGCACGACCGCGATTGGAAGCGCGACACCCGCGACGCGTTGGGCAAGAAGCTCGAAGCCGCATTGGAGCAGCGCGAGGACCGTCTCTACACCGCGTACTTCCATTTTCTCAATGCGCTGGATGCCGAGGCGCTGGCCACACGCGTGTGCGCGCGCGCCGACGCGTTGCGCAAGAAAAAGGATTTCGCCAGCGCGGCGAGGTGGCTGGCGCTGCTCAAGGATTCGCCGGCGTTCGATGTGGACGCACGCTTTGCGCTGGCGGTGTCGGAGCTGAAAGCCCACCGCCACGCCCTGTCGGCCGTGGTGCGCCGTCACGATCCGGCATTCGACCAGCTGCGCGAGCTGTTGCGCTCGCCATTTCCCCTAGGCGAGCGGCTGCGCAAGGAGCGCGTGCTCACCCCGGAGGAGCTGTTCTACATTGCCTTCAATTTCGCCGAAGGCGGTGGCGAGGAGAAAGGACTAGCGCGCGAGCTGCTCGAGCACGTCGCCGCCAAGTCGAGCCGCACAAAAGTCGGCAAGGCGGCCAAAAACAAGCTGCGCCTGCTGCCCGCGGCTGGATGACGAGGCCGCGCGTGCAGCCCGGGAGCCTTGGGCCTGCGGCTGGCGTCTTTTCTATGGCCCGCTCCCCCGTTGGGTCGCTGCGGGCTGCCAAGTCCGACAGGCTGCTAGCGCTTTGGGCTATGAAATGTGCCACCTTGGATGATATCTCGTTTGCAGTGTGGTGCGAGTCACAACCACTGATCAGGCGTTCGAAGCGCCAATGAAGCACGCGCGGGCTGTGCAGCCAGGCTGATAGCCGGCGCGGACGGGGGAAATCCGATGGGCTACCGGGGAATCTATAGGCAGGCGTGGCAGTGCATGCTGCTGGCGCTCGTTGTGCTCGCTGCACGGTTCGGTGTCGTCAGTGCCGCGGCCTCCGACCAGGTTGTATGTGTCGGCGATTGCGACGGCAGTGGTGACGTAACGGTCAATGACCTGATCACCATGGTCAATGTTGCCCTCGGCAACGCCCCGCTCGCGGAGTGCAGCAGCGGTGACGTCGACGGCAGTCTGCAGATCACCATCGATGAGATCATCGAGGCGGTGCGCGGCGCGCTCGCCGGGTGCAGCGTCGCACCGACCGCCACCCCGACCATGACCGTACCGCCGACACCCACGGCAAGCCCGTCCCCAACGCGGATCCCCGGAGACTTCTGGGCGCCCGGCGTCGCCTACACCTCGATTGCCGAGCCCGGGCCGCGCGGCCTCATCGACCGGCGCGGGCTGATCCATGCGCACAGTGTGTACTCGCACGATGCCTGCGACGGCATGCCGGTGGTCAACGGCGTGCGTGATCCCGTGTGCTTCGACGACTTTCGGCGCGGCCTGTGCCAATCGAAGCACGACTTCGTCATGCTCACGGATCACGACGAATCGTTCGGGGATACTCCGTACCCCGAGGCGCTGTTGTACCGCGCCGATCGCGGCGACGAGTTGGTGATGCACGACGGCAACCCGGCGGCGTCGTGGTCGGGCTGCCCCGACGGCAGTCACGCGCTGATCATGGCCGGATGCGAATCGGGAACGATGCCGGTCGGGCTGGAAGAGCATGTCGCCGATCAGCCCGCGCGGAGCGAGATCTACGAAGCCATGACCGCTGAGGCGATCGAAGCCTTGCGTGCCAAGGGCGCCGTGGCACTGGTGTCACACACTGAGAATTGGACCGTGGCGCAGCTGCACGATCTGCCGCTCGACGGCTTCGAGATGTACAACGTGCACGCCAACCTGCTGCTCAATGTCAGCAAGGCAGCACAGTTCGTCCTGCGGCTCAACGATCCCGGTCTCATGGCGCCGGACCTCATTCTCCTGGGAATCATCAGCGAGGACCCCCGCTACCTGACGCGCTGGGGATCGGTGCTGGCGAGCGGCGAGAAACGCGTCACGACCATGGCCACCGACTGCCATCGCAACACCTTCAAACAACTGATGCAGGACGGCGAGCGGGTCGACAGCTTCCGCCGCATGATGATGTGGTTCTCCAATCATCTACTCGTCCAGCCCAAGGCCGACGGCAGCTTCGATGATCGCGACCTCAAGGAGGCGCTGCGCGCCGGGCGCTTGTACGGCGCCTTCGAAGTGATGGGCTATCCGGAAGGCTTCGACTACCACGCCGAGGTCGGCAGCCAGACGTTCGAGATGGGCGCCGAGGTCCAGCTCACCGATCAGCCGGTCTTGCATGTAGCCCGCCCGAGCGTGCGCCACCTCGACCCCAATCACGAGCCGCCGCAGCTCACATTGCGTATTCTTCGCGCCATCGACAACGGCTTCGAGGAAGTGGCCTCGGGTTCCGCTGCTCTCGCGTTTACGCCGACGCAAGCGGGCGCTTACCGCGCCGAGGTGCGCATGGTGCCGCTGCATCTGCGGGAAGACTTGCGTAACGATGCGACCGCGGTGTTGGCGCACGACTTCGTCTGGATCTACGCCAACGCGATCTACGTGCGCTGATCCCGAAGCAAGTCAAAAGGCAAACGCAAAGTCAAAAGGGCAGCAGCGAAAGGGATCCCCGCGACATCCGGCGACCGGCAGCAGGAGAAAAAAGCTGCTTCTGCACCCCGCCGCGCATGGTATAGTCGGCCTCTGCGGAGGCTCTCATGCGCATCAAAACAGTCTGGTTATTCATCGTCACGGTGTCCGTGCTGAGCAGCGTCCCGGCACGCGCCGTCATCGAGACCTGCGAGAGTGCGTCGGCCAACTACGTAACCGCCGTGATCAGCGGCGCGCGCTATTGCCTCACGACCCTCGCGCCGCACGGCCGTTCGTGTGCGTCGCGCAATCGCTTGCCGAACACGAAAGCGACGCGCGTCAATCTGCGCTGTGCCCTGGGGACCGTCGATCGTCTGGCGTGCAGCGCGCGCCTGGCGATCATTGCCAGCGGATTTCCCTATGACAGCCTGGCTCCCACCGGATTCACGCACTTGTGCACCACCGCCGCCTGCGGCAACGGCGTCACCGAGCCGGGCGAGCAATGTGACGATGGCAACGTGCTCAACGGTGACGGCTGCTCCGCCACCTGCCAATTCGAGAGCAACAGCTGCGGTGACATCTGCTCCGGGATCGTGCCGGTCTCGGGCACAGCCATCAAAGCCGTGCGCGTCGCCAGCGGGCTCAGCTCGCCGCTGCTGGTCACCGCACCGCCGCGCGATATCAGCCGGATCTTCATTGTCGAGCAGACGGGAACCATCCGCATCATGAAGTGGGGCGCGCTGCTGCCGGCACCGTTCCTCGACATTCACACGCAGATCACCAGTGGCGGCGAGCGTGGCTTGCTGGGTCTGGCGTTCCACCCGAATTATGCCATCAACGGGCGTTTCTTCGTCGACTATACCGACCTCTCGGGAAACACCGTGGTCTCGCAGTATCAGGTCTCCGCCGATCCGGACGTTGCCGACCCGACCGAGACGGCGCTGTTGCACGTCACCCAACCGTTCGCCAACCATAACGGCGGCCACCTGGCCTTTGGCCCTGACGGGTATCTGTATATCGGCTTGGGTGACGGCGGCAGCGAAGGTGATCCGCAGGGCAACGGGCAGAACATCAACACGCTGTTGGCTAAGCTCCTGCGCATCGACGTCGATGGCGCCGCGCCGTACGCCAACCCCGCCACCAATCCGTTCTTTGGAGCGACAGCCGGGCTGGATGAGATCTGGGCATACGGGCTGCGCAATCCGTGGCGCTTCAGTTTCGATCGTACCGCGGGCGATCTCTACATTGGCGACGTCGGCCAGGACCGCTTCGAAGAAATCGATTTTCAGCCTGTCGGCAGCAGCGGTGGTCAGAACTATGGGTGGAACGTCGTCGAAGGCAACGGGCACTGCTACCCGTCGGGCAGCAGCTGCGATCAAACGGGGATGACCCTCCCGATTCTGGACTACGACCACAGCCAAGGGTGCGCCGTCACCGGGGGCTACGTCTATCGCGGCTGTGCCATGCCGGACCTGCGCGGGACATACTTCTACGGCGATTTCTGCAGCGCCTTCATCCGCAGCTTGCGCGTTGTCGGTGGCGCGGCGACACAGCTACAAGATCACACCACGGAGCTGGCGCCGGGTGGCGGGCTGGCGATCAGCAGCCTCTCTTCGTTCGGAGAAGACGCGCGCGGCGAGCTCTACATCTGCGATATCGGCGGCGAGGTCTTCAAGATCGTCCCGGGCCCCTGAAGGCTATCGAACTTCTCGAAAAGAAATGGAAGACCGGAAACAGGAAACCGGAAATTAAATACTGCTCAACGGACCATCCGCCCATTTACCCGCTTTCCGTTTCCTGTTTGCGGTTCCTCATGTTTGAGCGCTTTGCGGGTTTTTGAACCCTGTGTGCCAACCGCAACCCTCCTCCGCTGTGGACGGAGGCGCGGAGGAAGGTGATACCTACGCGGCTTCCTGGTGCACGTGATGATCGTTGTGATCGATTGCTGGAGGAATCAATGCCGGGTGTCGTGTGGCGGAATCCGGATGCGGACTGGTCAACTGACGCAGCATTCCGAGGCCAGAGCCTACGAGCGCGGCGATCAATACGACGGCGAAAAACGCGCCCAATCCGGGGACGATGACCGTACCACCGAACAATCCGGGTATCGGCACCGAGCTGATCAATGGAATCGAGAACATTGGGGCTCTCCTTTCTGCGTCATTGTGCGCGGCGTGCGCGGCAGGGTTCAGCTTTCGGTGTGCGCCGCAAGCAGTGAAATGCTCGCCACCACCATCAGTGCGACCATTCCCCAAAGCATAGGAGCCAATTGAGCTGTCATGTCGATTGCCATCGTCATGTACCTCCTGATTGCTCGTTATGCCTCGCAAGGGTGGTGCCAACCGATTTTGTCACACCCTGTGTGTGGGGTGCCGCGCGACTGCAGTGCCCAGGCTGCTGCAACGCAAAGAATTCTTTGCGGTCGACCAATTCGTCATGCGGCGCAACGGATATTGGGGCGGCGGCGAGGTGCTACAAAAAGTTAGCCGCTCAAGAAACTTAGCGGTCCCGCAGCCTGCCTAGATCGCGGCAACCGGCGGGTGGCCAAGAACGGCTGTGCTTCGGCGAGTCGCCTCCCGCGACGTGGTCCTTGCCGAGTGCGACCGTTGTTACACAGTGGCCGACCGCAGCCCGAGCTCTTTCATTTTTTTCTGCAGCATCACGCGGCTGATGCCGAGTGTGCGGGCGGCGTGCGAGACATTACCGTTATGCGTGCGCAGCACGTGGGCGATGTAATCCTTCTCGAAGGTGCTGCGTGCCTGCTTGAGTGAACCGCTGAGACGGATGCGGCCGCCCCCGGTTGATGCACTGAGAATGCGCTCGGAGAAATGCTCCGCTTGTAACAGCGCGGCATCACCCGCCAGGGTGACCGCCCGTTCGAGCTCATGCTCGAGCTCGCGCACGTTGCCGGGCCACGCGTAGCGCGCCAGGCAGTCCATTGCATCCGGCGCGACACCGACTTCTCCCTTGCCCCACTTGTGCGCCACGCGTTTGAGCAGATAGGCGACCAGCAAGGGGATATCTTCGCGGCGCTCGCGCAGCGGCGGGACGTGGATCGGAAACGCGCTCAGGCGATAGTACAGGTCCTCGCGAAACCGCCCGGCACGCACTTCCGTTTGCAGGTCCTTGTTGCTGGCGGAGATGACGCGTGTATTGACCTTGCGCACCTGCGTGTCACCCACCGGGATGAACTCGCCATGTTCCAGGACGCGCAGCAGCTTGACCTGTAGGCTCGGCGGCGTATCGCCGATCTCGTCGAGCAGCATGGTGCCGCCGTCGGCGGCTTCGAGGAGCCCGCGCTTGTCGGCGTTGGCGCCGGTGAAGGCGCCTTTGCGATAGCCGAACAGCTCGCTTTCCAACAACGTCTCGGAGAACGCCCCGCAGTTCACCGCCACGAAGGCCTTGTCCTTGCGTGGCCCCTCGAAATGAATGGCGCGTGCGATGACTTCCTTGCCGCTGCCGGTCTCGCCTTGCAGCAGCACGGTAATTGGTGACGTGATCGCGCTTTCCACCAGACGGAAGACCTTGTCCATTGCCGGGCCGCTGCCGATGATGTCGGTGAAGCGCGTCCGCACCGGACGCTCGCGTGCCAGCAAGGCCACTTCGTCGCGCAGCCGTGCCTCGGACAGCTTCAGCGTCTCGTAGAGACGAGCGTTCTCGATGGACACGGCGATGGTCGCCGCGAGCGCTTCCAGAAACGTCAATTCGGAGAGGGTGAACTCGCCGCGGCGTTTGTTGATGCACTCGATGACGCCAATGATGCCGTGCTGCGTCCGCAGCGGTGCGGCGAGAATCGACTGGGTGTCGCCGCCGGTCTGCTGGTCCATCTGCGAGTAGAAGCGCGCATCACGGCGGACGTCCGGAACCAGCAGCGAGAGCCCGGTTTGCACGACTGTTCCGGCGATACCTTTGTCCGCCGGCATGCGTAGGTTGCGCAGGCGCTCCGCGATCGCGGAGTTCTCGGGACTGACCCACGGGAAGTAGAGCTCGCGGCCGGTCTCGTCCAGCAAAATCACCGAGCAGCCGTCGACATCGAGCAACTCCTTGGTCTTCTCGACGACCACCGGAATGAGATCGTTGAGCTCGACCAGGGCGTGAAGCGAGCGGCTCACGTTGTAGAGCAGCTCGAGCTGTGGCGTCGCGATCTCCGGCATCGACTCGTCGTGTCAGGGCTTTGGCAACGTCGCGGCCACCTCGGCGAGGACGCGCTCATAGGTTGCCAGGTCGCTGGCACTGAACAGCACGAAGCGCGCGAGGCGGATGTTGGGGTGTCGCGGCAGCGCCGCGGCGACGGTGCGGAGTGCGATACGCGCGGCGTCGGCAACCGGGTAGCTGTACACGCCGGTGCTGATGGACGGAAACGCCACGCTGGTAACGCCGTGCTCGCCGGCAATCTCGACACTGCGGTGGTACGCGCTGGCCAGCAGCTCAGGTTCGCCGTGCTGGCCGTCGCGGTAGACGGGGCCGACCGCATGGATGACGTACTGCGCCTTGAGGTTGCCGCCGGTGGTGAGCTTGACATCGCCGGTCGGGCAGCCGCCAAGTGCGCGGCACGCCGCCATGATCGCCGGTCCGCCGGCACGATGAATGGCGCCATCGACGCCGCTCCCACCGCGCAGCCCGCTGTTTGCCGCGTTGACGATGGCGTGGGTGTCTTGATGGGTGATGTCGCCGTGGAGCAGCTCGATTCGAGCGTTGCCGATCGCCAGTTCGCGCATGCGGAGATGCACCTCGCGCTACCGTCTTACTGCAGCGCTGCCGGCCATGCCAGCACCAAGCCCCGCTGCCGTCACCACTGTTTGAAACAGTGAGGAGTCCCTCGGTGGCTGCAGGCCCCTGCGCCTGCAGCAGTGGTTTCGAGACAGCCGTTTACGCGGCAGCCGCGGCGCGCTCACAGCTTGCGATGGTCGCCTCACGATCGGGTGGAGATGGCGGCGCGAAGCGCTGGTCGCCGGCGTCCAGCAACGCGCCGAGGAGGTCGGTATAGTAGTCCCGTAACAGATTGCGCAAGCGTCCGAGAAACACCTGTGAGTGTTGAACCTGCGACGCCCCGAGCCGTCGCCAGGATTCGAATGCTTCGGACGTGCTGCCAACCGCCGGCTCCGCATCCCGTCGAGCAGCGTGACTCGGGCGCCGCGACGGCTGAGAACGAACGCCGCCGCCAGGCCGGTAATACCGCCACCGACGACGATGACGTCGCGGCCGCTTACAGGCGGCGCTCTCGAGCATCGATCGCCTGGTGCGCCAAACGATCGTCACCTGGGGTGATGACGGCGCCCGCTATCCGCGTGTCGAACTTGGCAGCTCCTAGCGACCAACGGGAGCGGGCCATAGAAGAGATGCCGGCCGCAGGCCTCAGTTGGCGAGAGGGACCTCCTGGGGCTCGAAGTTGTCACCGTAGACGACGCCGATACGTCGGTACTGATCCTCCGTGCGTTCGGTGAGCAAGCCCAGACGGCGCAGATTCGGCACCACGGTGTGCATGAAGATTTCGCTGTTTACCTTGGCCCAGTCGGGAATCCCGAGGACGGTCTGAACCACGATGTCCGGATCGAGCCCGTACTTGGGCCCGAGCAGACGCAGGGTGTCGAGCTGCTGGTTGGCGTTCAGCGCCTCGAGGATGCCGAAGGCGAAATCCTCCATCGCCTCGAGCTCGTCGGGCGTCGACTCCTTCACCACCTTGCGCATGGAGAGAATGCCGAAAGCGGCATGGCGCGACTCGTCGATCTGCACGCGGCGGATCATGTCGCGCAGCAGCGAGTTGCTCGTGAGCTTGGCGACCATGTCGAAGATCCCGACCGCCATGCCCTCGAAGAGCACCTGCATGCCCAACGTCTTCATCTTCCAGGTCGGCGCCTCGAGCAGCATGTCGAGCAGGACCTTGATGGTTGGATCGATGGGGTAGATCATGCCCACCTTGCGCTGCAGGAATTTGGAGAGCACTTCGACGTGGCGCACCTCGTCGATCACCTGCGAGCCGGCGTAGAACTTTGCGTCCATCGTGGGGCATGCATTGGTGAGCTGCCCGCACAGTTGCAGGGCGGCTTGCTCGCCGTGCAGCAGCTGCGAGAGCAAGTGGGCGAACTCGTCGAGCGCGGCGCGGCGGCAGGTGTCGTCATCGACCCCCATCATGCTGAGAATCGACGGCAGCAGCATCACGCCTTCCTTCGGCATGAACCACTCGTCGTGCGGAAACGGCTGCGACCAGTCGATGTCGGTCTCGGCGTTCCACTGGCCCTTCTTGCCGCGTTCGTAGAGGTTGCGCAGCTCGGTGATCTCGCTGCCGTACTCCCAGCTCCAATGCAGATCCATCGGCACGTCGATGTCGATCTTCTGGCGGATGCGAGCGACCTCCTGCTCGTCGACAAAGTCGATCGCGTCGAAATCGCCAAAGGCTCGCCGGTGCTCGGGAAGGAATTTGTTGGTCATCGCTACGCTCCTCACGTGTGGGGTTTTCGCTATTTTTCGCTGCCGCTGCGGCCGCTGCCGGCGGCAATCAATCCGTGGTGCAACAGAGCCTTCACTTCTTCCTTGCGCTTGCGGACGAGTGCTGGTGTAAACAGCGATTGGCCGAACATCTCCTCGCCAAACTCACCGGAGGCAAAGTGGTAGACGATCAATCCCACCAGGCTTTGCAGCGTGTGCTGGATGTTCGCCACCCGAAAAGCGCCGGTTTCCATTCCTTCGCGCAGCAGGTTGGCGACGCGCGAGAAGAGATGCTTCAGCGTGCGGTCGGCCTGCTGCTCTTCTTCGCTGGTTCCGGCGAGCTCATCGTCCTCGAAGAGCGAGCGCAGGAGCAAGCGCGCCGACGTCGGATGCTCGGCAAAGGTGTCCATCAAGGCGTCGATCCAGCGATCGAAGCGCGCTCGCGGATCACCGCCGGCCGCCAGTGCCGCCGTGGTGCGCCGATCGAAGAGGTCGAGGATGCGGCCGACGACGGCGGCGTACAGCTCGGCTTTGCTCTTGAAGTGGTGAAACAGCGACGACTTGCCTAGGCGAACGGCGTCGGCAACTTCGCGCATGCCGATGCCCGAAAAACCGCGGCGTGCAAACAAATCCTCCGCGGCGTCGAGGATCCGGTCCCGCGATCCAATTTCAATGACAGCTGCTTCGCGCATACGACCGACCGATCGGTCTACGTTTACCGATCGACCGGTCGGGAGTCAAGCGAATTCGTGACCTGGATCAATGAATTGCCTGACCCGTGCCGGGACGCGAGCGTCGGGCCGGCTACGCGAACTCCACCGAGAACCGGATGTTACCCTTGGCCATGCCGTCGAGCACGATCTGGCGGCCACCGCTGCGCATCATCCACTCGAGGCGATGGTCGCGGTATTCGCGCACGAAGAGTCCTTGCTCGACGATCGGTGCGAGGTTCTGAAAACCGGCTAGCGCTTCCAACGCTGCGGCGGCGCATTGCTGCACGCTGTCACGCTCGCTGACGCGCGCCAGCCACGCGGCCAGCTTGGAGCCGGCTGGCGGTGGAAACCCCTGCGCGGCGGCACCGGCCACGTACGGATACACGGAGAGATCGCCCCATCCGAATGCCGCGCCGTTGAAGAACTGCGCGGTTCCCAGATCACGGTCCAGGCGCTGGTGCATGTTGGCGATCTGCTCGCCGGCACGTGCCGTCATGTGGTCAGCGAGCTCGCCGGTGGCGCGTCCGAAGACACGGACCTCGGCGAGGCCCCAGGTGACGGCCTCGAAGTAGGTGTCGCAGAGCTCTTCGAGCATGCGCACGCGCGCGCGTTCCGCCGGAGCAGCGGGCAACAGCGCCGGTTGCGGCCACTTGTCTTCGAGGTATTCGAGAATGATCGTCGAGTCGAACACCGTCGTGCTTCCATCGATCAGACTGGGCACCTCGCGCCGCGGGCTCGAGTCGACGAACGCCTGGTCGGTGCCCCCGAAAATATCGGGAACCACGGCGTCGAATGGAATGCCCTTTTCGTACAGCGCAATCTTCACCTTCTGCGCAAACGGCGACAGCGGGTGTTCGAACAGTTTGAGCATATGGACCTCCACTTGAGTTGCTGCCGTCAATACGGTGGAGGCGCGGAATCATCAAGGGTGGGGAAGAGACGATTTTCGATCGCAGTGGAGAACCGGGAATCAATAACCGGCAAATCAAGCGCCAAAACAACTGGCCCGTTCCCCGTTCTCAATTTCCCATTCCCGGTTTTCCATTTTCTTCCTCTGCGGGCACTCTCACGAAGTCTTTTCCGAATCGCGCAAAACTTTACTGTTGAGAGACACGCCTAATCACCTCAGCTCCCCGATCGTGGGAACCCTCCCCTTTGCCTGTGACGGGCGATTCGGTATCGTCGGGCGTTATGACCGTACATGAAAGTGTCATCGAGTTGTGCAAGGGTGCGCGCGCGGCTGCGCGTGCGGTGGCTACGGCGTCAACCGACGTCAAGAACCGCTGGCTGCACCTGGCCGCCGACGGCCTGCGGACCAACGAGGCGGTTCTGCTCCAGGCCAACCTGGACGATGTGCGCAGCGGCCGCGCGCTCGGCCTGTCCCCGTCCTTGCTCGACCGCCTGACGTTGACCGAGGAGCGCATCGCGGCCATGGCCGCGGGGCTCGACGATGTTGCCAAGCTTCCTGATCCCGTCGGGGAGACGATGGCGCGCTGGCGGCGGCCGAATGGCTTGGAGATCGCCCAGGTGCGCATTCCGCTCGGCGTCGTGGGCATCATCTACGAATCGCGCCCGAACGTCACCGCGGACGCCGCGGCCCTGTGTGTGAAGGCCGGGAATGCCTGCGTGCTGAAAGGCGGCTCCGAAGCGCTGGCCACCAACGAGGCGATCGCCGCGGTGTTGTCCGCGGCGGCGGCGGCGGCCGGTCTTCCGGCCGCCGCGATCCAGCTCATCCCCACGAGCGACCGCAGCGCCGTGCAGACGCTGCTCCAGCAGAGCGAGTACATCGACGTGATCATCCCGCGCGGCGGCGAGAGTCTGATTCGCGCCATCACCGAGTCGTCCACCATTCCCGTCATTCAACACTATGCCGGCGTCTGTCACGTCTACGTCGACGAGCACGCCGATCTCGCGATGGCCCAACGCATCGCCTTCAACGCCAAGGTGCAACGCCCCGGTGTCTGCAACGCCATGGAGAACCTGCTGGTCCATGAATGCGTCGCGCGCCAGTTCTTGCCACCGATGATTCGCGCCTTGCGCGACGCCAACGTCGAGGTCCGCGGCTGTGAACGGACCCGCCAGATCGTGCCGGACGTGGTGCCGGCCAGCGAGGACGATTGGCGGACGGAATATCTCGACCTCGTTGTGGCGGTGAAGGTCGTGGACTCGCTCGATGCCGCGATTCAGTTCATCAACACCCACGGCACCGGCCATTCGGATGCCATCGTCACGGAGAACTACACCAACGGGCAGCGGTTTCTCTCACAAGTGGACTCGGCGGCGGTGTACCTGAACGCGTCGACACGCTTCACCGACGGCTACGAGTTCGGCTTCGGTGCCGAAGTCGGCATCTCGACCAATCGCCTGCACGCCCGTGGTCCGATGGGCCTGCGGGAGCTGACCACCTACAAGTACGTCATCCACGGCAACGGGCAAATCCGAGAGTGATGGGGAATTTGAGGATTTGAGGATTGGAGAATTGGAGGATTGATGGAACGCATCCCCCATCCTCAAATTCTCCAATCCTCAAATCCTCAAATTCCTCGCATCGGCTTGTTCGGCGGGACCTTCAATCCGATCCACATCGGCCATTTGCGCAGTGCCGAGGAAGTGCGTGAGGCGCAGGGGCTCGACCGCGTCCTGTTCATTCCCAGCGCCACGCCACCGCACAAGCGCGGGGCGGGCGTGGTCTCGGCAGTGCATCGGCTTGCCATGGTGCGCCTGGCGATCGCCGGCAATCCGCGCTTTCGCGTTTCCACGGTAGAGATCGACCGCTGCGGGCCTTCCTTCTCCGTCGATACGTTGCGCGCGTTGCGCGTCCGCCTCCCACGCGCGCGTTTCACTTTCATCTTGGGCATTGATGCCTTTCGTGAGATCGCCACGTGGAAAAGCTATCGCAGCCTGTTCGCGTTGTGCGATATGGTCGTGACCTCGCGGCCGCCGGTGCGCGCGGCGACGTTGCGCGCGGCAATCCCCGTTGCCGTGCGCGCGGACTTTTGCTATCGTGCGGCGTCAAGGACATTGGAGCATCGCACGGGAAATCAGATCGTCTTTCAGAGCCTCAGTGATCTCGACATCTCTGCGTCGGCTCTGCGTAGCCGGCTCCACGACGGGTCGTCCATCCGCTACTTGGTTCCCACCTCAGTTGAACGTTACATCGCACGCCACGGGTTGTACGCGGGCAAGGCCGGTTCGCATTGACGTCCACTGACGGTCGCAACACGGCGCTTCTCTGCGTCAAGTTCGCTCTCGAGAAGAAGGCGTACGACCTCGTGCTGATGGAGGTTGGCCCATTGACGTCGCTGGCCGATTATTTCCTGGTGTGCACGGGGCGCTCGGACACCCAGGTGCAAGCCATCGCCCAGGGGATCGAAGAGAACCTCGGGCGTGCGGGTGTGCGTGCCCTGTCGATCGAGGGCTATTCGCGCGGTCAGTGGGTGGTGCTCGACTTCGGTGACGTGGTCGTGCATGTCTTCTATGAGCCGGTGCGCGAATTCTATGACCTCGATCGATTGTGGGCACGAGCCCCCCGGGTCGACCTGCCTGAGCCGTACGGCGCGCAAGCGCGCGACCTACGCCTCGCCAACGACGCGCACTAGGCCTGCGGCCTGCGTCTTTTTTATGGACCGCTCCCCCCTTCGGGGCGCCTCAGGGCAGGATTGGTCGCTAGGGGCTGACACAGCTCAACCGGGTTGCTGCCACACCTGATCGAAGGCGAGAGCTCAGCAAATGAGACGCGCGGTTGTCGTGCTGGTAGGGATTGCCATGGTATGCCTCGTTGCGTACCTGGCGTGGCTGAATCCGGTTGACGTCGAATTCCACCTGGCGCCTGCCTACAAGGTGCAAGGCCACTTGGGATTGTTGATGGTCTTTGCCTGCCTCACGGGCGCGGTGGCGGTGCTCGTGGTGGTGTGGCTGCAGGCCGGCCGTCGCGCCTTTCTCGCCTGGCGCTCGCGCCGCCGCCAGCGCCGCAGTGAGCGCATCGACGAGTGGGAGGAACGCGGCGAGCAATTGGTGTGGGCTGGCGATCCGCAGCGCGGCCGCGCCTTGTTGCAGAAGGCATGGCAGCGCCGGCCGCACAACGCGCACGCGGTCATTGCGCTGGCGGCCTCGTACCGTGATACCGGCGAGCTCCACCGTGCCCGTGGTCTGCTCTTCGACGCCGCCAATCAATACCATACCGATCCGGAAATTCTCTTTGCCTTGGCGGACGCCTACCGTGCAGCTGGCGAGCGCGGCCCGTGCATCGAGGTGCTCGAGCGATTGCGCGCGCTGCACCCGCACGCGCCACGCGTGCTGCGTGCGCTGCGTGACGGGTATGTCGAAGGGCACCGGTGGAAGGAAGCGGCCGCGCTGCAGGAGACGCTCATCGGCGAGCTGCGCGACATTCAGCAGGCGACTCGTGAGCGCGAGTATCTCACCGTGCTGCACTATCAAGCGGGCTTGGCACTGACCGAGCCGACGGCACGCATCCGCGCGCTCGAGAGCCTCGCCGACAACCGCACGGCCGCGTTGCCGATCCTGGTCAGTCTGGGCGACGCCTTGCTCGCCGGCGGGCGCACCGATGAGGCTTCCGTGGTGTGGGAGCGCGCCTTGCGCTCAAGCCCTCGAACCGTGCTCGTCGAACGGTTGGCGGCGATCGCCAGCGAGCCGCGCCATCGCGATCGGTTGCGCACCCTGTTGCGAAAGATTCGCGCCGACCAGATTGATGCGGCGCACGTGCACCTGGTGAATGCGCAGCTCTATCTGGCGGACGGCAACACCGATGCCGCCGCGAAGGAGCTCGAAGCTGTGGGTACCGGGCCGCCGGTGCCGCCGCGACTGCACCATCTCTGGGCCGAAGTACACAAGGCCCGTGGTCAGCTCGATCAGGCCGTCAATGCCTATGCGCACGCCAACGGCACGCCGCGCGCCTATCATTGCATTGCCTGCCAGCGCGGCGCGTCCGAGTGGGTCGGCTATTGCCCGCAATGCAGCCACTGGGATTCGTACCGCGCCGCGGTTGAGATCAGCGTGACCTAATCATGCGACTCAGCCAGGGAATTCCATTCCCTGGCTGCCGGCCCTACCTATCGCAGCCGGTCAGCCGTGCGCGTCTCTTTGCGTGTCGGCTGGACCGGCCCTCTTAGACCGACCCTATCCAAGAGGTTGAAACAGGACAAATTCACACACTGCCTGGAAAGCAGTGCTCGCGCAGAGCGCGAGCATGGCAGCCCACACGCTGAAGGGAGCGCGCCCGGCGGAAAAAGCTGACCGGCGCAACGCGATCGGCGAACTTACCACGGAAATCACCGAAGCGGCGAGAATGCCCCGCCACAACCATTGAACCACGGTAGCTGCGGGGCGCGGAATATTCCCGGGTGGGCGGATCATCGAGTAGACGAGCAGGGCGACCAACGAGACAAAGGGCCACGCCGCTAGCAACCAATACCATGTCAACAGCCTGCTACGGGTTATTCGCACAGGGCTAACGCTTATCTTACTGGCTTCGGTTACGTCGGGCGCGGCACGTAGCCGCGCTCTTCCAAATACGTCAGGATCGTCTGCACGCACTCGTCCTCGCTCTGACGGTCGGTGTGGACGACGATTTCCGGATGCAGCGGCGCCTCGTACGGGGCCGAGACACCGGTGAACTCGCCAATCTCTCCCGCCCGCGCTTTCTTGTAGTGTCCTTTCGGGTCGCGTTGCTCGCACACGCTCACGGGGCAGTCGACGAACACCTCGACGAACTCACCGTCCGCCATGATGCGCCGCGCCTGGTCGCGGTCGGTCCGATAGGGGGAGATGAACGCGGTGACGTTGATGACGCCGGCGACGGTGAAGAGCTTGGCGACCTCGCCGATGCGGCGGATGTTTTCGTTGCGATCCGCCGGCGAGAATCCGAGGTCCTTGTTGAGACCGTGGCGGATATTGTCGCCATCGAGGACGTAGGCGTGTATGCCGCGCGCCCATAGCGCCTTCTCCAAGGCGACGGCGAGCGTCGACTTGCCCGATGCCGGCAGTCCGGTCATCCAGATGGTGCACGCCTTGTGGCCACTGATGGTTTCGCGATCCGTCTTGGTGACCATGCCCGCGTGCCACACGATATTCGTCGCCTTCACGTCTGCCATTAAAGTTTTCCCTTCCGAGCGAGGTGGTCGTCTTCATACTGAACGGCCCGCCGGGTCTCAAGCCTGCGGCTGCGTCTGCTCATGGCCCGCTCCCCGATGGGTCGCTATGCGGTTCCAAGTCCGACGGACGGACAGCTGCGGCTGGTGAACCGTCGATGACCCGCTACTCGGCAGGAGGGCTATGCTGCCCAACGCCTTCGGCGTAGATGATGGTTGACTACGTTTACGGAGGACGTGTGCAATGACGGATGAAGCCAGTGTGCAGGGGATCACCTGGGATCTGGGCGATTTGTATGCCGGGGCCGACGATCCGCGCATCGGCGCCGACCTGGATGCGGCGCTCGACGCGGCGCAGCAATTCGCGCAGCGCTATCGTGGCAGCATCAGTGCTCCGGGCGGGCCGGTGGCCGGCGATGTTGCCGACGCCGTGGCCGCGCTGGAATCGCTCCTCGAGCCGGTCGGGAAAGCCTGTGCCTACGCCGAGCTCCTCCACGCCGCCGATGCCACGCCGCCAACGCACGGTGCGCTGGTCGCCTTGACGCAGGAAAAGGCCTCCGCCATCCGGCAGCACGTCTTGTTTTTCGAGCTGGAATGGCTGGCGGTCGGTGATGCGCTGGCGCAGGGAGTTCTTGACGATCCGCGCTGTGCGAAATATCGCCACTACCTCGAGAGCCTGCGGCGCTATCGCCCGCACGTATTGTCCGAGCCGGAGGAGAAGATCCTCGAGGACAAGGCCAACACCGGGGCGCGCGCGTTTGCCCGACTGTTCGATGAGGTGACGTCGGCGCTGGTCTTCGACGTTGACGTGGCCGGAGAGACGCGTCAGCTCAACGAAAGTGGCGTGCTCAGCCTGCTCTACGACAACCGGCGCGATGTGCGCCGTGCCGCCGCGGACGCGCTGACGCACGGCCTCGAACGCAACGAGCTGCTGCTCGGGTTCATCTTCAACACCCTGGTGCAGGATCACGCCACTGACGATCGGTTGCGCGCTTATGCCGATCCGATGCAGAGCCGGCATCTTGCCAACGAGATTCGGCCCGAGACCGTGCAGACGCTGATGCGGACCTGCGAAGCGAGGCACGATCTGGTGCAGCGCTACTACCGCCTCAAGCGCAGCCTGCTCGGCCTCGACACGCTGGCTGACTATGACCGCTACGCGCCGATTGCCGCGGAGACCGCGACCGTCTCATGGCCGCGGTGCCGGGAGATCGTGCTCGCCGCCTATGACGCCTTTGCGCCGCCGATGCGCACCATCGCGGCCGAGTTCTTCGAGCGCCGTTGGATCGATGCCGAGGTGCGTCCCGGCAAGCGCGGCGGCGCCTTCAGCGCCTCGACGGTTCCGAGCGTGCACCCGTACGTGTTGGTCAACTTCACCGGACGCCTCGGCGACGTGATGACCGTGGCGCACGAATTGGGACATGGCGTGCATCAATACCTGTCGCGCCAGCAAGGGTATTTTCAGGCCGATACGCCGCTGACCACGGCGGAAACGGCGAGTGTCTTCGGCGAAATGCTGGTGTTCGAGCATCTGCTCCGCGCGGTCACGGACCGCAGCAGCCGCCTGGCGTTGCTGTGCGGCAAGATCGAAGACAGCATCGCCACCGTGTTCCGCCAGATCACGCTGACGCGCTTCGAGGAGCAGCTGCATCACGCGCGGCGTACGCAAGGCGAGCTGGCGCGCGAGCAGATCTGTGGGCTGTGGCAGGCGACAAATGCCGCACTGTACGGCGATGCCGTGCAGCTGACGGACAACTACCGCTGGTGGTGGGCGTACATCCCGCACTTCATTCACACGCCCTTCTACTGCTACGCCTACGGGTTCGGCGAGTTGCTGGTGCTTGCGCTGTACGAAATGTACCGTCGTGAGGGCGCCGCGTTTGTGCCGAAGTATCTGGCGCTCCTCGCAGCCGGCGGCTCGGATACACCGGAGAATCTCCTGCACCGCATCGGTATCGACATCAACGACCCGGGCTTTTGGAACCTCGGTCTGGAGCCGTTCGGACGCATGGTGGAAGAGGCGGAACGTCTCGCCGCGGCGTGAGGACAACAGACTACGGACTACGGACAAAACCCGCTTCTCGAACACTGCGATTTGGGCGGTTGAATCTTTTGTCTGTCCGCTTTTGGTCTGTCGTCTGTCGTCTGTTGTCTGTGGTCTGTTCGGCTTGAGCGGGTTCTTGCCGCAACGCCCTGCCGGCGTTAACGTGACACCATGCACATCACGATGGTGAAGAAGAAGCTGAAGGACGGTTCGGATTGCCGCAAATGTGCCGAGGTGACCGAGCATCTGCAGTCACGCGGCTTGTGGGAGCGCGTCGATGCAGTGGTCTGGGCACACGAAGATGATCCGAACAGCCCCGGCATGCTGCTCGGTAGGCGGCTCGGCGTCGAGCGCGCGCCCTTTTTTGTCGTCCGCGACGAACAAGGCGAAAAAGTCTACACCAGCGTCCTGCAACTCGTGCGCGAACGCTTCGGCCAGACCGTCACCACGTCGGAGCAGGCGCGCGACGTCGACCCGGATGATATTGGGGGGATCTAAAGGCCGGAGCAGAAGACAGGCGGTTAGCGGTTAGGCGGCTGAAGGCAGGCGGTTAGCGGTTATGCGGTTAAACCCGTCAGGGCGGACACCCAGCGTTCCAACCGCCTAACCGCTCACCGCGTAACCGCCTATCGGATTACTTCACATTCCCTGCGTGCAGCCCGCATTCCTTCATGGTCTCTTCTTCCCACCACCAGCGGCCTTCGCGTTCGTGTTGGCCGGGATTGACGGGACGGGTGCAGGGCTCGCAGCCGATGGACACGAAACCGCGCTCGTGAAGCGAGTTGTAGGGGACGTCGTTGGCGCGGATGTATGCCCATACTTGCTTTGACGTCCAGTTCGCGATGGGATTGAACTTGACCAGCGGATGCTCCGGCGAGCCGAAGGTCGGGTCGAGCTGTACGACCGGGACCTCGGCGCGTGTGCCCGGGCTCTGATCACGACGCTGTCCGGTGACCCACGCACGGAGCGGCTTCAACGCCCGCACCAGCGGTTCTACTTTGCGGACGCCGCAGCATTCCTTGTGGCCGTCCTTGTAGAAGGAGAACAATCCCTTTTCGCGCACGAATTTCTGCAGAGGTTCGGCCTGCGGACAGAACACCTCGACCGGGATGCCGTAGCGGTCGCGCACCTTATCGAGAAATTGATATGTCTCGGGATGCAAGCGTCCGGTGTCGAGCGAAAACACGCGGAACTTGCCGCCGACCTTGGCCGCGATGTCGACAAGCACGACGTCTTCCGCGCCGCTGAATGAGATCGCGATATCCGGAGCATACTCGCGAATCGCCAACCCGATGATGTCGCGCGGGTCCTTATTTGCATATTCCGCGGCCACTGCCGCGAGGTTCTTTTGATCCAGTGCCATGAACTCTCCCGTTCGTGTGATTGTGTTTTCGGACGGTGCCTAGAATCCACCATTCATATAAGTCGCGCACCGCAACCGCAAGGGCCTCGGCCTGCCGCTGGCGTCTCTTCTATGGGCCGCTCCGTTGTCGCTGCGCGCTTCCAAGTCCGAGATGCATGCTCACCAACGAACTTGGCAGCGCCTCGCGACCAACGGGAGTGACCCACAGAAAAGACGCCGGCCCGCCGGCCGCAGGCCTCGGACTCGGCAACGCCTAGCGACCAACGGGAGCGGTCCATAGAAGAGATGCCGGCCGCGGGCCCCCGTCTTGCCTTCGTGCCAAGATACGTTATGGCTGGATGGAATGGACGTTCCCGAAATGGGGCAGCGGCTCGCCGCGTTCATCGCGCGGCAGGTCGATGTCGAGCACGTCTCCGTTTCCGGGTTGCGCAAGTTGCCGGGCGGCGCTTCGCGCGAGATCTGGTCGCTCGACGCGGGTTTCGAGCAACACGGGGCGTATGTGCAGCTGCCGCTGGTGTTGCGGCGTGATCCATCGTCCGAAGGGGTTGGCGCACCGCGAGGTGACGAGTTCGACCTGCTGCGCGCCGCCGCTGCCGAAGGCGTCCCGGTTCCTATGGTCCGTTGGCTCGGTGATGACGCGGCGCTGTTGGGTGGGCCGTTTTTTCTCATGGATCGAGTCGAGGGCGAGACCCTGGCGCGCCGCTTGTTGCGTGACGACACCTATGCCGGCGCGCGCCGCGTCATGACCGCACAACTCGGCCGCATCCTTGCCGCCATTCATCGTATCGACCGGCAGGCGCATCAGCTGAGCTTCCTCAGCGCGCCGCGCCCCGACGAATCGCCGGCGCACAACGAGTTGGAACGCTATGAGGAGATCTTCCGCAGCATTGCGCCCGATCCACACCCGACGTTCGAGCTGGCGTTCCGCTGGCTGCGCCAACGATTGCCGCCTGGCAACGAACGCGTCGTCGTGCACGGCGACTATCGCATCGGCAATATTATCTTCGGCCCCGAAGGCGTTCGCGCCGTGCTCGATTGGGAGCTGGCGCACGTCGGCGATCCGATGGAAGATCTGGGCTGGATCTGCGTCCGTTCTTGGCGCTTCGGCAACGACGACAAACCGGTGGGGGGGATTGGCGGACGCGACGAGCTGTTCCGTGCCTACGAGGAGGGCGGGGGGCGGACGGTGGACCCTAAGCGCGTGCGTTTCTGGGAAGTCCTCGGTAACCTCAAGTGGGCAATCATGACTATCATGCAGGCCAGACTGTACCTCTATGGGTTCGTCAAGAGCGTCGAGCTCGCCAGCCTTGGGCGGCGCACCGCCGAGATGGAGCTCGAGTTGTTGCACTTGATGGAGGAAGGGAGCTGACATGTTCGGCGCACCCGTCGCACACTGGCGGCCTGTCTCAGGCGGCAGCCATACTCGCGCCCTGGGCTTTGTCACGGGCAGTGTCTTCCTGACATTTGTGGGTATCGCCTCCTTTCCTGGCTGCGCGCTGTTGGGCTCATCGCGGCTGCTGGCGGATTCGGTACAGGAGCTGGTCCCACATAGCGACGGCGATCATTTCGTGTTCACCTGGCAACGGATCGCCAATGGCAAGCCCGTTGGCAACGGCATCCAGATCGAACACGTCACCGCCGTCGAGGGCGGCGACTTCGAGATCACCTTGAGCGAAAACGCCATTGGCGTCGGCCGCGTGCGTATCCGTGACGTTGGCAAGGGCATCGTGCTCCTGAGTGAGGATGATCTGACCCGCGGCGTCCGCCTGCAGTACGATCCGCCGCTGCCGTATCTCGAAGGGCCAGTCGTGACCGGCGAGCAGCACGCGACCAGCGAAGCCAAGATCACAACGCTGAGCGACGGCGCGCCGTTGGGTGCGTTGCGGGTCGCGCAGGTGATTCAGGTGCGCGCGGCCGGTACGGTTCGCTCCCGGCTCGGCGCGTTCACACGCGCAGTCTCCGTCGACACGGCGCGCACGTTACAGGGACCCAGCGGCGACCTGCAGATGCGGACGGCGATGCTGGTGGCCCCCGGCATCGGGGAGATCCGCTCCGAGGGCAGTGTGCCCGACGAGCCACTGCTCTATCGCGAGCTGGCGTGCGCGTTCATTGGCGGCCACCCGATCGGCGACTGCCGCCGCCTCGACCAATCACTCCAGGAGTCCGAAGATGCAGGACAGACCGACGTCCAGTGAGCTGATCGAAGCCGTCCAACACTTCCTCGAAACCGACGTGGTCCCGGCGCTCGACGGCCCCAAGAAGTTTCATGCGCGCGTCGCCGCCAACGTGCTGGGGATCGTGCGCCGCGAGCTGCAAGCGGAAGATGACCAGCTGCGGAGCGAATGGCATGGTCTCGATGCGTTGCTTGGCGCCGAGCCGTTGCCCGCTGAACGGGACGCGTTGCGCCGGCGGCTCGCGCAACGCACCGAGACGCTGTGCGCGCGTATTCGTCAAGGCGACGCCGACACCGGGCACTGGCGCGAGGCGGTTCTGGCGCACGTGCGACGGACGGTGACCGACAAGCTGGCGGTGGCGAATCCGAAATTCCTGGGGGGCGAGCCGGTTCCGGCCGATGCCGCGAACGATGCGAGAGCGCGATAGCGCGTTGACAGGCCTGAGCCTCCGCCGTACTGAGCGCACATGCGATCCATTGTTTGCGCTCTGGCGCTGTGCTTCGTTGTCGCCACCGCACACGTTGCCGCGGCCGCTTGCGTTGGCGATTGTAACGCTGACGGCAACGTCACTATCGACGAGCTCCTTACACTCATCAATTGCGCCTTCTTCTCATTCAGCGAGTTCCCCTGTCTATGCCTAGACAGCGATGGTCCGCTCGATCTCGATATCGCCTTCATCATAAAAGCGGTGAACAATGCCCTCGGCGGCTGCCCTCCGGCAGGCGCGACGGCCACCCCCACGCTTTTGCCGCCCACGCCCACGCCGACGCCGACCGTGACCGGCAGCGTCGAAGAGTTCGTCGCGCAAGCCAGCGACTTTGAATGTCTGACCAACTGGAGCAAGGTGCGACAGTTTCGGGTCGTCAATAAGGCGGGCCACGGGCCGGAGGCGTTGGCCGTGGCCAGCGCGTCGTACGACGTTTCCGGCCTGGAGTTTCCGGTGGGCACCATCGTCCAGCTCATCCCGACGGAGGCGATGGTGAAACGTGGTGGCGGCTTTGATCCCCCAAATCACGATTGGGAGTACTTTTCGCTGCACGTCAGCAAAGGCGGCACGACGATCGTCACGCGCGGCCGCGACGACGTCGTCAATTTCGCCGGCGATAACTGCTTCAGCTGCCACTCGGCGGCGCGGCGCTACGATTTCATTTGCGAGATGAATCACGGGTGCGCGCCCATTCCGCTCACCGATCCCGTGGTCGATGTGCTGCAGATGGATGACATTCGCTGCCAGCACTGAGTGACGCCTTGCGAATCTCCCCCTGACCCTGTCATTTGGTAGGGATTGTCGATTTTCTCGGGTTCGGATCTTTAGCGTGTAGGGGTAGTTCGGGAACTGCCCGAATGGACGCGTCGAATCGGCAACGCCGAGTAGGGCGATTCCCCAATCGCCCCTACATCCGAGAGAATCGACCGTCCCCGTAAGGAGGGGGGGCCTGCAGGAAGCTAGCGCCGCACGCAGCGCTGGGGCCGTTGCGTGGGAAGCGCGCGACGAGGCTCGCTTCGCCGGCTCTTGCTCCCTCTCCTTACCACGGAGAGGGCTGGGGGGAGGTTTGCAAAGCGGGCCGCCGCCCTTCGCATTTAGGGCTTCACGTCACGGCACCGACATGCCGCTCGCCTTATACAACGCCGGCGACCGCAGGATGTAGCGCTGGACCGGCCGCGCAAAGTCGGTGGGGCTGGGCGGCGATGCGTCGAGGTCCTTCACGAACCGGCCCATGGCGATCGCCGTGTCGAAGCCGAAAACTGCCATCACCAGCAGATCGCCTTGGCGGCGGCCGACGAACGTTTGCACGCTCAGGAGTCCCGGATATTTCCGAAACTCTTCGCGGCTGAACCACTCGTAGAAGGCGTCGAGTCGGTCTGGCTCGAGCGCGTACGCTTGCACAAAGAACGTCGAGGCCCCGGCGTCGCCTGTGCGCGGGCCGAGACGATGTACGTGCGTGTGTGCGCCGGCGTTCCCGGTCAGGCTTTGCAGGTAGGCGACCAGGTCGGCGAGTTGGCGCACGGTCAACTCGGGGTACGCCGGCATGATCGAGCGTCCGTCCGGCCCGAGGTATCCGGGGCCCTCGACGATCACCGCGTTCGGATTGATGATCGACTCGGCGAAGTACTCGGCGGGGTGATGGCTCCCCATGCCGGAAAGATCCGGCCCCTTCTGCGGTGCGGCCCCGGCCGTTTTGGGAAGCACGTCTTCTTGGACCGCGTGACAGCTGGCGCAGCCGAGATCGAGGAATGCCTGGTGCCCCGCAACCGCATCACCCGCAGGTGGGGTGAAATGCCACCCCGGCGGTACCCCACCGTTGGCGTGCAGCTGCTCCATCGAGATGGGTGGTGGGACTGGCGCCGCCGGGGACGGGGCGACCGGTTGCGTGGTATGCGCGCACGCCGCCGCCACCAGCGGTAGAGCGGCCAACAGCAGCGCAACGGGCGTCGCCGACACATTCCGCAAACCCAGGCGTCCGCACGTTCTTCGGTTGGTCATGATCGCCGCGAGCGGCCTTATAGTACATGCCGGCCGCCGCGCCAATTCGCCCGCTCAGTCGGACGCGGAGCTCGGCTGCGCCGCACGGATCACCGATTGCGCAGCGCCAGCGACCGTTCGACAGGAACTGATTGACAGGGCTGGGCCCCGGTCGTAGGGAGGTAGAGTCCAAAATAGACCGTACGGTTCAGGAGGAAGTATGCGCAGGACGGGGGCATTGGTGACTGCGGCGGCAGGACTGGCGTTTCTGTGTGGCGGGGCAGCCGCACAGAGCAACGAGTGTTTGGTATCGCTGAGCGCTACCGCCGACAATGCCACGGTTACGCGTGGCGGCACGGCAGTGACCGCGGTCGCGGATACCTCCGGGTTCTGCACCTTCAGCGTCACCGCGTGCCTGAACGACACGGCGCCTGCCACGTGCAGCCCCGGGCCGATCAACCGTCTGCGCGTGTCGCGCTCCGCCAATCAGAAGGACCTTACGGCGTTGCAAAAGGCCTTGCAGGGGAATCTTCCGACCACCCAACGGTCCTGTACGACGACGTCGATCAAGGTGGGCCAAACGCGCTACAAGCGTGTGGACCTCGCCGCCACGACCAGCGACGGCCGCGGTGACGTGGACTCATTGGTTCTGACGTGTCGGTGCGGCGGCAATGCGCCGATCTTCAACAGCACCTTCGAAGCCATCCAAAAGAACATTTTCGAGGCTCACGGCTGCAACCAGCAAGCGTGTCACGGCAGCAGCAAGCAAGGTGGCCTCGATCTGTCGCCCGACGTTGCCTATCAGAATCTGTTCGAAGTGCCGTCGACGGAAAGCGCCTTCGCGCGCGTCCAGCCCGGCGATAAGAGCCGGAGCTTTCTCTGGCTGAAGCTGGCTGCGAAGACCGACCCGACCCAACTTCCGGTTGGAGTCGAAGTCGCGGGCGCTCCCATGCCCAACAATCTCGCGGCGCTCAGCAGCGACGAGCTCGATCTGGTGCGCTTGTGGATCTATGCCGGCGCGCCGCAGAGCGGCACGGTAGCCGGCACGCAAGGTCTCATGGACGCCTGTGTGGCGCCACCCGAACCCCTGCTCATCACGCCGCTGCCACCTCCGGCACCTGGGACCGGCGTACAGTTTACCATGCCGCCGTGGAAGCTCGAGGCGCACAGTGAGCACGAGATCTGCTTTGCCACGTACTACGACATCAGCAGTCAGGTGCCGAAGGAATTCCAGGACCCGAGCGGCACGATGTTTCGCTTCAACGTGCAGGATCTCCGGCAGGACCCGCAGAGCCATCATTTGATTCTCAACCGCTATACGGGCAGCCCCGACGACGTTCACGATCCATCGTTCGGCGCTTGGAAGTGCAACGGCGGCGACAAGGCCGGGCAGACCTGTGAGCCGACCGACCTTACGTCGTGCGGCGCTGGCACCTGCACCAGCGCCATTCAGCAATCCTTTGCCTGCAACGGTTTCGGTCCGTCGGGGTTGGGCGTCAACAAGTACTCGATCGGCGGCGCGCAGCAAGCACAGTTCCATAGCCAGCTCAGCGACGGCGTGTTCGCGCAGATTCCGATGAAAGGTATCCTCTTCTGGAACTCGCACGCGTTCAATCTGACCGACGAAGACACCATGATGCACGGCCGAATGAACTACACGTTCGCCACCGACACCCGTTTCCCGGCGGTGAACATCTTCGACGCCTCGATGATCTTCTCGGCGCATACGCCGCCGTACAAGACCAGCACCCTTTGCAACGATTTCGTGCTGCCGCAAGGCGCGCGGCTCTTCAATCTCACGTCGCACACGCACAAGCACGGCAAGCATTTCACCATCCAGTTGCCGAACCAGTCGACGATCTATGAAAGCTTCGTCTACAACGATCCGGTCAGCCAGATCTACGACCCGCCAATGGCTTTCGATTCTCCGGATGCCGCGCAGCGCACGCTGCACTACTGCTCGTTCTACAACAACGGCATGGCGCCCGACGGTTCGCCGGATCCGGACGCGGTGACCCGGCTGTCACGCATCCCTCCGAGCGCGCTCAAGACGTTTGGCGCCTGCAATCCGACCGCCTGCGCTGCCGGCAAGGTGGGTGCCGCATGCAAAGGCTCGACGGACAACCATACCTGCGATTCTGCACCGGGAGCCAACGACGGCTTGTGCGATGCCTGTGCCATCAAGGGCGGCGAGAGCACCGAGAATGAGATGTTCATCCTCATCGGCGCCTACTACATCGACCCCACCGTGAACGTCGCCGCGCGCGCCGCACACGCCGTCGACGCACACGGCCGCTCGCTGTCGACGGAAGTGATCCTGCCGCCGCAGGTGAGTTGCGGCGCATCGCACGCGGATCATTCCGCGCACATCGCGCACGCTGGCGTACACCCGGAACATTGAGAACGGATGGGGGGACGCAAGTCCCCCCACCTGGCATCTGTCCAGTCGGACATCTCACGTGTAGGGGCAGTTCGGGAACTGCCCGACAGGGCGCGTCGAATCGGCAGCGCCGTGTCGGGCGATTCCCGAATCGCCCCTACATCCGAGAAAATCGACAGTCCCCGAAAGAGAGGGGGAGCTGGAAATGCAAGGATTTCCTTTCAGCCTCCCTGCACTCCCTGGGTTCCTCAGAACCGTGCCATGACTCCCCCGCGGACTTGAATCGGCTCGACGGGGTGGAAGACATTCTCAAATAACGATGTCGCGGTCGGTGTCACGCGCGATTCGTAGGCGTAGTCGATGTCGTGGTCGCGGCGGTCCAGCAGATTCAAAACTTCGACCGACAGACGCCACGTGTCGGTGAGTTGATAGCTGGCTCCGCCGTTGAGCAACACTGTCGGATTGGAGGTGAAGATTCCGTCCGATGTCAGATCCCGCGGCCCAAAGTAGCGCAGCCGCAGGCTCGTTGAGAATCCATTCCAATCGTGCAACGTGGCGCCCGACGTGATCACCAATCCGACGGCCTCGGGCACATGCGTGCCCCCCGGGCTACAGGGCGTGTCGCCCGGATTGCAGTGCGCCGCATCATCGGAATCCGTGGACACAAAACGAGCGATGGAATCGGCAACGTCAAGGTCGAAAGCCAGGTGTTCGAGTGGCGTGAAGTAGTTTGCCCATTCGAGACCCCAACGGTTGCTCGCCTGCTTCGAAGGGATGGTGCCGCCGGTGTCGCCGCTCTGCTGGAGCTCCGAATCGCTGTGCAGGTACCACAGTGACAGCGTGCTCTGTAGATTCGGCAAGGCCAGCGTGCGCGCCCCGACCTCCGCGCCTTTGGTTTGAATCAGTCCGGGAATGCTCTGGGCGGGCCCTCCGTGCGGGTTCTCCGCCGAGATCGGCTGCTCCGTCGCTGTGGTGCCGCGCCCGTCGTTGCTGTGAAAGCTGAATCCACCTTGCGCATACAGCTCCGTCTGCGCCCATGGCCCGAAGATCAAATCCAGCTTAGGACTCGGCAGCAGACTGGTTGACGTGCCGGAATTCGCCGCGATGTTCAGGCAGGTCACGTCGAAGTACTCCAGGTCGCCACGCAGCGCCAGAACCGAACGGAATGTTTGCGCCCACTGGATCTTGGTCTCCGCCCAGAACCCGAGTTGCGTGTCGGTGAATACGTTCTTCAGTGTGGTGGCCGGCAATACGGCCACGGTGTCATCGGTGTCCAACTTGTCGGTGCGTCCGCGGTGTTGAGTCTGGTAGAGGCCGTTGTTGATCCAATCGTTGCGGAATTGCACCCCGAAGGTGGTGCTCACCTGGCGGCCGGACCAGTCATTGTAAAACGTCTGCCGTGCGTCGAACCCACCGACCCAGCGCTTGTCCGATTGTTCGAACTGGTCTCCCTTTGTGGTGTCCGTGAGGAAGTACGTGAAGTCGGAAAACAGATCGAGATCGTAATAGAAGCCGTACGCCATCACTTTGGTTTCGGAGTTTTCATCGAAGCGATGCCATTCGCCCTGCAAGCTGTAGCGCTCGGAGTTGCCCCCGTCGGTTGGATCGAGGGTGCCGAAGAAACCAACGAGCGGCACCGCGCTCGCGGCAATTTGATCGCTCGAGCTCCATTTGCCGTAATAGCCACGCCCGGTGACACTGAAGCCGTTGGTGGCGTCGCCCTGGCTGTACGTCAGCAGCTCGTTGAATTTACGATAGTCGTCGGGCCGGTCCCAGGGGCCATCGTCGTGATACGCCTCGCCTCCGTACAGCACGGTGCCGGCGCCGAGCGTTTGCGAGATGCCGAACACGCCACGCACATACCCATACATGCCGCCTTCCACGGTGGCGAAGTTTTGCGGCAGCGTCTTGTAGAACACCAGATGTGCGTTGCCTGCTGAACCGTAGTTGCCGACGTCCGCGTAATACGGCCCCTTCTCATAGTTGACCCGCTCTACCAGTTCCGGGATGACGACGTTCATGTCGGCGTAGCCCTCGCCATGGGCGTGCGAGGGCAGGTTGAGCGGCATGTCGTCGAGGAACACGGCGAAGTCCGTACCATGATCCAGATTGAATCCGCGCAAGAAATACTGGTTCGCCTTCCCGCCGCCGGCGTGCTGCGTGATGATCACGCCGGGAATGGTTTCGAGAATTTCGCCGCTGCGCAAAATTGGGCGATCGGCCAGTTGGGTTGCGCCGGTCGTCCCTTGCCCGGCCGAGTCCGCGACGCCGACCAGGCTGTCCTGCCGGCCTTCGACGACAATCTCGGGGAGCTTGAGCACCGTGCCGCTCGGTTCGTCGCCTTCCTGCGTCGTCGACGGCGTAGGGGCATTTTCTTCCGTCTGTACGCTGGAAGGTGTCGCCGCCGATCCGGGCCCTTCGGCACGGGCCGCCCCGGCGCACCCCAGCATCACCGCCACGAGGCAGAGCCGCCTGCTCATGCGTCGCATCGCTGCACCTCCGCTCTGCGAAGTGGGCCGCCGAGCCGCAACCGGCAGAGGCCACACGTTGATCGAAGAATCGCTTGGCTATCGGTGACGGTTACGCCGTACGCGGGGGGCCGCGCACACGCACGGGCAGGGTCGGACGATCCACGAGAGAGTGCTTCGGCCAGATGTGAATGACAGAGGCATCGTCCCTGTGGTGGGCGGCGAAAATGATAGGAGGGACGGCGCGGTGAAAAAAGTCCTGTGCATGCCAATGTCCGGTGCCGTCGTCGTCCGGCGCTTCGATTCCCGGGCCGCTGGGTGCGGCGCGGCCGACGCCGAAGGTGTGATGGTGCGCGTGATGATGATGGTGATGCGCGGCGGCGGCATCGTGATCATGACGATGATGCGCGTCATCGTGAGCCGTATCGTTGCCGTCGAGGTGGACGTGCAGATGTTCGCCGCCGGCGTGGTGGTGGAAGTACAGCCCGGCGCGCGGCGTGGTGATCGACGACACGAAGAGTGCGAGGGCCAGCGCGACCCACTCAGCCAAACGTGCACGCACTCGCTGCATGGCGAATGCGGTCTATCACGAGGCGAACGGCGTTGTCACGGATCTTCCTACGGCGAGTGCAAGGCCTCAGTCTGGTGGCGTCAGATTGAGGGCAGCTTCCAAGGCGTTCATCAGCATCATGAACCGAGACTGAGGGGTTTACTGGCAAGTCACGCCGAAGACCGACGCGCCCGTGGGTGCGCCTGGCGCCGATGGCCGATCGCTGGTGGGAGATGGGCCGCGGGACGGGCGGCTGCGCCCGGTTACCGCGATCACGTTTCGGAGTGGATCTCCCTTTCAGCCTCTGACACAAGGCACTCCATGCTGGAGACCGCGCCGCGCCACCTCACGTGGGCCGATCGAATCCTGGCACTCGTGGACGGAGACGACCCGGCGACCGCGCTTTCCAAGGCCCGGACGTTTGAGCGAATATTTGTTCTGATCGTCTGCGGCGAGTACTGGGTCCGGGCGAGTCCGGCATGGGGTGACTTCGGGCTCGACTACCGCCTCGTTCTGGTGCTGATCTCGGCCCTGGGGGTCACGACGCTGTCGGCCAAATGGGGACGGCTCGGCTTTGCCGGCCTGGCGCTCGCTCAGATGGTTCGCATCGGAATCGACTTCCCGACGACCGGCAACCACAGTTACCTGGAACTGCTCCTTTGCGTGTTGTGCGCTTCGTTCGATGTCGCTGATCGACAGGAGCGTCCGCTCCTCTTGAGAACGGTTCGCTGGATGACGTGCGTGGTGTTCTTCTACGCCGGCGTGCAGAAGCTGGTTCACAGCTACTACTTTCGCGGAGAGATGCTGGCGTACGCCACTGGGTTGGAGGCGTTCAAGCCGGCGCTGCGCCTTCTCCTGCCACACGACCACGTGGTGCGGCTGAGTCACTACCACTTCCAAGCGGGCGATGGGCCTAACGGATCGCGAGCATTCCCGTCGTGCTGATGTCCAACGCCATATACGTCATCGAGATCGCGCTGGTTCCGCTCTTGGTGCTGCGCCGAACGCGCGCCTTCGCCGTGTGCGCCGCCATCCTGTTTCTCGTGGCTATCGAAACAGCCGCGCGCGAGTGGTTCTTCGGACTGATCTCCCTCAACATGCTGCTACTGTTCTGCGAACGCGACTACAACCGACGCTTGGTGGGCGTGTTCGCCGCCGCTCTGGCGGGGCTGCTGCTGATGCGCTGGGGGGTCTTTCCGGAGGTGATGTTCCAGTGAGGCGCACGACGCGGGCCGCCCGACCTGCATGACCGCCCGATCACTTCTGCGAATCGCCGGGCGCCGGCTTCGGCAGTCCCGCACGAATCTGCTGCGAGAAATCGGCGGCCTGGTCGGCCGCACGCGCCGCGGTGTTGATGTGCGAGCGCTGCTTCAGCTCCGCGAACGGCAGGCTGGTGTCCAAGCGGCCGAGCTCGTAGGTGTACAACGGTGCATAGCCGCTCAGCAGAACCTTCCAGGAATAGGCGTGCTTGCCCGGATTCACGCGCGTATGCATGAGGACGTTGGTCGTACAGTTGGTCGTCAAGGTGTTGTAGAACTCGGGATGCTCGTTGAGGTCGTTGATCTTCTGCAGGTAACTGAGGAACAACCGGCGCACGTTCTCCGGCGGCGCGTTGGTACGGTAGAGATAGGCATCCTCGGGCGGATCTTTGCGGTAGTTGGTTCGCAGCCGGACGAGATCGCGCTCATCGCCGACGACGTAGATCAGCTCGTACTGCCGAAAGAAGCCGCGGATGGTGTCGTAGGTCTCGCCGCGCTCCTTGCGCGTCTCGATCGAGATGGTGACGAAATCCTGGCCGGCAAAGCCGAAGCTCAGCATGATGTGCGCGATGGCATCGCCCATCCAATACACGGCGATCAAGTCGGCGGAGTCGAGCTGGCGCAGGTCGTAGGTTTTGTCGTAGTAGCGCGGCGTGTAGTCGGTCTCGCTGCGGTAGTCGAAGTTGCGGATATTGTGGATCGTCACCAGGTCGCCCTCGAAGGTGGCGAACGGCAGCACGGCGACGTCGGTCTGCCAGTTGCGGTCGTTGGACGGACGCACGCCGCTCCAGCGGACGAGAAAGACGATGAAGACCACCGCGAACACAGCCAGCGGCCACAGGCGCACCAGCGGCAGCAGCGCCGCGCCGGCTGCCACCAACCCGGCGACACCGACGATCGCGGCAAAACCTACCGCGTGCAGCGGGCCGAAATACAACGCCGCCGCCGCCCACGCCGTGAGCGCGAGAATGACCAGGACCGGCAGTCCGCGGGTGACAACCTTCATGGCGATTTTCATCGCCCCAACACGAGCACGAGTCGCGCGGAAAATGCAATGGTGCGCTCATTTCCCTTCGACGCGGAATGCGGCTCAGATGCAACGGCAGTGAGATAAGGTGCACGCCCGCGTAGAAGCCGGGGACTCGAAGTCCCCGGCTGAGTCGGACTACGTCGTCTGAAGACGACTACCAACTTAAGATGGGGTATGTTCACGAGACGTTGTGAAAGGTCAATGGGCTTCGGCCGACATCATGCGACTCCGCCAGGGAACTCCATTCCCTGGCGGCTGGCGCCCCGGCTACGCCAGCAAGTCCCACGCCGGAATGCAGAGCACGTTGTCTGAAAGTAAGCTCGCTTCGAGCGCAAAGGGCGCATCACGCTGCGGCGCGTTCGCTGCGCCCCGGCTGCACGGCGGCGATGAGGCGCAGGTTGGGGTGGCGCTCCTGGGTTTGCCGCAGCCAGAACTCGTTCTTGAATAGCAGCAAGGGGCGGCGCTCGACGTCGTAGAGGCAGAGCACGCCGCCGAGACGCTCGAGCTCGTCGGCATCGAAGTCGCCCTCGACCCACCGCGCATGCTGCGATTGCATGGCCTCGAAACGGACGCCGACGTCGTACTCGCTCTTCAAGCGGTGTTGGATGACCTCGAACTGCAGCCGGCCGACGGCGCCGAGGATGGGTTCGCGCTCGAGACGCTCGCGGTGGAAAAAAACCTGGACCGCGCCTTCCTCCGACAACTGGTCGAGCCCTTTCTTCAGCTGCTTGCGCTTCAGCGGCTCGGTCAGCATGAGGCGCACGAAGTGCTCCGGTGAGAATCGTGGAATGCCGGCGTACTCGATGTCGCCGGCCTCGCTGAGCGAGTCGCCGATGCGCAGCAGGCCCGGGTCCCACACGCCGACGATGTCACCGCCGAAGGCTTCTTCGATGAACGTGCGCTCCTGGGCGCGGAACTGCAATGAGCGCTTCAGGGCGAGCCGCTTGCCGGTGCGCCCGAGAGTGACTTCCATGCCGCGTACGAAGCGCCCAGAGCAGACGCGCACGAAGGCGACGCGGTCGCGGTGCATCGGGTCCATGTTTGCTTGAATCTTGAAGACGAAGCCCGAGAATACCGGCGCGTCGGGCTCCACCGGTCCGGCGGAAGTGGCGCGCGGCAGCGGCGGCGGCGCCAGCTCGATGAACTGATCGAGGAACGGCTCGACGCCGAAGTTGGTCAAGGCGCTGCCGAAGAACACGGGCGTCAGCTCGCCGTTGCGGAACGCGGCGTTGTCGAATCCCGTGCCGGCGCCGTGCAACAAGGCGAGCGATTCCGACAGATGATCGTGCGCCGCGTTGCCGACGGCGTCGCGGAATGCCGGGTCGTCGAGGCTGCTTACCTGCATGATCGCCTTGTGCCCCCCGTGTTCGCCGCGGTCGAACAGCAGCACACGCTGCTGCCAGCGGTCGTAGACGCCTTGGAAGCTGCTCCCGGCGCCGATCGGCCAGCTGGCCGGGCTGGCCGGAATGCCGAGGACGCGTTCGATTTCATCGAGCAAGTCGAGCGCCTCGCGTCCCTCGCGATCCATCTTGTTGATGAAGGTGACGATGGGAATGCGGCGCATGCGGCAGACCTCGAACAGCTTGATGGTCTGCGGCTCCACGCCCTTGGCGCTGTCCAGCAGCATGATGGCGCAGTCGGCCGCGGCAAGGGTGCGGTAGGTGTCTTCGCTGAAGTCGTTGTGGCCGGGGGTGTCGAGCAGGTTGAGCTGGTAGCCGCGATAGGGAAACTGCATCACGCTGGTGGTGATGGAGATGCCGCGTTCGCGCTCGATCGCCATCCAATCGCTGGTGGCATGGCGCGCGTCGCGCCGCTGCTTCACCGACCCGGCGAGATGCACGGCACCGCCGTAGAGCAGCAGCTTCTCCGTCAGCGTTGTCTTGCCGGCGTCGGGGTGCGAGATGATGGCGAAGGTGCGCCGCCGCGCCACTTCTGCTTTCAGTCGTTCGTTTCCGTCGTTCATACCAATCTCGGCCTGCGGCCGGCATCCTTTCTATGGCCCACTCCCCCCCTTCGGGGAACCCCAGGACAGGATTGGGTCGCCGCGGGCTGCCAAGTCCGACAAGCTGCCAGCTTTGCGTGCGAGAACCGCGGAAGGATGGGCGCAGTCTCTGAAGGCCACTAGCGCCGTGCATCTCGCGTTCAGCCGGGACTGCGGGCAGCACCCTGTCCTTGACCTGCTCCCGGTGGGTCGCAGGTCGTCACATAAGAAGGGCCGCTAGGGTGGGGTGCGGGAGATCACGGGAAACAAGAAAGACGAGATCGGCGGCCGTGTCAATCGCAGGCATTCCGCGGGGGCCGGAGATGGAAGGGGCTGTCGAATTTTGAGACCGCCTCTTCCAATCTCCGCTGAGGCACACAGCAGCACGCTTGTCGAACCCGTCTGAAGCGATGCAGTTGCAACTGGCGGTGCCTGCGACCATGCTTGCCGTATGCCGAATGAAGCGCAGGACAAACCACGGGCGGTGCTGGTTGGCGTGCAATTGCCCGGAGTCGGTGACGAGGAACACGAGTCGTCGCTGGCCGAGCTTGGCCGCTTGGCAAAGACGCTGGGGTTGAAGGTCGTCGCGCGCGTCACCCAGAAGCGCACGGCGCTGGCCGCCGCGGCGGTGGTCGGTAGCGGTAAGGTGAAGGAGCTGGCCCGGCTGACCGGCGGCAGCGGCCATATCCCCTCCGGTGTTCCGGCGCATCGCCGCCGCGACGACGACGACGAAAGCGAGCCGAGCGACACGTCTGAGACGGACGTGCCGCTAGAAGCAAGCGAGCGCGCCAGCGTCGTACTCGTGGATCACGAGCTGTCCCCGTCGCAGGCACGCAATCTCGAGCGCGCCACCGGCGCCGAAGTGCTCGATCGCACCGCGGTGATCCTGGCGATCTTTCAGCGCCACGCGCGCAGCCGCGAAGCGGTGCTGCAGGTGGAGATCGCGCGGCTCGCGTACATGGCGCCGCGGCTGCGCGAGAGCAGCGGCGGCAAAGATCGCCAAGCCGGCGGCATCGGCGGCAAGGGCGCCGGCGAGTCGCAGATCGAGGTCGACCGGCGCAAGGTGCGCGACCGCATCGCCGAGCTGCGGCGCGAGCTCGCGGCGATCGAGAAGGACGCCGCGACGCGCCGCCGCCGGCGGGCGACGCAGCCGACGGTAGCCATCGTTGGCTACACCAATGCCGGCAAGTCGTCGCTGATGCGCGCGCTCACCGGCAGCGAGCTGCTGGTCGCCGACCAGCTGTTCGCCACCCTCGACACCACCGTGCGCGCCCTGCAGCCGGAGACCAAGCCGCGCATCCTGGTCAGCGACACCGTCGGCTTCATCAAGAAGCTGCCGCACGACCTGGTGGCCTCGTTTCGCTCCACGCTGGAAGAGGCACGTGAAGCGGCGCTGTTGGTGCACGTCGTCGACGCCTCCGACCCCGCCTTCCCGGCGCAGATGCAGGTGACCGCGACGGTGCTGGCCGAGATCGAGTCTGCCGAAGCGCCGCGGCTGCTGGCGCTCAACAAGAGCGACAAGCTCACGGAAGAGCAGCGGAGCGCATTGGTCCAGGCTTTTCCCGAGGCGATGCTGCTGTCGGCGAAGTCGCCCGCCGACGTCGCCCGGTTGCGTGCGCGCATCATCGACTTTTTCGAGCGCGAGATGATCGAGGACGAGATCCTCGTGCCCTACGCGCGGCAACGGGTGGTGAGCACGATCTACGAACAATGCCGCGTGCTCGCTGAAGCCTGCGACGAAACCGGCACCCGCCTGCGCGTGCGCGGGCGCCCCGAGGTCGTGGCCCGCTTGCGCGCCGAGCTCTGAAAGCGGCAACGGTGCGCATCACTCGAAAGGACCGTCTGTCTCGGACGATTCAGCTTGCTGCACCGGCCGAGCCACGGCGAGGATGGAAGAGCGCTGCCGGCCAGCGTGCACGGTCGTCAGGTCTTCGAGTGCGACACCACCCATAGCAAGTGCACGACGGAAGGTCGGCTCGTAGGTCACGCGTCCGAAGTCGATCGTGGTAACCAGTCGTAGGAGCGGCTTGACGATTTCGAGTGTCCGCGATTGCCGGCGTTCGAACGTCTGGGTGAAATACATGCGGCCTTCGGCGGTGAGCAACGATCCGACATGCCGCAGTGCCAGCGATGGGTCCGGTAGCAGCATGAAACTGCCGCTGAAATACGCGGCGTCGTAGGGACCACCGCGATGATCGTAGATGGATTCCAGGCGCACCTCGATCCGCTCCGCGAGCCCGCGGCGCTGGACGGCCTGCCGGCAGCGTTCGATGTATACAGCGTCCACGTCGACACCGGTGATCCGCAGGTCCTTGTGGACAATCAGCTCGGCGTGCGCCAGCAGCGCGCTGCCGGTGCCGATGCCGACGTCCAACAGGCGGCAGCGCGGCGGCAGTCGGTCCAGCACCGCGCCGTACCACTGCGCGGTCATGCGCGCGATGGCCGCGTCGTAGATCAGTGCCCGCAGCCCCGGCCCACGCATCGTGGCATGAGGGCAGAGTCGGAGCGGTAACTCAAGCCCTGCGGGCGGCGTATTTTCTATGGCCGCTCCCCCCTTGGGGAGCCTCAGGACAGGATTGGTCGCTGCTTGCTGCCAAGTTCGACGGGGTCTTCGGGCGACGTCTCTTCCATTGGCCGCTTCGCATTGGGTCGCTGCGAGCTGCCAAGTTGGATCGGCCCTGGCACTGTGCCGCTGGCGGAGTTACGGACTAGTGATGCGGTACGAGGAATGCGAGCTTACGCGTGACTGTGCCGCGGTCGAGATCCCGCAAGGCACCGTCGTCACCTTGGAAGCGGGGACCCCGGTGGTCATCACGCAGGCGCTGGGCGATAGTTACACCATTCAGGTGCCGACGCTCGGCGGTCTGTACCGCATTGCCGGCACGGATGCCGACGCGCTGGGTAAGACACGTCGACGTGCGGCACTCGACGCTGCCGCCGCACTCGACGGCGCTGGTGAATCGATCACCGAAGATATTGTCCGCGAAGTTCTCAAAGAGGTCTACGACCCGGAGATTCCCATCAACGTCGTCGACCTTGGCCTGATCTACAACCTCACGGTCACCCGGCGCGCCGAAGGTGGCAGCGTCGTGGACATTCAGATGACGCTGACGGCGCCCGGATGCGGAATGGGACAGATCATCGCCACCGACGTCAAGTCGCGTCTCGAGCAGCTTCCCGGCGTCGCGCAGGCAACTGTCGAGATCGTCTGGGAACCAGCGTGGACGCCGCAACGCATCTCGCCGGCGGGCCGCACGAAGTTGGGCATGGATTAGCCTCAATGAGACAAGAGGGATTTCACCGCAAAGACGCTAAGGCGCAGAGAGAGGATGACCGGAAGAGCGGAGGTCATGGTCGATGGGCTTTAGAACGAACATCGGTCATGGCAGCGCGCAGCGACCAATCCTGTCCTGAGGCTCCCCGAAGGGGGGAGCGGGCCATAGAAGAGACGCCGCCCGCAGGGCCCTTACTGTGGCATCGCGTGGGGCATAGGGAGAATTCCAAGCAGCGCACTCATCAAGAGCAGCAGCGCCGCGAGGGCGATTTCCCAGCCGACGATGCGGCGGAGTTGCTGGTCGGCGGTGCGGTCACGGTTCCGGATCAACGTCGGCACGTAGCGAAAGTGATTGGCCGCGCCCATGCCAAGCAGCACGGCAGCCAGAGTCAGCTTGACCAACAGGGTGCGGCCATAGGGGCTGTTCACCAGCCGATCGATGCTCGGGATGTGGAGCAACGCGCCATACAGACCGGCCGGGATGAGCCCGGCCACTGAGATGGTTGCCAGTCGACGCACGCGTTGCGCAATCAACGGCGGGATTGCGCCGTGCAGCATCGCGAGTTGGAACAAGCTGCCAAGCCAACTGACAGCCGCCAGGAGGTGTACCCAATCAATCATAGCGGGAAATGTCCCGTGCGCGCCCGCATGCCCTTGAAAGCTGCGCAGCGCCAGCCAGAAGGCCGCGACCGCCGCTGCCGGTCGTGATCCGACACGCAGCAGGAGCAACAGCGCCAGACCCGTGCACCGCGCCACCCAGAGCTGGCACCAACGCGTGCCGAAGATTTCCGCAATGAACGCTAATCCATCGGTCGAGGAGACGGCCGCCATACGGACGCCGTTGATGATCAGCTCCAGCAGCAATGTCGCCGCCAGCACTGCGCCAGCCCACTGGATGGCCCGCCGCCCATTGTGACCTGGCGGCGCAATCAGGGCTCCGGAGATGTATCCGCCGGCGAGCACCACCGTGCACACCAGATCGAGCCAGCCCACGCTGACGAGCAGCGGAGTCACGGCGCCGAAACCGTGAACTCGAAGCGGCCTTCCGTCTGATGCGTATCGACGGAGGTGACCGTCCAATGCACCGTGTACCTACCGGCCGATAACACCGGCAGGGGCAAACGGAGCTCCTCAGGCTTGGGATGCTCCAACACGCCGGCAGAGAAGGCCTGGCCATGCGCGTCGTGGACGTCGATGCGACAGAAGCTCGCCTCGACGGGTTCGGTAAACGTTAAGCTCACCGCCCCGGGCGCGGCCCTCACCGTCGAGCCGACGCGTGGATCAGCGTGGTCGAGAAACGCGTGTGCACGCGCCGCAGGTGGCGCAAGAAGGCCCACGCCGAGCGCGATCAGTAAAATGATGACTGCTGCGTGTTTCTGCATGTACACTCCACTAACCCGGTCGGATCTTCTCGGAGAAGAAATGGTAAGCCGGAAACAGGAAACCGGAAATGAAAAATGGCCAACGCCCCATCTAGTGATTTCCGGTTTTCCGTTTCCTGTTTCCTGTTTTTCATTCTCTTGCAGTCCAGCCAGCAGGTCTTAGCAGCTTGTCAGACTTGGCAGTGCCTAGCGACCAATCCTGCCCTGATGCCCCCCCGAAGGGGGGAGCGGTCCATAAAATAGACGCCGGCCGCAGGCCCTAGAACGGCTGCCAGTTGCTGGCGGGGAAGATGTCATCGATGAACAAGTCGACAATTCCGATGACACCCCACTGGAGCTCCTGATGCGCGGTGTCGTTGAGCGGAAACCGGCCGGCCACGCCGAGCTCGATGTAACGGTCCATATACACGATGCCCGGCGTACTGATGATCGTCGACTTCCCTTCCTGCTCTCCGTTGATGCCGTGCTCGAAATTGAACTCGGCCACCGGCAATAGGTCATCGAAGGGCCAGCGCAGCCCGAGGTCGTCGACGAATGCCTGGAGATACGGGATGCTGTACTCCAACGTGATGTCGTGCGCGAACGTCGTGGTGCGATCGTGATCGATGGAGATCTCGAATCCCGCGTCTCCTTGGACGGCGAACGGCCGCAGATATTTCAATGATCGCGGCAGATCGCCGAGCCCCTTGCCATACAGCACGAACGGCTTGAACGACCAGTTTTGCTCGGACCCCACATCGGAGGTGCCGGTGGGCGCGGTGGCTTCCAGTGCCGCCGACAGAATCGCCTCGTGGTCCGGGTTGATGTAGAAGGCATCCTTCAGCGTGATGCCCAGGTTGTTGAAGCCGGTGGTCTGCGGCTCTTCGGGGTCGTTGGGGCTGATGCTGTCCCACTCGGAATCCAAGGTGATGCTGAAGCTATCCGACAATTTCTTTTCCAAGCCGAATCCCAGAGCGAATGCCTTGCCGTCGGCCGCGTGAGCCCATTCGGGCCGCGCGATGACGAATTCGTTTTTCGGATTCACATCTTCGGTAACGAACGGTTCAATGAACGATCGTTGTCCAACCACGCCGTGCGCGTGCGCTTCGGCTGCGGCAAAGCAGCCCAACACCGCGGCTACGGCGAGCGTATCCTGCAGTCGCATATAAACCTCCTCCTGCCCGCAAGGCAGGTACGTCGTGAGCGAAAGGGAAACTTCGGTCAGACGGCAGAGGTTCTGGGAGGATCGGTCGGCGGCTCGAGCACGAACTGCGTCGCCAGCACGCGGGGCGAGCTTGTCAGGGGCGACTGCGTGACGATCGGGAGGGACTCGGAACGCAGTACCAGAACGGCCCGAAAAACGGGAAGCGGCGTCGTCGAGGTTTCGGAGTGACTGCCGCAGGCACAGCGCAACCCGGGCTCGCGACTATGGTGACAGCCGGCATCGCTTGCGTGGTGGCAACCCAAGTGGCCCGCGTGCATGGGACAGCCCGGCCGGCACTGCCGGCAGCCGGACGCGCCACCACTGAGCGGGGCGCCGCTCAAGGCCGTCCCCACCAGAAAGATCAGCACCAGGACAAGTGCGCACGAGTGGCGGCCGCGAACCATAGGCTGTGCACCGTACCCAGAAGGCGCGGCCCGATCAACGGGCCTGCGGCCGGCGTCTTTTCTATGGGCCGCTCCCCGTTGGGTCGCTGCGCACTTCCAGGTCCGACCGGCTGTCAGGAGAATGAAAAACAAAAAACCGGAAACAGGAGACGGGAAGCGGGAGAACAGGGATTGGTCGTGCGTTGCCCATTTTAATTTCCGGTTTCCTGTTTCCGGTTTTCCATTTTCTTCTCCCGAGAGCGCGCGACAGCCGTAGCAGGATGCTAAAAAACGCCGCCGCATGCTTCGAGAGCCTCAGCATGAGCGGATACCCTCCTCAATCTATTGAACTTCTCCGCTCACCCTGAGGCTCTCGAAGGGTGCTCTCCGCTTTTTCAGCAGCTGTTAGAGAGGGCAGCCCACCAACGCGTTGTTCACGGCGGCAATGATCTGTGCGATGTCGACCATCCCGGTGTTGTCGGGATCGGCGGCTGGGCACGTGGTCACGTCGGCGGAACCCAGGTCGATGTTCACCATGGCGATGATCTCGTTCACGGTCACGTCGCCGCTGCCGTCACAATCGCCGAGGCATTGAGTGGCGGGGTGTGTGAGGAAGACCCCATCCCCGATGGTGCCGGCAAACAGCGTCGGCGGCGAGCCGGCGTCGATGGCCAGAGCTCGCACGACGCCGTTGGTCAGGCCGCTGTTGTAGTCGCTCCAGTTGGCGCCGCCGTCGGTGCTGGCGAAGACGCCGTCGCCGAAGGTTCCGGCATAGAGATTTCCCGATGTAGGATCGATGGCGATACTGCTGATCGCGCTGGTGAACGAGTCAGCCGCCGCCTGCCAACTCTGGCCAATGTCGTTACTGACGAACACGCCGACGTCGGTTCCCAGGTAGAGAGTGAACAGATTGATCGGGTCGGGGACGATGACATTGAGCGCCGCGTCGGGCAGGCCGCTGCTCGCAGAGAGCCAATTCGCCGCTTGATCGACCGAGCGGAACAGCCCCGCGTCCGTCACCGCAAAGAGCGTGGTCGGAAAGGTATGCTCCGGCTGCAGCGGATCCGTCGCCAGACCGTGGACGACCGTGTCGGGAAGGCCGCTGTTCATCGGCGTCCATTGTGTGCTGCCGACAGTCCCTCGGAAGATACCTTGATCGCCGCCGCCGCCACCGGTCCCGGCGTAGATGGTCGAGGGTGCGTTCGGGTCGATGACCAGCGCATTGACGACGGTGGCGTCGAGGCCGGCAGGGTCCCAGCTGCTGCCGGCATTGGTGCTGACGAATGCCCCGTTGTCGGTTCCCACATAGATCGCACTGGCGTCCGGAGTGATGACGAGCGCGTTGGCGCCGGTGAGCAGGCCGGTGTCGAGCAGGTTCCAGCTGCCGCCCCGGTTGGTGCTCTTGAAGATGCGCCCAAGCTCGGCACCGGCGTAGACCGTGGTGGGCGTGAGCGGATCGATAGCCAACGACAAGATGTCTTCGGCTGGTGGCCCGTTGGTGACCCACGGTATAGTCGGCGCGGCGGCAGCCAAGCGGGCGTTGAGGATCGCGGACAAGATCATTGCCGCCAGGACGGCTGCGGGTCGCGGAAACCGGTTCACGGTCATGGGTTGGCTCCTTGCAGAATCCAATTGCGAATCAGCTGAATCTGATCGGTACTGAGCGGCGTCCCGGTCAGCGGCATGCGGCTGCCCTCACCCAACGGGGGCCCGGTGATCTTGGTCAGTAAGAAGCTGTTTTCCGGATGTCCCGGATCGACGCGCAGCAGACTCGAGTTGATCGTGGCCGGCACGTTGGCCAGTTGGTTGTACGCCGCGCCGGTGCTGAGATCGAGGTTCTCCACTTTGCTCGCGGCGTCGTGGCAGCTCATGGTCGCGCATGAAGGTGTGAAGATGGTGGCTTGGATCTCGTCGAGCGTCGCCGGTCCGGGGGTCGGACAGCCGTTGAGCGCTGCGGCGACCGCGGCAATGACCTCGTTAACGGTGACGCTGCCGTCTCCATCAACGTCGCACGCGCCGCAAGCGTCTTCCCCGGCGTTGCCCAATGCCATGTTCACGCACAGCACCACCTCGTCGATGGTCACCGCCGCGTCGGCATTGCAATCACCAGCGCAATCGCTCGGCCCCGGTGACGGAGTCGGTGTCGGCGTCTCCTCTGCAGGTGGCACGTTGGTCACGACCTCCGTGAACACTTGCGACTCTGTGTAGTCCGGCGAACTGGTGGTGAGTTTGAATGCGATGTTGAAGTCACCGTAGTGGCCGCCGGGGACGACGATCTGCCAGGACGGGTGCGTGTGAATCGTCGGCATGATCCCGAGCTGCGCCGTGTCTCCCGGCTGGTAGAGCTTCTGGCCGTTGACGTTCATGGACAGGCCCGCATCGGCGGAGACGATCTCGACCTGCACGAGGGTAGTGTCCTTGAGGACATAGAACGAGTCGGTCGGATCGCTGTCGGTGGTTGGCGCCATGAAGCCGGGATCGATCGTGCTGTAGAGACATTGCGAATTGTCTTTGGCGCAGAAGCTTTGGTAGGTTTGTATTTTCGGGGTAAAGTCGAATTGAATCGTCAGAGCGCCGCCCCCGTCGGCGGTCGACCAGATCTGCAGGCACGCGGAGCCCACGCAGGCGCGGCTGGGACGAGCTCCCAGCCCTGCCAGGATCGCGATTGCAAGACAGAACGTCTTGATCCCCATGCTCCGTTCCCCGCCGGATCAATCGGGTTCGTTCGGGGCACTGCCGGTGGATGGTCGAATCGTCACCGTGAACTGCGTCGAATCGGTATATCCGTTCGTCGTCGTTGTCAGCTTCAACGTTACCGGGTGTCCCGCGTCAAACGGCGCGTCCGCGGGGAGCAGCAGCTGCCACTCGAGATCGGCGTGGATCCCGGGTGTGGTGCCGAGCTCGATAGACTGGCCCGCGGTGGTCAGCGTGTCGCCTGCCTCGAACATGAGGCTCAGGGCCGGGTCGATGGCGATTACTTCCAAGCCGACCGTGACCCCGGCAGGCAGCGCGAACAGCGGGAAACTCGGATCATCGGTATCGGCTTCCTTGAATCCGGGATCGCTGCCGATGTAGACGATCGACCCACCGTCGCAGCTCGCGCCGGTGCCGCCCAGGCAGGTGCTGAAATAGACGGGTACCTGCGGCAAGGCATTGATGGTGAGCGCGCCCGAACCCTGCACAGCCGAGCCAAAGAGATCTTCCTGTCCCGCGACACTGGGCAACGGCGTGGCCGTCGCCGTCGGCTCCTGTGTCCCCGTCGGAGTCGCGGTCACCGTTGGCGTGCTTGTCGGACTGGGACACCCATTCAGCGCGTGGTTCACGGCGGCGATCAACTCGTTGATGGTGACCGCTCCGTCGCCATCGACGTCGGCGGCGACACAGCTTGCCAGCGGCGCCGAGCCGAGCGCGATGTTTACGGCTGCAATGAGCTCGTCGATCGTGACGCTGCCGTCCAGGTTGCAATCGCCACCGCAAGCCGTCGTCATGAACGGGTCACTGAAGTGTGGATTGGTGATGAAGTCGGTGTCGGTCAGGCTTTTGAGGAAGTTGAGGATGTCCTGGCGTTCCTGATCCGTGAGTTGAAACCCGCGGATGAAGCCGCTCTTGAACGGGTTCTTGCTCCCGTCCCCGGCGTATGGTCCATCGGTGATCGTGCGTCCACCGGCGGCGTAGTGATCGATCACGCCATCGAGCGTGGCGATGCTGCCATCGTGCATGTACGGCGCGGTCAGCTCGATGTTGCGTAGTGTCGGGGCTTTGAAGGCGCCCATGTCCGAGGGGACGTTGGTCATGGCGAAGAGGCCGGTGTTGTTCGGCGGATACCCGCCCATGCCGTCGATGTTGTAGAGACCGTTGTTGTGGAACGGCGTGTCGTCGAACTGATAGCCGGCGAAGGTTACCGAGTCCGAGAACGGGTACCAGGTGTTGACCGCGCCGTGGCAATGAAAGCACTCGAAGCGTTCCGTGAACAGCAGCCGCCCCCCGTTTTGCGCCGACGGCGACAGGGCATTGTCGTCGAGCCCATTGACGTAGCGGTCGTACGGCGCGTTGCCCGAGATCAGGGTGCGCACGAAGCAGGTCAGTGACTGCACGATGCTGTTCAGCGTGATCGGATCGGCGGCGTTGGGGAAGGCCTCCGCAAACATGCGCTGATAGCGGCTGTCGGCTTTGAAGCGCGCGATCAGCACGTCCTCCATGCCCGCCAGACCCAGCTCCACCGGGGTCTCGCCGAACATCGGCAGCAGCACTTGCTTCTCCAACGTGGTCAGGACCGGATTGGCCCACGCATAGCTCGCGGGATAGGCCGCATTCGTCAGGGTCATGGAGTTGCGCGGGTGCAGCTGCCCGGTCGAGCCGACGCCGACCGGCCGGCCGTCGGTGAATGCCAGCCGTTGCTGATGGCACGAGCCGCAGGACTGTGTCTCATTCCCCGACATGCGCGTGTCGTAGAAGACGAAGCGACCGAGCTCGACCTTCTCGCGACTCATCGGGTTGTCCTCCGGCACCTTGGGCTCGGGGAAATTCGGCGGCAGGTTCCACGCGTAGTCGGCACGCGCCACGCCGACATGACCGGCCAGCCAGAGCGCTACCGCGATGAGGGAGAGCAGACGCGCCCCGATCGATGAGACCTTGCGAAGCCGCCACAGTTCAAGCACCCGGTTCGATTCGGCAGTCTGCAGCGACCAACGGGAGCGGTCCATAGGAAAGACGCCGGCCGCAGGCCTATTCGACGCGGAAGAACTTCTGGCTGGTCGGATTCGGCGACCCGTCGCTGAAGTTGACGCCGAGGTTTTTGAAAATCGGCACGCAGTCCTGGTCGTCCGCTTCCGACTGGCAACCCGGTGCGGTGTTCACCTGGTTTGCGTTGATATCCGAGTCGGACAGCAGCGCCGCGAGGTCGACGTCGATCACGTTGGTGGCCGGATTGAAGCTGTCGAGGTTGATCGCCCCGACGTTCGGACGCGCACAGTTGGTCACCACGCCACCGGGACCAGTTTGACAACCGATGCTGCCGAGGTGGACGCGCAGGTTGTCGAATGCCGTATCGATGCGCAGAAACTTGTACCCGTCCTGCCAGCTCCAGAACATGGCGCTGAGATTGAGCGGTGACGGGGTGTTCGCCTGATTCGAATGATTCAAATCGAAGGGCACGCCCAACATAAACCGCACGCCGGTGTAATTACCGGCCGGCGCCATGCCGTGAACGGTGCCGTTCATCAGCGTCGTTCCCTCGGCGTTGCACGGCTCCACCTTGTTTTCGAAGTCGAGCATCGCGAGGTTCTTGTATTGCCAGATGCCGTCTTGATCGAGCTTGAGCGGCACCTCGTTTCCGTCGGCGGTGACCAATCGGATGTTGTGGATGTAAAGCCGGAAGTCGGAGGGAACGATCGTCCCATTGGTGGTGCCGATGTTGGTGTAGGTGTTGCCGCACTGGAACGGCTGGTCGCCGACGACGCCACGGAACTGCAGCGTGATCGGCGTGAACTGGCAACCACCCAGGGCGTTGTTGACCGCGACGATGAGCTCGTCGATCGTCACCTCGCCGTCGCCATTTTGATCGCCGACGCATTGCCCGTTGGCGTCGAATCCATTGGTCGCCGGCGCGCGCCCTGCGCACACCAGCAACGTCACACACACCAGCAACGTGTGGAACGACAGAGAACGGGGCAACCGCAGGAGATTGTGCTGCATAGATCGGTGAGTGAAACGCAAGGTACTGTTGATCAATCCCCAGCGTTTTTCAAGTACGTCTCTCGTGAACGGCTCAAACTCAGCCCTAATGTGACAAAAGGACTTCACCACGGAGACACGGAGACACGGAGGCAAGAGAAGACAAGGGCTTCTGAGAGTCGAAGAGAAGGGAGGATGACCCCATTCAAAATGAACGTTCGGGGAGTGCCCCTTTGGCTTTGATTCGGCCACTTTCTCCGTGTCTCCGTGCCTCCGTGGTGGATCTTTTCTGTCTCATTAGGGTTAGTTTCGCTCCACCATACTTGCCAGCCCCTAGCGACCAACGGGAGCCGTCCATAGAAAAGACGCCGGCCGCAGGCCCTCGAGAGTGCAGCTGCTGGTGCAGCCGTCACCGTTTGCCAGGTTGCCATCGTCGCACTGCTCGCCGGTTTCTTTGATGCCGTTGCCGCAGATCGGCAGCGGACAAGTGGTCACGCTCTGTACATACGAGCCGTTGACGACGCAGTCGCCGCGCGATCGCAGCTTGGTCAGCAGCGTCGATGGATCTTCGCCATAGATGGATTCAAACGTCGGGCACGTGTCCGCGAGTTGGGCCGCGAGCACGGCGACGGCGGCGGCGGTATCGGTATCGACCCGTCGCATCAGCGCGCGTTTGATCGACGGCCCGATCAGGTGAGTGGCCATGCGATTAAACGCGCTGCTGCGCCAGCGCACCCCGACGTGCAGGAGTCTCTGGCTCGCCGTCGCCGTCTGTGCCATGCACGCCGCCGCGGTCGACGTATCGAGATCCGTGAGTGCGCCGCGTGGCGCGGCCGGTCCATAGGCGATCGACATCGTGGCGTCCGCCTGATCACCGCAGGCCCGCGCGGCGTCGCCCTGTGCTTCCTCCGTGCTGCTGAAGCTGAGCTCCGTGAGCTGGCCCCCGAGGCAGGTGGCGGCGACGGTATCCTGCACCGTTTGCTTGGCCGCGGCGATCTGTGCGTCGCGCCGCGTGGTATCACAGCCCTGTCCGGCCAACTCCGCATCCGTACACTGACGTTCGAGGGACAGGACTTGCTCGAAACATCGTTGGGTTGCCAGGCTGATTGAGCGCAAGCAGTGCACGCTGCTGGGCGTAAAGGGCCCGTAAAACGGCAGGTCCGGCGGCAGCAGGTGTGCCGACGCCGCGGGCGGAGTTGTCGGCGCGCACATCACGGTGCAGACCGCGATGCATGCGGCCGCGCGGTGCATTGCGCGGCGTGCTGTCGTCGAGCAGCTCATGGCGTCCCTTCCAGAGTGCAGTCGCTGTGGCATCCGTCGCCGTCGATGGTGTTGCCGTCATCGCACTGCTCGCCGGTTTCCTGGAGACCGTTGCCGCATACCGGGGCGGGGCAGACCAGCGTGTCTTGGACGTAGCCGGAGCCGGCGAGACAGTTGGCGCGCAGCGCGATGTCGGTGAGGAAGGCGGTGACGTCCCGACCGTAGAGCTGCATGAAACTGTCGTCCGGGCACGCGGAGCGTATCGACCCCTCGATGCTCGTTTGTGCCTGTGCAACCCGCGCCAGTGCGCGAGTGACAAGGGGATGCTTCTGACTTGGTCCCAACGGGACAACCGCGATTCGATCCAACGCGGCGCGCTGCTGGTCGAACGCAAAGCGCACGAGCCTGGTGGCCGCGCCCGCGGTGCTGCGCAGACACGTGAGCGTCGTCGGATCAAGCGGGCTACTGGCCGCGCGGCGCTGCGCGGGGCCGTAGACGCCCGACGTCAATGCCACTTCCGCTCCCCGGCACGCGCTGTCGATGTCCGCGTCGAGCTCAAGGTTCAACAGGAAGTACAGTGTCTGCGTGTCATCGGGCGCGCATTGATTGTCGAGGAATGCGGTGGTGTCCGCGTGGATGTGCGCAACCGTCGCGTCGGTTGCGGTCGTATCGCAGCTGCCGCCCGCCAGTTGAGCATCGAGACACGTGCGCCGGACGTTCCACGCGTCGGCGGCGCACCGCGCTGTGGCGAACCCGATGATGCGCTGGCAACGCGCCGGGTTGGCAGCGAAGGGCCCCCAGAGCGCTAGCGCGACGGGAGTGCGGTGCGCCGCCGCCGGCAGGGCCGAAGACGCAATCACCATCAGGTTCGCAACGACGATCCATCGACATTGCAACCAAGAGCCACCCAGTCTGGACATTCTGTATTCGCCCGCAGCAGGGCAGGGTACTGACCCCGGCGGGAAGAGACAAGTGGGATTCAAAGACATGAACGCGAACAGGGCTGGCGTTTCCGCCAGGCCGGTTCGCGCCTTGCGGTGTGCGGTGTTTACTTGCTGAGGGTGGCTTGCACCGAGAGGTTCGCATTCACGGCGACGCTGCAGGTGTTGGCCGTGCCGACGGCGACACGACAGCGGCACCAAGTCAAAACGCAAAAGTGGTCGCCCTTTTTGATTTTGCCTTTTGACTTTCTTCCCCCGGGTCCGCTGACGCGGAAAGGAGTAGTTCAGCTGCGAGTCGGACTGCCGGCCGTCAGTAGAGAATCGACTCGTTCTCGGCGCTCTTACGTTTGGTAATGTCGCGCGCGATGTGGAACGTCTCGACGAGCTGTTCGCCCTCGCGGATCGAATGCCCGCGAATTTCCAGCCACACGCGGCGGCCATCCTTGGACATGATCTCGATCTCTGCCTCTTCGACGGCCTCGCCGCTGAGAATTGCGGCGAGTGTGACGCGCGCCTGGTCGAGATTGTGCGGCGCGACCAGTTGGAGCGCCGAGCGGCCGACGAGCTCGTCCACGGTGTATCCTGTGACCACCTGCACGGCCGCATTGACCGAGGTGAGCCGACCCAAGGGATCGAGGGTGAAGATCAGATCCGTCGCTTCGTTGATGAAGCTCTGCAGGCGGCGTTGCGTCTGCAGCAGGGCGGTCTCGGCCTGCTTCCGATCGGTGATGTCCAGTACGCTGATACAAATACCGGTCACGGCGTCGCCGCGCTCGCGTACCGGAATGTAGTTGCACTCAAACCAGTGCTCGGCGCCTTGCTGATCGCGGACCGCACTTTCGATCACGATCACTTCGCCATCGCGGGCGCGGCCGAAGTCGCGCTCGAAAATGGCGCGATGCGCAGCCGGCACGGCGTCGTAAATGGATCCGCCCACCATCAGCGGATGCGAGCCAAAGAGGATCTCCACTCGCACGCTGGCGATCTGGTTGAATGCCTTGATGCTGCCCTCGCAGTCCGTGAGGATGAACGACTGGAGGCTGTTGTTGAGGATCGCCTGCAGATCCGCCTGCGACTGCCGGAGGGCTTCTTCGGCTTCTTTGCGTTTGGTGATGTCCCGCGCCGCGCCCATGCTGCCGATGACGTCGCCGTGCTCGTCGCGCAGTGCGGTCGCCCGAATGTCGAGATGCACGGGCTTGCGCTCCTTGCAGAGCATGACGAACTCGGCCTCGAGCTGGGTCGCGCTGGCGTGCACGGATTTCAAAAACGCGCGGTACGCCGCGGCATATTTGGGGAGCACAAAGTCGACGAGCGGACGGCCGATGCAGGCGTCCGGCTCGTAACCGAGAACGTGGGCCAGCGCCTGGTTGGAAAAGGTCAACGTGCCGTCCAGGTCTGCCGTCCACATCCAGTCATGCGACGTTTCGACGATGTCGTGATAACGACGTTCGCCAGCGCGGAACGCTTCCTCGGCCCGTCTGCGGGCACGGTGCTCCTGGGCCTCGCGCAACTCGCGTTCGACGGCGGGCACCAGGCGCGCCAGGTTGTGCGTGCTCACGCAGTCGTGAGCCCCCAACTTCATCGCGGTGACCGCGACTTCCTCCCCGACTTCTCCGGAAACGATGATCACCGGAATGTCGGCATGCCGCGCCTGCAGGAGCTGCAGCACTGTCGCTGCGCGGAGCTCGGGCATGACGTAGTTGCAGGTGATGAGATCCCACTCCCGAGCCAGCGCCGCTTCCAGCGCGGCCGGAGTGTCGATGCGTTCCCATACCGGCTCATACCCGCCGCGGCGTAATTCGTCGAGCAGCGTCAACGCCACCTCGTCGGCGTGTTCAATGAGGAGAACGCGGAGCGGCGTGGCCATCGTCGGCTTCTAACGCGCGTGCCACATGCGCGCGCAAGCGAGCGACTTGACACCGCAGCCGACGCCTTGGCGTCCCCGCCGCTCATACATGGAAGCACCAGCAACCTTGGCGTCGAACATAGCACCCCCTGTAACGCGGCGCATAGTAATCCAGCAAACACCGGTGATCAACGGGAAAATCTTTAAAATTCTGGAACGAGCCCATGACAGGCGCCCCATGGGGACGTTCAGCTGCTGCGCTGTTGGGGACTGCGCAAGCGCTGGTGTGGAACAACCGTGCTTGACGCGTGCCATTCACAGGAATACAGAGCACGCGTAATGATCGCCTTGCGACACTGCGTCATTCGTCGGCTCGGTGCGCTGTGCACGGTTGGCTTGCTGCTCTTGCCGCTGGTGCTCAGTGCTCATGGCCACGAAGCCGACCGCTCGGGCAGTACCGACAGCTGTGCGTTGTGCGTGGTCACCCACTGCTCACCGGCAACCACCGCTCCGCCTGTTCCACGGCCGGCACCCCCTGCGGCCACCATCGCGAGCACTGCCCTCGACCCAGCTCCCCTCATCACGCGCTGTCAGCCCCGCCCCAGCGGTCGGGCTCCTCCAGCACCCCTCCTTTTCGGCGCCGTGTAAGCGCCGCCTCGGCCTCCTCTCGCACCGGGCCTTGGCGGCACAGCCAAGGTGGATCCGTCCGAGGAGGAACCGATGCGATTCTCGTGGCAGAATTGCCGGCCCATGCCCATCCGTGTTGGGCTGGTGGTGAGTGCTCTCATTTTCCTATGCGTGATCAGTGCCCGCGGGCAGACCGCGGAGGAGCTGTTGCGCGATCTCAAGGCAATGAAGGCACAGCTCGATGAGCTGCAGCAGAAGATGAAGAAGCAAGAGGAGCTGATCGAGAAGCTCTCCAAACAGCCGGCCGCGCCGGCCACTCCGGGTACAGCGCCGCTGGCCGTCGCACCGGTCGCCGCCCCGAGCCCCGAGGCGGGCGCGCTGGAGCAGCGGGTGACCGAAGACGTCTTGCGCAAGATCCAGCCCAGCCTTTCCGCGGCCAACAAGACCTTTCCTGCGCAGTTCAATCCGGCGATCGGACTGGTCATCGACACCGTCGGCTCGTACGAGGAGAACGGCGGCGCCAACTTCGAGTTTCGTTCCGCCGAGATCGGCATGTCCGCCAGCATCGACCCGTTCGCGCGCGGCTATGCGATCTTCAACGGTGGGAATGACGGTGTGGGGGTCGAAGAGGCCGCCATCGTCACGACCTCGCTGCCCTACAACCTCACCCTCAAGGGTGGCCGCTTCTTCGCCGACTTCGGCCGGCTGTCGAAGTTCCACGACCACGACCTGCCATTCGTCAACCGCCCCCAAGTGCTGGACACGTTCGTCGGTGGCGAATCGCAAGCCGACGGTCTTGAAGCCAGCTGGTTGAGTCCGCTGTCGCAATACCTCACGTTGACGCTGGGCGCCTACAACAAGATCGGTGCCGACAATACGCAGGTCGACAACAACGTGCCGCGCGCGCTCAGTCGCTTTACGTATCTGGCCCGGCCAGCGACCTTCTTCAGCCTCACCGATGCGAGCAGCGTGGATCTCGGGTCCACCCTGGCGTACACGCCGAAGGTCAATGACTTCAATGACGGGGGTACGGAGGCCGGCGCCGGTAATGCGCGCTACCTTTCCGGCATTGACGTCACCTATCGCTACACGCCCCTGAGTCAGTCGCAATACCGTGGTCTCACCTGGGGAACCGAGGTGCTGTACAACACGGAAGATTGGAACATCGGCGATCCGAACGCTCCGGTCTTTCATCGCGAAGACGCCTTCGGTGTGTACAGTTACCTCGAGGCAAAACTAACGCGGCGGTACTTTCCGGGGTTCATGTTCGACTATCAGCAGGCGCTCGACCGGCAGCAGGGCGACTTGGCCAGCTATTCACCCTACTTCACCATCTGGCTCTCGGAGTTCCAGCGGGTGCGGCTGCAGTACACCTACCTCACACAGCCGGAGAACCACGAGAGTCAGTTCTTCCTGCAATGGACCGCGGTGCTCGGGAGCCATGTGCACGGCTTTCGCGATCGCTAAGGAGTGACCATCATGAGACGGCAGCTGTGTATCGTCATCGCGCTCAGCCTGGTGCTGCTTGGCCACGTGGCTGCCGCGGCGGAGAAGATCAAAGTGGTCGCGACGATTCCCGACCTCGCCGATTTTGCCAGACGCATCGGCGGCGATCGTGTCGAGGTCACCTCACTCGCAACCGGTGTGGAAGACATTCACGCGGTGCCGATGAAGCCCAGCTTCGCGGTGCTGTTGAACCGTGCGGACCTGGTCGTCCTCATGGGCCTGGAAATGGAGCACGCTTTCCTGCCGGGCCTGCTGGAAGCCGCGCGCAACTCGAAGATCACGCGCGATGCACCGGGCTATATCGACTGCTCGAAATACGTCACCGTCCTCGACGTGCCGAACCGCATCGATCGTGCCCAGGGTGACCAACATCCCATGGGCAACCCGCATTACAACCTCGACCCGGTGGCCATGAAGGAAGCGGCGCGGGCGATGGCCGAGGGCTTCGTGCAGAACTATCCGGAGGACAAGAGTGGGTTCGTGAAAAACCTGGAGGCGCTCGAGGCCGACCTCGACATCAATATCGCGCGCTGGCAGCGCGAGGCGGCGCCGCTCAAGGGGAAGAAGCTCGTCAGCTATCACCCCGACATGGTCTACTTCGCCGCGCGCTTCGGCATGGAGCCGGTGGGAACGATCGAGATCCGTGCCGGCGTCGATCCGACGCCGAGCCACATCGAGGAGCTGATCGATTTGATGAAGCGCGAGAAAGTGGACATCGTCGTACGTGAACGCCACTACCCGGCCGGATTGGCGGAAACGGTCGCCCAACGCAGCGGAGCGAAGCTGGTGGAGTTGCCGATGATGGTCGGTGGTGTCCCGGAGGCGAAGGACTATGTCGGTTTCATCGACTACGACCTGCAGGCGATGCTGAAGGCCGTTCAGAACGGGTCATGAGCCTCACGTTGATTGAGCTCCAGGATGTGAGTCTCGGATACGGTGGCGTGCCGGTGCTCACTCAGGTCGGGCTGACCATCCACCGTGGCGAGTTCATGGCGCTCGTCGGTCCCAACGGTGCGGGCAAGACGACGCTGTTGCGTGGTATCCTCGGGCTGGTGCCCGTGCTGGCTGGGCGGATCGCGTATAACTTCGACCGCTCGACGAGCCCGCCCGGCTACGTTCCGCAGCGCGACACGCTCGATCCGATCTTTCCGCTGAGTGCCTTCGAGGTCGTACTGATGGGCACGTACGCCAAGCTGCCGCCGCTGCGCTTCGCCGGTCGGCGGCAGCGACAATTGGCGAGCCAATGTCTGGAAGAAGTCGGCCTCGCCGCCTTGGCCAGGCGTCAGTTCTGGGAGCTGTCCGGTGGGCAGAAGCAACGCGTGTTGATCGCCCGGGCGCTGGCGGCCGAGCCCGATGTCCTGTTCCTCGACGAGCCGACTGCCGGCGTCGATCACGAAGCCGAAGCGACGATCATCCAGCTCATCGGCCGCCTCAACCGCGAGCGCATGCTGACGGCGATCCTCGTCAGCCATCATCTCGGCCACATTGAGTCCATGGTGCACTCGGTCGTCTGGGTCGACGACGGCCGCGCCAGCAAGCGCTCGATCGAAGCGGTGCGTGCGGAAGAAGGGTTGGCCGGCCTCTTCCGGTCGCGTGAGCGCGGCGCATGAGCGAGCTCCTGCAGATTCTGAGCCCGAATTTTCTGCTGCGCGACGCCCTGGTCGCCAGCGTGCTGGTGGGAGCTGTCTGCCCGCTGGTGGGCGTCTACTTCGTGTTGCGCCGGATGATCTTCCTTGGCGTAGCCTTGCCGCAAGTCTCGGCCGCCGGCATCGCGTCCTCGTTCTTTGCGTACCAGCTGCTGCACGGGCCGCATCAAGAGATGCAGGGGAACGAGCACGTGCTGGCCATGGCCGGCTCGTTTGCTTTCACGTTAGTTGCCACGTTGGTCCTGGCGTTGCTCGAGCGACGCGGGCGCGAGACCGTGGAAGCGCGCATTGGTACTTTGTACGCCTGCGCTGCCGCCGCCACGATTCTGTTCCTTGCCAAGGACCCGCACGGCGATGCGCAGATGGTCAACCTGCTCAAGGGCGACATCCTCGCCACCACCGAGGCCAGTCTCCGCTGGATGCTCGCGGTGTTCAGCGTCATTGTCCTGGTGCTGTTTGCCTGCCGCAAAGAGCTGCTGTTGGTGTCGTTCGACCGCGACCTCGCGGTGGTGTTCGGCAAGCGCGCCGGGTTGTGGGATGTCGTGTTGTATCTCATGATCGGCGGCGTCATCTCACTGGGTGTCATGACTGCCGGGCCGATGGCGACCTTCGGGTTCCTGGTGGTGCCGGCCGTGACGGTGCGCATGCTCGCCGGACGGATGGTCACGTTCATGGTCGGCTCGTCAGCGTTGGGTGGGGCCACCGCATTTGCCGGCTTCTACTGCGCCTATCGCTTCGACCTGCCGCTCGGACCGGCTGAGGTGGCGTTGTCCAGCGTGCTGTTGCTGGCGGTGTGGCTGTTTGTCACCGGGCGCCGCATGTTGGTCAATTGGCTTTCGCCGTGAGCGCGCTGCTGTGGTTGTGCTTTGCGATCTCGGGTGCGGCAGCGCTGGCACTCGAGATGTTGTGGATGCGCTCCGCCGGGCTCGTCCTTGGCCAGACGGCAGTCACCACGGCGACGGTGCTGGCGTGCTACTTCGCAGGGCTTGGGCTCGGCGCCGCGGCGGCGCGCGGCGTGCGGCGCTCAGCGTTGCGAGTGTATGGATGGCTCGAAATCGGCGCGGCTGCGGGTGCGCTGTGGTCGGTCGCCGTCCTTCGCCTGCTCGCCAGTGACGGCGCGCAGCAGTGGTTAGCGGCTCGCGGTTTCACCGGCGGGGTTGCGGTGCTCGCCGTCGCCACATTGCCGGCAACAGTGTGTCTCGGGGCCACGCTGCCTGCACTGGGCGAGGCACTGGTTGTGGGTGCCGTGGCGCGCGGCGGCTGGCTCTATGCCCTGAACACGGCCGGTGGCGTCGCCGGCATCGCGGCGGCGGGGTTCGGTCTGCCCGCGCTCATCGGTGTGCGTGCCAGTTACTTGGCCGCGGCAGCGACCAGCGCGCTTGCCGGGGTGATTGCACTGGTGGTGGAGCGATGGCGTGCGGCGGACAGTGCGGTCACTGCCGCGGCCGTCGTCGATAACCGCGCCGGTGCGCCTGTCGACGCACCGCCTATCCCTCGATACGCGGTCGAAAAGACCGACCGCTACTCGAGACGAACGGATGGTATTCCGAGGTGCCGCGCTCTTCTCCGTTCATCCCGAGTAGGCCCCATCTTCTCAGGGGCCGTATCGAGGGACGCTCCAATGTCCCGTCGCCGCCTGCGGCTGGTCGCTGCCGGCGCCGGTGCGCTCGGGCTTGGACTCGAAGTGTTGTGGACGCGGCTGTTCGCACAGGTGCTGCACAACTCGATCTACTCCTTCAGTGCTGTGGCTCTCGTTTTCCTTGTGGCCATCGCTGCGGGCGCTGCCGTGGCGGCTACTGTGCTGGGTGCGGATCACAGGCAAGTTGGTCGGAGAAAAGCAAACTTCGCGTTCCCCTCTCCCATTTTGGGAGAGGGGCAAGGGGTGAGGGCCATGTCGCTGGCAACCGGCGCGCTCCTCGGCGCGTCCGTGGCAACGGCCATAGGCGTGTGGCTCTTCGTGCGGCGGACAAATGGCTTGGCCTATATCGGCATGCAAGCGGGACTCGTCGAGTACACCTTGCGCATCGTTGCGCTCGCCGCGCTGTCGGTTGGTCCCGCCGCATTTGCGTCGGGGATCGTTCTGCCGGCGCTGTGGAGCGCCTGGGGCGAAAGCGAGGGGGTTGCCCGTCCGCTCGGCGACCTGTCGGCGGCGAACACCTTCGGGGGCATCGTCGGCGCGCTTGCGGCCGGCTTCCTCGGCGTGCCGATGCTCGGCGTGCGCGGTGCGCTGCTGGTCGCCGCGACCGCGTACATCGTCCTCGCTGTTGCGCTCGCGCCGCCTGCCAGCCGCTGGCGGCTGGTTGCGTGCGCGGCGTTGCTCGCCGTGGTCCTCTTCAACCCGCTGCGTGCGCCGCTCGTTCATCTACGCCCCACTGGTGACGGCCGCGGCGCCGAGACATTGGATGCGACCGTCGAAGGACCCGGCGGCATCGTCACGGTGGTGCGGTCGGACGGCGATGTGCAGTTGCGGCTCGACAACTCCTACGTCCTCGGCGGCAGCGCCGCGGCGACCAATGAGCGCCGCCTCGGTCTGGTGCCGTTGCTGCTGCATCCGGCTCCCCGCCGGGTCCTTTTCATCGGGCTGGCGACCGGCATCACCGCCAGCGCCGGTCCGGCGCTGAACATTGCCGATACCGCCGTCGTCGAGTTGGTGCCCGAGGTGGCGGCCGCAGCGCGCACGCATTTTGCGGAGTGGAATGCGAGCTTGCTCGACCGGCCGGACGTTCGTCTCGTTCTTGACGATGGCCGCCGTTACCTGGCAGCCAGCGACGAGCAGTTCGATGTGATCGTCTCCGATCTTTTCGTGCCGTGGCACGCCGGTGCCGGCAATCTCTACTCCCGTGAAATGTACGCGGCAGTCGTGCGGCGGCTCGCACCCGGCGGACTGTTTTGTCAGTGGCTGCCGTTGTACCAACTGACGCGCGACGAATTCGACATGATCACGCACACCTTCCTCTCCGTCTTCCCCCAGGTCAGCCTGTGGCGTGGTGATTTCTATCCGAACCGCCCCGTCGTCGGCCTGGTCGGCCAGTATCATGCGGTGCCCGTCGAGCTGACGCGGCTTGGCGAGCGACTCAGGCAGATGCCGTCGTGGAGTCGCGACTCGTTGCTCGCCACGCCACGCGGTCTCGCCATGCTGTCGGTGGGCCCGCTGACGGAGGTATCCGACCTGTTCGCGGCGGCGGGGCTGAACACCGACGATCGTCCGCGGCTCGAGTTTACCGCCCCGCGTCTGACGCGCATCAACGCGGCGGGCGATAAGGATTGGTTTACCGGAGACGCGTTGGCTGGGTTCTACGAAATGCTTGCCGCGCGCACGGCGCAGGCCCCCGATCCGTTGCTGCCGGCTGCGGACGAGGTGAAGGAAGCGCGCCGCGCCGGCCGGCTCTTGTATCGCTACGCAGTGGCTGCAAGCACCGACAATACGGTCAGCGCCGCGCATCTCGAGGCCGAGGTGCGCGCGCTGGTTCCGGACGTCATCAGCAAAGCCGAGTCCGCCGACAATGCCAGCGAGCTCGCCGACGCACGCCGCACCCTGGAAGAATTGCGCGCGCAGCGTGATCGAATGCAGCGCCGTCTCGACGACGTGGAGCAGCGCCTCGGCCAACACGATCCATCCGCGGAGCATGGCCAATGACGCGGCGTGCGCTGTCGCTGTTGACGGCCGTCTGCCTTGCGGGCTGCGTGCGCACGCCACCGCCCGCGCCGCAACCGGTGCGGACGATTGCGGTACTCCCGGTCAACAACCGCACCGGCGATCCATTGGTGATCGCCGGCGCATCGTTCCTGGAGCACTACGTAATGCGCACCGCGCGCTACACGGTTGCCGATGCTCTGGCCGCGGAAGCCCGCGCCGCATTGGTGCAGCGTGGCTTCGAAGTGGTGGCGCCGCAAGTTGTGGATGCTGCGGTCAATGGCCAGGTCCCGGCGAGCGCCGCAGATGCCGCGGCGCTCGCCGCGCGCAACCACATCGAGGGCGCGGTGCTCTACATTGAAATCCACCGCTGGGAATCCAGCGGTGGCACCGAGCCGGCGTTCATCATCGCTTCAATTACCGCGATGCTCATCGAGCCGGGGACCGGGCGCGTCTTGTG
>Ga0265316_10000142_pt1 | contig 78246 bp, 65 predicted proteins | sample 4522metaG_FD_202092 | JGI IMG/M metagenome (GOLD analysis project Ga0265316, IMG submission 202092) | Rhizosphere microbial communities from Carex aquatilis grown in University of Washington, Seatle, WA, United States - 4-5-22 metaG | ecosystem: Host-associated > Plants > Roots > Rhizosphere >... | reverse complement strand
GGCGTGATCATCCACCCCGATGGACGCCCGACACTCGATGTCGGCTGCTCTCCCGCAGTCGCGGAACGCTTCAGGCGGCTCGATCGGCTCTTGAAAACGGCCTGATTAATGTCACATCAGGGTTAGTCAACCGCGAAGGGCACGAAGGACGTCCACCTGAGAGATGGGACATGGGATTCCGCCAACTCGAGCGGCGGTGATATCGGATTACAGTAAGACCTCGTCTTTAGTCCTTTGCCTTTCTTCTTCGTGCGCTGCGTGCCCTTCGTGGTGAGGATCCGATCTTCTCAGTAGAGTTTCATTCCGACGTCATATTCACACTAAGCTTCGCACCGCTCGCCAGGTCGGAGTGACGGAAGGTGAAATCGGGCAGCGCGTTTCCATTGAGGTTCGGCGAGTGGCTGACATAGTTGTTCGGCCCGGCGCCGGGGGCGTCGATTCTCAAAGTGCCATTCTTGAGCGTGATTTCCGCCGTCGGAAAGAGCGGCGCGCCGACATAGTACTTGTCGTATCCGGGCACGGGGTAGAACCCGAGCGCGGTAAACAGGTACCAGGCGCTCATCGTCCCGCAGTCGTCATTACCCGGCAAGCCGTCTGGCCCGGGGCCGTAGAGATTTTCCAGCGCCCAGCGCGACCACCGTCCCGTCAAATCCGGCCGTCCGGCATCGGTGAAGAGGTAGGAGGTGTGGATGTCCGGCTCGTTCCCCGCCCAATAGTAGTTGCGGTACAGCAGGCGGGTGACGTCGTTCAAGGTGTCTTGTTCGTGCTTCGATTTTTCAAAGAATCCTTCGAGCGCGGCGACGAAGCCGTCGTGGCCGCCGAACAGGTCGCTCAAGCCCTGCGGATCGTGCGGCACGTACCAGAGATATTGCCAGGCTGTGGCCTCGCGGTAATCGACTCCCCACTGGAGCGGGTTGAACGGGGTTTTGAACACGCCGTTGCGATCCTTGGTGCGGAAGAACTGCGTGCCCGGATCCCAGACGTTGCGGTAATTCAGCGAGCGCCCGGCGAATTCCGCCGCGTCGTCGTCGTGACCAGAGGCCTTGGCGATCTGGCTCAAGGCGCCGTCCGAGGCCGCGTATTCAAGGGTCATCGAGACGGCCGATCCGTCGTCCTCGGTGGGGACGTAGCCGAGCGCAAGATAGTCGGCGATGTGACGCCGGCCGGGAGAGGTCGAGCCGGGCGGGCTGGGCTCACGGCCGGAGCGCGTGACGGCTTCGTACGCTTCCGCCGTGTCGTAGTCCCGAACTCCCTTGACGTACGAGTCGGCGATGACCAGCTCCGCGCTCGCGCCGATCATGGTGCCCGAGTCGCCCTGGGCGACCGGCCAGATCGGCAGGAAGCCGTCCTGCTCGTACATCTTCAACAGCGAGATGACGATCTCTCGCTCAACCTCGGGATAGACCAAGGTCAGCCATGGATGCAGGGTGCGGAAGGTGTCCCACAGCGACATGTCGGAATAGAATTGAAAGCCGTCGGCCTGGTGGATCTGATGATCAAAGCCCTTATAGCGGCCGTCGGCGTCGCTGAGGACCGTCGGCATGATCAAGGCGTGGTATGCCGCGGTGTAGAACATTCGCAGGTAATGTAGATCGCTGTCCGCGCCGTGGTCCACGACCTTGACGCGCCCGAGCATCGACTCCCAGCGTGCTTCGGTGCTGCTGTGCACGGCGTCGAAATCGAAGGTCGGAGCCTCGGCCGCCAAATTGTTTTTCGCCCCGTCGAGATCGACCATCGAAAGCCCGACGCGTAGATTGACGACGCCGCCGTCCGGGACGTCGAACTCGAGGTAGGCGCCACCCCCATCGGTGGGTGAAGCGATCGACGTGGCATTGGCCATCACGGTCTGGCCTTGCCAGCCGCCGTAGCTCTTGAGTGGCTGGTCGAAGGCGATCACCCAATACAGATCGAAGCCGCCGCCTCCACCACTCAAGCCGCCCGCATCATGGTGGTGGCCGACGACGGTGCGCCCGTCGGGATCGATGGTCAGCTCGATATTACTGGCCAGGCCGTCCGAGGTGAGATGGCCGGCGTCGATGACCACCGCGGCGCCGCTGGCCCCGGCGGGGAAGGTGTAACGATGCATGCCAACCCGGCCGGTACTGGTCAGCTCGGCCAGAATGTTGCCGTTGTCCAAGCGCGCCGAGTAGTAGCCCGGCGAGGCGACTTCCGTGCTTTTTGAAAAGTGGGAACGGTAGCCTGCGGGCACGATCATGTTGGGTGCAAATCCCGGCACCGGCATCATCAAGAGATCGCCATAGCCGTCGGCGCCGGTGCCGTGGAAATGCAGATGGGAGAAGCCCTGGATCACCTGGTCGTCGTAGTAGTAGCCGCTGTAGTGGTAGAAGGAGACGGGTATGCCCGACTTGGTTGTGTCGGGCGACAAGCGAACCATGCCGAAGGGCGCGACGGCGCCAGGCACCGCGCTGCCGAAACTGAAGCCCAGCCCGCCACTGCCGATGAACGGATCAACGTACTTGATCAACGGCGCCGCGGCGAACGCGGGCTCGACGGTGATCGTTCCGACCATTCCGAGATCGCAGTGTTGGGCGCAAAAGTACGGGAAGGTGCCCTCCGCCGTGAAGGTGTGACTGTACGTTGTCCCGCTGCTGAGCAGCGGTGTGCCCGCGCAATTGCTGTCGTTCGGGGAGCAAAACTGATTATCGGCGACGCAGTCGCTGCCGCCGCTGACGACGTTGTGACCTGTGCTCGCCCAGGTCCACTGGACGGTATCGCCCACATGGATGGTCAAGGTCGACGGACTGAACACGGTGTCGCCGCCGGGACCGACGGTCACCATGTGGACGACGGGGGTCGCTGCGGGCGTCGGCGTTTCCGAGGGCTCCGACGTTTCCGTCGGGGTCGGTGTGGGTTCGCCCGCCGGGCAGCTGGTGAGGGCATTGTTCACCGCGGCGATGATCTCGTCGATGGTGATGGAGGCGCTGCTGTCCGCATCGCCGGCGGTGCAGGCGGAGAGCGGCGCGGTACCCAGGTCGATATTGACCATGGTAATGAGCTCGTCCACCGTCACCTCGCCGCTGCCGTCACAGTCGCCCACGCAGGCCGCGGCGGCGGGCATGGCACTGACGAGCGTGGCACCCACGGCAGCGAGCACTACCCATCGGAAACCGAACATCGTCCTGCGGCGCAACATGAAAACCTCCTTCGGGTGCTGGTGACACCGCCGAACGCTCGCGGCGTGCTGTCTGCAGCCGATACCACCATGGTCGCCGGTGTCAATCAAGAATGGAAGCGCATACCGACCGTCCCCCTGACGGGTGCGTGTAAAGGGAGTGTCGATTTTCTCCGAGACGATCCCTCGATACGGCCCCTGAAACGATGGGGCCTACTCGGGATGAACGGTTTTCGAAGGTTTTCGAGAAAGGTTTAGACCGTCCCCCCAAGTAGCCGCTTTCTCTCGGCGACGTTCGAGGGGCGTCGCTGTTTATCGACACTCAGTCGTCGTCCTCGTCATCCTCATCGTCCAGGTCGTTGAGGACTCCAGCCATGGCCAGGGCCTCGTTGGCAGCGTCGGCGATGTCTTCGTCGTCGGAGTTGGTGAGCTCATCGAGAATGTCCGCTGCCTCGTGCGGACGGATGCAGCCGACGGCCTCGATCGCGGCCAGCAGCAGCGCCTTGTCGATGTTTTCGGAGGTGACGAGTGCGGCGACGTGCGGCCACGCCGCACCGAGCTCCCAATTGCCTGCCGCGCAGACGGCTTCATATTCAAGCTCCGGGTCTCCGCTCTCCAGCGCCGCGAGAATCTGCGCGTCGAAGCCGCGAAGGAAACGCATGCAGAACGCCCCGGTGAGTTTCCACGCGTGCTCGCTGCGGGCGTACGCGGCCCGAACCGCATCCGCGTGCCAGTCGTCCGGGGCGCGCACCGAGGCCTCCAGAATGCGCCGCCGCACCGCGTCCGGAACGCTGCCATCAGCGTATAGGGCACGCAGCGACTCGCGGATCGTGTCGAAGGTCTCTTCCGAAATCGGCACGTCATCGGGGTCGTCAAATTCCGTAATGAAACCCTGCTCAAGGACAGGACCCAACGCGATCGCCGCGTTGCCGCGCAAATCCTCCGCTTCATGCGCGCTCCGCAGGATCTCCAGGAGCGCCGCAACCAGATCCTCGTTGACGACAACGAAGTCACCGGCCAGTTCCGCTGCCACCAGTCGGTCGGCGGCGTCGCTCTGCTGGTCCTGAAGGACTTCAAGCAGAATCTCAGCGGTGCCGTCCGGCCACTCCCACGGCGGGATCTCCTGCAAAGTCTTTACGTTCATGCTCTTCCCTCCCTGTCACCAGTCGGCGCGACGGTTTCGTGCGCCTGTCCAATCCGCCAGTCTTACCATTAATTTGCACGGCCGGAATGCCGGATAGTCGAAAAACGTGTGATGCGCCGCGCCGCCGCCGTCTTGACTGTTCAGCATGCGGCTGAAAGAGGCAAGGACAGCCCGCAGAATTTTCGGCAGGCATCCGGGACGAGCGGGAAATGATGTATGATTGGTTGCGAGGAGACTGAGATGGCCACAGACACAGAGGCGGCTCGCGCGGGGCTGATGAAGTTCATCGCGAAGAAGGGTGGGGCGATTCCGATGCGCGAGCTGCATACGCACAGCTTGGTCTTCTACCAGGCCGGGCATCAGGCGTTTTCGCAGCTCATGGAGGGGCTGGTGGGCGATGGGCTGGTGGCTTACGACGAGGCGACCGCCGTGTTTTCACTCACGGACAAGGGACGGACGGCGGTCAGCGTGGGCTGAGCCGTGCCGAGTCCGCTCGAAAGTTCCGGGTCGTCCGAAAGTTTAGGGTTGTATTGATAGGCGGTGACACACTATAGGTGAGGCGGCTGATTGGGAGGGGTTGATGGCACGACGTGAGGTGCGAAAGACTTTCGTCCTGGATACCAACGTTATTCTCCACGACAGCTCTTGCCTGACGCAATTCAAGCAGCACGCCATCGTCATCCCGATCTCTGTCCTGGAGGAATTGGATCACTTCAAGAAGGGCAGTCAGTCGCTTAATCACCACGCGCGTGAGTTCCTGCGATCGCTCGATGCCTTGAGCGCCGACGCCATTTTTGACCGCGGCGTCTCCATCGGGCCGGATCACGGCATGGTGCGCGTGCAGCTCGAGCAGGGCCTGCACCCGGATCTGGAGCGCAGCTTTTCCCGCGCCAAGCCTGATCACCTGGTGCTCAACTGCGCCTATACGCTCGCCAAGCAAGCGGCGCAGCCGGGCCCGGTCATTCTGGTTTCCAAGGACGTCAATCTCCGCCTCAAGGCCAAGGCGGTCGGGTTGCTGAGCGAGGACTACACCACCGATCACGTCAAGGACGTCTCGCTGCTGTACACCGGAAAGCGGGCGGTCGAGAATCTGGACTCCGCGCTCATCGATCGGCTGTACGCCGGCACTGGCTTCGAAGCGGGGCACCTCGATCTCGATGCGCCCTTGGTGGCCAACGAAAATCTGATTCTGCGCAATCATCAGAAATCCGCCTTGGCCCGTTTCCATGCGCGCGACGGTTTCATCCGCCGCGTCAACAAGGGCCCGGTGTTCGGCATCGTACCGCGCAACGCGGAACAGACGTTTGCGCTCGGTGTCTTGTGCGACCCGGATGTCCCGCTGGTGAGCCTGTCGGGAACCGCTGGCACCGGCAAGACGTTGCTGGCGTTGGCCGCTGCCCTCGAGCAGCGCCAGAGCTACCGGCAGATCTTCCTGGCGCGGCCGATCGTGCCGTTGAGCAACAAGGACATGGGCTTTCTCCCCGGCGAGGTCAAAGCCAAGCTCGACCCCTACATGCAGCCAATCTACGACAACCTCGGCGTGATCATGGGCCACGGGGCCAACGGCTCCGGACGGTCGGCCGCGCAACAGATCCAACAGATGCTCGACGACGAGAAGCTGGCGGTGTCGGCGCTATCCTACATCCGCGGCCGCAGCCTGAACCGGATCTTCTTCATCGTCGACGAGGCGCAGAACTTGACGCCGCATGAGATCAAAACGATCATCACGCGCGCCGGGGAAGGGACCAAAATCGTCTTCACGGGAGATATCTTCCAGATCGACCATCCCTATCTCGATGCGCAGTCCAACGGCTTGAGCTACCTCATCGAAAAGATGCAAGGCCAAGCGCTCTACGCCCACGTCAACCTGGAGAAGGGCGAGCGCTCGGAGTTGGCCCACCTGGCCAGTAGTCTATTGTAAACTCGAAGAGTATCCACAGATTCTCACAGATTCACGCAGATGATGATGGGGAGGGATGGGTCTGTGTAGATCTCTGTCACCTGTGGATCACTTCCAGTGTTCTGAGTGCGGCCGATCATGAAGCTCTCCGCCAACCTTGCCGGCGTTGAAGTCGGCGACGGCTTTCCGGTCCGCATCGTCGCGGCGATCAATGTCAGCCCGGAGTCATTCTACGGCGCCTCGGTCGTGCGCGGGCGTACGGCGCTACAGCAGCTGGCGGTGCGCATGGTTGAGGAAGGAGCGGATATTCTCGATATCGGGGCCATGTCCACCGCGCCGTACCGCGCAGGAGCCATCAGTGCCGACGAGGAGCAGCGTCGCCTGCAGGCCGCGGTGCGCGCGGTGCGGGCGGTGGCGGCGGTGCCGATCTCGGTTGATACGCAACGTGGTCGCGTCGCCGCCGCCGCGCTCCAGGCGGGCGCGTCGATCATCAACGACGTCAGCGGCCTCGGTCACGATCCGTCGATGGGGACAACGGCGCGCGATGCGGGCGGGGTCATCCTCATGGCCAACGAAATCGCGCCGAGCCGGCGCGCGCCGGTCGGGATGATCGCGTCGCTGCTGCGGCAAAGCCTGACCCGTGCCCGCCACGCCCGCATTGCCAAGAACCGGATCGTCCTCGACCCGGGGATCGGATTCTTTCGCCGCGCCGCCGTGCCGTGGCACGAGCTTGATTGCCTGGTGCTCCGCGAGCTCGCCAAGTTGCGACGGCTCGGCCGTCCGTTGCTCGTCGGGATTTCCCGCAAGTCGTTCATCGGGAAGCTGGCTGGCCGCGATGACCCCGCGGACCGCCTCTCCGGTTCCCTCGCGGCAGCCGCGATCGCCGTTTACAACGGCGCCGCGCTCGTCCGGACGCACGATGTCGCCGCGACGCGCGACGCCATCCGCGTCGCGGCGGCGATAAGGGCAGTGACGAGTGACCAGTGACGAGTGACAACTGACCAGCCCGGGCTGCCCGGCTCGGGTGTATCCCCGGTCGTTCCCCACGCTTTTGTGGGGTTCATGTTTGTCACTCGTCACGCGTCACTGGTCACTCGCCACTGCTTCCGGCCCCTCCGTTGACATGGCGGAGGCCAGCCGTCTAAATTGCGACCGCCATGCGGACGCACCTCGCGGAGCACGGCGGTGCAACATCCCGAAGGTAAGCTGAAGGAGGAGCCATGACATACATCATTACCCGCTTGTGCAGGGATTGCGTCGATACGGCGTGCGTCGCGGTATGCCCGGTGGATTGTATCTATCGCTACACCGGTTCGGATGCGGCGTCTTTCCCCAATCAGCTGTATATCCACCCTGACGAATGTATCGATTGCGGTGCCTGTGAGCCGGAGTGTCCCTGGCAGGCGATTTTCGAAGAGGCTGCGGTTCCCAACGTGTTCACCGATGACTCGCCGCTCAACTACAAGATCATGGAAAACATGAGCAGCTTCGAAGTCTGCAAGCACGAGCAGAAGCCAAAGCCGATGGCCGAGGAGATCGAGGCGAATAAGAAGAAGTGGGGCTGGAGCCCCTGAGAGCTGCGGCCCGGCGGGATCCGGCGACCTGCGGTCGCCGCGCTATCCGCCACTCCCCATTGGATTTCCCTGTGCCGTTGGAGTCCGACATGCTGCGTGTTCCCGGTCCATTCAATTGGGGGTTGCAGTTCAATTGGGGGTTGCAGTATGAACGGCAGGGGGGCTATTCCTGACCCAGTGATAGTCGCGGCTGAGATGAGGAATGCCAGGCAGTATCCGACCCGCAGGTACGTAGTGCCGCGGCTGTGCGGCGTCCTGCTCGGCACCAGTCTCGCGGCATGCACGCCACCGACGAGCGCGCCGCGGACGACGGCGCAGGCGTTCGTCGACCGGTTCTTCGTTGAGGCGGATCAGCGCGCGGCGCTGCCGCTGACCGAGGGGGTGGCGCGCGCCAAGCTGGAAGAGGGACTGCGCCTATTGGGCGACCAACCGGCGGGCACCGCGGACGAACGCCCGCGTGTGTACTACCGGCAGATCTCCGAGCAGACGCAAGATGACGGGATGACATTCTACTTCCGGCTCACCGTGGTGGTCGTTGGGGACCAACCGATTGAGCCGGAGCTGATCGTTCGCGTCCGCCCCAGCGGCGATCAGTGGCGAGTCAGCAATTTTGAAGTCTTGCCGCCACGGACGATTGCGCCGGAGACGTAATCGTGGCGGCGCGGTTGGAGGATCACCATGTCCCATGAACTGTGGAGTCGCTTCGTGATCGCGTGCGGTGTCGTCATGCTGGTGCTGACGGCGGCGCGGGTGTGCGAGGCGGGTCTAGCTCCCCGAGAAGGTGTGGGGATGATCACCGGTGTCCAGGCGGGTCCGAATACCGATCCGTTGAGCCGTCTCACGCACCGAATCGTGAAGCGCGTTGAGAATACCACCGGGCGGATGCAGGCGCTGCTGAGCACTGCCGGCGTGGTCTGGATCTCGATCCTCGCATCGGCGATCGTGTTCCTGTTGGTGGCGGCGGTGTCGTCGGCCACGGATTTCCGCATGCTGGCGCTGCGCCACCGCGGGCTGCGGGCGATGTCGCGCTATCTGGGGCACGGCACGTTGACGTTTCTGCGGATTCTTCGTGATCGGCACACGCCCGCCATTGCGCGTCTGCTCCTCGTTGGTGCGCTGCTGTACTGGCTCTTGCCGATCGATCTCATTCCGGACAACACGCTGGTGCCCGGCTTCATCGATGACCTGTTGGTTGCAGTGCTGGCGGCGAAGGGTTTTGTCTATCTGTGCCCCGACGCACTGGTCGCCCGCCACGCCGCCGCCGTCGAAGCGCACGCCTAGGCCTGCGGCCGGTGAGATAGCGGTATCCTGCCAAGATCGCATCCTTCGAGACGGCGCCTGAAGAGACGGCGCCTCCTCAGGATGAGCGGAAACCTTGATGTTCCCTGACGAGGTACCGCTCACTCTGAGGAGGCCGCATCTTCATCAGCGGCCGTCTCGAAAGGTGCCTGCCATCCGAACGGTGCTTATCACTGGCAACGCGTTGAATCCGGCGTACCTGTTGCGGGATTGCGGCGCGTGAATCCCGCGCAATGCACCACCGGCAGGCGCGGGTATCTTGGAAACGTTGGGTCGGTGCTGGCGAGATCGCAGCGGTAAAACGTTGAGCCGCGGGCGCTGTGCACCGGCCGGCAGTGTACGCAGCGGGCACACAACCCGGCAGCCGCATCCCGATTGTCCATGCTGGATGGCTTACGCAGCCAGCGCGTGTGCCGCCTGGACTTCAATCAGCGTGATCTCACGCGGGGCGTTCAGTCGAAGGCGTTGCGCGGTGACGCCGAGACCGCAGTTGACATACAAATAACTGCCGTCGCGCTCGAAGAGACCGCGGTCGAAGGTGGTGATGAACTCGGCCAGGTTACGAAAGCGGCCCATGAACCGCGGCAGCGCCAGTTGACCGCCGTGGGTGTGTCCCGCCAACGTCAGTGCAACCCCAGCGGCTGCGGCCTGTGGGAACACATCGGGGCGGTGGCACAGCAGCAGAACCGGCTCGGCGTTCGGAATCGTGGCCAGCGTCGCCGCGAGGTAGGGCACGTGTGGGATGCCGTGTGCCCAATCGTGCCCGCGATCGTCCAAGCCGATGACGTGCAGCCGGGCGCCGTCGATGTCGATAACCGTCTGCTCGTCGCGCAGGACGGTGAACCGCGTCAGTCGTCGCAGCGCCGCGGCCACATGGTCGGCTCCGGCGTAGTGGTCGTGATTGCCGAGAATCGCAAAGATGCCGTACCGCGCCTGTAGCTTTGCCAGCAATGGCAGAAAGCCCTCCAGATCGGCGGACGGGGCGTCGGCAATGTCTCCCGTAATACAAAGCAGGTCCGGAGCCAGCGCATTGACCTGCGCGACGAAGCGCTCGAGCTCGGCGCGTCCGAGATTTTGTCCGACGTGGATGTCACTGATCTGCACGATGCGCAGGGCGTGCAGGGCTCGAGGCGCGGCGCGCAGCGGCAATCCAAGGCGGACGATCTTCAAGCGCTGCTGGCCGATACTATACCCGTAACCGAACATCAGTCCGACGGTTGCCAGGCCCGCGTTCGCGAGCCAATGGCACACGACATCGACGCCCGATTCCGCTGCCAGACCGGCGCGCGCGGTCCACGCCTGCGCGGCGAGCGCGCTCAGAAAGAACTTGGCTGACACCCACAGTGTGCCGACGAACAACAGCACGGCGCCGCAGAAGAGGCTGGTGAAGGCGACCGCGAAGTAGGCGCGCATCCAGCCACTCATCGGCAAATGTTCGCGCGCCTGGTGCTGAGACCGGGTGGCCAGGTGACGGCTCGCCACGTAGATCGGGATGGGGGCACCGACGCTGAGCACCAACGGCAGGGCGTTGACGACGTTCGGGAAGATCCACCACAGCACCACCCACTGCGATACGCTCATCGCGAAAAACACGATGTCGAAAAAGTGGCGATAGACCACGCGAAGGACACGCGCACGCCAGGGCGTGAAGGTCTCGACCGCTGCGGACATTGGTGCGGGAACGTAACCGAATTATTCGGCTTCCGCCAGGCCAATTTGCTGCCGGCATCGGTTGCACTTTGCGATGCCGCGACCCGATAGGGAGCCGGTCCGTGAAAGCGAACGCGACTGCAGCCCCGTTGAACTCTTCGCGCTCTGCACTAGACTGCACGGATGGCCAGAGAGTTTCGCCGTGCGCTGCGTTCGGGAACGGTCGCTGCGTTGATTGGCCTAGTCGTGGGAACCGGGGGAGAGACCGCAATGGCATTTACGCTGTCGAGCGCTTCCTTTTCCGCCGGCGGGGAGATTCCCCCGCAGCACACCTGCACGGGAGCGAATCAGTCGCCGGTGTTGAGCTGGCGCGATGCGCCGCCCCGCACCAAGTGCTTCGCCCTGATTGTCGATGACCCCGATGCGCCCGCCGGCGACTGGGTGCATTGGGTACTCTACGATCTGCCGGCAGACGCGAGCCAATTGCCCCAGGCGGTGCCCGCCTCCGAAACGCCGGCCAGCGGGGGCAAGCAAGGCCTCAATGATTTTCAAAAGATCGGCTACGGCGGCCCATGCCCACCGCCGGGCAAGCCGCATCGGTACTTCTTCAAGCTGTATGCCCTCGATGCGCCACTCAACCTCCAGCCGCGCGCCGGTAAGTCCGAGGTCGTGCGTGCCATGGAGGGACACGTCCTGGGGCACACGGAATTGGTGGGAACGTACAAACGCTGATGGGGTCCGGCTGCAGATGGCATATGGCTGATCGCGCATCGCCGCTCGCCCGGCAAGATTACCTGGCGACCCATCAACCAGCGATCAGCGATCGGCCATCCGCGGGCTCAGCCCTTCTTGGCGCGCGCACGCGCGGGCTTCTTCGTGGCGGACTCGGCGGCGGCTTTGAACTCGAGCACTGATTGCTGCAAGGCTTGTCGCTCGATCAGCTTGCGGATAGGGCCCGGCACCCAGAATCCCAGCGATACGGATTGCCGGCAGGTGGCGCGACTCGAGCGCGCGCCGAGTTTCTCGAAGCGGTAATCACCTGCGACGGCGTCGATGTCACCGTCCACCGCTTTCCACGTGAGATGCGTGGGTTTGTCGTAGCAATACTCCAAGACGTAACGAATCGTCTTCAGCTTCATGTCGATGTGAAACTCGACGCGCTTGGCCAGGCCGTCGGGGTAATGCTCCAGCACCCGGGATCTCTCAATGGACGAGAACCAGTCGGGATACCGCTCGAAATCAGTGATCGTGGCGAAACATTGATCCACCGACGCCGCAATTTCCGTGCTGAATTTCTGCTCACCGCTGACGCTCATGCGGCGCGATTATGTCCAAGGATGGGTGCGAAGGCAAAGGGGACAACGTCCGTGCCAGGCTGAACTTTCGCGCATACGCCTACCACTGCATTGCATGGGCCCACGGATCCCCCGCCGGCTGTGGCGTGACGGCCGGCACCGGCTTGGAGGTGACGGTGCGTTCGCTGTAGTGCGACGTCGTATTGAGTAGGACGTCGATGGTGTGGGTGCCGTGATTGATGACGAGCAGATCCTTGCGCCCATCTTCGTTGAAGTCACCGGCGGCCAGCGCCGTAGGATGGTGTCCGACCGGAAAGTGAATCGGGTCGTCGAAGACGTTGTTGTCGCGCCCGAGCAGAATGGAGATGCGGTCCTCGCCTTCGTCGGTCACCGCGAGGTCCAGGCGATGATCGCCGTTGAAGTCGTCGGACACCAGCGGGCGCACCTGCGTGCCCATCTCGCCGGTCGTCGGGGCCGCCAACCCGCCGGGCTTTCCTTTGAGGATGGAGACCTTCTCCTCGCGCTGATTGCCGACGATGAGATCGAGATGATGATCGTTGTCCATGTCGCCCGGCATGAGGAAGCTCGGATGCGGGAGCACGGGGAAATTCACCGTCCGCGGGAAGCGGCCCTTGCCATCGCCGAAGGCCACGGAGACGCTGTTCGACAGGGTGTTGGCGGCGGCGACGTCCAGCGCCCCGTCGCCGTCGAAATCACCGGTGGTCACGGCACCGGGGCCGACACCGACGGTGATCAGCAGCGGTGCCGCGAAGTTGCCGGTGCCGTTGCCGGCGAGAATGGCAATGTCATCTCCGCCAAAGTCGGCGACCGCGAGGTCCGGATGTCCATCCCCGTCGAAGTCGGCGACCGCCAGCGCCCGCGGTTGCCTTCCGACTTTGATCGTCGTGCGAGTGGTGAAGCCGGCGTGTCCGTCACCCAGTAAGATCTGTACGGTGGACGAGCTTTCGTTGGCGACCGCCACATCAAGGTGGCCGTCGCCGTTGAAGTCGGCGACCGCGGCGGCGCGCGGGTCGGGTCCGCCATCGAGTGTCGGAACACCGCTGAAGTGGCCGTTTCCTTCGTTGCGGATCAGGGTGACCGCGTCGCCGATGCGATTGGTGACCGCCAGATCGACCAGGCCGTCGCCGGTGACATCCTGGGCGATCAGGCTTGCGGTGCCGGTGCCGACACTGAACATTGGACCCGGCCGGAAGCCTCCTTTTCCATCGCCAAGGAGCTGGCTCACCACGCCGCGCTGCGTATCGAGCACGGCGACGTCCGTGGCGCCGTCGCCGTCGAAGTCAGCCGTCACGGCCGCCCGCAGATTGGGGTTCTGGAGAATCTGGCGCGGCTCGTGGAACGCGCCACTCCCATCGCCGATGAGCCCAACGAGGCCCACGTCGTTGATCACGGCAAGATCGAGAATGCCGTCGCCGTTGAAGTCGTGCGCCACCGCGGCACGCGGTCTGGTGCCCGCCGCCGACGCATGCAGCGGGGTGAACTGGCCGGTACCATCGCCGCTGAAAATTCCAACGGCCCCGGCCTCGCTGTTGAGGATCGCCAAGTCGATCCGTCCATCCCCATTGAAATCGCCGCTTACCAGCCCTTGTCCGGGGATGCCCGCGTCGAGATCCCGCGCCGGGGCGAAGCGACCATGGCCGTCACCGAGCAAGACCGAAGCTCCTTCGCCGGTGCCGACGACGAGATCCACTCGTTGGTCGCCGTTGACGTCCACGGCGAGCACGCTGTGCGCCCGCCCCCCAACCGTCAGCTTCTGCGCGCTGCCGAAGCTCCCGAGGCCGTCGCCGCGTTGCACGTGCACGTCCGCGGTGTCGCCGTTGACGTAGGCGATGTCGGCATGTCCATCGTGGTCAAAGTCGGCCACCGCGACCGCTTCCGGAGCCGAGCTCGTACGCACCGCCAGCGGTGTGGAGAAGCCATGGTGGTCGTTGCCGAACAGGATCGAAAAGCCGCCATCGGTGGCGATAATCAGGTCGGGCCAACGATCATGGTTGACCGATCCGGCCACGACCGCCGTCGGCGCCGACCCGGCGGGGAAGTCGGTGCGGGTGGCGAACGATACCTGGGCGGCCGCTGTGCGCGCAAGCATACCCAGCAGCGCGATGCCGACCAACCGACGCAGCCGAGTGCTTCCCATGACGGAAAGGCTATCGCGGGAATCACCGGGACTGTCAACGCCTCTTTCTATGCCGCGCGGCCCCGTACGACGCTGCCTCAAACCGCACTGCGGCTTGATTCCCTCGCGGCCCCGTGCTCAAGAAGCGCAGACCACCGAGGAGGAACCTCCATGTCAGTTGACCTGAGCGCCGTCGGCAAACAGCTGCCCGCAACCCAGTTCACCTATACCGAGCGCGATGTGATGCTCTACGCCCTCGGCGTCGGCGCCGGTACGGATGAGCTGCAATTTACGTACGAGCGCGACTTAAAGGTGCTGCCGACGTTTGGGGTCATCCCGGCGTTTCCCGCGTTGGCCGCCTTGGGGACAGCGATGTCGGTGAACCCGATGATGGTATTGCACGGTGAGCAGCGGATCGAGCTGCACGCGTCGTTGCCGACCTACGGGACGCTGACCACCACGCCCACCATTCGCGCCATCTATGACAAGGGGAAGGGTGCCCTGCTCGTCGTCGATGCGGAGACCCGCGATACCAAGGGCGTGCTCCTGTGCACCAATACCTTCAGCGCCTTTGCGCGCGGCGAGGGCGGCTTCGGCGGTGACCGTGGACCGAGTGGACCGAAAAACGTTCCACCGGAGCGTGCGCCCGACACGGTGGTGGAAATGGTCACGCTGCCGCAGCAAGCGCTGTTGTATCGGCTCTCCGGTGATATGAACCCGCTGCACGCGGATCCCGATTTCGCCAAGATGGGCGGTTACGATCGGCCGATCCTGCACGGCCTGTGCTCGTTCGGCCACGTCGGGCGCGCCGTTCTGCGCAGCTACTGCGGCAACGATCCGCGCAAGCTCAAGGCACTGGAGGTGCGCTTCGCCGGTGTCGTGTTCCCGGGCGAAACCATTGTGACCGAGATGTGGAAGGTCGGCGACGGAGAGGTGATTCTGCAGGCCAAAGCCAAGGAACGTGGAGAGGTGACGATCTCCTTTGCCAGCGCGACGCTGGCGTCGTAAGCTGAGCCAGTACCGTCAATTCGATGAGAGACACGCCGCCACAAAGGCTTATTGGGCATCGGAAGGCAAGGCGGAATCGCCCAAGCCCCCAAGCCCCCAAGCCGGCCAGCCCTTTTCCGAAACGGGATCGATCGTGAAGATCCTGGTCACCGGCGGCGCCGGCTTCATCGGCTCGAATTTCATTCGCTACGTGCTCGAACACTACCCGGCGGATGACATCGTCAACCTCGATGCGCTGACCTATGCGGGCAATCTCGAGAACCTGGCGGACATCGCCGAGCATCCGCGCTACCGCTTCGTGCGTGGTGATATTGCCAACGGTGTCGTGGTCGATGCGGCGATGCGCGACGTCGCCGTCGTGATCAACTTTGCCGCCGAGACCCACGTCGATCGGAGCATTGACGATGCGACCGCGTTCCTGCACACCAACGTCAGTGGCACCGTGGTGCTCCTCGATGCGGCGCGACGCAACGGCGTGCAGCGTTTTCTGCAAGTGTCGACCGACGAGGTGTACGGCAGCTTGGGGCCGACGGGGCACTTCACCGAAACCTCGCCATTGTGCCCGAGCAGCCCATACTCCGCGAGCAAGGCTGCGGCCGATTTGCTGGCGTTGTCGTTCTGGACCACCTATCAGTTGCCCGTGATGATTACCCGCTGCTCGAACAACTTCGGGCCCTACCAGTTTCCTGAGAAGGTTATTCCGTTGTTCGTGACCAATGCGCTCGATGATCAACCTCTGCCGCTGTACGGTGACGGATTGAACGTGCGCGAATGGATTCACGTCGAAGATCACTGTGCGGCCCTCGATCACGTCATGCGCGGCGGCCGGGCGGGTGAGGTGTACAACATCGGCGCCGGCAGCGAGCTCACCAACCGGGCGCTCTCGGAGCGTATCCTCGAAGGGCTCGGCAAGCCGCTGGCGCTGATCCAGTATGTGACGGATCGTCCCGGGCATGACCGGCGCTACGCCATCGATGCGAGCAAGATCCGGGAGGAGTTGGGGTGGCACCCGGCGCGCGGTTTCGAGGATGGCCTGCAAAGGACGATTGCCTGGTACCGCGACAACGCCGAGTGGTGGCGGCGCGTGAAGAGTGGCGCCTATCGAAAGTACTACGAGCGCCTGTACGGGGCGCGCCTGCGCGCCGCCGGCGAACGGACGGGCGCGGCATGACGCGCGTCGATGCCTGCCCGAGCGAGGTGGGGCGGTGAGCGGTCACTCGGCAGCCATTACCCCAGCCGCCGCGCCGGGGGACCGGGAGAAGCAGGCGCCGCTGGTGGCTTCGGAAACGCGGCCGCCGCATCCAGCGCCCGCGTCTTCTTTCGCCGATGTGTGGCGCCTGCTGCGGCCGACGCAATGGAGCAAGAACACCGTCCTGTTCGCCGCGCTCGTGTTCGCCAAGCACTTGTTCGACCCGCACGACGTTCTGCTCGTCAGTCTCGCCTTCGTCTGCTTCTGCGCCATGGCCAGCGGCGCCTACGTGATGAACGATTTGCGCGACTGCGAGCGCGACCGGCAGCATCCGCTCAAGGCGCAGCGGCCTTTGCCTTCCGGACGGGTGAGTCGCGGTACCGCCGTGGTGCTCATCTTTGCACTGATGGGCAGCGGTCTTGCGGGGTCCTTTCTGCTCAGCGGAGGGTTCGGTGTGCTGGCGGGCCTCTACCTGCTGTTGCAGGTCGGCTACACATTCTGGCTGAAGGAAGTGGTCATCCTCGACGTCATGGCGATTGCGGCCGGCTTCGTCATCCGAGCGGCCGCCGGTGGCGTGCTGATCAATGTCCCGGTGTCGCCGTGGCTGATCATCTGCACCTTTCTGTTGATGATGTTTCTCGGCTTTTCCAAGCGCCGCCACGAGCTGATTCTTCTGGAAGGCCGCGCCACCGAGCATCGCGGCACGCTGAGGGAATACAGCCCATATTTTCTGGACCAGATGATCGCCGTGGTGACCGCATCCACCGTCGTGGCCTACGCCATTTACACCGTGTCCCCCGAGGTGCGCGAGAAGCTTGGCACGGACAAACTCTATCTGACCATTCCATTCGTGCTCTTCGGCATCTTCCGGTATCTCTACCTCGTGCACCAACGCGAAGAGGGTGGGAATCCGACACAGCTGCTGCTCAGCGATCGGCCGTTGTTGGTCGACATGCTGCTGTGGCTGGTGACGACGGCGCTGCTGCTCTACTGGAAGCTATGACGTTCGGGGAAGCGCCTTTTGCCGGCCGCCGGGTGGAGAAGCCGTGGGGTTTCGAGCTGATCTGGGCGGAGACCGCCGCCTACGCGGGCAAGACGCTGCACATCGAGCGCGGCCACCAGCTCAGCTACCAGTATCACCGCGTGAAGGACGAGACGATCTACGTGCTCACCGGCGTCTTGGAGCTGGAGGTGGCGGAAGCAGCCGGGGAGCGCCGTCGCCTGCGCCTGGCGGCCGGCGAGAGCTTTCACATCGCCCCGGGCGTGCGGCACCGCCTGACCGCCATCGAGACCTGCGATGTGCTGGAAGCATCCACCCCGCAGCTCGATGACGTCGTACGGCTGGAGGATCGCTACGGGCGGGTGAAGCCGTGAGCAGTGCGGCGCCTGCAGCGCGCCCGCGGGCGCTGATTACCGGCGTCACCGGGCAGGATGGTTCGTATCTCGCCGAGTTGCTGCTGGAGCGCGGCTATCAGGTCTTCGGCATGGTGCGGCGCGCCAGCACCGAGAACTTCGCGCGCATCGAGCACCTGCGCCATGACATCGAGCTGGTGCAAGCCGACCTGCTCGATCAGCTGTCGCTGATCACCATCCTCCAGCGGCTGCGCCCGCGCGAAGTGTACAACCTCGCGGCGCAGTCATTTGTGCCGACGTCGTGGGAACAACCGATGCTGACGGCGGAGTTCAACGCCGTCGGCGTCACCCGTCTGCTCGAAGCCATCCGTTTGGTCGATCGCACGATCCGCTTCTACCAGGCCTCATCGAGCGAGATGTTCGGCAAGGTGCGTGAAGTGCCGCAAACCGAGCAGACGCCGTTTCACCCGCGCAGCCCGTACGGCGTCTCGAAGGTGTACGGGCACTACATCACAGTGAACTACCGCGAGAGCTACGGGCTGTTTGCGTGCTCCGGCATGCTGTTCAACCACGAGTCGCCGCGGCGCGGGAAGGAGTTCGTTACCCGCAAGATCACCGACGCGGTGGCGCGTATCAAGCTCGGCGTGGCCGAGGAGCTGGTGCTCGGGAACCTCGAGGCGCGTCGCGATTGGGGGTACGCCAAGGATTACGTGCGCGCCATGTGGCTCATGCTGCAGCAAGAGCAGCCCGACGATTACGTGGTGGCGACGGGAACCTCGCACAGCGTGCGTGACGCCGCCGCGGTGGCGTTCGCCCACGTCGGGCTCGATTGGCGCCACTTTGTGCGTGAGGATGCGGGACTACTGCGCCCGGCCGAAGTCGATCAGCTCATCGGCGACGCGACCAAGGCCCGCGAACGGCTGGGATGGGAACCAGCAGTCGATTTCCAAGCGCTCATCGAGCTGATGGTCGACCAGGATCTCGAGACGGTACGCGGTGAGCTGGCGAAATGAAGAAAATAGTTGAAGGGCTACGAAGAACAGGCTCGGAGATGATAGGCAATGTACGCCGGCCTTTGTCGACGTTGGAGTTGAATCTGTGTCTGTAGTCTGTCGTCTGTTGTCTGGAAAATGTTGACATTGTCGCTTTCAGACCCTGGTTTGTGAAGGCCGGGCGGCGCGAGGGTCGATCGGATGCGCGTCCTGATCACTGGCATCACCGGCTTTGCGGCGCGGCATCTGGCGCACCATCTGCTGGCTGCCGGCCACGAGGTTTTCGGGACCACACGTCAGCGGCTTGGGCTGCCGGCCACGCCGCTGGCGCAGGAGCGCATCGTGACCCTCGACCTGCGCGATGCCGACGCGGTTGTGGAAGTCGTGCGCCGCGTGCGCCCCGACGGCCTCTTCCATCTAGCCGCCGTCACCGACGTGGCCGCTTCGCTTGCCGACCCCGATGCGACCTATCGCGTGAACCTGTTCGGCAGCCTCCATGTGTTCGCCGCCGTGCGTATGGCGGCTCCGGCGTGCCGCGTCGTGTGGGTGGGATCGAGCCACGCCTATGGGGACATCGCCGCCGCCGATCTGCCGGTGACCGAGCGCCAGCTGCTGCGGCCGACAAGTCCCTACGCGGCGAGCAAGGCGGCGGCCGACCTCGCCGCGTATCAGTGGGCGCGCGGTGCGGGGCAGCACATCCTGCGTCTCCGGCCCTTCAATCACACCGGCCCCGGACAGGCGCCGCTGTTTGTCTGCGCCGACTTTGCCCGGCAGATCGTCGAGATCGAGCGCGGCGTGCGGCCGCCGCGCATCGAGGTCGGCAACGTGGAGGTGGTCCGCGATTTCACCGACGTGCGTGACATCGTACGCGCCTACGTGCTGGCGTGGGCGCGCGGCGTGCCCGGCGAGGCCTACAACGTGTGCAGCGGCGTGGGGCGGACGCCGCGGAGCATCATCGACGACCTCATGCGGCTCAGCGGTGTGCAGGCGGCCGTCACTGTGCGGGGTGACCGGCAGCGTTCGACCGATGTCCCGGCGATCGTCGGCAGCGCCAGCGCGCTGCAACGGGCGACCGGTTGGTCGCCCGAAATCAGCTGGGATCAGACGTTGCGCGACCTCCTTGGGGACTGGCGCACACGGCCGGTGTCGTGAGACAAGACGACAGACAAAAAATTGGTCGCGCGGGGCTGGCTCTGTAGGTGAGTTGTCCTGTCCGTTGCAGTCTGTTGTCTGTTGTCTGTTGTCTGTTGTCTGGACTGCTAGTTCAGCTGGTACGTGGCGCGCAGCGACACCTGGTCGCGGTCGCGGAAGAAGCCGACGCCCGCAAACTCGCCGCCGATGTTGATGTAGTCCAGGTTGAACAACAGCCAATCGGTCCAGCGATACAAGAGATCCCCCTGGAAGGCGTAGGTGCCGCGCGCATTCACGATGATGGTGCCCGAAGGGGTGAGTCGGCCATGCATGTAGTCGCTCTGCAAGTGCGTTTGCGCGAACATTTCGACCTTTTCTTGGTTGACGTAGTCGTTGGGGCTGGCGCCGTTTCCCGGGTTTTGCTTGAGCTGGCCGTCGTAGCGGAAGTCCTTTTGCGAGGTCTCGTCCATGTTGTACGATCCGACGAACGCGGTCACCCACGTGAAACTGTTGGTGGGGTTGAGTGCGCGCAGGAAGAAGAAGCGATCCAAGCCCAACTCCCAGCGCAGATAGGAGGCGTGCGGGATGTAGCACGGCGACTTTCCTTGCACGGGGTTGCAATTGGTCAGCACTCCCAGCGGATTCTTCTCCGAAGCGGCGTTCACGCCGAGGTTGGCTTGGGGAATGAATCCGGGCTCGCGGTTGAAGTACTCCGCCTCCATGCGCACGATGCTGTCCAACGGGTCGAAGAAAAAGGTGTTGCCGAGCCCGACGACCGGAGTCAATTGGTTGTGCACCGTCTCCTGAATGAACAAATTCGTGCCGTTTAGTTTATTCTGGATGCCATGCGACAAGGGTACTGGAGTGCTCGGGAATGCCGTGTAATACCACGCGCTGACCGTATAGGTGCGGTTGACAATGGCCTGGGTGCGAAAGCCGTAGCGGCTGTTGCCAAAGGTCTGCTGCGGGACGTGATCCAGGAGCACGAACTGGGCTTTGATAATTTTCCCGCCCAGGTTGTCCACGAGAGTCTGGGGATCCTGGCCCGGGGGCGAGTAGGGGCTCGCCGTCAGGATCGGCAGGTACCCCGTGTTGGTGTCGATCTGGCCGGGGACCCAGTAGGATTCCACGAAGGCGCTCGACAGCGGTCCCCAGTTGTCGAACAGGTTGTAGCTGGTGCGCACGGTCCACAATGGTATGCGGGCTTCATCGAGATCTTCGAAGAGCCCCGGCGCCGCGACGGTGAAGTCGAAAGGGTTGTTCTGATCGAGGATGGCAATCGTATCGGATTCGCCCCAGGAAATGGCCTGTTTGCCGACGCGCACGAAGAGCGGCCCCTTGCTGTAGTTGACATACGCCTCGTTGACCCGCCGTTGCGTGCCGTAAATGTCGCGCGGGTTTTGCAGCGACGCATGCGGGAACACCTGATTGAAGGATGTGGCGTTCACGGTTTTGTCGGTGATGGCGTAGCCTTCAAAGTAGAAGGCGTTTTTCTGCAGGGGGTTGGGGTACGTAGAATTGACCATCGCCGCCGTCCTCTGGAACTGACTGCTGCCGTAGTCGTAGATGCCGTCGTAGAAGCCCCACGCGGCCAGCCGCGCGCTGAAGTCGTCGGGCGCCAGAAAGCTCATCCCATTGGTCTTCATCCAGTCGGTGTACCGCGTCAGCTTGGCCTCGAGCTCCGGATTGAAGAAGTTGCGGTTTTGGACGAGCTGGCCTGATTTGGTGATCGGTGTCGTCTGCGAGAGCTCGCCCAACGCCTGCGAATCCGTGGCGCGGATGGACGCCTGTGAGTAGATCCGCGAGCGCAGGCTGATCGTCTGATCCTCGTCAAGGTAGATGGCGCCTGCCGGCCGTGCCAGACCGACGCCGACCACGCTGACCAGAATCCCCACCTGACACCACCGTGCACGCAAGCTCTTCGTCCACCCCATGCTGGTCCCCTTTCGCTGCCGGCCTCGCTGCCGGCGTGCTGTTGGCCCTCGGTTGACCGCTTGCCCGCGCTTTTAATTCCGTGCGGCGCGCGCTGTCAAGCGTAATTTGGGGGATGTTGCGTGCGCCGCGAACGTCGCACCGATCGCCGGCCCGTTGCTGCGTGAGCCACACCGCTGCGGGACGCTGCCGCGGGTGGGACCACCTTGACTTCACAAGGGCGATCTTGCATTCAAGCGAGTGATTCAAGCGTTTGATTGAAAACAGAGAGACGACAGACAACCGACCGCTTCGCTTCCAGACAACAGACCGCTTGCTGATTCGCTCCGGTTCCGTCTGTCGTCTGTGGTCTGTGGTCTGTTGTCTGAGAGGATGCGAATGCCGCCGATCATCTACGAGAAAAAAGGACGCATTGCGTTCATCACCATCAACCGTCCGGAGCGCCGCAACGCGCTCAACTTCGAAGCCTTCGGCTTGTTGGCGAAGGCGTGGCTGGATTTCCGTGACGACAACGACTTGTGGGTGGCAATCATCACCGGGGCCGGCGACAAGGCCTTTTGCGCGGGCGGCGACCTCAAGGAGTTCATCCCCATGGTCACCGAGAACATCGGCGAGCTGTCCGCCTCGGGTGGCGCCGAGACCATGGGTGGTGACGTGCCGGTCAACGCCTCGCTGGTGGCGGTGTTGCGCGAGGTCGACATTTTCAAGCCGATCATCGCGGCGGTGAATGGCTTCTGCATTGCCGGCGGGATGGAGATGCTGCAGGGCACCGATATCCGGATCGCCGCGGAGAACGCCACCTTCGGCATTGGCGAGCCGCGCCGCGGCCTGTTCCCCGGCGGCGGCTCCACGACCAAGCTGCCGCGCCAGATTCCGTTCCCGTGGGCGATGGAGATCCTGCTCACTGCTGAGCCGATCAGCGCGCAGAAGGCGTACCACTACGGTATCGTCAACGAAGTGGTGCCGTTGCCGGAGCTGCTGCCGACGGCCATCAAGTATGCCGAGCTCATCTGCAAGAACGGCCCGCTCGCAGTGCGCAAGGTGAAGGAGTCGGCCGTCAAAGGCCTCGGCCTCACTCTCAAGGAGTCGTTGGATCAGGAGATGATCTACGCCGGCGAAATCTTTTCGACCGAAGACGCCATGGAAGGCATCCGCGCCTTCGGCGAAAAACGCCCGCCGGTGTGGAAGGGAAGATGAGAAGAGAGACAACAGACGACAGACCACTTCGCTCTCAGACAACAGACCGTCGCAACTCTGCGATGTTACGTTAGTCGTCTGTCATCTGTTGTCTGTCATCTGTTGTCTGTCCGAGGTCTTCGTTGAGTCGTCTGTTTGAAAAGAACTGGCCCGTTCCGCGCTTCCGCGACAAGTGGCGCATCCTGGTGCGCGAGGCGGACCGGCTGAGCATGTCGACGTTGCCCGACCGGCTCGCCGAGCTCTACGGCGAGCGGCCGGCGCTGTTTCTCGATCAGCCGCTGGACTATCCGTTTTTTCGCGGGGACTGCGTCACGCACGTAGATCTGGCGCGTTTTGTGGCGCGCATTGCGCACGGCCTGCAACAGCTCGGCGTCAAGAAAGGCGACCGCGTCGGCTTGATGACCGGCAACCGCATCGAGGCGGCGTTCGCCGAGTTCGCGGCACAGCGGTTGGGCGCCGTGCCGGTGCCGCTCAATTTCATGCTGCGCCTCGACGAAATCCGTTTTCTCGCCGAGGACTGCGGCTTCCGCACGTTCGTCACCGATCGCAGTGTGTTCGAGTCCGTCATTCGCGACCGCGCCGCGGTGCCGTCGATTCAGAACTGGATCGTGGTCACCAGCCAGGCCGTCCCGGCCGGCGTCCTGCGTATGCAGGATCTGATCGCCGATCAAGCGGAGGCCTTCCCGGCAGCGCCACTGGCGCCGGATGATCTCACCATCATTTTCTATACTGCCGGCACCACCGGCTTTCCCAAGGGCGCGATGTTGAGCGATGCGGCGCTGATGTTTGCCATCCGCTCCTATGGCAAGCTGGTGGCGCTGCTGCCGTCGCAGCGCCACAACCTCAGTCTGTTGGTGATGCCGCTGGCGCACACCTCCGGGCATCAGGCGTTGTTGCTGCAGCTGTTGATGGGCATGCCGATGCTGTTGATGGGCCGCTTCGATCCGCGCCGCGTGCTCGAAGTGATCGAGGACTCCAAGGTGACGATGTTCTCCGGCATTCCGGCGATGTATCGCATGCTGCTCGACGCCGGCGCCCGGGAGCACGACCTGACGTCCATCGAGTTGTTTGGCGGCGGTGGCGACGCGCTGCCCGACGAGTTGATCCGCACGTTTCGCCACCTCGCCGCGCGGCCCGGGCGCTTCGGCCGCACCAGGCGCCCGCGCTTCGCGCGCGGCTACGGGCTCGCCGAAACAGCGGGGCAGCTGGCCACGGCGCTTGGGCCGCCGTGCGGCGACGGAGCCGCCGGCAAGATCATGCGTGGCGTCCAGTACAAGATCGTCGATCCCGATGGTCATGAGGTGCCGAAGGGCGCGGTTGGCGAGCTGGTGGTGAAGACACCGGGCATCATGTCGGGCTACTGGAACAATCCCGAGGAGACCGCGAAGGTGCTGCGCGACGGCTGGTTTTACACCGGCGACCTGGTGCGCGAAGGACGCCGGCGCATGCTTTACATGCAGGCGCGGGAGAAGGACATGATCAAGGTCGGCGGCTATTCCGTCTTTCCCGCCGAGGTCGAGCGCAAGCTGGGCGAGCATCCGGCGGTGCTGCAGGTCGCCGTGGTCGGCGTACCGCACGGGGTCAAAGGTGAAATGCCGGTGGCCGCGGTGGTCCGGCAACCGGGCAGCGACATCACCGAGGCGGAGCTCGTCGCGTGGGGCAAGGAACACATCGCTCCCTACAAGGCGCCGCGCCGCGTCGTCTTCGTCGACGCCATCCCGCAGAGCTTCGCCATGAAGGCCAAACGGCGCGAGGTGCGCGAACAGGTGCTGGCACTGTTGGAAGAAGAGGGACGACAGACGACAGACAACAGCGCAAAGACGGGAACGCAATGACGGTCCTGTCTGTTGTCCGCCGTCTGGTCTCTGTTGTCTGCGCTAGGGGGTTCAATGGGTAATCTCTCGGGCAAGTACGCAATCGTCGGTGTCGGCACCTCACGCTTCGGGAAGCTGCAAGGCGTGAGCACCATGGGCTTCACGCTGGAGGCCAGCAAGCGTGCGATCGAGGACGCGGGGGTGCCGCGCCACGAGATCGATGGGGTGCTGGTGATGATGCCGGCGATCATGGGCGAGCAGCACGGATGGGCGGCGCGCGTTGCCGCCTACCTCGGGGTCGCGCCAACGTTTTCGGCGACGATGGATATGGGCGGCGCTACCGCGTGCGGCTCGGCGGCGACCGCGATTGCGGCGATCGACGCGGGATACTGCCGCACCGTGTTGTGCTGCTTCGCCACACAGAATTGGCCGCAAGGCGTCGCCATGCAGCTCTTCGGCTCCGAATTTCAGGTGCCGTACGGTGACGTCGGCGCCATTACCTTGATGGCGCATATCAAACGCCGGCAACAGCACGAGCACGGTTTCAAGGACGAGCACTACGGCCAGATCGCGGTGACCTGGCGGCAGCACGCGTTGCTCAATCCCGATGCGCAGATGAAGAAGCCGATGACGCTGGAGGCGTATATGCGGTCGCGTTGGGTGGCGGAGCCGTTGCGCTTGTTCGACTGCTGCCCGAATACCGACGGCGGTGGCGCCTTCATCGTCACCTCGATGGAACGGGCGCGGGACCTGGCGAAGCCCCCGGCACGCATCCTGGGCGCCGGACAATCGCATTCGTCGGAGATGATCCACCCGCGTGGAAACGACAACCAGCCCTGGGGTGGGAAGCCGGCGGCGGAGATGGTCTACGGGATGGCGGGCGTGAGGCCCAAGGATCTCGACGTGGCACAGTTCTACGACGCCTTTACGCCGCGCGTCATCCACGACCTGGTGGCGTACGGTATCTGCAAGCCCGAGGAGGTTGGCGACTTCATTACGGGCGATCACCTCAGCCTCGGCGGCACGCTGCCCGCGAACACCGCCGGTGGCCTCATCTCGGAGGGGCACCTCTCGGGCTTCGGGCACATTCGCGAAGGCGTGCGTCAGGTGCGCGGCGAGTGCGGTGCCCGGCAAGTACCAGACGCTGAGCTCTGCCTGGTCACCGGCTACGGCGGCGCCCCACACGAGGCTCCGCCGACGGTGAGCTACAGCGCGTTGATTCTGGGAAAATGAGATGCGGGCTTGGGAGCTTGAGGAAGGATCACTGCCCCCCAAGCCCCTCAAGGAGACCCTATGTTCGTGATCGAAAAGCCCCTGCCGCGCCCAAGCGAAGACACCGCACCGTACTGGGAGGCCGCGCAGCGCGGCGAGTTGCGGATGCAGAAATGCCTGCCGTGCGGACACATCCGCTTTCCGCCGGCGCTCCTCTGTGCGCGCTGTCTCTCGGAAGAGTTCGAATGGGCTCAGCTGAGCGGCCGTGGCACGGTGTTCAGCTGGATCGTCGTTCACCAATCGCAGCACCCGGCATTCAACGCCGACACGCCGTACAACGTCACCATCGTCGAGCTCGAAGAAGGCGCACGCCTGCACACCAATCTCGTCGAATGCGCCAACGAACAGATCTTCATCGGCATGCCGGTGGAGGTGGTGTTCGACAAGGTGAACGACGAGGTGACGTTGCCGAAATTCCGGCCACGAAGGTAACCAGCGAGAAGAAGAGAATGGAAAACCGGGAATGCAGAACCGGGAATGGAAAACGGGCGAACGGCGAAGGTCCGGGGACTCCGACATTGACCGGTTCTTCATTCTCAATTCCCGGTTTCCGGTTTTCCATTGGCTTCGTTCCCCGCCGGAGGCGTCATGGATCATAGCTTCACCCCGGAACAAGAGGCCTACCGCAACACCATCCGCGATTTCATCAAGCGGAACTGTTCGCCGGAGCTCGACCGGCAGCTCGAGCGCGAAGAGCGCTATCCGCACGAGCTGCTGCCGAAGCTGGCCGAGACCGGTATTCTCGGCGTCTACTTCCCCGAAGAATACGGTGGCATCGGCGGCAACGCGATCGACTTCGTGCTCACCGCGGAGGAGCTCGCCTACGGCAGCGAGGCCGCCTCGGCGTGTTACCTGCTCCCGGTCTTCTTTGCCGGCCACATGATCAAGATGAACGGCAGCGAAGCGCAGAAGCGCGCCTACCTGCCACGGATCATCCAGGGAAAGATGAAAGGCTGCTTCGCGCTCACCGAGCCGGAAGCCGGCTCCGATGCGGCGGCGATCACCACGTTCGGCGCGCCTGACGGCGACGACTTCATCCTCAACGGCCACAAGCACTACATTTCCGGCGCCGACGTCGCCGACTACATCATGCTCGTCACGCGGACGAAAAAAGACGATCGCTACGGTGGCGTCACCATCTTCATGGTCGAGCGCACGCTGCCCGGAATCACGCTGCGCAAGCAAGGCAAGATGGGCTCGAAGGTGATCTCGTTGCAGGAGATCTTCTTCGACAACGTGCGCGTGCCCAAGACGATGATCATGGGCGGCCCGGAGGGGCTCAACCAAGGCTGGTGGCAGATGATCAAGAGCCTCGACATGGAACGGCTCATGGTGGCCATCGCGCACGTGGCGATCGCGCAGAAGGCCTTCGACACGGCGCTGGAACACGCCAAGACCCGGCGCCAGTTCGGCCGTCCGATCGGCAGCTTCCAGGCCGTGCAGATGCAGATTGCCGACATGGCCATCGGCATCCAGGCCGGGAGGCAAATGACCTACCACGCCGCGTGGCTGCACGCGCAAGACCGGCCGTGCTCGCTCGAAGGTGCCATGGCCAAGGTCTTCTGCACGGAGATGTGCCTGAAGATCTGCGAGCTCGGCATGCAGGTGCTCGGCGGGCAGTCGTATCTCGAAGACAGCGATATGAGCCGCTGGATCCGCATGGCGCTGCTCGGCCCAGTCGGCATGGGCTCGAACAACATTCAACGCTCGATCATTTCGAGCATGCTCGGTCTGCAGTTGCGCGATCTCAAGTAGGTCGAGGACGTGATCGCATGTCAAATGCCCCGGTGAGCGCGCTGACGGCGCTTGCGCAGGACCACGGCGCCCACGAAAAGTAGCCCCCATCTCCAGATACCGTAAGCGCGGGCGGCGGGCGCTGACGCAATCGCGCATCCGCCACCCTCGTCCGACGCTGGCGCCGATGTGTTGGTCGCTCTTGGCGTAGCTGTTGGCATCGGCGTGTGAGTGGACAGCGGCGTCAGCGTCGACGTGGGCGTGAAAGGCGGTGGCGCAGTCGACGTCGGCACTGCGGTGAAGCTCGCTGTCCGTGTGGGGAGTGCGGTTGCTGTCCGCGTTGCGGTCATCGTGAACGGCGGCGTGACCGTTGCGGTCGCTGTCGGCGCCGCCGAAAATGTTGCTGTGGGCGGCGGCAGTGTCGGGGTGGGTGTCGGGGTCGGGAGTGGTGCGCAGGCTCCAAACCCCACCGCCACGGCGAACGGGCCGTGGCCCACACCAACGGTTGCAATGACGTCGTTGCTCGTGGGCCTGGAGATCACCGACACGCTGTCGGACTGGAAATTGGTGACGAACGTCAGCAAGCTGTTTCGCGTATGCGCAATTGCGCTGGGCTCGTCGCCGACCGCGACGGTGGCGACGAACGCATTGGTGGCGGTTTGCAGGATCGACACGCTGGATGAGCCGGCACTGGCGAGATAGAGGGAGCGCCCGTCCGGTGTCACCGCGATGGCGTTCGGCTTCAGACTCAGCCCGAGTGTTTCCGTCACGCTGTTGGTCGCAGGGTCAAACACCGAGAGGCTGAACGATGCAAAGTTGCTCACGTAGCCAACGCCGTTCTCCGCATTGATGCTAATTCGGTTCGGGCGCATCCCGACGGGGATCGTGGTGCTGACGGTGTTGGTGGCCACATCGATCACCGAGACATGGCCCGGCTCGGTGGAGAGCGAGTTGGTGACATAGACGTGTGCCGCGTCAGGACTCACGGCAATACCCTCGGGGCTGGCGTCGACGGGCACCGTCGCGATCACCGTGTTGCTCTCGACGTCGATCACGGAGACCGTGGCGTCATTTCGATTGGCCACGTAGACCGCGAACGCTCCCGGAGTGACCGTGATACCGACCGGGCCGCGGCCAACCGGAATCGTCGTCGTGACGACGTTGCGGTTCGTGTCGATTACCGAGACGTCATTCGACAGGAAGTTGGCGACGTAGGCGACGGCGTTGCTGCGTGGCAGGGCGATGCCATCGGGATTGTCGCCAACCGGGATGGTGTGGGTCACCGTCTGCGTCGTTGCGTCGATGACCGATACCGTGTTGGACATGAGATTGGCTACATAGGCACACGGCTGCGCCGAAGCCGCCGCTTCCCAGCCCAGCCCGGATGCGATGAGTGCCGCAGCGACCCCGAGCCCACGTCCGCGGTCTCCCGCACGATTGCTGACTCGCATTGGTACACCTTCCTTCCGAGAACCTCTGGGGTTTGCGGGGGGCGGATACAGGCGCAAGACCCGCTCATGTCGCGATCGGCTCGCTCACAACCCGCCACGTACGGCACGCGCATAGAAATAGTAGGTCTTGCGGTTGTGGGACACGTTTCCATTGCCGAAGTTCACGAACCACGCGTCGCCCGGACTCGAGCCAAAAGTGGTGCTGGACCAATATCCGTACGACTCGGTGCAGCTGCAGCCGGTCAGAGTACATCCTCCAGAACATCCGGTATTGAAGATCGTGCTGGTGGCCGGACTGTAGTTCTGCAGGTTCAGGATACTTTCGAGCTCCTTGATGTTCGGGAGTCTCCAGTCGCTGTATCCAGCGAAGCTAGCCTCGTTGAGCGTCGCGAGTTTCGTCTTGAGTGCGTCCATCCACGTGTACTCATTGTCGGTGTCATGGATCGATCCATCGTGGCTGAGCTTCTCCCACATCAAGTGGGTGTTGAGGTCGCCGATGGTCCCGTCGCCGTTATCGGTGTAGGCCAGGCTGCCCGCCTGCGTGTCACCGTCTTGCCCCGTGCCGGTGCAGGGGACCACGTTTCCAGCGGTATCCCAACACGTTGTCTGCCCCGTGGCGGGAAACTGCTGCATGCCGCCGGATCCCACGGTCGGTGTGGGTGTCGGCGATACCAGTGCGGGACAACCACTTAACGCCGAGCTCACAGCAGTGATGAGCTCAGTGATCTCGACGGCGTTGTCACAGTTGAGGTCCCCCGGACACTGTTCACCCGGGCAGGACTGTTGCGCCGGAGAGCCGCTGGGGACCCCGGCCAACAATATCCCCAGTACCAACGCGGTGACGCGCCTGTCCATCATGACTACCCTCCCTCTCGTACTTGCCCCTCAAGCGGACCGCCTCGGACGTGCTTCCGCACTTTGTCCTAGACGGCAGCAACGCATATGCCGCGTTCTCAAGCGCTCGATTCCACAGGCTTTCGCTTCGCGCCAAGGGGAAACTCTTGCATGCGGGTCAGGCACTCGCAGCTGCGCCAGACGGGACGCGTGCCGGCGCACGGGCGCGGTAGTGCGACGGCGCAATGCGAGGATGACGGCTACTCCGGGCGCGTACGGGCCGTCCAGGCAAACGCGTCGGCGCCTTTTGTCGTTTTGTGTCTCGGCGCGACGGATCTGTTGTGCTACCGTTGCTCGCCAGAGGCGGCGTAGTGGGGCAGGGGAGGTTTCGCCATGTATCGCGTCGCTTTGAATTCACTCCTCACCGTTGTGCTCTTTGGGCTGCTGGCGGCTGCACCGCCGCGGAGTGCAGCGCAGTGCTGCGGCAGCGAACAATGTGCGGGAGATCTGAACTGTGACGGTCAGGTGACCGTCGATGAGATCATCACCGCCATCAATAACGCTCTGGGGAACTGTGTTGTCGTGGGTGCCGACCAGGCATGCGGCGACCTGGGTGCGGCGAACTGCGCCAAACTCGATCAATGCGTGCTCAACGGCAGCAACATTCGCTATGGCGGTGGCAGCACCTGCCAGGCGCGCCAGAAGAATGCTTGCTTGGCGCGGTTGAACGCGCCGGGGATCGGCAACAACCCGGCCGGCGTTGAGCAATGTGTGAGTGACCTTCCCGCAGGCTCCTGCAGCGATTTCGACCTTGGTAACATTCCGGAGTGTGAGGCGCATATCGGCAACGGAGTGAACGGCGCCCCATGCGCGTTCCCCGGACAATGCGCGAGTAGCAACTGTGCGCTCGTCACGGGAACCGCGTGCGGGACATGTGCGCCGCCCACGCAGGCGGGTGACTCGTGTGCGACGGCGTCTTGCTCCCACGGATTCACGTGCGTCAGTGCCACGCAATTGTGTCAACCGGTCGGGAACGCCGGAGCCGCATGCGACGCCGATCACCCGTGCGGCGCCGGTGTGCAGTGTGTGACGCCGGCCGAGGCTTCCATGGGCACGTGCACGATCGCGGGCACCAGTGCCGGTGTCGCTTGTGATCCGCAGCGCGTCACGGCGCCGGGCTGCGCTGCTAACGCCGGCTTGTATTGTAACGGAAGCACGCAGACCTGTGCGCCGATTGCGTACGTCACAGCCGGCGCGCCCTGTGGATCTGTCAATCACGGTGTCGCGGACTGTACCAACGCATCAACGTGTTTTGGTTCTCAGGGATCGACGCCAGGTACCTGTGTCGCTGACGCCGCCGATGGCATGCCCTGCGATACCCAGGTGGGCCCCGCTTGCGTTCCGCCGGCGGTGTGCGTTACCGGATCAGGAGCGGCAACCGGTGGCACGTGCCGGCTGCCGGACGCGACGGCTTGCCACTGAGCTTGCGGCGTGTGCGTTGGCGCAACTCTGGAACGCAGTCGGTGCGGTTGGCTGCGGCGCTGAATTGCTGCGTGCGCCAGAGCGTTCTCCACCACCGGCAGGCCGTCATTGTGGTGCTCGATACCGACCCATTGAAAGTGGCCTGTGCAGGTGCGATGTTGCCTGGCGCCTGATCGCCGCGGTCAGGCGGGTTCGGTAACTCTGGCGACGTCGATGGGTGGTGCCTCCGTGAATATCAACCGCAGTATATTTGTGATGACCGGCTTGCTGCTGATTGCCGTTGCGGCGCAGGCGGTGTCGGTAACCGTGAATCTCGGCGAGAGCGCGGAGAACTTCGTCGAGTATGGCCTCGGGCCCAATGCCGACAACCTGGGGACCTATGCGTTTGATCAGGGAGCCTGCGCGTTCGACGGTACGAATACGACCTGCACGCTCTCTGGTGCCTTCACCGGATCAGCTCCGGAATTTTCCTCGGGAACGTATACGCTGGTGACCGAGTACGGCAGTAACGACCGCACGATTGCGTTGGTTGGAACGTCGATCTCCGGCACCCCCAATTTCTTCACCTACACCTCGGTCTCGCCGAGCACGTCGATCACGCTCAATCTCGACACCGCGAGTGGGACCTTTGTGCAGCCGGTGCTCGCGGGAGGGAGCTATAATCCGGCGGTGACCGCCTTTGCATTTTCCTTGGTCTCTCCGTACACGTGTAGTGGGGTCGCTGTGGTTCCCTGCAATCCGGCAGTGGTTGGGCTCACGAACGGAGCGATCGGGCAGAGCCGTGTGACAACGGTTGTGTCCTTTGAAGCGCCGATGACGGGTCTGTGCGTCGGCGACTGCGACGACAGCGGTGGCGTGACGGTCGACGAAATCATCACCCTGGTCAACATCGCCATTGGGACCGCTGACGCCTCCGCGTGCCCTCACGGTATCCCGAGCGGCGTCGAAGTCGACATCGCGTTGATCATCCAGGCCGTGAATAACGCGCTCAGCAACTGCCCGGCTTCCTAACCCGCTTCTCGAAGGATGTCCCGGACGGATCCCCCCCGCAGGTCCGCCGCACCACCGTACGCAATCTGTGTGCGCCATGGATCCTGGAACGCGCCGCCATGACGATGATCGGGCACAAGACACGCTCCATGTTTGAGCGCTACAAAATGGTGAGCGAACCTGAGGTACTCGCTGCGGCGCGCCGGCTGGACGCTGCCGCGACAAAGGCAACGGCACAGTCCGCCGTTTCAGGCACTTCGCTGGACGAATCCATCCCTGTAAGTTATTGAAATTCCGCTACGCCCCCGTAGCTCAGGTGGATAGAGCACAGGATTCCTAATCCTGGGGTCGCGCGTTCGAGTCGCGCCGGGGGCATTGAGTTCTCAGGTACTTGGAGGTGCTGTCTACCCGTTGGGTAGCAGCTGGTGTCCAAAAAGTATCCAAGTCTTTCCCCAGGGGCGTCAGACTCAAGCCGACTTGGCTTGCTTCGAGCTCTGGCGCGGCGCGAAAAGCTGCTTTGCCAGGTTGTTGATTGCCTCGGTATTTACATCCTTGAACCAGTGCGCGTAGACGCGCATGGTCACGGCCAACTCGGGAACCGTCGGGAACCTTTTGAGGCGACCGGTTCCAGTCGAGCAGCCCGGCCGCTCCCTCTACCCATGGGTAAACTATACCCGATGGGTAGATATCCCGTCAGGCCCTGTGCTATCAAGAGCGCATGGCTGTCTTGCGGAAGATGGTAACGATCCTACGGTGCGAGCGGTGCGGGTACGAATGGACGCCGAACGACCCGGCCAAGCTGCCGGAGGTGTGCTCGAACAAGGCTTGTAAGTCGCCGGCATGGAACAAGCCGCTCCCGAAACACCTGCGTCGGTCTCAGAAGACCGCCCGACCGAGGTCTTCACGTCGGATTTCCTAGGGACGTGGCTGGTAACCGGGATTCGCACGGTGCCACGAGATGATAAAACGCACGAGTGGCTTAAAGTCCGTGTGCGCCAATACTGGCAGGGTGATGCTGCCCCTTGAGGAGAGCTGTGCGCCTTTGGGAAGGGGGTCCGGATGCTTCGCCCCGGACGATGTCGGTTCGGCGCTAGGGCACCGTGCTTTGCGTCGTAGAGAGGCACGAACAAGAACCTCCGACATAATGTGCGAGTTGCAGGGCGGGAACAGTCCACCGCACGGCCTGCATTCCTGCGGCAATGTCATCCGTCGTTGAGGGCGCATGTCCGTGCGAAACCAAGTCTGCTTGTATCATTACCTACCGCAGAATGCGTCGTGCTCGAAGTTTCTCAGGGCACCGGCTCCGAGGCATCATGAACACTTCATGGACACCGCTAACCCACAACGGCGACTTTGCGGGCGTTTCTCTCGACCCCAGGATGCGTGCTCCTGGGTACGTCGTCGCCCTTCAGCGCGGCGACCACTGCGCTGGCTTGGAACCGCACGTAGTGCCCGATGCGAACAGACGGGATGACGCCGCGGCGCGCACGGGCGCGGACCGCATGCACGGGGGAACCGGCCGGTCCAGCGGTACCCCGACGGTTGATAGCTGAAAAGGGTAGCGAAGGGCGCTTGATCCGGCTAACAACCCTACGGTCATACGTGAGTCGCGCGCTTACAGCGTCCGGGGCCACAGGAGTGCCGTTCTGTCCGGAACGCCTCTCGGGTGTCAGCTTGGGGGTGCGCGCAGACGAGGCGGATGGCGGGGAAAGCAGTTCCACTACCGGGGTCAATCCCATGAGCAAAGCGTTCACCAAGGAACCCGACGGCGACGAAGACGAGCAGGATCTCGGCGTCGCCGTCGCCTTGCCCGCGGACTTCAAGAACTACATCACGCCGGCCGGGCACAAGCGGCTGAACGACGAGCTTCAGCGCCTCTGGAAGGCGGAGCGGCCGAAGCTCGTTGATACGATCGCGTGGGCAGCCAGCAACGGCGATCGCTCGGAAAACGGCGACTACATTTATGGCAAGCGCAAGCTGCGCGAGATCGATCGCCGTATCCGCTTCCTGTCCAAGCGCCTCGACTGTGCGGTCGTGGTGGATAATGCCGGCAAGACCCATGAACGGGTTTATTTCGGCGCCACGGTTACGGTCGCCGACGAGTCCGGGGGCGAACGCACCGTCAGTATCGTGGGTGTCGACGAGATCGATCCTGCCCGCGGGCGCGTGTCCTGGATTTCTCCCATCGCTGCCGCCCTGCTCAAGGCATCGGTCGGCGACGTCGTCACCATGCGGACGCCGCGCGGCGCCGAAGAGCTCGAGATTCTCGCGATCCGCTACGACGAGCTGCCGTGATCTGAACATCTGAACGTCGAGGACGTATGGTCGCCTGTGGTGGTAAGCAGGATACGCGACCTCCAACGGACGAAATGGACATCATTTCGGGAAATCCCACGCGACGCGGTGCGCCGACGGTCAGGACGACGACCCGCCGGGACACCGTCTTCCAGCTGGACTTTGCGGCCAGTGGCGCGGCGCCAGATGAGAAGAACCGATCGTCTCCGCTCACCTTGCTGGCATGTCGATATTCCGCTTCATAATCACTATTGAAGGAGTTGCGTGACGAGTCACGGACCCACGATCACCGGTGCGCCTGACGGCGAAGTGCGCTGGGTCGATAACGACCGCGCCCTGGCCGAGCTGGTGCGGCTGCTCCTCGACGAGCCCGCCTATGGCCTCGATACCGAGTTCCTCTCCGAACGCAGCTACTGGCCACGCCTGTGCCTGGTCCAGGTCTCGTGGCCCCGCGGCGTTGCGCTCGTCGACCCGTTCGCGTGCGACGTGCGCGCCCTGGCCGACGTCCTGCGCGCGCCGGCGACAATGATCACCTTCGCTGGAGGGAGCGATCTCCCGATCCTCGAGCGTGCCGCCGGTGTCCGTCCCTCCGGTCTCTTCGATGTGCAACTGGCCGCCGGCTTCGTGGGTCTCGGTTTGCCGTCGCTCGGCTCCCTGGTGTCGACCCTGCTCGGCACGCACCTCGACAAGTCCGAACAGCTCGCCGACTGGTCGGTGCGTCCGCTCACCGCCGCGATCCGCACCTACGCCGCCGCCGACGTCGCTTATCTCTTTCCCCTGACGGCCGAGGTGCGCCGCCGCCTCCAGGCCACGGGTCGTGAGACGTGGGCCGCGAGCGACTGCGAGCAACTGCGTCTGACGCCGGAGAAGCGCCTCGACGCGAATACAGTGTGGTGGAAGATCAAGGGCGCGGGGGCGATGCGCGGCGAGAAGGCGGGCATCGCTCAGGCCGTGGCGGCGTGGCGGGAGCGGCGTGCCCAGCGGCTCGACGTGCCGCCGCGCTCCGTGCTCCCCGACCTCGCGCTCGCCGCGGTGGTCGGCCGGCCGCCGCGCACCCGCGACGACGTGTTTGCGCTGCGGGGCGTCACCCGTATGGCGCCCGAGGTGGCCCGCGAGCTGCTCGCTGCGGTGGACGCCGGGCGCTCGATGTCGCCGAGCGACCTGCGCCTCCCCGACAGGGTCGACGACGGCTCCGAACTCGACGCCGCGGTGTCGTTCCTCGTCGCCTACGTGGCGGAGCTAGCGTATACGCAGCGCATAGAAAAGCAGCTGGTCGCAACCCGCGAGGACGTGAAGGCGCTGGTCTATGGAAGGCCGAGTCGGCTTGACGAGGGCTGGCGTGCCGCGCTCGCGGGCGACGGGCTCCGCCGCCTTCTGGCCGGCGAGGCGGTCATCCGCCTTGTTGACGGCGGCCGGCACATCCGCCTGGAGGACTGACACGCCAAGCTTCCTCACCTTCGCACAGTCCTGGTAATTCGCTGGCGCACGCAACATCGCCATGTCATAGTCACGCTATCGCACACGCAATCGGATATGGGTAAACGTACAGTTGAATTTATGGATCGGGCCTCGCCGTTCGACCCGGATTGGCAAGCATTGAATCGATCGGCCTGCCGGCCTGTGGCCCGCCGCCAGGCAAGAAGGAGGATCACCCAATGCGAACTCGATTGATGGCAGTTGTCGGCGCACTCTCGCTTTGCCTGCTCCTGTCGGCCGCCGTTTCCGCACAACAACTGGCGGAGTTGAAAAAAACTACTCCGGAGCAGCGCGCTGCCTTCCTGACCGACATGATGAAGGCGAGGCTCAAACTGACGGAGACCCAGATGCCCCAAGTGCATGACATCAATTTGAAGTATGCCAAGCAGATGCAGCCCATCCTGGAAGGGTCCGAAGGCCCGTTTCGGGAAGTGTGGGAGTTGAAGCAGTTCAACCACGGCAAGGAGGAGGAGCTCAAGAAGGTGCTGACTCCCGAGCAGTTCCAACAATACCTGGCGGCTAAAGACGAAATACGGCAGAAGATGGAGCAGCGCATTTGGGAGCGAAAGGCGGCGGCGCGCGCCAACGGCACTCCCGAATAGCGCCGCTGGCGCCAGAGCCTGACTGCGGACCAGTCCCACCGCGTTCCGGACGCGTGCACGCAGTCCCAGCGAGCTCATCTCAAGAGTTTGAGGTGCCGGGCAGAGCGTGCTATCAGTCCGCCCCTCACGAGGGCCGAACCCAAGCAAAGGGGAAAAGAATGGGTACCATGCGCAAGCTGATTGGTTCGTCGTTGGTCATCGCTTCCTTGCTGTTGACCACCGGGTGGGCTCGGGCCGACGACAGCCTCGTCGCGGCGGTAAAGAAGGCCTGCCACAAGGAGCTCACCACTTTCTGTAAGGGGGTGCAGCCTGGTGAGGGGCGGATCCTCGCCTGCCTGTATGCCTTCCAGGACCGGGTTTCGGGCAAGTGCGAATACGCGATTTACGACGCTGCGGCCCAGCTGGACCAGGCTGCCATGGCGCTGAAGTTTGCCGCCGCGGAGTGCAAGGACGACCTCCTCAAGTACTGCGGCAACGTCGAGGTCGGCAACGGGCGCCTGAAGGCCTGTGTGGACAAGAACGAGAAGTCGCTGAGCGAGAAGTGCAAAGATGCGCTCAAGCAGACGGGCATCAAGCCGTAGGTGAGTCCGGCGCGCCGGCGGGGTGTTCCGGCCGCCGCGGATGGCCTACGGTCCGTCACCTCCGTAGGCGCAGTGGTCATGATCGTCGGCGTACTCCGGCCAGTCCGCGCGCCGTTTGGTGGTACTCCTGCTGCATAAACACCGTCGTCCCGAGGCGCCTGGAAGCGGGCCGGGAAGCGGGCATGGATGCGAAGCGATGAGCGCACTCCTCGAACGAATCGGCGCGGTGGTGGGGCCGCACGGTCTGGTCACCGACGAGGCGACGCTCGAACCATTCCTCATCGACTGGCGCAAGCGCTACCGTGGCAGGGCGTTGGCAATGGTGAAGCCGGCGTCGACCAACGAGGTGGCTGAGGTCGTGCGGCTGTGTGCGGCGGCGTGCACCGCGATCGTGCCGCAGGGTGGCAACACCGGCCTTGCCGGCGGGGCGACCCCGGATGCGTCGGGGACGCAAATCATTCTCCGGCTGTCACGCATGCACCGCGTGCGCGGCATCGATCCGCTCAACAACACGCTGACGGTGGAAGCCGGCTGCACACTCGTGGCGGCGCAGGCAGCGGCCCGCCAAGCGGATCGCCTGTTTCCCTTGAGCCTCGCGGCCGAAGGCAGTTGCGAGATCGGTGGCAACCTCTCCACCAATGCCGGCGGCACCGCCGTGCTGCGCTATGGCACCGCGCGCCAGTTGACGCTCGGGTTGGAAGTGGTGCTTGCCAGCGGCGAGGTGTGGAACGGTCTGCGCGGGTTGCGCAAGGACAACACCGGCTATGATCTGAAGCACTTGTTCATCGGTGCCGAGGGAACGCTCGGCATCATTACGGCCGCGGTGCTGAAGCTGTTTCCGCTCCCGCGGGGATGGGCCACCGGCATCGTGGGTCTCGACTCACCGGAGGTCGCCATGGCGCTGCTCAGCCATGCCCGCGACCACTGCGGCGAACGTCTCACCAGCTTCGAGTTGTTCTCCGATTTCTGCCTCGACTTGGTGCTGCGCCACTGCCCCGATGCCCGGGCGCCGCTGCGCGCGCGCCATCCGTTCTACGTGCTGATCGAGCTGGCCGACTGCCTTCCGACCGAACACGTACGTCAGCAACTGGAAGACGGCCTCGCCGCGGCGCTCGAAGCGTCGCTGGTGCGCGACGCGGTCATCGCCACGAGCGAGGCGCAGACGTATGCGTTGTGGGCGCTGCGTGAAAGCATCAGCGACGCACAGGCGCGCGAGGGCAAGAATCTCAAGCATGACGTGTCCCTGCCCGCATCGGCACTTGCCGAGTTCATTGTGGTGACCGGTGTGGCCTTGGAGAGGGCGTACCCCGGTGTTCGTGTCGTGTGCTTCGGCCACCTGGGGGACGGTAACCTGCACTACAACATCTCGGCGCCCGTCGGCGTCGACGCCGACGCGTTTCTGGCCAACCAGGAGAGGATCAACCGCATCGTGCACGATAGCGTGGCGCACTTCCAGGGCTCGATCAGTGCCGAGCACGGGGTGGGACAACTGCGACGTGGCGAGATTCTCCGCTATAAGTCGGAAATCGAAATGGAGCTGATGCGCAAGGTGAAGGCGGCCCTCGATCCGCTCGGCATCATGAACCCGGGTAAGCTCCTTGCCGCATGAACATATTCCGGTTCACTTCTCGCCCCTCTTGTCTCCACCCACCTGTTCTCGTGTGACCTTGGCGAGTACACGCCCGTGCTCGGTCTCCAGCAGGGTTTGCGCGTCGACACGTCCGAACCGGCCCAAAAGGGGGGCAACCAGACCTGGGTTCGACGTCTTTCTGGAGTACGCCAAGGAAGGCCGGGAGGACGCGCCTCGTCCAACCGCTCTTGTTCCTGCACATCGACGATGGCTGAACCCATGCGTTGTCTCCAATTGCCTGACCGTGCGAGTGTGTCCAAGCAGCGGGCAGCTGTACTACATTCCCGGTGCGGGTACCATTTGGCTTGCCTGACCCGTGTGTCGAAGCGGCTATTTGCGTTCGAGCCAAGCCCGTAGGCATGGGGATCGCGAGAAGCACCGGGCTCAGCGTGCAGATCGACCGCCGGGCGTGTGGAGTCCCTCGCGCGCGCACCCCGCCGCAACGCCGACCACCGCGACGAGCGGCTGAAATCCCGCCGCCGTCCACCGAGACATGGGCTAGAACAGGACATCGCTCGGTGCGACGGCTATGCTGCGCGCATGACCACTCGCGAATCGAACCAACATGCCGGTGGGGGCGCCGCTGCGGCGCCGGCGCCACCCGAACCGTCCTTTGCCGAGCGTGCCCGCACCTTGATGCACCTTGGCCGTCTGGGAACCCTGTCGACGCATTCGCGCAAGGTTGAAGGCTTCCCCTTCGGATCGGTGGCTCCGTATGGCCTCCACGCGTCCGGCAATCCGACCTTTCTCATCAGCACGATGGCGATGCACACGCAGAATCTGCTCGCCGACAGCCGTGCAAGCCTGCTGGTCATGCAGCCGGGGTGGACGGACGATCCGCTGGCCGGAGCGCGCGTGTCCTTGGTGGGACCGGTGACGCCGCTGCCTGCCGCGGAAGCCGCACCCGTGCGCGAGGAGTATCTGGCGCGCCACGACAATGCCAGGTACTGGGTCGATTTCGACGACTTCGGCTTCTATCGGATGGACGTCGTCGATCTTTATTATGTCGCCGGCTTCGGTGCGATGGGCTGGGTCGACGCTGCACACTATCGTGACGCCGCTCCCGATCCACTGGTCGATAGCGCCCTCGCCATCGTGACGCATATGAACGCCGACCACCGCGACGCGCTCAAGCTCTATTGCCGCGCCTTCGCCGGGATCGAAGCTGATGACGCGACGATGACCGCCGTCGATCGCCTCGGCTTCCGCGTGCGCGCGCAGATCGGAGATCGGCTCCAAGGGCTGCGCATCAACTTTGCGCGCGAGGTGCGCACATCGGCGGAGGCCCGAACCGTGCTCGTCGAAATGGTGGCCGCGGGGAAGGTGCGAACGCGACACGATTGACCCGCGCGCTACATCGGGTTCACTATTGGTGCATCGCATCATGACCGTTCAGGCACGCCTTGGCGCGCGCGTCGCGCGGTTCTTTTTCATGCAGGTCGGCGGCCTGGTGACCGTTTTCGTGTACTTCGCGCTCCTGAAAGCGGGCGGCGGTTCCGTGAGCGGGCTGCGTGTTGCGCTGGTCGTCGCGCTGGGAGTGCAGAGTGGCTACGTCGCGCTGGCCTGGTCGCAAGGCGAGATCAAGCAGTTTGATATCGGCCTTTGGCTCATGTTCTTGGTCGGTGCGACGGGCGCGCTGGGCGCCGTCGCGCCTCTGGTCGAGCTCTTCCTGATGTACTCGCCGGCGATGGTGTTCGTGACCCTCGGGGTGACCGCCGTGCTGCCGCCGCTTCTCGGGTACGAGTCCTTCACCGCGTACTTCGCGCGTCGAACGTTGCCGCGTTGGCAGCAGCAGCTGCGTATCACCGCCAGCATCAGCCGGTGGCTTGGCGCCTTTTGGACGGGCCTGTTCTTCGTCGCGGCGGGGCTCTGCGCCTATGCGCCGCTCGACTGGCGCTTCACGGCACTCTATCCCAACCTTCTGGTGTTCGCCGTCGGGATGACCTCCAACAAGTGGTTCCCACCCATCTACCTCAAGGTGTTTCCACCCGAGATGCCGGCCTCCGCGGCAGCGGCGATCATGAGCATGCCGTTCGTTTTCGACAAGCGTGCCGCCGCAGGCGCGCGCGCCGAGATTCAGTTCCGCGTTGCCGGCGCCGAGATGGGCAACTACTGGCTGCGGATCGCCAACGGCCGCTGCGAGAGCTTCGAAGGTGAGGCCCCGGCCCCGAATCTCATCGTGTACACGCCCGACATCGTCTGGATGCGGATGGTGCGAGCCGAGCTCGATGGCGCGCAGGCACTCGCCGCGGGGCTCTTTCACACCGAAGGCGACGCTACAATGCTGGCGGCGCTCAGTCGTTGGTTCCCAGCCCGACGCTGAAGGCTGTTCGGTCGCGCCTGCAGCGGACCGCCACAGTGAAACTGGCGCAACGTTGAACACGCTGCGGGCCCACGCTTGTTACGGATGCGGCTGGTAGATCAACGCCGGTGCGTGCCGCCTCGGACGGCCGGGCGGTGCCCAGTGCGTCCGCGTTCGTACGCGCTCAATGACACGCACCCGCCGCCTTCGTCGGGATGAAGCCGTTCATTGGAGCTCCGGCGGTGATCCAGTCCGTGATGAGTTGAATCTCCGCTCGACTCAACTTTGGGCGCGTCTTGGCGATTGCGGGATTGTTGTACGGCATGCGCAGGCCGTACGAACCGCTCAATCCGTTGAGTTGCGGGCCTCCATTGATCTTGTGGATGATCAGGCTGTTGCTGGGGTCGCCGGGCGCGACGCGCTGCAGCCCGTCGGTGCTGGCGGCCGTGTTGGTGGGGACATGCCCGACGAGGTCCACGTACGATCCGTGGCCGCCGCCGCAGTCCGCCGCCAAACACATGCCCGCCTGCATCATCGAGCCATGACAGGCACTGAGGTTCGAACATTTGCGGTCGAAGATGTGCTCCTGAATCTGTTGGAACGTGCTGGTGATCGGATTGCCGTCAGCGCCGGTGCAGGCCGACAGGGGCTTCCCGGTGGAAGGATCGATCGGCGGTGTGCAAATCAGCTGGAACTTGTCGACGTCTTTTGGCGCGGTCGGGCAGAAGGTCTCGTTGTGGATGGGAACGGGGCACATCGTTGTCTGCACGGTAACGGTTGTCGTGCGATAGGCCGGTCCTCTTCCTGTAAACCTGATGCCCAACGGTACGGATACGTCATGCAGGCCTGAGGCGACATCGTGCCGACTGCCACTGGTCACCGTAGGCAGCTGCGCATTGATGAAGTTCTGAAACACCTGGAGGTCATCACTGTGCTTCGGGTGGTCGTCATTTTGCGGCTCCATGTAGGGGATCAGCAGGTCGTTCCCCGAAAGAGCGGTCGGCATGCAGGCCGGCATGAACTGGGAACTGTTCAGAATGAGGTTCACACCGAACGTGCAGTAGCCGACGCGCGCGTCGGTATCTCCGCAAGTGGCGTCCTGATCCGCGCAACGGACGGAGCGTGGACGCGAAACGGGATAATTCACCGACGGTGTCGAATCAAATGTGACCCAGCAATCGCTTGACGGCGTCCCTCCACCCTCGACCTCGGTGGCGAGCGCAGACAAGGGCACGACGACGGCGCTTGCCAAGAGCAACACGGCGAATCGGAATGGCGGAATCATGAGTGCTTCACTTTGCCTCATACGAGGAACGGCAGGTCGAAGTTGGGCGCGGTCCAATATTGCGCCGCAGCGCCGCCGTCGAGCGGCAGGAGGGCGCCCGGATCGCTGATGTTCAGCCAGTGCTTGAGAATCGTACCGTAGACGTCGCGGATATCGGTGGAGCGGAACGGATCGCTCGGGTCTTGTGAGTACACCGTGTTGCCATCGCCGTTGAGCGCCCCGTTGCCCCCATCGGCGTTCGTGACATTCGGATCGCTGTTGATGTTTGGGTGGTTGCCGTACACGCCGCCGTTGGCAGCGCTCGGCCCACCTTTGACCGCGCCGCCGATGACGAAGACAGGGCCTTGCGAACCGTGGTCCGTCCCACTCGCATTTTGCAAGATCCGCCGACTGAATTCGCTCCAGATGACGACGCAGAGCTTGTTGGCGACCCCCATGTCGAGACAGTCCTGGTAAAAGACATTGAGGGCGTCGCCCACCTGCTGGTGCAGCCCAAGCTGCGCATCGTTCGGATTGTTCGTCCCCTGATCGGAATGCGTGTCGTAGCCGCCGTTCGACAGCTCGAACGCCCGCGCCTTGATGTTTGGAACTCCGGTGCTGACCCCATAGATGATTTTCGCCACTTCACGCAGGTCGGCGGCGAAGCCGTTGCCGTTGTTGTCGATGAGACCCTGATACTGCGCGTCGAAGACGGCGCGACTCACGTCGTTGGAATACAGATCGCTGACCGGGGGATAACTGTCGCTTGCGGTGAGCGTCGCCGTGCCGTTGGCTCCGAGAAATGCAAACGTCGGTTGCGCCTGGCCCTTGGCGCTCGTGTAGAGGGTACTGAAGGCGTCATGCTTGAACGGCATGTCCATATCCAGATCCCATTGGTCGTACGGAAAGCCAAAGTCGGCGACGCTGGTCATCGCGAGCACGCTCGTAGCGGCGGTCGCAAATTCCCCGGCGATCGAATCACGGAGACAGACGGCCGGGATGTTATTGGGCAGATAGTTCGCGCCGAGGTATCTGCCCATCCACCCACCGGTGTACGCGGGAAGCGAATAGGGATTACCTGTCTGCCAAACCGTGCGTGAAAACTCGTGAGAAAGGAACTCCAGCGAATTCGGATCGCCGCAGCCTTGGATCACGGCGAGCGCATTGTACGTCTTCCAGAGGTTCCACAACCCCGCGAGGCCTGGATGCAAAGCCAGGGGCGTGCCGGTGTGCGGATCGTTTCCGATTTGCGTGGGCTGCAAGCTGGGGACAGCGAGGCGCAAGCCGCCCGGGTTTACGCCCGACGGGGCGCTGCGCGCTTGCTCGTACCAGTACCGCAGCTGGCTGGGGCCATTGTCGGCCAGTGGGACGACGGTATTGAGCCCGTCGTTACCGCCGTCCAGAAAAATCAGTACGACGTAGCGATCGAGCGTATCGAGCTGATCAGCGATGGCTTGGCGCAGCAGCGGGTTGCGAAACAGACTCGGGCCCAGAAACGCGCCTGCCGTTGCCAGGCCGGTACGGGTGATGAACTGTCGTCGAGTGATCGGCATCGTCTTTCTCCCTGAACCCTAGGACCTGCGGTCGGCGTCCTGTCTATGGTCCGCTCCCCGTTGGGTCGCTGCTTACTTCCAAGTCCGACAGGCTGCTAGTGTACCTGATACGTCGGTGACTGCAGCACCAGGCCGAACAGCCCGTTGAGTTTGCGGTTGCGGACATCCAAGTTGGTGAGATCGATGGTCGCCTGGGTTCCGCCGTCAGTGAGATAGTTGACGAGCGTGGCCTGGTCGGTCGCGGTCAGCTGATCGGTCACGCCGAGGGCGTCCGTCACCGCGTTCACAATGGCTGTGGGGTCGGTCAGATTGATATTGACGAGCCGTGTGGGATGAAAACTCGTGCTGCCGCCGCCGCGCGCCGCGATCACGTCGACCGCAAACTGGAAGCGGGCCAGCAAGGTCGCGCTATTGATCCATGCGGTTTCCCAATTCCAACCAAACACCGTGGGGGGCTCGAACAGCACTTGTCCCATATCGTTCAGCTGGTCACTGATCAGTCGAAAGTCGCCGCCGTTCACGAAGGCGAACCGACCGCGGAGCCGCAGGTTGAGCACCCGCATGGTGCTGACGACGTAATCCACCGGCCACTTCACCGACTTCAAGTCGGTGGCGCTGAATCCCGATTGCGGATCGGCCGCGACATCGGTGACGTAGAACGCGTCGCTGACCAGCATGGCGCGCACCAGCGCGTGGAGATCCCAGGTCGTGTCGAAATTCGAATCGTGAATCAGCTGATCGATGATCGGCTTCAAGGCATCGCGTTGTGCCTGGGTCATCTGCGCCGGCCGCTTCGGGTAGGGCTGGGCGAGGAAGGTGAAGAGCTTGCCGGCGATGTAGCGCGCCACGGTGCGCTTGCCGTCGCTGTCCTTGTGGTTGAAGATGATCTCGACGACCCCGTCAATTTCGGCCGGACCTTCACCCGCTGCATTGTACGGAGATTGCGTCAAGTCGGCACCGTTCGCGCCAAAGCCTCCCGACGTCTTGTAGATCACTTTCGACCCGCGCTCAGGGTGATCGGCGCTGTAGTCGTGGTCGCCGCCCTCGAATACCGCGACGTCTCTATTGTTGTAGCTCCAGCCGGTGAACGCACGGGCGATTTGCACGATATCGGCTTGTTCGTAGTTGCGCGTACCGTTGTAGTCGGCCACCCCGAGTGTGAACAGTTCCTGGAGCTCGCGGGCGTAGTTTTCGTTGGGTTGGTCTTGGCTGTTGCGCACGGTATCCAGGAATTCGATCATCGCGGCGTCCTTGTTGATCGCCTTGACGAAGTCCTTGAAATTGCCCGCGCAGAACTTGCGCAGCAGGGCGTTCTGGTTCCCCATCAATACCGGGTCGTCAACCTTGTCATTGCTGGTGGCGAAGTGGTCATGCCAGAAGAGCACCAGCTTTTCCTGGAGCGGCGCCCGCGTCGTGATCATGTGCTTGAGCCACGAGTTGTGGCGGTCTTCGATCTGCCGTCCACGGGGTTTGAAGACTCGCTTCGGAAAGTTCAGCAGCTGATCGGCCGCCGCGCCGCGGGTGACGATCGTACCCCAGGCATTCACTTGCGCCGCCGGCGCCCCGAAGCCGGCCCGCCGCAGCAAATGGCGCGCGTCCGCGGTTGTTAGGACTGTGTTTTCATTTCCCATTGCCTCTCCCCGAAGCGATATGCCCGAATCACGCTAACCGTTTCCCAACCCCGCACGCATGCCGCTGACTGGCGCTCATGGCACAACCTGATAACGCTTGTACGCGCCCCCCCGAGCACTGCCGGTGATTCTGCACCAAGCAGTCGCCAGAGCAAGCCCTATTTTGGAGACTGGCACCAGGCGTGTCCAACCCGGGCTGCTACCTGTGGCGCCGCAACGCCACCCGGTGCGAACGGAGAGGCTTTGTCATCGGGCGTTGACTGGGTTCCTCATTCGTGACGAAAGAGGATGCGACCAGCATGGCTGCCGCTCGCCATAGGAGATCGCTGGCGCCACCAGCGCCGCGCGCCGCAGACGCACGATCGCGCGCCGCCGCGGCGCCCAGCAGCGCCGCGGCTGCCGGGCGCTGCTGGGTGGCGGCACGCCGCGTGATTACCGGCGGGCAAATTGCCATTATCGGTGTCATCCTCGCGAGTTGTGTCCTCTTCAGTGCGGTCTACGTCGGCGGCTTTATTGACGACAACGGTTACCACATTCCAAACGCGGTGCGCATCGCGCAGCACCTCAACCCCTACTATGTCGACTCTCCGGTCGATTCGCATTGGTTTCCCGCCGGCGCCGAGACACTGGTGGCCGTGCTGGTCGTGCTGACGGGCTCACGCAACGTGACCAACCTCTCGGGCGCTGCCTGCGTCATTGCCTTCGTGGTCCTGATGTATCGCTTCGCGAGTCTCTGGTGCGATGATCGACTCGGGCGCCTCACCACGGCGCTCTGCGTCGCCACGATCCCGCTGATGATCGCGCAATCGATCGCCTTCTACATCGATATCCACCTGGCGCTGCTGGTGTGCCTCTGTCTGTATCTGCAGTGCCTGGCGTTGCTGCGGCGCCAGGCAGGCCCGGCGTACGCCGCGCTGGCGGTGGCGCTGGTCACTCCGAGCCTCAAGTACTCCGGGCTGGTCCTGCTGCTCCCGCTGCTGCCGGCCTGCGCGTACTGCATCTGGAGCGCCGCGCCGCCGCGCCGCCCGAGCGGTCGCGCGGTCATTGTGTTGGCGCTTGTGACCCTCTTCACCTCGGGGTGGTACGCCCGCAATTGGGTGGAACGCGGCAACCCGGTGTTTCCGTTCGGCGTCCCGGCGCCCCTGCGAGCGGTGCTGGCGCTCGTGCACACACCCTACGAGAGCGACCCGGAGCACATCATCATCTCGCCGCAGACGAGCTTTCCCCATCCCTGGGTGCCGCAGTCGTGGATCCAGCCGGAGTTCTTGCCGCACATGACGGCGGACGGATTTGGTACGAGCGGCACCTTCTCGGGGCTGTGCGTGCTGGTCTCGTTGCTGCGGGTACGCCGGCAACGCGCCGACCGGCGTCGCGCGTGGGTCTTCCTCTGGGTGGTGGTGACCGCCGTCGTGACTACATTTCCGTTTGGCCTGCGCATTCCACGCTACCTGCTCTGTGTGCCGGCGCTCGCGGCCCTGGCGCCGGCGGTGCTCTACGCCGACGCGCGCGCGGCCGGCGCTCCGCGAGCGGCGTTGGCCTTGGCTGCGCTGCCGTTGCTGTTTGGTGTCGTGTACGCGAGCGCAAATCTCCTGGCCACTGCGGAGGTCCCGAACAATCTCCGCTTCGCGTTGACGCTCGTCTCGCCATATCACCCGACCGGTATCCGCTATTGGGCGTACGCGCAGCGCGGACATCTGCGCATCGGCTACACATCGGGCTTCGGCATGCTGATCGGCACGCTGTACGACGCGAACCTGACCAATACCCTGGTGCCGTTGCACTACAAGAATTACCCCTACAACTACTGGCACGAGATGGGATCGCCGGAGGAATTCGTGAGCTATGTCCGCGCGCTCGATCTGGACTACATTCACGTCTTCGACAAACGCTATCCAGGGGTGGATCTGTTGCGCCGGTACTTCCCGGACAAGATCATGCCCGAGGAAATGCGGCAGCCATGAGGCGTTCACCGTTTCACCGAGCGGGTTGGACAGGCCGCGGCGATTGAGCGTAAGACGCCCCAACGGTTCGACCAGTTACTGACCGTTGACCCTGTAGAAACGCGGCGAGCCGAAAGCATGGCGAGCAACGAGCGCAAGATCTGGCGCCTGTGCGTGGGTCTCCCGGGAGGCGCTGTCGTCATCGGCCCATACGGTGCCTGTGGCTGGCGCTACTTCTCGGGCGCAATATTTTCCAGCTCGCGGTTGGCCGTCTCCGGCAGGTAAACGGCGACGATCAACGGGGCAATCGGCGTAACCACCAGCATCCAGGTGATGGCTCGAGCGTGGCTGCCGGCAGGTCCGTACAGCCAGCCTTCAACCCACAGCCCGAGTGCGGCGCTGAGAGCGCCCATCATCCAGCGCACCCCCGACGCGGTCGACCGATATGACGTCGGGAAAAGCTCGCTGGCCAATGCCGCGAACAACACCAGAATCATGGTCAGGCTCAGCAACATCAGGCCAAACATCGGTGGCACCCAGACGCCGCTGCCGTTGTAGAACACGGCGATGGACAGCGCGTTGAGCACGAGAGCGACGATGATGACGATCTTGCGCCCGAACTGGTCGGCCAGTCTGCCGGCGAGGACATTGCCGAGCGGCGCCAGCACCCCCAAGGTCAGGAGCAGCGCTGCAACGTATGCGGGCGAGTAGCCGCGCACGTCTTGGAGCGACTTGGAGACGAAGAGCATCGCCGTTTCGACGGTAAATGAAATCGGCAGCAGGGCCGCGCACAAGGCGAGCATGCGGCTCGGGTACATGCGCACCAGGTTGCGGAACGGTTGCAGCCCGGCGGACCAATGCGACACCCGCTGCCGCGCATCGCGGTGGCGCTCGAAGCGACGCGTCTCGACGAGCGAGCGGCGAAACCACCCGAGCAGGAACAGCGGGAGGATGCCGAGAACATACAGCGCCCGCCAGCCAAACGGCAGGTGGTTGACCACCGCGAAGACGAGCGCCGCCACTCCGTGCCCAAAGGTGCAGAGCGCCCCGAGCAGACCGATTCCCCAGCCCCGGATGTTGGCGTCGAATTCCTCGGCGATCACGACCACCGAAAGCATCACTTCCGCATCGATAAAGACGCGGGCGACGAGCTGCGCCGCGGCGAACTGCACAGCGTCGCGCGCAAATGCGGTCGCGAAGGTCAGCACGGTGAAGCCGACGATGGTGGCTAATAGCAACACGCGCCGTCCGAAATGGTCGGCAAGGACGCTGATGAGGAATGCCGGAATGACGCCGAGACGCACGATCGCCGTCAGTGCCCCCACGTTGCCTTCGGCGATATGCAGCCCGGCCTGGATCTGCGGCAGCGCCAGCCCAAGGAGCGACATGCCGTAGTTGGCAAACAGGCCGGCAGTACCGACGACGCCCAGGAGATGCCATTGATCCGACGTCAGCGGCGGCGCACGCCGGAGCATCGCGCGCACCGGCCGGCGCCAGCGACGCACGACGGTGCGCCCAATTGCCTGAGCACGGGTCACATCCGCGACGCTATCCGACTATGCAGCCGAGCGCCAATGGCTGACGGTGCACTGCCCCTCTCCCCTTGGAGCCACTGCGTTTGTGTGCGAGTCTTGGGCCCGGCGCCTGTGTTCTGGGGTGGATGTTACGACGTTTACGACGTTGAGGAGGAGGCCGCCGCTGTGCCAGAGATGATGCCGTCGCTCCGCCATGCGCCTCGACTTTGACCTTATCGCCACCGCTGCCGGCTCCGCCGCGCGCGCCGCCCGCTTGCGCACGCGGCACGGCGAGGTGCTCACCCCTGTGTTCATGCCGGTGGGCACGCAAGCTACGGTGAAGGGGCTTGCCGTGGAGGATCTCGAGGCCGCGGGCTCGGAGATTTTGCTGGCCAATGCCTACCATTTGCTGCTGCGTCCCGGCACCGAGGTCTTCTCGCGCCTCGGCGGCATCCACCGGTTCATGAACTGGCGCGGCGCGGTGTTGACCGACTCCGGAGGGTTCCAGGTCTTTTCTCTGGCCACCGAGCGGATCATCACCGAAGAAGGCGCCTTGTTTCGCAGCTACGTCGACGGCAAACGGATCATGCTGAGCCCCGAGCACAGCATCTTGGCGCAACGGGCGATCGGTAGCGACATCATGATGGCGATGGATGAGTGCATTCCCTCGACCTCGGATCATGCGACCGCTGCGGCGGCGATGCAGCGCACCCACCGCTGGGCGGCGCGCAGCCTGACGGCGCGCGGCGACGCGTCGGCGGCGCTGTTCGGGATTGTCCAAGGTGCCTGCTTCGACGACCTCCGTCAGGAGAGTGCCGACACCCTGACGCGGCTGCCCTTCGATGGCTTCGCGATTGGAGGTCTGGCGGTCGGGGAGAGCAAGGCGGAGCGTGAGCGCTGCACGGCGCTGACGGCCGCGTTGCTGCCGCGGGATCGCCCGCGCTACTTGATGGGCGTCGGCATGCCGAGCGATCTCCTCGAGGCGGTCGACCGAGGTGTCGACATGTTCGACTGCATCATCCCATCGGCATTGGCCAAGCAGGGCGTGGCGTTCACCTCCGCCGGCCGCCTCAGCTTGTATCGGGGCGTCTACAAGCTGGCGGATGAGCCGGTCGATGCGCAGTGTGCCTGCTCCACCTGCGCCGGGTACTCGCGCGCCTACTTGCACCACCTGGCCAAGACGGGAGAGCCGCTGGGCTGGCAGCTGCTGACGCGACACAACCTGCGCTTCTACCACGACCTCATGCGCACCATGCGGAACCACATCGTTGCCGGGACGTTTGCGGCATACCGTGACGCGCAACGCGTGCTCCTGGCGCGTGGAGACGAGCAGCACGCATCGATCCTGCCCCCGCCCAGACGCCGCCGCCACGATCACGACGACCTGGATCGGTTTGCCATCCGCGTGTCGGACCTGGGGTACGCCAGCATCGTGGACCGCGCCTCGGGTGAGAGCATGCACGCGAGACTGGATCCCACGGTGGAAGCCCGTGCGCTCTACGTGGAGCAATCGCACCTGGCCGAGCGTCTGCGCCAACCGACCTCCGAGCCTTTGGTGGTGTGGGACGTCGGCCTGGGCGCTGCTCACAATGCCATGGCAGCGGTCCATTGTTGCGAGGCCGGCGGGAACGCCGCGCGGCGGCCCATGAGGTTGATCAGCTTCGAGCACGACGTCGCCTCTTTGCGGCTGGCGCTGCGCAACGCCAGGCAATTCCCCCATCTACAGTCCGCCGCACCCAACCACCTCCTGCGTTTCGGAACCTGGCGATCCGACCGCACGCCCCTGGAGTGGACGCTGCTCGAAGGGGACTTCCACGCACGCCTTGCCGAAGCCCCGGTGCCTGATTGCATTTTCTACGATCCGTTCTCCGCAAAGACCGACACGGCGATGTGGACGCTCGAGTGCTTCGAGCGCGTCTTCGCCGTCGGCGCCGACCACGACACCGAGCTCTTCACCTACTCGGCGTCCACGGCGGTCCGTGCCGCGTTACTAGCGGCGGGGTTCATCCTGGCGCGCGGCGCGCCCACGGGAAAGCGTGCCGAGACGACTCTGGCGATGACGCCGTTGGCGGCGCTTCACGCCGCCACTCGGCAGCGCGTGCCCCTCGGCCGCGAGTGGCTGGCGCGCTGGCAGCGCAGCGACGCAAAGTTTCCCAGCGACGTCCTCCCGGCCGGGCAGGCCGCCTTCGCCGAACGCATCGCCGCGCTGGAGCAGTTCCGGAGCAGCGGGGATGTGCAGGAACGGTCTGGAACCGTGCCTGGTGGTACAGACAAGATGCCTGTGCCACCAGATTGTCCCTGACCTGCAAGGTCGACTCGGAGGGACAGTCTTTCAGACTGTACTCTCTCATCTCATCGCTGCGCGAGCCGCGCCAGCTCGGCGATCTCGCTGGCGAATGCCTCACGCATCGATGGCTGCCCGGGAAGGTCGGCCAACGGGGCGACGCAACCGATCGCGTGCGCCTCCGGATGGACGGTGATGCGCAGGCCACGCGCGATGGGTTCGAGGATCAGTGGCCAGTGGCGGCAGGCGCGTGGCTTGACGGCGGCGACGGCGCGGTCGCCGTGCAACGCCGTGTGGTGAATGGCGCACAGGGCCCGATCGGGTGTGCGGAACAGGAAGGGACAGGTGCCGCGTTCGTCGCGCGGCTCGATCTGCATGCCGTCGGCGTCGGGCACGAAAACGTCGGCATACCCATCGCTCTGACGCAACGCCGGAACCAGGCGAACGAGCTCGTCCATCAACGAGTCGATCACACGAATTTCCCGGCGCGACACGCTCACCGCTAGACCAACACAACAGGTGCGGTCGTGTGGGCAGCCGCGTGGGTAGCAACGATACGCCAGCTGCGAGAGCGCTACATCGACCTCGATGCGCAAGCGCGCCGCTGGAGTCGCAGGTGGAGATGGTCGCATGGCAGCAGATGTCCCATGCCTTTGCCGGGTTTGCAAATCAAGACGGCAACGGGTCCCCAAGCACGTTGGTGCGGCTCTCCATAACAACCGGGTGGGGACAAGCCGGAAGCGGCGAGGGCGGAAAGCGGACTTCCTTCCCCGGCTCTAGGGCCTGCGGCCAGCGTCTCTTCGATAGTCCGCGCCCCGTTGGGTCGCTGCGAACTTCCAAGTCCGAGAGGCTGTTCGGGATGTTGTCGTCACCGGCGCGCAGGTTGCGGATCGCCTCAGGTTGTTCTAGCGGTGGTCGAGTGGACGACGGGACGCCGCCTGATGCGACTGCAAACGGCGCGACGGATATGGACTCGACCGTGTCCGATCAGCTCGACGGCGTCATCTTGCGGTACACGCGTTTCGGGTTGGGGATATCCCTGCTTGCCAATCTCTTGCTGGGCGCGGCGGCCCTGATCGTCCGGCCCGCTCAGCCGATCCCGCTCTCCAGTCTGCGCGCGCTGCTCCTGATCGCGGTTCTGCTGCTCCTGGGCATCACGCGTTTCGTCGCGGCGCGCGGATACGTCCTCTGCCTGGCGCTGCTCGCGGTATTTGTCGGCTGCGTGCATATCGCCGCGCTCGATGGTGACGTGAGCACGGTGGTGGTGATGACCACCGTCCTCGGAGCCGCCGCCGCGATCGCGTTTCCCTGGGGTGTCTGGTTCCAGGTGGCGGCGGTGGCGATCGTCGAGCTGAGTACGGTTGCGATGCTCGCGTGGATGACCGGAAGCCTCGGGGCCGCGGTGCTCGTCTACCCAGGCACCGCGGTCAGCATCGTGTTGGCTGCGTCGATCTGGGCTGCCCACTTCTCTCGGCGACGTTGGATGGCGGCGATCGAGCGGGAGATCGTGCGCGCCCGCGATGTGTCGCAACTGCAGGCGAAGGAAGCGCAGACTCGTCAGGAGCTGTCTCGGCTCGAGACACTTTTCCGAACCGCTCCGATTGGGCTCTCCCTGATGGATACGCAGCTGCGCTACCTGCGCGTGAATGACGTGCTCGCGGAGCTCAACGGCGTCCCGGCTGCGGAACATGTCGGCCGGACGGTTTTCGAAATTCTGCCGAGCGTGGCGATCACCGCCGAATCGTTGGGCCAGAAGGTGATCGCCACGGGTGAGGCCATCGTCGGTGTCGAGCTGAGCGGCAGCACCCTTCGGGAACCCGGCGTGACGCGATACTGGCGCAGTGACGTCTGGCCACTGCGAGACGCACAAGGTGCGGTTGCGGCCATGAGTTGGGTGGTGCGCGATATTACCGAGCAGAAGCTCGCGGAGCGCGCGTTACGGCAGAGCGAGGAGCGCCTGCGGATCGTGACGCAAGCCACGAATGATGCGGTCTGGGACTGGGACCTCGTGACCGACGCCGTGTGGTGGAACACTGGACTGCATACGCTCTTCGGGTATTCGGCCGCTGCGGTTGGCTCGACGATTGGCTGGTGGGTCGACAACATCCACCCGCAGGATCGCGAGCGAGTCATCTCCGTGGTGCGTGCTTTCATCGACAGTGGCGGGGCGTACTGGGTGGGGGAGTATCGCTATCGGCGGGCGGATGGCTCCTTCGCCTGGGTCCTCGATCGTGGCTACGTCTTCCACGACGAACACGGCAAGCCGGTCCGCATGGTTGGCGCGATGGTGGATATTTCCGAGCGCAAGTGCGCCGAGGAGGAGATTGCCAGGCTCAACACCACGCTCGAACGCCGCGTCCACGAGCGCACGGCACAGCTGGCCGCAGCCAACCGGCAGCTCGAACATGAGATCGGTGAACGGCAACAGGCGGCTGACGCGGTGCGCCAGAGCCAGCAGCAGCTGCAGGACATTCTCGACTACACGACCGCGGTGGTTTACCTCAAGGATACCGCCGGCCGCTATTTGTTGATCAATCGCCAGTATGAGGTCACGTTCCATGTGCGCCGCGAGGAGCTGCTCGGGAAAACTGACTATGAGGTATTTCCAAGCGCCGCCGCCGATACCTACCGCGACAACGATCGCCAGGTCCTCGTGGCAAACCGCAGCATGACCTTCGAAGAAAGTGCGCCGCAAGACGACGGCCTGCTGCACACATATGTCTCGGTCAAATTCCCGCTGTTCGACGCGAGCGAGGCGCCGTACGGTATCTGCGGCATCTCGACCGATATCACCGCCCGCAAGCGCATGGAGGCCGAGCTGCAGGCCTCGCAGGCTCAACTGCTGACGCTCATCGAGAATACGAGCGATGCCATCTGGTCGGTTGACGGCGACTACCGGCTGACCGCGTTCAACTCGATCGCGGCGCAGGGGTTTTACCACATCTACCGGACGCCATTGCGGCTTGGCGAGCGCATCGACCTCAACATTCCCGAGGCGGAGGTCGCATACTGGCGGCTGCACTACGGGCGCGTGTTCGCCGGCGAAAGTCTGCGCTTTGAACACGAGTATACGATCAACGGTGAGCGCCGCTCGTTTCTGATTTCAATGACGCCGATCATGGCGGCGGCGCGGGCCACCGGCGCCACCGCGTTCGGCAAGGACATCACCGACTTGAAGCGCGCCCAGGAACAAGTGCGGACGCACCAGGAAGAGTTGGCGCACGTGCTGCGCGTCCACTCGATGGGCGAGATGGCCGCCGCACTCGCGCACGAGATCAATCAGCCGCTAGGAGCCATCGCCAATTACGCGCAAGGATGCTCGCGGCGCATCGCGGCGGGCGCGGCGACGGTGGACGAGTTGCTCCCGGCGATCGAGGAAATCACGACGCAGGCGTTGCGCGCCGGTGAGATCACCCGACGGGTGCGACAGCTCATGCAGAAGCAAACGCCGCCGCACGAGGAGGTCGATCTCAATGGCGTCGTGGCCGATGCGGTGCAAGTCGTGGCGGCCAAGGCGCACCAGCTGGGCATCGCATTGCGTGTCGAGCTCGCGCCGGACCTGCCACCGATCGAGATCGACCGGATCCAGATCGAGCAGGTCATCGTCAATCTCATCCTCAACGGGCTCGAAGCGATGCAAACGAAGCAGATGGCGCCGCGCGAGTTGTCGGTGCAAACCGCTCGTTCAGAGAACGGCACCCTCGACGTCGCGGTCCGGGATGGCGGCATAGGTCTGACCCCGTCGATCATGGAAAAGATGTTCGACCCGTTCTCCACCAGCAAGCCGTCCGGATTGGGAATGGGTCTGGCGATCAGCCAGTCAATCGTTCAACGACACGGCGGGCGGATTTGGGCCGGCAACAATACCGATGGCGGCGCGACCTTCCATATGACGTTGCCGATGACGCACCAGCCGCCAGCGGTGCGTCTGGGGGCCGAGGAAGGTGCCGAGGCATCGTAAGGCCTGCGAGTGAGCACAGACTGGAAGCCTGCGCTCCCAGGGGCGCGGCATTCGGCGCGTTCAGAAGGGAGCGCTCCAAGCCCGGCACCATCCCCTGAATGGTGCAGGTGAAATTCCCACGTTCGCTCGATTGAGAGCGGACGAGCTCTCTGCGAAAAGTTCGTCCAGCGCGGTGTGTGCCGGAACCACCGTGGTGAGAGAACATGAATCCCTTGCTCGGTCTCCTGGTCCTCAATCTCCTGCTGCAGGTCTTCGACGGCATCGCAACCGCTCAGGGACTGCGCCTTGGCATGCATGAAGGCAATCACCTGCTGGCAACTGCGTTCAACTATTGGGGTGTGGGACCGAGCTTGGTAGCCTTCAAGACGTTTGCTTGCGGAGCGTTGATGTTTGTCTATGCAGCTGCCAGACAAGATGTCGCCCGCAAGGCGCTCGCGGCGATTGCGCTGGTCTACAGCACCTGCTCGCTGCTGCCTTGGCTGGTCGCCTTGTTCGGCCTTCTGCCGCAGGTGTGGTGAGAAGAACCGCACGCCTCACGGCACACTGATGTGATCGATCCGGTAGTGGGCGGGGCGCAGCGGAGGAGCGGCGCGGCGCCCGGTCTTCCAGTTTGTCGCATTGTGAAACAAATTGAGGTAGCAGGGGGCCGTGTGCGTCGGGATGACGGTGTTCGGTGCGCCGGTGAGATCCCACAACGGGCGGAAGCCTTGACCGTCTTCGAGATCGATCTCGAAGGTGACCTCGGTTGGCTGCCAGTCGAAGCGATACGTGCGGTAGGCGCGGGTTGTCATGAAACCACGGACCTTCCATCCCAGCGGGGCGATCTCGACCAGATCGTAGGTGCCCTCGCCGCCGGGCGGTGTCTGCCAGACGCGGCCGGTCCTGAGATTCACCTTGCGGGTAAATTTTCGGAACTTCTCGCCGCCGGTATCAAGTTGGTACGCCGTCCATACGGTCATGTAGATCGCCGCAGGTTCGGCGGCTGGAAATTCGTAGTCGATTTCATGGTTGTCGACGAGGCCGTCGCCGTCGTGGTCGACCCCGTCATTGAAATAGGTAAAGAACGCCGATATCAGCCCGCGGCCGGGTGCCGCCGCGACGCGCAACCGCGCGGAGTACGTGCCGTATCCACGTGCTGTCGCGCTGCGCAGTTGCGTCGCCCACGCAGGTCCAGTGTACGACGCCGCCGTGGGTCCCGGGTAGACCAGCTCCAGTGCGAACCCGTCCAAAGCCGCCGCGTCAGGCAGCGCCGAGGTGATGCTGGCCCCGACAAGCGGCGTCGATGGCGCTGCCCACTCAGTCGACAGCGGGGTGGCGAAGTCGTCTTCAAGCGCAATCGCCGGTCCGCAAACGAGAACCGTCAGTATCCCAATCAGCAACGCCCGCAACATACATTTCATGCGGGCAAGGGTATCTCGTTGGTCGACTGCTCCACAAGCGCAAACTGCGGAAACTCGGTGCCCGCCTTGGTGCCACGAACACGGTGCCTTCGCGTTTTGTCGTCTACCGACTCGCCGAAAAGCGGCACGCGTCGAGCAGATTCCATGGTACACTCCTCATAAAGGTGCTTCTGGCTGCGACATGAACAAGCCTCGAAGAGCGTGATGGAGGAAGCAATGATGCGTCATCTACTTCTCAAGGGACTATATCCTTCGGTTGCGCTCGCGATTGAGATGCTGTTGGGCTTGCCGATGGCGCACGCAGCGGCGCCAACTGATCTCACCGTGAGAGTCAGCGCCACGGCCTTCAGGGTAGGTAGCTCGGGCAGGTACACCGTTACGGTGGCCAATCGTGGCGCGCAAGCCACGGATGATCTGATTCATGTCGGAACGATGCTCCCAGCGGGGCTCAGCGTGGTGTCCGCCACGGGGATCAACTGGACGTGCGCGGTTGCGGGGCAGGCGATCGATTGTGCCATGCAACAGTCGCTGCGAGTCGGCCGCATGAGCACGATCCGTCTGCGAGTAGGGGTCTGCACCGCGGCGTTTCCAATGGTGAACACCGCGTTCCAACTCGACTACGCGGGGGACACCGATACCAGCAACAACCTGGTGACCAAGAGCACCCTGGTTCGAGCTGGCGTGTGTCGCTCCGGTCCCGCGCCGACGCCCTCAGTCACGCCGACACCAGGCACACCGGCACCCGGAACCGCAACGCCTACGCCGACGGTGGGCAATCCCGCGGCGCCGGTAGTCACCAGCTTCACTTGCAACGGGGCCGCGCAATGCACGATTGCTCTCGGGCAATCGTTCACGCTGCAGTTCAGCTTCACTGACCCGAACGCCAACGCGATCAGCTGGCGCATGACGGCGCGCGACGACGAAGGGGGCGTCTCGGATATCGCCGACGGCAACTTCGGGTCGAAAACCGGAGGCGGTACGGTGCCGCTGCAGTTCCCACCCTTCACCTGCGATCAGCCGCCCTGTCGGCAGGCGACGTTCACATTCTTCGTGGTGGTGACAGATACCACGGGGTTCAATAGCGCCCCCGCCAGCGTTCCAGTCACCGTTCGTGCCAGTGGCCAGTAGGGCCGCAGAGGAGACCATCCAGCCGGGTGAAATCTTGGTCTGCCCTCTCCGCCGGTTCTTTCACGGGCGGAGAGGGCGGGATGAGGGTTCGTCGCTTAATGGTGGCTCCAGCGCGGTACATCGTTGTCCATCCCTCAGATCACACGATTCTGCTTCACCACCGGCGATACCCACGCCCATAGTATCCATGTCCGTAGTACCCATGCCCGTAGTATCCCCGGTATGCGGGCGCGTACACGCGGCGCGGGCCGTAGTAACCGTAAACTGGTGCCGGCACGTACACCGGAGCGGGGCCGTATACCGGGCCAGCAACGTATGCGGGCGGACCATACGGCGCCGGACCGTAGTATGGGCCGGGCACACCAACGGCGGCTCCAAAGAACGGCACGCCAGGGATGCCGATTGCAAACGAGAAATTTGTGTATGCTGACGCCGGCTTTGGACTGGCCAGGGCCAGGAACGGTACGAATAACGCAAGAGGTAGAATGCGCTTGATCATCTTCGTCTCTCCTTACGCTTTTCAAACGGCGGCGGGCGTGGAAAGTTGCGGTTGCTGAATCGGTGCGGGTGCGGCGCTACCCTCCGCGATCCAGATGTTGCGATCGATCGCCTTGAGCACCATGGCAGGGGAGTCAAAGCGCCGGCTGTACTCCAGTAAACGGCACAGCCGCACCGCCGCCGACGTGGAGCTGGACGCCTGTTGTCTCTGGTCATCAGCGCGTGGCGACCGATTCCGGTTGCAGGCCAGCTGGGCATTGCGTATAGGAGCATCCTCCCCAGCGGGTGAGCGAGGCATCACGATGGCAACGACCTTTTCGCCGACTCAGTGGCTGCCCTTCCTGGAAGCACTGGATCCAGAGCACTTTCGTGCTTCGATCGCGGCGGCGGTGGTCGCGGTCTTCAATGATGGCGCCTCTGGCGATCCGATGGTGCCGTACCTCACGCCCGCGGGCGACGTCGGGTTGTATGGCCCGGATTCGATGACCTGGCGCGTCCATGCGGATCTTCCATCGATGATGGTCGGCGGGATCGCGGCGCTGATGCTGCAAGCCTTGCACCCCCTCGCCATGGCGGGTGTCGACGAGCATTCCGATTTCCGCGTTGATCCGTTGGGCCGGTTACGACGGACCAGTGCTTTCGTCGCGGCCGTCACCTTCGGCGCGACGCCGCTCGTCGAGCAGCACATTGCCATGGTGCGCGCCATCCACACGCGCGTAACCGGGATTGCCGCGGATGGACGTCCCTACTCAGCCAACGATCCGGAGCTGCTGACCTGGGTCCATACGGTCGAGCACGGGTGCTTCCTGTGGGCGTACCAGCGCCATTCCGGTCGCCCGCTGTCCGCCCGCGAGATTGACCAGTATCTGGATGAGGTGGCCGAGGTGGCGATCCGCCTGGGGGCACACTGGGTCCCACGTACTCAGGAGCAGCTGGAGTCGTACTTCCGCCGCTTGCGACCGCAGCTATACCGCGGACCACAAGCCCGCCGGGCCTTCGATTTCCTGGAGCAAGGCGCATTCGAGGACCCGGTGACGCGCACCATCTACGCTCTGCAGGTGCGCATCGCCAAGGCGACCCTCCCGGCGTGGGCGCAGCGCGCTGCTGGGATCGAGCTGTTTCCCTTCGAGGAGCAGTTGATTACCGGGCCGCCGTTCGAGGTGCTGGCGCGTCTGCTGCGCTGGGCCGTCGGCGAGCCCCTCCCGCTGGTGGCCGCGCGCCAACGCTGCGGCCAGGCGATCAATGCACACCCGCGGCATCGCCGCGGACCGAAGCTTGCGGCCGCACCCGCGGCATAACCTTGGAGGTCTCCGGCCGCAGTCTCGTTTGATCGAGCAGGCGTACTTCAACCAGGAGCGAGCGGACATATGGCAGACGAGTTCGAGGATCTTCCGAAACCTGAGCCCAAGGAATCTGACGAGAAGCTGTCGCTAGAATTGCGGCATCTCGCCGAAGACGCGATTCTGCGCGGTAAGCCGAATGGCGACGAGCGTTGCCTGAACTGTCTCTTCTATCTGAACCCCGATGACGACCTGGCGTACTGCTGGCACCCCAAGCTTCGCATCTTGGTCGGCGGCGACTGGTGGTGCCAGTGGTGGGAAAAGATCCCTGAGGAAGGTTAAGGGAAGTACGCGAGACAACTAAGGCAACAGATGTAGGTCCTGGTCTGCCGTCTTCGAGTCTGTCGCCTGTTGTCTGTTGTCTGTCTCTCCCCCTAATCCCACTGAAACACGCGGCGGGCGTTGTCGCGCAGATATTTCTGCAAGACCCCGGGCCGGAAGGGCAGGGCGGTGGCCGTCTCGATGGCGCGGTCGAACGGGAGAAACGGAAAGTCGGTGGCGAAGAGGATCTTGTCCTGGCCGCGCGTGTTCATGAACTGAATCATCTCGGACGGGAGATACTTCGGCAGGTACGCCGAGGTCATCATGTAGAGATTCGGATATTTCAGCAGCAAGCGAATGGCTTCGCCCCACCACGGATCGGCGCCGTGCGCCATGATGAGCACGAGGTCCGGGTAGAAGAGGCACACTTCATCCAGGTACAGCGGCCGCTGTGGTTCCGCGGGCATCGGTGGCCCGGGAATGCCGGTGTTGACCGAGACGGCGAGACCGAGCTCGATACACTTGGCATAGATCGGGTAACAGACCTTGTCGTTCGGCGGGCGGTTGAACAGGAACGGTACCATGCGAATGAGGCGGACGTTCCAGTCCTTCGCGAGACGCTCGATCGTGCGCACGGCTTCCATGCCTTGCATCGGGTCGATGACTGCGGAAAGCAGAAAGCGGCCGGCGTAGCGCCGGGCCATCTCGGCATAGGGCCGCGGATCGACGGCGTTGATGGTGAGAATGCCGCGTTCGATGCCGGCGGCTTCCATCATGCGTACCATCTCGTCAAGCGGTGTACCGCGGGCGACCTCGGCTTCGCGGTGGAAGTAGTCCTTGGTGACGCGCTTCAGGAACTCCGGCTGCTCGGTCTGCGCCACCTCGGGCGTGAAGGGGTTGACCCAGCAGTCGATGGCGTGAATCGTCTCGGCGCTCGACATGCCCGCTCCTTAATGCAGTGACCGACGCGCTGTCAAAGGGACGTTTTTGCGGGGCGGACGACTCGCCCCGGGGGCTGGACCCGCTGTCTTTCCCGTGTGCCGCTGCCGCCGGTCGACCGCGGAGTGCCACCCGAGGGCACGTTTGTTCATTCGCGTAGGTGTTGGAGCACCGCGGCGACGTCCGCGGCGCTGACGTCGCCGTCGCCGTTGACGTCGACAGCCGCGCTCGTCGGGGTGCCGGTGTCAGCGAACAGCGCACGGATGACGATGTCAATGTCGAGCTCATCGACGGCACCGTCCTGATTGACATCGCCGTCGAGCGGCGTCGGCGTCGCGGTCGCAGTTAGCGTCGGCGTTGGGCTCGCGGTGGCCGTAGCGGTGACGGTAGGTGTCGCCGTGTCGGTCGGCGTGGAGGTGAGCGAGGGGGTGTTGGTGGGGGTGTCGGTGGGCCGCGTGGTGGCTGTATCGGTTGGGGTTTCGGTCGGCGTCTCGGTGGGCGTTGCGGTCGCTGTGATCGTCGGCGTGTTGGTCGGTGTCGGGGTCACTGTGGGCGTCTCACTCGGGGTATCCGTCGCGGTGACGGTGGGCGAGGCGGTCGGTGGTGCGCTGGCAGTATCCGTCGGTGAAGCGGTTGCGGTGGCGGTCGCCGTGGGCGTGCGGGTGTCGCGCGGCGTACGCGTTGCCACCGGTGTTTCGGTTGGCGTACGCGTTGGTGGGAATGTCGGCGTTATCGTGCCCGTCGCCGTGACACTTGGCGTTGCGGTGACGGTGGGGCTTGTCGTCGGCGTTCCGGTCATCGTCGGTGTCGCGGTCTTCGACGGCGTCCACGTCGACGTGATCGTGGCGGTGGTGCTGGGCGTGGGAGTGGCGGTGTCGGTTGGCGTACGGGTGACCGAGGCCGTTGGGGTGAGGGTCGCCGTGGTCGTGACCGTCGGCGATGGCGTCGCGGTACGCGTCGGGCCGGTTTCGGTCGGTGTCTGACTTCGCGTCGACGTCGGGGTGGCGGTGACCGTCGGTGTGCGGGTGACCGTTGGGGTCCGGGTGATCGTTGGCGTTGGAGTGTCCGTCGCTGTCGGTGTCGGTGTGCCGGTCACAGTCGGTGAAGGTGTCAGCGTTGGGGTGCGTGTGCGCGTCGGGGTTGGCGACACGCTCGGCGTCGGGGTGACGGTGCGCGTCGGTGTTGCCGTCGGCGTGCGGCTCGGTGTTGCCGTTGCGCTCGGGGTTGGCGAGAGTGTCGGTGTAGCGGTCGGCCTGGGTGTCGGCGTGAGCGTTGGCGTCCGCGTCAGCGATGGGATCGGCGTGGCAGTCTGGGTCACAGTGCGTGTCGGCGTCGCGGTGAATATCGCGGTGCGTGTTGGCGTGCGTGTGGATGTTGGGGTCGCGCTCAGCGTCGGGGTGGGTGTCACCGTCGGGGTGCGCGTCGGCGATCCGGTCCGCGTCGGCGTCTGCGTGGGGGTGACGAAGGCGATGTTGCCGATCCACGTGCCCCAGATGTTGCTCGGCTGCTCCGCATACTCGCCCATGAGCCAGAAGCCGTCGGTGCTGGGATCGACCGCGATGCCGTTGTAGTCACCCCAGCGGTTGCGATTGCTGGCATCGAGCAACACATACGACGCGGCGCCGGGTTTCAGCAGCTGACGCGTGAGCGGCGCGTTCCGCGGGTCGGTCGCCAACTGGCCGGCAAAGCTGACCGACACATACTCGCTGCTGCTCGATTCATTGAAGCCGAGGAGCGCGTCGCCGGCGCCATCGGCGGCGACGACGGGATAGTAGGTGGAGACGCCGTCGCTTCCCTGAAGAAGGTCCTGCGCCACGGTGACGAACGGGAAGCTGCTGGTCGCAATTTGAAAGAGCCGCACCGTTGCGACCACGCCACTGCCCCAGTCATGCGCCACCGTCGCGGCGCTCCACAACGTGTTGTTGCGCCACACCGCGTTGATCAGTCGAGGGCCGCCTGTCTCAATGCGCTGTGGCGTATCGGGTTGCTCGGCATTGGGTGGGGTGAGGCAATCACCGGCGACACTGACGTCACTCTGGGAGAGGACGGGAAGCGTGTTGGATGGATTGATGATGCGCCACACCGTGAGTGCGCAGGCGCTCGGGAACTGGGCGCTCACGATGAATTCTGCCAGGCTCGAGCCGAGACTTTGCGCGGCTTGCAGATGAAAGGCGCGCATACCGCCGGATTGGAGATTGCCGAAATCGAAGAAGCTTGCGGGGGAGCCACCCAGCAGGGGCGCCTTCGGAATGACGCGAATCTTGGCGCCTTGAAAGCTCAGGGTGGCTGCGTCGAACATGTTGGCGGTGAGATAGACGGCGGTGTCGTCGACGCCCAGGGACGGCAGATCCGCAAAGTTCGTGGTCGGCGTGGTGTTGTCGGTGGCGGCGTCGAGCGCGTAGTAGTTCCATTCGCCGGTGGCGTCCGCGGTCGCTGAGACCGCCAGAAAGAAGAATGCGGCGAACGGGTTGCTGCGGCGCGCCACGACACTGACGAAGAAGCGGCCGGAGTTGAACAGCGTACGCGGATCGGTGATGAAGTCGGTGGGGAGGGCGAGCGGCTCAAAGAAATCGAGCAGCGTGCCCTGCGTGATGACGCCGCCTTGCTTCGAGAGCACCGCCAGGGTGCCATTGGTGACGGCCACCACCTGTGCCGGGCCGGCAGCGATCGCCGGGTTTGGAGGATTGACGTTGTCGAATGGGATGGCGGCAAACTCGTCAAGCAGTTGCAGCATCGGCTCGGGGCTGACGGCCGGCGCTCCCACCAGCGCGGCCAGGCTGATCATCGGTGGAACCAGCGGCGCGGCGGCGGCACCATCCGTCGGTAGTGTGAAGCGCGCGACCTGGCGCGTCATCCCGAGGGCTGCATCGTGGTGCGCGGGCGCGACAAACAAACGCGCCCGAATCGGAGCGATCGGCGGGACCGGGAAAACGACTGCGTGGAGCGCCGTGGTCGGAAGCATCAGTGACAGGATTGCCAGCGCCGCACTGCGCAGCCTGGCGTGCGTCCGGCACGGGGGTGGATGGGGGATCACTGACGTCATGCAGGCGTCGGCTTGTATCAAAGCCGCGCTGATGGTGACAGGTCGGAACGTGATTGCCCGCTGTGAACGGGTCTCGCCGGCTCCAGGACGGCCAACCACAAAATTCAGGCGCCCTCTTGCTCCTCCGAGCGGAGAAGAGGATATAGTCATCCGCAGGATCGTGAGGGAGGCGATTATGAGGAGACGAGGGGCCGAGACGACGATTCTCAGTGCGCTGCTGCTGGTTGGGCTCTGCGGTGCGGTTCACGCGCAAAGAGGGTACACTGGCGCCGGTCCCTACCTGGGTATCGGCCCTGCCGGGGGCTTCGCGGCGTTCCAAGGGGATGCCCTGCAAGGCTTCGGTGACAGCGTCGGATTCAACGCGCGCGGCGGCTACCGCTTCAATGACTTCCTGGCAGTCGAAGGGCTCTACGAATACATGGACGACTTCGGGACGTCGGTGTTCGTCAACAACCACCAGGTTGGCCATGTGGATCTGTATACGAACAGTTTTTCGCTGCTGGGTAAGGTCATTCTCCCCACCGGCACCCGCCTCGAACCATTCCTCGACGGCGGTGTCGGTTTCCTGAACGCCAACGCCAACGCCAACCTCACGACGCGCAACCTGAATGCCAGCGGTGGCGAGTCGGACACCGAGTTCGCCGGGCGCGTCGGTGCCGGCCTCGATGTGTGGATTACCGACCACATCGCCGCGTACGTCGACAGCGCGTACGTGATGCCGACCAGCACGCTCTCCAACCTGCGCTATTTCTCACTCGGCGGCGGCATCAAGTACAGCTTCGCGCCGCCACCCGAGGCGCCCGCGCCGGCACCGGTGGCACCAGCGCCGGCCGCGGCTCGGCCCGCACCGCCGACGACCAAAAAGATCGTCCTGCGCGGTGTGCATTTCGACTTCGACAAAGCAACGATTCGCGCCGACGCGCGGCCGGTGCTCGACGCGGCTATCGCGACGTTGAAGCAGGATCCGGCGGTCGTCGTGATCGCGGAAGGGTATACCGACAACGTCGGCACCGACGCCTACAACCTGAAACTGTCGCGGCGTCGTGCCCAGGCCGTACGCGAGTACCTGATCGCCGGCGGCATCTCGGCCCGCCGGATCAGTGCCGAAGGCTTCGGCGAATCGCATCCGGTCGCCAGCAATGACACGGCGGACGGACGGGCGCAGAACCGGCGCGTCGAGCTGCGAGTCCGCGGCGACTGATCGAGCGCATCGCCCGCGCGGTCGAGCTCTTGCCTATCGAGGGCCATGGCGCGCGGCCGCTGCCTGCAACCCAAGCGAGGTATGGGACCCTCGCCGCTCCAAAGACTTGGAGCGGCGAGGCCACGCCGCCACTTGCTTCACGCTGTGCTCAGGGTGAGTGAAGTAATCCTCTCGAAAATTACCCCGCTGTTTTCGAACGTCTGAGACGCGACACCAAGACGGGCCGGAAGGCTTGAATAGCCGGCGCATCTCGGCGAGACAGGGGTCCACGGAGGACTCACGCATGGCGCGCAAGCTGGCGATCTCGGTGGACTGGCAGGGGCGGTTCGATCTCAAGGCGATTCTCGAACGCGTGAAGATCGCCGACGAGGTCGGTGTCGACTCGGTGTGGATCGCCGAAGCGTGGGGGCGGGATTGCTTTACGCTGCTGACGCTGCTTGCCGATCGCACCCAGCGCATTCGTCTCGGGACCGGCATCGTCAATGTCTATTCGCGCACGCCAGCGGCGTTGGCCCAGCATTTCGCGACGCTTGACGAGCTCTCCGGAGGGCGCATGATTGCCGGCTTCGGGACCAGCGGCGCGCAGGTGATCGAGCACTTCCACGGCGTGCGCTTCGAGCCGTCGCTGACGCGCCTGAAAGAGGTCATTGAAATCTTCAACATGCTTCTCCGGCACGACCCCCTCAAGTATGCCGGCACCCTGTTCAAGTTAGAGCGCGGCTTCACTCTGCGCTTCCCTGCGGTGCGCCCACACATTCCCATCCACCTGGCGACCCTGAACCCGAAGGCGCTCGCGCTCACCGCGTCGCACGCCGACGGCTGGCTGCCGGTGATGATTCCCATCGACAAGCTCGGCGAGGAGATCGGCGCGATGCACGCGCGCCTCGCCGCCAATGGGCGCCGACCGCAGGATTTCGAGATTCACGCCCCCGGTGGTGTCGTCGTCGCGCACGGTGACGCCCGCCGACGCGCCGAGATGGTGCAAGCCGGGACGACGGCGTTCTACATCGGCCGCATGGGCGTGTACTACGCGCGGCAACTCGAGCGCTTCGGGTTTGGGGCCGAGGTTGCGGCGGTTAAAGAAGCCTGGCAGCAGAGCTCGGCAGCGGCCGCCCTGGCGGTGCCCGCCGCCATGCGCGTGCGCCTCGGGTGCGTCGGCGACGTCGAAGCCTGCCGCGAACGCCTCGCCGCCGAGGCCGCCGCAGGCGCCGCCATCCATCGCGTCCACGTCGCGACTGACGACAACCAGGAATACGCTCGGACGCTGGAGCGGCTGCTAGCATAGGTCCAAACCTGGTGAATCTCACGCAGAGACGCAGAGCGCGCAGAGAAGAACAGCGGAATTCGAGTTTCTTGTAATTCTCCCCGTCATCGGTGCTCGCGAGGACCGATTTCCAAGCTCCAGGGCCTTGCGTTCTTTGCGGCTCTTCCTCTGCGGCTCTGCGTCTGTGCGCGAGATCTCTTGCGGTGGCAGGCGCAGGCAGCGCATGCGTGGCTTGCGCCCCAGCACCGCGTTCACATATAGTCCGCCCGTATGTTCGGACTCGGCATAGGCGAGTTGGTGGTCATTCTGGTCATCGTCATGATCATCTTCGGGGCCGGCAAGCTGCCCGAGATTGGCGAAGGCCTGGGGCGAGGCATCCGTAACTTTCGCAAGGCGGTGAAGGCTCCCGACGAGATCGACATCACGCCGAAGAAAGACGACGAGCCGCCGCGTGATGGCGGCAAGCCTCAGGCGTGATGCTGCGCGGCGGCCACCTGCGTGCTGAACTCCGCTGCCTGGTGCGGCGGGTCCATGAACACGATGACGAAGGTCTCCGACTTGCCCGGCTCGATGGTGAAGCGCTTCGGCGGGTTGACCTTCTGCAGAATCGACACCTCGCGCGGTGTCAGGTCCTTGAGCACCTTCGTCGAGATGGCATTGCCGCAGAAGATGATCTTCTCGTCGAGCTCGGCGCCCTCGCTATTGAACAGCTTGCCGGCGATCTGCACGTCGTGCAGCGCCACCGGGGCGGTGTTCAACGCCTTGCCGGTGATGACGAACACCTGCTTGCCGTCTTTGATGCGTTGGTAGCCGCCGGCGACTTCGGAAAGGGCGACCTTGCGGGTCAGCAAGCGGTCGTCGCCCAGCAAGCCGATCAGCGGGATGCGGCTCAACAGGTTATCGCACAGCTGCGGGCTGGCGAACAACGCGCGCGTCAGCATCCAGTAACTTGCTAAGACCGCCCCCAGGAAGATCATGAGCGCCCACACCTTGCCGCGTTCGCTATCGCGTGCCGCCGGCCGCCGCGCGGCCGGGCTGCGCGCGGCCTTGCGCCGGCGCGGCGCGGCGGGTGCAGAGGGCTCACGGTCGCTCAAGTCGTCAGTCTCCGCTTCCTCGTCCACCGCGTCGTCGACATGGTCGGCGATGAGCGCATCGCTGTCTTCTTCGTTGGCGGCGCGGGTGGCCGGCCGGTGCTCGGCCGGCGTGGAGGTCGGGGGTACCGGTGTGCTTCGCGCGGCGGAGCGCTCGCGTTTGCGCGGCGTGGCGCCGGGCTCCGCGGCGACATCGGGCGGCACGACGAGCGCATCCGCGGGCCCCTCGGCTTCCAGCGTGTACCCTTCGTCCTCCTGCTCGGGGATCTCCAAGTCGGCGCTCGCGGAGGTCGGCTCATCTTTCCAAGCCGGCTCCTCAAATGGTAACTTGAGATTTTCCGCATCGGACGAGGATGACTTGGGCGAAGGGGACGGCGCTTGTTTTTTGACCGTCGGTGCCGGAAATACACGCCGGCAGCGGGAACATTTCAGCATCGGGCTGGGACCCGCGAGGCGCGTCTCTTCGATGTTGTAGCGGGTGGAGCAGTGGGGGCAGGTAACGATCATCGGGGTGGGCAACAGTGTGGGGAATATTTATGGTGAATGAGACAAAAAGCAAGACGGAGGGTGTGGTGCACGAGCTGTCGGTGGTGTTGCCGGCGTACAACGAGGAGCCGAACGTCGAACGCGTGATCCGCGACTGCGTGGCCTACCTCGACGGCAAGGGCCTCGACTACGAGCTGCTGGTCGTCAACGACGGCAGCCGTGACCGCACCGGTGAGATCCTCAACCGTTTGGCCACCGAGCTGCCGCGGCTGCATCCACAGCACCATCCGCAGAACAAGGGCTACGGCGCGGCCCTGCGCACTGGGTTCGATGCCGCCGCCAAACGCTTCGTCTTCTACATGGACGGCGATGGGCAGTTCGACATCAAGGAGCTCGATGTGATCCTGCCGCTGGCGACCGACGACGACAACATCGTCACCGGCTTTCGCATCGAGCGGCGGGATCCGTTCATCCGGCGGCTCAACGCCATGCTTTTCGGCGGCACGCTGGTGCCCATCATGCTCAAGTTCCGCGTTCGCGATCTGAATTGCGCCTTCAAACTCATTCCCAAGAAGGTGCTGAAGGCCATTACCTTGGAATCGACGAGCGCCTTGATCAACGCCGAGTTGTATGGACGCGCGGTGCGCAAAGGATTTGGCATCAAGGAGATCGGCGTGCACCACTACCCGCGCACCGCCGGGGTGCAGACCGGCGCTCATCTGTCGGTCATCGTGCGCGCCTTCTACGACCTGTTCCGGCTGCGCCGCAAGATTCTCGCGAGCGACAATCACGGCAGCGGCACGGAAGAAAAGGGCTGAAACAATTCGTGTCCCTCGCCGCAAGAGTAGAATGGCGGGACCAATTTTGACTTTTGCATTTTGACTTTTGCATTTTGCCTTCGCGTTACGTCACCCGGCGTGGCCACGCGTGGGGCCCCGAGAATTGATGTGGCCGACCCAGCAACACTGCGGCGGTTGGTCATCGAGGCGGCGCGTGAGTTCAATGCCGGGCGCTACTTCGAGGCGCACGAAGTCATCGAGGACGGTCTCGAAGCCGTGCCGGATTCCGTGTGGGATCTCTTCGTCGGCCTCATTCAAATCGCGGTCGGCTACCACAAGGTCACACAACAGCTGTGGAGCGGCGCGGCGCACATGCTGGAGATCGGCTTGCAGAAGGTCGAACGGTTTGACCGCGACGCCAGCGGCCTCAATCTGGAGGCGCTCCGGCAGCGCGCGCGCAGCGATCTGGCGCAGTTGCGCCGTGGCGCGTTTGACGCCCAGACGTTCATGCGACATCCGCCGCGCCTGCAGCCGCTGAGGGACAGTGACGAGTGACCACCAAGAAAAGGTTACTCATCACTCATCACTGGCCCAGGTGGAACGGCCAATGACTTGCCCGTGCTGCGTGGGATCCTTATCACGCAGGCTGCGGCCGACGGTGGACGCCCACCGGTCGCGGCCTCCGGCGCTAGCGAGTGGCCAGTAACGAGCCGGAGAAGGTCGGGGACTGACGGAAGCCGGCGGGTCGAAGCGGAGTAATCAGCCCGTCTTTCTCGTCACTCGTCACTTTTCACTGATCCCGCCCTTCGCCGCCCGGTCGCACTTGGCGGCGAAGATGAAGTCGCTCTCGGTGAGCCCGTTGATCTTGTGTGTCCAGATCGTCACGCCGACCCGGCCCCAGGCAAGGAAGATGTCTGGGTGATGGTTCTGTTCTTCGGCAATGGCACCGATCTGGTTGACGAGCGCCAGCGCCGCCGCGAAGTTCTTCAGCGTGTACGTCTTCTCCAGATGGTGATTGTCCACCGCGCTCCAGCCATCCACGTGGGCCAGCAACGGCGCGATCTCCGCGCCGGTCAGTGGTGGCACGCCGCCTTTACACGGCACGCACGTTCGATCCGCCAGACTTGGCATGCTCATGCCGTCAACAATGCGAACTTGCGTTGTTGGAGTCAAGTCGGCCGCACCGCTGGGTGTGCGACAAATTTGTGGATTGCGCGATTGACTCATCCGCTCACCCTGAGGCTCTCGAAGGCAATGGCGTGTGGAACGTGGCAACCGGCCGCTGTGCCCGGGCAGTCCGTTGGGGATGCTGAGATTGCTGCATTACCCGGCGTCGCTAGCGACGTCGAACGCCGCGGCACCCAGCTCGGCGAGCCGAGCGTCAAGCGCCCATCATGTAATGCGGCTCGCACCGGTTAAAGCATCATGGAGGCCAATGCGCTGGCGCCATTGAGAAGAGCAATAACGACAACTGTCCCGTGCGCCGGCTCCAGTTGCCATTGGGTGCGCGTGAATCTCATCTCCGGTTCGCTGGATACGTGACAAGACTAACTGTCATAAAAGAGAATCCGGCGCTCTGGGATGCTGCGTTGGCGTAGTGTCGGAGCTTCTCACGCATTTTGCTTTTGTTCAGAAGGCAGGGTAAGAGCCGTGTTGGGCCTTCCTGCGACTGCCCAGCCAGAGAACTGTGACACGATGGAGGGGAAATGAAAGCACGTAGTGGTGTTGTGCTGACTCATGTTGCTGTGCTCCTCGGAATTCTCGCGCTGGTACCCGCTTTGGTGTTCGCGACCTCCTCACCTCCAACCCTCGGTGTGGACTGGCGCGTGAGCACCGACCGAAACGGGTGCAGTGGACCACCAACAGATGGGTCTGGCCAGTCGTGGACCGATCCGCTGTTCGACGATTCCACCTGGGCCGCGCTGACGCTGCCCGATACGCGTTTCACCGCCCACGACAATATGAGCCGTTTCTATCGCGGACGCTTTACCCTCGGGGCCCCTGCGCCCATCTGGTTGTTCTTTGCAAGCGATGACGGCGTGGAGATTTACGTCAACGGAAATATTGTTGGCAGCTTTGGCCGTGGCTGTCCCAACCCTGGGTGCATAAATCGTTTTGATTGCCTCATCGATGACTGCATCGCTCCAATTCCCGTCCCCGCGAGCCTGCTCGTCGCGGGCACCAACGTCGTCAGTGTCCACTTGTGGAACGGGCCGCAAGGGAACCATTTCGAAATGGCCGTGTTGCCCGCCAGCCCTGGGAACTGCACGCCGTGCACACTCAATAACTGTGATCTCAACATCCCCACGCCCACGCCGACCATCACGTCCACACCCGCTCCTACGCATACGCCCATACCGCCGAAGTGTGCGGGCGCGCCGCTGGGAGCTGATTGCGACGACGGGCTCTTCTGCAACGGCACGGACACGTGCGACGGCACCGGCAACTGCCTGCACAGCGGCGACCCGTGCGCGGGCGGGGCGCAGTGCCACAGGGCCTGCGACGAGGTGGCGGGCGCGTGTGTCAATGACGCGGTGTCGGCGCTGTGCGACGACGGCGACGCGTGCACGATCAACGATCACTGCGACGGCAAGGGGACGTGTTCCGGGACCAGCTACACCGGGGACTACAGCATCCTGGCACCCACGAGCCAGGCGGTGATCGGCAAGACCCAATTTGAATCCGACATGACCGGAACTGTGTGTGCCTACGATCTCCGGCTGCAGCCGTGGAACTGGATGCAGGGGGATGTCGTTGCGCTGCGCTCGACGCCAACCAGCGGCTCGGTTTCGCCGGCGATCTGGTTCCACCACGGGAATATCATCGGACAAGACTGCGCCACGGCTGGTGGGTGGGTCAAGGGGCTGCAGAACGTGATTGCCGGCGGGCCCTGTGACAGTACCGGCACCAGTCCGATGCTCGCCCAGTGTGCGGCCGCGCAGTGTCGAGCTACCCAGCGGCTGAGCCAATGGGCCAACCTGCCGGTCACGCCGGGGTTCAACCTCGCGGCGGTGCATGTGACGTACCGCCAGAGCCTGCGGATCCCGGCCGTCGGCACGCTGGGCCCGGGCACCACCGTGATCGATCTGCCCAGCATTCAACTCGACGCATCCGCTACGCTGAGGTTCGCGGGTGATGCCAATACCGGGACGGTGATCGTGCGGGTGCACGGACCGATGCGCATGCGGCGGGCAACCACGATGCTCCTGTCGGACGACGACGGGGTGCTCAGGCCGAAGCAGATAATTTGGGTCGTCGACGGGCCCGTGAACATCGGCAGTTGGGCTACGGTAGTCGGGACGATTGCGGGGAGCGGCAAGGTCAACATCGGCTTTAGCGATATCCTCAACGGTGCAGTGATTGGCAAGCAGGGGGTGACCACGAGCAGCTGGGTCGTGCTGCGACAGAATGGTTTCCTTGGCTGGTGACGATCCGCTGACACACCTGCCGCTGCCTGCGGCGCATGCCCACAGGCAAAGGAAGGTTACAGACACCCATAGTGGTAGACACGGGTAGTTCGAGCATCGGAATCCCGGCTCGTATACGGTTCAGGATTCCCACCACCGGATAATCTACCCGCGTCGATGCCGGCGGTTGGCACCGAGGGCGCGAACACACCGAGGGGCCGGCTGATCGTTAGTCGCGTGCGCCCGCAGTCGTGCGTTACACGGCGGTGCGAAACGTCGGCTCCCGCACCCGGCGGGTCAGTAAACGGCCACTCAGTTTGCCGCGACCAATGCGAGGCTTCGAAATACGTTGGCCGCAGGCGCCGTGGCAGCGCGCAGCGACCAATCCTGTCCTGAGGCTCCCCGAAGGGGGCAGCGGCCCATAGAAAAGACGCCGGCCGCAGGCCCTATCCTTTCCAGCTTTGCAGCACGCGCATGTAGTTGGCGCGTTCGAAGGCTGCCGGGTCCGGGCAGCGCAGCAGACTCATGCTACCCTGCATTTGTGCCAATGAAGCGTACTCATGCTCTTCCATCCATTGCACCATCTGCGCGCGCACGCGGCGCAGTTGTGCCGGCCCGTTCTGAAGTAACGCCGAGACCATCTGCACGGCATGGGCGCCGGTCATGACCGCCTTGATGGCGTCGATGTAGGTGTGCACGCCCCCGGTAATGGCGAGCGAGGCGCGCAACCGGCCAGAGAGAACCGCCAGCCAGCGCAGCCGGAGCAGCAGCTCGGAGGAATCGGAGAGGCGCAGGCTCGGCACGGCTTCGAGGGCCTCGATGTCGATGTCAGGTTGGTAGAAGCGATTGAAGATCACCAGGCCGTCGACGCCGAGCGCGTCGAGATCGTGTGCGATGTGCGCCATGGCGGAGAAGAAGGGTGAGAGCTTCACCGCCACGGGCACCTGCACGACCGCCTTGACGGTGCGGACGATATCGAGAAGCCGGCGTTCGACGGCGGCGGCCGTGTCCGCTGGATCGGTGGCCAGGGAGTAGACATTGAGCTCCAGCGCATCGGCGCCGGCTTGTTCGAGCAGACGGGCGTACTCCAGCCAGCCGGCTGCCGTCACGCCGTTCAGCGAGGCGATCACCGGCACCGCGACCGCGGCCTTGATGCGGCGAATCTGCTCGAGATAGGGCTCCGGGCCGAGCGCGAACTCGTCGGGACGCGGGAAATACGACAGCGCCTCGGCGAACGACTCTTCGTGCAGCTCCATCGCGTGGATCGTGCCCAGCTGCTCGGCGGTGATCTGCTCCTCGAAGAGCGAGTGCATGACGATCGCCGCCGCCCCGGCGTCCTCGAGCTGCTTGACGGTGTCTAGATCGTCGACCATGGGCGACGCACCCGGCATGAACGGGTGTGGTAGGTGGAAGCCTAGGTAGGTGGTGGTCAGGTCCATACGTGCTCTCCTTGCATCGAGTGGTGAAACGGAAAGCGTAAACGTAAAACGTAAAACGTAAAACGTAAAACGTAAAACGTAAAACGTAAGAAGAGGCTAACCTTACGTTTTGCGTTTCACGTTTTACGCCTCAGCCCTCCTCTGTCGTGCCCCCCTTGGGTACCGCCAATCGCGCCAGGTGCTCGTAGAGCGCCACCCGCCGCGTCACATCCTGCTGCGCCGTGGCCATGAGCTGGCGGAAGCGCGCGGGGTCCTGCTGCTCCACCATGCGGAAGCGGGTCTCGTTGTGCGTGAATTCGTTGATGCGATGCTTGAGCTCGCCTGAGTCGAGCTGCAACGGGCTTTGGCCGGTGTCGATACGCCGCGGGTCGTAGCGGTAGACGGGCCAGTAGCCGGAGCTCACCGCCAGCTTCTGTTGCTCGGCTCCGTACGCCATGTCGTAGCCGTGCGCGATGCAATGACTGTAGGCGATCAATAGGGACGGCCCGGGATACGCGTCGGCTTCGAGAAAGGCCCGCGTCGTCTGCAGGTCCTTGGCGCCAAAGGCGATGCGTGCGACGTAAACATTGCCGTACGACATGGCGATCAAGCCGAGATCCTTCTTCGGCGTCGTCTTGCCGGCCGAGGCGAACTTGGCAGCCGCGCCCATCGGCGTTGCCTTCGACTGCTGTCCACCGGTGTTCGAATACACCTCGGTGTCGAGAACCAGGATGTTCACGTTGCGGCCCATGGCGAGGACATGGTCGAGCCCACCGAAGCCGATGTCGTATGCCCAGCCGTCGCCGCCAACGATCCAGACACTCTTGCGCACCAGGTAGTCCGCCAGCCCCTCGAGCCAGCGAGCCTCCGGGCTGGTGAGGCGGGTAAGCGTCTGCCGTAGCGCGAGCACGCGCTGGCGCTGCGCGGCGATGGTGGCCTCGCTGTCCTGCGGGGCCTTCAGAAGCTCATCGGTCAGGACGTCGCCAATCCCCGGCGCGAGCCGTGTGACCAGCTCGCGCGCTTGCTCGCCATGCTTGTCGATCGCCAGGCGGAAGCCGAAACCGAACTCGGCGTTGTCCTCGAAGAGTGAGTTCGACCACGCCGGGCCGCGGCCGTCGCGGTTGGTGGTGTAGGGGGTCGTCGGCAGGTTGCCGCCGTATATCGACGAGCAGCCGGTGGCGTTCGCGATCAACGTGCGATCGCCGAAGAGTTGTGTCAGCAGCTTGATGTACGGCGTCTCGCCGCAGCCAGCACAGGCGCCCGAGTACTCGAACAGCGGCTCGAAGAACTGCGCGGTCTTCACGTCGATACGCATCGTCGTGCGGTCGGCCTCGGGCAACGCCAGGAAGAAGCCGTAGTTCTCGCGCTCGGTCTCACGCAGCGGCGGCTGCGGGTGCATGTCGATGGCCTTGTGCTTGGGATTGCTCTTGTCCTTTGCCGGACACACCATGACGCACAGCGAGCAGCCGGTGCAGTCCTCCGGCGCCACCTGGATGGTGTACTTGGCTCCTTTGAAGTCGGCGGCCTTGTAGTCGATCGACTTGAATGTTGCCGGCGCACTCCCGAGCTGCTCCGGGGGATAGACCTTGGCGCGGATGGCGGAGTGCGGGCACACCAGCGCGCACTTGTTGCATTGGATGCAGATGGCCGCGTCCCACACCGGCATCTCCACGGCGATGCTGCGCTTCTCCCAACGCGCCGTACCGAGCGGCCATGTGCCATCGACCGGAAAGGCGCTGACCGGCAGGAGGTTGCCCTTGTTGGCGAGCATCACGGCGGTGACCCGCTGCACGAAGTCGGGCGCAGCGGCGGCGACGATCGGCGGCAAGCCGCGGGTCGCGGTGACTCGCTCGGGCACCACCACCTCGTACAGATGCGCCAGCGTCTCGTCGACGGCAGCGAAGTTTTGCTGCACGATCGCGTCGCCCTTCTTTTGGTAGGTCTTTTGGATGGTATGTTTGATCTGTGCGATGGCCTCGTCGCGCGGCAGTACCCCGGAAATTGCGAAGAAGCAGGTCTGCATGATGGTGTTGATGCGCCGTCCCATGCCGGTGTCCTTGGCCACCGCATAGGCGTCGATGACATGAAACTTGAGCTGCTTCTCAATGATCTGTTGCTGCACCTCGCGCGGCAGGTGATCCCATACCGCCTCGGGACCATACGGCGCATTGAGCAGAAACACCGCGCCCGGCGCCGCATATTCGAGCACGTCATACTTGTCGAGAAAGTTGAAGGCGTGGCACGCGACGAAGCTGGCGCGCTTGATCAGATAGGCCGACTGGATTGGCCGCGGACCGAAACGCAGGTGCGAGACCGTCATGGCGCCGGATTTCTTCGAGTCGTATACGAAGTAGCCTTGGGCCCAATGCTCGGTCTCTTCGCCGATGATTTTGATGGAGTTCTTGTTGGCGCCGACGGTGCCGTCCGACCCCAGACCGAAGAACACGGCGCGCACCACCTCGGACGGCTCGATGTCGAAGTCGGGATCGACGCTGAGCGACGTGTGTGTGACGTCGTCGACGATGCCCACGGTGAAATGCCGTTTCGCCTGACCGGTGCCCTGTGCGACGAGCCCAAGCTCGTTGAACACCGCATGCACCATCGCTGGCGTAAATTCCTTTGACGATAGGCCATAGCGGCCGCCGATGACTGTCGGATCGAACGCCAGAGGAGACGTGCCGGCGTCGCGGGCTTCGCGCAATGCGGTGACGACGTCGAGATAGAGGGGCTCACCAACGGCGCCGGGCTCTTTGGTGCGATCGAGCACCGCGAGGGCGCGGACGCTCTTCGGAAGCGCGGCGATGCAGGCATCGACGGCAAACGGGCGATACAGCCGCACCTTCAAGACGCCGACCTTCTCGCCCCGTGCCAGCAGCCACTGCACGGTTTCGTCCGTCGTCTCCGCCCCTGAACCCATGAGGATGATCACCCGTTCGGCATCGGGAGCGCCCACGTAGTCGAACAGATGATACTGTCTGCCGGTCAGCGCCGCGAAGCGATCCATCACGCTTTGGGTGATTCCGGGGCAGGCGAGATGGAAGCCGTTGGCCGCCTCGCGTGCCTGGAAGAAGACGTCGGGGTTTTGCGCGCTACCGCGCAGCACCGGGTGGTCGGGGGTCAGCGCGCGCTGGCGGTGCGCCGCGACCAGCTGGTCGTCGATCATGGCGCGCAGGTCATCGTCGGTCAGCTCTTCAATCTTCGCGACCTCGTGCGATGTGCGAAACCCGTCGAAAAAATGCAGGAACGGCACCCGCGCCTGCAGCGTCGCCGCCTGCGCGATGCAGGCGAAGTCGTGCGCCTCCTGCACCGAGCCGCTCGCCAGCATGGCAAAGCCGGTCTGCCGACAGCCCATCACGTCGGAGTGGTCGCCGAAGATGGAAAGCGCGTGCGTCGCCAGGGTGCGTGCCGAGACGTGCATGCAGAACGACGTCAGCTCGCCGGCGATCTTGTACATGTTCGGAATCATCAGCAGCAGGCCTTGAGAGGCGGTGAACGTCGTCGCCAATGCTCCGGCCTGCAATGCGCCGTGAATCGCACCCGCCGCGCCGCCCTCGGACTGCATCTCGGTGACCAGGGGCACAGTGCCCCAGATGTTGGTGGCCCCGTGTGCCGACCATTCGTCGGCGAATTCTCCCATCGCCGACGACGGGGTTATCGGGTAAATGGCGATCACCTCGGCGGTTCGGTGCGCCACGGAGGCCGCCGCTTCGTTTCCGTCGAGTGTGATCATACGTCGGTCAGACATCGCCTCTCCTCTTCCACCAGGTGCATTTGAGCCGTCTGGTGGTGCGGTAATCGTGCCCGCGTGTGCAGCGGCCCTGAAACAAGCAGGACCGAGATCAGATTTTCATATGTGGAATGGCCTGTGGCAAGCCTTCCGAGAAGTGGGAAGTGGGATGGTGGGCGGCTTCCAATGTCCCAAACGGAGCGGACCATTAGAAGGAGACGCCGGCTTGAGGGTTTAGCAGCCCGTTGAAAAGCCCGGCCCCATGCTTCGAGAGCCTCAGCATGAGCGGATCCCCTCCTCAGATCTTTGGAGATTTTCCGCTCACCCTGAGGCTCTCGAAGGGTGAGCTTCCTCTTTCAACGGGCTGTTAGTTTAGGACTCGCTTACCACCGCGTCGCGCAGCGCGCACACGGTGATGAAGAGGCAACCGCTGCGGGGTGGTTACACCTGCGTGGGTCGCACCGGCTTCGGCGCGGCAGCTCGCGAAGGCGGCTCCGCATCAACACCTTCTACCGCCCGCCCTGCGCGCTTGCGCCAGGGCGGAGCCGGCGAGCTCCTTGTCCTTCTTTGACGACTTCGGATCGGCGAGCACCGCGGCGGCCACTTTGGCGACGCGCGTGGAGGTTTGCTTCTTGTTTGCCATCGTCCAGTTGCCTTTGCGCGTTACGCCGGCTTTACCGGCGCAGGCGCGTTGGTGGCCGGCGGGTTGGGGTCCGGAGT
>Ga0265316_10000140_pt1 | contig 78636 bp, 86 predicted proteins | sample 4522metaG_FD_202092 | JGI IMG/M metagenome (GOLD analysis project Ga0265316, IMG submission 202092) | Rhizosphere microbial communities from Carex aquatilis grown in University of Washington, Seatle, WA, United States - 4-5-22 metaG | ecosystem: Host-associated > Plants > Roots > Rhizosphere >... | reverse complement strand
GACGAGAATCCTTTTAAAATCTTTTTCTTCTATATTTTGGAACATAGTAAATTTGTTATTAATAATATTCAGCCAAACAAAAAAACGCCCCAAAAGGGCGTTTGAATTATAAAATCCAAAACACCCTCTTAAGGGGCATCCTGTTCGGCAAACGAAGACCAAATGTGTTTTGTGCGTGTTAGAAGCATTTATTATTTTTATTGATTATTGCCAGTTTAACATAAATTAAACAACCGGCCAAATTTAAACGGCCATTGATTCTTTAGCGGTTATTCCCTATAATATATTAAGTTTTAAGGGCGTGTAGCTCAGTTGGTTAGAGCACGGAGCTTATACCTCCGGGGTCCTAGGTTCGAGCCCTAGCACGCCCACCACGAACCACTCCCCGCCGGAGGCGGGTCGGGTTCATGGCACGGCCATGAACGCGATAGGGTGGTGAGTGCCCTGTGCAGGAGTTAGCCTGCCCTGAACCGGAATTTGCTTGCCCCGTACCGAAACCGTTTGACAGTGACTGGTCCGGGGATGACTGGTTTAGGGACGACTGGTACATGGCCGTTCCGACTTTGTCAAATAGTGCCCACCATTTTTTTATGATTACAAACTTAATAGGCTATTGTGCTACTGTGGTCGGGTCATTGCTTTTACTGCCCCAGGTGATTAAATCATATAAGACCAGGCGTGTTCATGACCTGTCTTTTTTCTTTATTGTGTTATATGCCCTAAATTGTTTTTTGTGGTTGATTTATGGATTTTTAATCGCGGCAAACCCGATAGTAATCGCCAATTTTATAGGCCTTTGTTTATGCATGATGCAATTAGTTTTTAAATTAAAGTTTCGCGGCAAAGGTGAAAACTTAATATAAAACTCCGGTTTCCCGGAGTTTTATGTTTTTATGCCGTGGTTTTTTAAAAATTTGACCAGCTTTTTATAGTCGTGGGCGTAATGGAACGTTGTTATGCCAAGCCGTTCGGCCGGAATTAAGTTTGCGGTGGTGTCGTCAATAAAAACAGTTTTTTGAGGATTAAGCTTGTATTTTTTTACGGTGTATTTGTAAAAATTTAAATAAGGTTTATGCATGCCAGCTTCCGCGGAATTAACAAAAACACAACGGGTTAAATCCAAATGAAGTTTTTTGGCATATCTTGCGGGGCCATTTCTTTGGTTGTTTGACAATATAATGACGCAATAGTGTTTTTTGAGGAGCAAGTGGATTAAAGACCACGCTTTAAGCGTTTTGGCGTGGCTTATTAAAAATTTGGCAATTTGTTTTGGGGAGAGGTTTGGAGAGAGGGTTTGATGGATGGTTTGATTAAGCTTCAGATTAGACAGTTTCCCAACTTCGTTTGAATGAAAAGCCGTAATAAACTTTTTCTTTTTATTTTGGGAAAGCTTATCAAAATAAAAATGCCTTTTCATAAATTTTGTGGTATCGCGCACCAACACATCGCCAAAGTCAAAAATAATAGTGTTTATCATCGAAAAAAATTATTTGTAAATATCGTGGTCCCCAATGTCCATAAAACCAACCTGACCGTCTTCCATAAATTTAAATAGCACGCGATATGAATAATCAAGCGAGAATGACCACAAATTTTTTTGTTTGCCAGAAAGCTTGTGTGTTTTCAGTCTTGGTTCAAAACAGTCATTCATAAATACCGGCAGTCTTTCCATAAAGACTGCTTTTAAATTTGGTGTAAGTTTCTTGAAGGCTCTCTCAAAATGGGGCTCATAAAAAATATTTGTGATTCTCATTTTTTATGATTCAGCCGCCCATCTTTCTAAATCCCCGGGCTGGAGGGTTTTAAGTTTTCCTGCTTTCTTTGCTTTTTCAAACCGCGCGACAATTTTTGACAAATGCTTTTCTTCCCAGGCTGTTTTTTTGGCCTGTTTTTTAAGTTCTTCAGTATAGTTTCTAATGGCTGCGCGTAAAAATTCGGACCGAGTCATTTGGTAGGTATTTGCCAGCTCCGTTGATTCTTTGACCATAGCCGGCGGCAGGGAGATTGTAACTAACGAAGTTTTGCGCATAAGGTAATGTTAATACTAAGTATTAACATACTAACAAATGACAATTTTTCAGTCAAGCTTTTAAAAATTTGCGCGCCATATTAAAAATCGCCCGTAAGACATTTTAAAAGATGTTTTTTAAGAAAGTTTTTCGCGTTTGATGTAAAGGTAGTCTAAAAATAAATGTGTAAGCAGACCCAGCCCCAAATACATCAGCGGGCGGTAAAAGAGCAGGGCAAGGGAAATAATTATAAGGGCTCTCCATTGTTTGTGAATGGGATGGATTATAAACGGATTTCTGCGCGGATGGTATATGGGCCTTGCCAATAAATGATCAAGATCAATCAGATTGCTGGAAAACAATAATACCGCGTCAATCGTGTTGGGAGCGTCTACGCCGGCCTTTTTTAAAACAAGATAAACAAGCAAATTTGCGGCTAAATGGGTAGGTGTTGTCATAAAAGAAAAAATCCAGCCTAAGTTGGATTTTTTTTGGTTACTTTATAACCCGTTTTTTCCAGTATTCTTTGAAGGATTGCAAATCCAACATTTGTTCCTATTAGCCATTGGATTAGAGTTGCGGCGACTCTCGCATCTCTCCCTGTCACGCCATATTTTTCGTTACCAGGGTTGGCCAGCGCCATATCTAATAAATAAGGGTCTCTTTTCATCTCCTCAAACCAAGCTGTTGCCGCGGCTTCCTCAATTCTATCGAAGGCGGTTCTTTCCGATCTAAAACCTATGTTGCTTGTTTCTCTTCTGACCATATAGTTTTATATTATTGTTGCGCTGGCAACTTTATCGCCCTCGTCCAGCCTCATCACGCGGACGCCTTGGGTTGCGCGGCCTAAGGTGGAAACGTTGTTTAATGGAGTGCGGATGGTTTGGCCGTTTTTGGAGATGATGACCAGGTCGTGTTCTTCGGAGTTGTTGAGGATATACATGGAAACTATCTTACCGGTCTTGGGCGTAACTTTTAGGGTTTTAATGCCCGAGCCGCCGCGCTTTTGCACTTTGTAGTAGCCGGCTTCGGTTTTTTTGCCAAGGCCGTTTTCGGTTACAATAAGCACTTCCAAAGTTTTAACGTCCACGCTCTTGCGGATAATGTCCATACTGATTATTTTGTCGTCTTTCTTCAGACGCATACCGGTAACCCCGCTGGCATTCCTGCCCATTGGGCGCACGTCTTTTTCACTAAAGCGAATGGCCTGGCCGTTTTCCGTGGAAAGCATAACTTGGTCATCGCCGCTGGAAGTTTCCACCCACTTTAACTCATCGTCACCCTTTAAAGTAATGGCAATCATACCACTGCGCCTGACTTTGGCAAATTCATCTCTGCTGGTTTTTTTAATCAGACCCTTTTTGGTGGACATTACCAAAAATTTAGCGTCGTCTTTTTTAGAAAAAGTTAAAACTGCCTGCGAGGTTTCTCCGTTTTGCAGTTGCAGGAAGTTTACCAAAGCCTGGCCCTTGCTGACACGTGAGCCTTCCGGTAATTCATAAACTTTGGTTTGGAAAACTCGCCCTTTGTTTGTAAAAAATAAAATATCATCGTGGGTATTTGACGAAATTAGCTTTTCCACCACATCTTCTTCCTTTAAGCTCTGGCCAATGACGCCTTTGCCCCCGCGCGCCTGGCTCTTGTAAGTATCGGGCGCCAAACGTTTAACGTAGCCGGATTTGGTAATGGTGATAATTACATTGCTTTCCGGAATCAAATCTTCGGCGGAAAAAGAGCCTATGGCGTTTTTTATCACCTGTGTCCGGCGTTCGTCGCCAAAGCGCGACTTCATATCTTCCACCTCGCCTTTAATAATCCCCAAAATTTTCTTTTTGGATTGTAAAATGCCTTCCAGCTCTTCAATCAGGTTTTTCTTTTCCTTAAGTTCGTCGTCAATTTTTTTGCGTTCCAGTCCGGCCAGGGTCTGCAGGCGCATTTCCAAAATCGCGTCGGCCTGAATGTCGGTAAGCTTGAACTTTTTAATTAAATTTGCCTTGGCTTCCTCTTTGGTTGGGCTTTTACGGATGGTGTTAATAACCTCGTCTATGTGGTCCAAAGCCTTTTTTAAGCCTTCCAAAATATGGGCGCGCTCTTTGGCTTTTTTGAGTTCAAATTCCGTGCGCTTGCGCACAACAATTTGCCGATGCTCCAAATATTTTTCCAGCACGGTCTTTAAATTCAAAACATGCGGTTCTATCCCGTCTACCAGCGCCAGCATATTCATATGGAAAGATTCCTGCAGTTGCGTGTAGGAAAAAAGCTGGTTTAAAATTTTGTTGGGCAAACCGTCCTTTTTGATATCCACCACAATGCGTACGCCATCTTTGTCGCTTTCGTCGCGCACGTCGCGGATGCCTTCTATTTTTTTGTCGCGCACGAGTTCGGCGATTTTTTCAAGCAGGGTGGCTTTGTTGACGCGGTAAGGAATCTCGTGGACTAAAATTTGGTATGCGCCGCTTTTGCTTTCCGTAATTTCGGTTTTGGCGCGCATCACAATGCCGCCCTTGCCCGTGGCGTAGGCATTTTTAATGGCCGCGACATCATAAATAATTCCGCCCGTGGGAAAATCCGGCCCGTGGACAAATTCCATTAAGTCTTCGGTGGTGGCTTCGGGGTCTTCTATTAATTTAATAATGGCGTCGCAAATTTCGCCCAGGTTGTGCGGCGGTATATCGGTAGCCATACCAACCGCGATGCCCAGCGTGCCGTTTAGTAAAAGATTGGGCAGTTTGCCGGGCAAGACCACCGGCTCTTTGCGCGTGGCGTCGTAGTTATCGCGCCAGTCCACGGTTTCTTTATCCAGATCCAAAAGTATTTCTTCGGCAACGGCTGACATTCGCGCCTCGGTATAACGCATCGCGGCCGCTCCATCCCCGTCCATCGAGTTATGTACAAATATACCGCTTGCAAGAGCAAAATTATGAAAATTTTCTATGGTAAGATCATAAACATCTTCAGTGTGAGCCACCCTGCTTATTTTTATAATTTTATGATTTCCATTAAGTTCATTAAGAACTAGGCTGGCAGAGTTTTGGAAATATTTCAGCCCTGTATTCCACAAAGGAGCCGAACCGTAAGGATAAACCGAATTCCTAGCTTTTTGATAGTTTTCTTCATTCAAAACAGCTCTGTTTTCAGAAAGTTTTCGGCAAATATTTAAAAATTTCAGCTTCCCTGTTTTATTAGTAGTGCGATTTTTGTTTCCCTTGATAATTTTTTCATGCATCAAGGATCTGTAAACGGAATTTTGCCACAGTTTTTTTAAAGTTTTGGTGGCTGTCAAACTTAGGTCTTTTCTTTTTTTAGGATGATTTTTTATGAACTCTTTATTCACTGCGCTTAAAAAATTGCGCATTTTTTCTCGGTATTCCGGGTCCTGCCAGTTTTTTGAATTTCTGACCGACATCAATTTCGCTCTTTTCTCGATATTTTCCGGATTTTCCCAGTATTTTTCCCTTCCCCTTTTTAGCTTTAAAACGTATTCAGGGTCGTTTTTATGTTTTTCGGAAGTCAAATTATAATGCAATCGCCAATGGTCTCCCCATTGCATACGTTGGATATTATCGGGATTATTGTTAAGCTTATTAAAATCAAGATGATGCCTGACTTTACCGGAATTAATTTTATATTTTTCGTTTTCCAGATTATACTTGTCAGCCAAACGATGTGCCCAGTCCCACAAATTGCCAAATGGCTGCCAGACCATTCTATATCCAACAGCGTTTTTATCGTCTTCGGCGGTTGAAAACCTGAAATATGCGGGCATAAGCGAATTACCGCTTACAAGATTTTTTGCTTCTTTATAAGTGCCGTCGCGCATCATAAATAAATGGTTTGGAGTGCATCTGATCTTATCGCCGTTGTCCAGTTCCACTTCAATTAGTTGGGCTTGTTTTTTTGTAAGTCTTGGTTTTTTTATTTGAACAATTTCTATCAACCCTGTCTTTTGGTTAAAAGCGTAAGTAAAATTTGTTTTGCCATTTTTATATTCTTTTACCAATTCTATAAAACTAAGGTTTCTTCCATCGGTAAGCGCAACCTTCGTATCTCCCGTAAAACAACCAAAGTTTCCCTGGCCGTCAATAAGAGGATAGCGCATGGCAAACAACTGAGCCATATGAACCATAGAGTCGTAAACTGCGATGTCGCCATGCGGGTGGTATTTACCTAGCACATCACCGACTACGGCCGCGGATTTACGGAATTTGACGTTGTGGCGCAGACCCATTTCGTGCATAGCATACAAAATGCGGCGATGCACCGGCTTAAGGCCATCGCGTACGTCAGGCAGGGCGCGGGACACAATTACGCTCATCGCGTAATCCAAATACGACTCCTGCATTTCCGTGCGGATGTCGCGATCTTTGACTACTCCGATGTCTAGGCTTAATTCTGCTTTGGAATCTTTGGGCATATATGGTAATGACAAAAATTAAAAAAATGACATAAATGACAAAAATGTTTGCGCAGTGATTTTTGTCATTTTTTTAATTTCCGTCGTTTTTGTCATTTCTTGCTGTAACTCTCCCGTATATTATGTATTCCCTGGCCAATGGTGTTAAACAGTGAAGTGTCTTTGGCCACGTTTTTTTGGAAGTGCGCGCTTATTATCCAAACAATTATCATCAGGATTACAACAACCGCGGCAACTGTCCACATAATTTTCATCTTGACCTCTTGGGGCTGGGTTTGGATTTTTTGAATTAAAGACATAAATTAAATGAACAAAAATGACAAAAACGACGGAAATGAACAAAAACGGCAGTTTACTGCCGTCCCGAACGGAGTGAGGGATCCCTCAACTTCATTTCGGGACGATAACTATGAGTAAGTATAAAGTTTATCGTTTTTGTCAATTTTGTCATTTTTTTAATTTTTGTCATTATCTTAACGGTTCCAGCACCACAACCTTCGTTCCCTCTTCCGGCAAATCTTTTTTCTTTACGGTCAGCTTGTCCATTTCCTCTTTTTTGCCGCCCATTTCTTTTATAAATTTATCCAGGGAATCTAAATCAGAAATTAGATCTTTCATTTTATAGTGACTCGGAATAACTATCTTTGGCTCAATTTCGTTTACCGCTTTGGAAGCCGCCGAGGCCGACATAACCGTGTTGCCGCCGACCGGTAAAATCAAAATATCAATTTCGCCCAGCTCCTCCAGTTCATCTTCCTTTAAATTAAACTCTTTGATATGAGTGAGATTTAAAATACGCATATCCTCACTCTCAATTAAGTAGATGGTAATATATTTGTCTTCCTGCTTTAGCGGAATGCCGGTCACGGTTACGCCTTTAACGTCGTATTCGCCGGGGTCGGTAATATCAAAATGCTCGCCGGAAATTCCGGAAGTGGCCGAGTAAAGCTTGCTGTTTTTTTGCGCCAAAATTAAAATATCAGCCGCTCCCCTTGGCGGGGTTAAGCCGGAGTCTTTATGGAACGGATCCGTGATGATAGTGGCTTCTTTGGTGGTGATTTTGAACGAAGATAAACCAAAATATTGAATCTGCATAAAGAAATCGAATCTGCGAATTAAACGAATCAACGAATGACTACGAATCCGCGAATGTAGTGCAGGCCACCGGCCTGCCTAAATTGCATGGATTTAGAGCAGTTAATTTAAGTTTCTACTCAGTAATTATAGATGATTTTGGGTAAAAAGAAAAGGGCTTTTGGGGCTTGCCCCGGTAGATATTAACAGTAATAAAAGTCATAATTTTTGATGGAATATTATCTCTAACGGGGCTTGCCAAAAGGTTAAAATTCAGTTAAGATGATGTTACTTATTTGGCGCAAAGCGCCACATTATATTAAATTATTAATCCCCAAATAAGTTTTATATAAGCGCTTTTTTATAATTAATCATGGTTATTCATATTGCTAATTTAACTCGACTGCAATAGTCGATTTTTTGTTTGAATAACATCAATTGGGAAATATCAATAATATGGAAGAGAATAAACAAGCAGTAATCCCCGCCGCCGCCGCGACCGCCACTACAATGGGCGATTTGCTCGGCACGGGAATTGAAATTAAAGTTTTAAAACAGGGAGACATGGTGGAAGGAACCTTAATCTCCGTAGGTAAGAACGAGGTTTATGTGGATTTGGAAGGTTACGGCGTGGGCGTGGTCCGCGGCAGGGAGCTTTACGATGATGAAGCTACATTGTCTGCCTTAAAACCCGGCGACAAAATTTTTGTTTCGGTAATAGAACCGGAAAATAAGGACGGCATTACCGAGTTGTCTTTGCGCCAGGCCGGCCAGGAGCGGGTATGGCAGACGTTAAAGGAAAAAATGGAAAGCAAGGAAGTCATTCGCGCCAAAATTTTGGAAGCCAACAAGGGCGGGCTTATGGTGGAAATCAACAACGTTATGGGTTTCTTGCCCGTATCCCAGTTGTCGCTTGAGCATTACCCGCGCGTGGAAGACGGAGACAAAAACCGTATTTTGGGGGTGCTTCAAAGTTATATAAACCAGCTGTTTGATGTGCAGATTATTACCGCGGACAGCGCCGAAGAAAAACTTATTGTCAGCGAAAAAGCCGTGTTTGAAAAAGAAATGGAAAATAAACTCGGCCAGCTGAAAATCGGTATGGTGGTAGAAGGCACAATTACCGGCGTGGTGGATTTTGGCGCTTTTGTGAAATTCGGCGAAATGGAAGGCTTGGTTCACATTAGCGAACTCGCCTGGCAGAGAATAGAAAATCCCAAAGATATTGTAAAAGTCGGGCAAAAAGTTACGGCTAAAGTTATTTCTATAGACAAAGGACGCGTTTCCTTGTCCATAAAGCAGTTGCAGGAAGACCCTTGGCTGGAAGCGGTAAAAAAATATCAAATCGGCCAAACAGTCTCCGGCAAAGTTGCCAAAGTTATGCCGTTTGGCGTGTTTGTGGAACTGGATAAAGACATTCAGGGTCTGTGCCACATAATGGAGCTGTCCCACGAAGCTGTCAAAAATCCGGAAGATATTTTAAAGCCCGGCCAGGAAAAAGAATTTAAAATTATTTCCATTGAACCGGCGGAACACCGCCTGGGGCTTTCGCTTAAAGCTTTAACAGAAGCGCCTAAAAAGGCAGAGGCAAAAGCTGAGGAAAAACCGGTCAGCGATATTGTGGAACCGGCAACGGAAGAAAAGAAAGAATAACCAATCAAAAATAGTATCAAACTTAAAACCCCTCCTCGCGGAGGGGTTTTGGTTTCAGCGTCTATTCGGCGTACTTATCGGCGACCAATCAGCGTCTATTACATTCCAGCTGGTCTGTTCGGCATCATCGGAGACGACGAACACATTTTACAGTTGGCTTTGTGGGTGAATAATTCGTAAAGAGCCGAGAGTCCTACTAAAATATAAACAATTCTGGCGAGCATATCGCCAAGATACATTACGACGTTAAAGTTAAACAGGCCAATTAACAGCCAGTTAAGGCCGCCAATTACCACCAGGATCCAGGCAATCATATGAATAGCTTTCATTTTTTTCACCCCCTTTTTGTCCGTCTTTGCGGGGCAAAAACGGATTTTTTGGTTTCGTTAAGTTTTTAGTTTCCGCTAGACCATGCGGATAGCCCTTTACGTAATCGTTCTCTAGCGCGATTCGCAGGGGGCTTTTTGTAACCACTTTAAGTATACTGTTTAAGCCAAAATTTACCAAATCGGTTATCCCCCAGTAAAAGAATGACAAGAATTAAATGAATTAAAAGATTGACAAGATTAAGCCGCAGTAATTGCAGTCATTCTTGTCTCAATCTTTTAGATCTTGTCATTAAAATTACCATCCAAATTCCTTACCAACCTCTTCCGGGGTTTCGCGTTTGCGGGCGATTTTTATTTCCCCGTTTTGGGCAATAAGTTTTGCCGGGGAAGACAGCAGGCAATGGTGCGAGGCTAAGGAATCCTGATACGCGCCGGTATCCATAAGCGCCACATAAAGCTCGTCGCAGTCGCCCAGGCGCGGCAGTAAAATGTATTCCCCGCCGGCCGTGTATTTGTCGTCCGAGTCGCAGGAGGAGCCGGCCAGCCAGACCTTGTCCAACTTGCGCGCATTCATATAATTTACCGGCACCACGTGCCACTTTTGGTGGATGGCCCAGGTATCAATTAAATCGTTCATAAAACTGCCGTCAATTACATACCAGTTAACCTTGCCTTTGTTGCCCACGGGTTTTTCGGTTAAAATTTTGTAGATGGTAATTTGCGCCGGCGCCGCCACGTAGCTTCCCCATTCCACAATCAAATTGGGGTGGCGAATATTCAGCTTGTCGCATTCTTTTTTCGCGGTTCTGACAATTTGGCTAATTAAACTTCTGCCGGTATAAAACGGTTTCTTTTTTTCAAACGGCACGCCGGCGCCGCCGCCAATGTCCAGCGTGTCCAGTTGCGGGTTTTTAGTTTTTAGTTCGGCATACAAAGCCAGCGTCCGTTTAAGCGGCTTAATAAACCCCGCGATGTTTTCTATTTGTTTGGAAATATGATAGTGCAGGGTGGAGAGGTTGCGGATTTTGCCGATTTTTAAAAGTTCTTCTTCGGTAAAGCCAAAGCGGTTGAATTTTTTGTCCCAGTGCGACTGGACTTTAATGTCCAAATTTACCCGCACACCGACTTCACCCTTGAATTTTTCCATCCGTTCCAGCTCGTTGTAATCTTCTATAATTGGGATAACAATCAATCCCTTGCTTTTTAGCTCTTCTATTAAGCTAATATATTTTTCGGTTTTTGGGCCGTTGCAGATAACGCGGATTTTGGCGTTAAATTTGTCCTGCTCTATCATCCGTTTAACCAAAAATAATTCATTAGCCGAGGCTACGTCCAAATTCGCGCCTTCGGCCACGGCCGGCAAAACAAATTCTTTGGTCTGATTGGCCTTCATCGCGTAATGATAAAAAAACTTGCCTTTGTAGCCCAAAACTTTTATGTAGGCGTTAAAAGTTTCTATTAAATCGCGCACGCGGTTTTCTATGATGGTGGGGAAAACAATTTCCGTGGATGTGCCGTATTTTTTTACAATATCAAAAATGTTGTATTGGTAGTTGCCTTCCCGGACAATCAGCTCGCCGTCCGGGGAAATGTCAAAATTTTGGGTATTAAATTCTTCCATACCCAAACGCCAGAATTTTTTAAAGCCGTTCTTTTTTTTCTTTGTCCTTGATGTTTTAGGCATAGACAGGTTATATAATAAGAATATGTTATTTCCAATACCGTCATTGCGAGGAGTGCATCCGACGAAGCAATCTTATTAATAGTCAGAAAGGAATAGATTGCTTCGGCTACACTCGCAATGACATCTGACCGCTATTGGTTAATATGCGCGACCCTTGCCACCGGAAAACCGTTAAAGTCCGTAGCACTAGCCAGCGTATAAGCGCCAATGTTCTCCGCGTATAAAAGATCGTCTATCTGCAAATCTTCGGGCAATTCATCGGCAAGCGAAATTGTGTCAAAAGCGTCGCAGGTCGGGCCAAAGGTGGCGCAGACTTTTAACTCGCCGTCTTTAAAGCTATGGAGAGGATAATGCTGATGGTCGTAAACCTGGCCGGAAAAGGTGTGATAAACGCCGTCATCCAAATAGTAGCAGGTTTTGCCGTCGCGAATTGACTTGCCGATAATTTTGGTAACCAAAGTGCAGGCCGTGGCTACCATAAAGCGTCCGGGTTCGGCAATTACTTGAATGTTGTCTTTGCCGAACAGCCGTTTAATTTCCGAGTTGAGTTTTTTTGCCAGCACGGTAAAAGATTTTGATTCGGAGTCGTATTTTACCGGAAAGCCGCCGCCAATGTCCAGAACTTTTGTTCGTTTTCCCTCTTTATCCAAAAATCCGATTTCCAGGCCGCGCAGTTTTGCTTCTTTAAAGATTGAAGACGAAATATTCAGCGCCTGGCTGTAGTTGTCAAAATTACTGCACTGGCTTCCCACGTGGAAACTGACGCCTTCCACGCCCAATCCCATACCCACGGCTTCGGTTATTAAATCCACAGCTTCGCCCGGTTCGGCTCCAAACTTTGATGACAGTTCAACCATAGAACCCGTGTTCGGCACTCTTATCCGCAATATCAATCCCACGTCCGGCGCGTGCTGTTTAATCTTTTTGAGTTCTTCTATATTATCAAAGGTAGTTAAAATTTTGTAAGGATTCATCTTGGCCAAAACTTTGGAGGGTTTGATGGTGTTGGCGTAAATAATTTTGTCCCAAATAAAATCCTGTTTTTCTTTATCGGAAAAATTCTCAACAAACTTGTAAACGGATTTAAATTCAAAAATAGAAGCCACATCAAAACTCGCACCCAAATTAAACATCGTCTTAATAATCTCCGGATTAGAATTAGCCTTCACAGCAAAATACGGTTGCACATCCGGCAACTTCTCCCTAAACTCCTTAAAATTCTCCCTTAAAACCTCATGATCCACCACAAACAGCGGCGTCCCATGCTTAGCCGCTAATTCCAATAAAAGTTTTTTGCGTTCTTGAGTCATTAATGTGACCCTAACATCCGAATTGCATCTGAATGATCCGAATTCGTGTTATTCGGGAGCCATTCGTTGATTCGGGTCGGTTAATAATTATGGAATAAACCTAAAATTTTCAAACTGCCAAACATCGGACGCGGGTTTTGAGGCCGGGTTTTCTTTAAAGTAGACTCTGCGGTTTTTTAGGGGGGTCCAGTCTGAGGGGGTGGAGATAAAGTTGCCCAAATACGGCTTGGCAAAATCCAAAACAAAATCGTGCGGTAAATCATCGGGAATTTTTAATCCTTGTTTTGGATTTTCCATCATCCAAAGCACAGAGGCCATTATGCCGGCCGCAACTTGCAGTGTGGTGGCTTGCTGACCCGGAGCCACGCGCCTGGCTTCTTCAATACTCAAGTCGCTTCCTGTCCACCAAGAGTTGTAAGGATGACCCATCAAAAGAGCGCCCAAAATATCCGCGCCTTTGGTAATTTCGTCAGTCATAATCCTAACCTTGCTTTGCATTTCGTAATTCCTGCCGCGCAATTCGCAAATTGACGATAGTGTTTCGTGGCAAGTCATGTAGGCATAATGCATAGTCGGCCGGTAAAGCGCTTTTTTGCCTTTATAATAGTCGTCGTCAAAGCCTTTTGAAGGATCAAAATTTTCATCATCCCACACGGTCAGTCGGTCGGACAGACCAAAAGCCTCGCCGTGGCGAATAACCATGCCGACAATTTCCTCGTTCGGAATCCAGCTCCTGACCCAGGTATTCATTCCCATTTGCGCCAGGCAGATTTGGTTTTTTGGTCCGACCGGAGGAACATGTGCCAAGTCCGGTAATTTTTGTTCATGCGTACCCCAGCCCATTTCGGCCGGAGCTGTTCCCTCTTCGCGCAAGCCTTCCACGCTCCAGGTGCCGACAAATTCGTCTACTTCTTTTGGTTTATTGGTAATTTGGGTATCACGCTCACTGCAATGAATGACTTTTACACCCAGTTTTTGGGCAAGTTTATTGAATTTACGATCCTTAATAAATTGCTCCAATAACTCTTTGTCTCCACCGACGGCTTTTTTGTCAGCAATCATTTTGTGGGCAATATCAACCAGTCCTTGTTTGACAAAGTGGGAAATTAAGCCGGGGTTTGCGCCGTGGTCAACAACCGCGGTGGTGGAACCTTCCGGCCAATTTTTGATCATTTTTCGCAAGCTCATCTGACGGGAATAAAGCGTCTTTTCGTACGGTGAATCTTTAAATAAACCGGAAACAGAATCCCAGACTTCCACAGAGGTATTTACATACAAAACATTGTTGTCGTGGCACCAGCTGATTATATCATTTGCGCCGATGTTCCAGGCCAGGTCAATTATCAGCCCGCCGTTGTCCGTATATTTGGCAAGCTCGCTCCCCAGATTTTCCGGCGTAATCCTATTGCGGACAAATTTTATCCCTTTATCGGTAAAAGGCTTTAAGGCCGCGGCCTTATCTTCAAAATCCATTACCGTAACGTTTTTTGGGTCAACGTCAACTTTCTCCAGCAGTATTGGCAATGTGCACTGCGAAACCGAGCCATAGCCGATAATTAAAATTTTGTGGTTGAATTTTGCTTCCATTGTTTTTAATTTAATTATATTAATAAATATTAATTGGTGCCCGGGGAGGGACTCGAACCCTCAATCCCGAATGGGCGTCGCATCTTAAGTGCGAAGCGTATACCAGTTCCGCCACCCGGGCAAAATTAAATGCTTATAACATTTCCATATTTGCTTAAACCATTCTGTGTGCGAAGGCAATCTAAGGCTTTAATATGTTTCCTGTTTAAAGCCACACAGTTTTTGTAGTAACATTTTTCTAGTATAACTTTTGCAGCCAGTTTGCCAAATTTAATTGTATATAAAGGGTTATATCCATCCGCTTTCTTTTTATAAAGTTTGCCTTTGATTTTAAATTCATTTTCCATTTGTAATTTAAGCCAACTTATAAAAGTATGTGATGCTGAAAATACTCTAAGAGACCATTGGATATTCGCATTGCCTTTATGTTTCCACATAGAGATGTTTCCATCGCCGTCAATAACCCCTCTTAAAAAATCTTTAAAAAATTTTAGAGGGCATTTAACTTTTCCGAGTGTTAAAGACTTTCTTTGGCTTAAACCTATGCCAAGCAAGAATTTGTAAAATTTTACATCGCCAATCTGTAAAACAAAATATTTTTTTATTTGTTCACTTGCCCTAGCCTTTTTGGTTAGTTTAAGTTTTAAAAAAAGTATCTTTTTTAGACTCCTTAGCAAATCTTCGTCTTTGGAAGTTATTGATATGTGTCTTCCGTCCTTGCTTAAATTACCATCGGTAGCTATTAAACCGACCGTGTACCATAAGTCTTGAGGTTTTACTAAACTTAAGTCAACCATAGCTATATTTTATCAAATTTTTAAAGGACAGGCAATTTTGGAGGCCGGGACGAGAATCGAACTCGTGTATAGGAGTTTTGCAGACTCCCGCCTTACCGCTTGGCTACCCGGCCGTAAATTTTTTGATACTTTTTTTGTGTTAGACAACTTGACTACTACGCCAAAATAATAGCCTTTATATTCTAATCAAAAACCAATATTTATTCAATAGCCCCGCAAACTAAAACTCCCCCGATTAAATCGGAGGAGTTTTAAATTATTGAGCTATCGTTGCCAGTTCCCGGTTTGACTGCTCGGTAAGGGAATTGGCGTTGGCCATATCGATTCTTTGAGAGTTGGAGAGTTTTTCCAGTTCCGTAAGTTGGGCGTGTATCTTTTTGGAGCCAAGCACCCAGTTGGCGCTGTAAGGCTGAACGTAAACACCGTCCATTTTTTCCAAAGTCCAGCCGCCGTAGCGGGTGGCCAAAAGGTCGCCCATATCGTCAATCCATCCGCCAAAGTCGCTGTATTGCCTAAAATGACCCGGCCCGCCAATGCCACTGCAGTTATATCTAAGATTGTGCACGCACATATTGCTTTCCACGAAACTAATGGCAATAATGGTCTTCCAGTTGTCGTGTTCAAGCAATTGGGGGACATAAGACTGTAGCGGCGAATTGTTGTCCTGCAAAAAAGCCTGCAGGTTAACCGCTAACGGGTCCGTAGCCTGAATATCGTTTAAAGTAATGGAATTTTGTTTTGGAGCGGAATCAAGAACGCTTGAATCCGAAACGTTGATTTTAAAAATTTGAGCTGGTGATTGCCCGGAAGTCTGTAGCGCGGCGGCTGATGCTAACTGCGGTTGTAACATCGGAGCTAGCAAGACCAAAGCAATAATGCCGACAAATGAGCTGTGGTCAATGGCAGACTTAAGGGTTATAAGAGCTTTCATTCTTTAAATCAAACTCCTTTCTCCTCTGTCCCGGGCTTATTTAAGCCTGGGAAGTTGCTGTATTATTTTAAAGGGCGACTGTTGGACCGGCTGTCATCCAGGTAGATTTTGTATAAAGATGACTGCCTCAGTCGTTCCGCCGGAACCTTGCGGCTCCTTTGGAGCAAACAAAAAAGTGCCACAAAGCACTTTAGTTAAATTAGTATACTCCTTTGGGGAAGTTTTTTCAAGGGCTTTTGGGCATTTTATAGCTTAAATAAAAGGAAAAACATTATTTAGCTTGCAAAGTAGATATAAAAAACCCTCTTATTTAAAAGAGGGTTTTTAGGAAATTTTGAATCTTAGGGCCTTGTCGCTTTGCAGTATTTGTAAATTTGATAGCCGTAAACCGTTACAAGCGGCGTCCAAACAAGCGAAAAAATATTGGTTATCCAGGAAACATGGGCGTATTTTATGCCGACCAAAGAACTGGCAATTACCAGGATTATTGCCAGAGCCAAATACAGCGCCAGGGTTATTATCCCCACGTAAAACAACTTGCCGAATATTTGCCAGATTCGCCCTTTGGTGTAGTATTTGCTTCTTTTGAGCGCGGCAGTATTGGCCATGCCTTCTTCCACAACAACATAGCAGGACTGGCTAAACCACAGGCCAAAAATTATTCCCGGGATAACAAATAAAATCGCGCCGCCAAGCGCCGCTAAGCCGGTAAGCAGGCTGGTTGTAAAGTAAACGCCGATTTTCGGCCGGGATCTTTTATAAGCTTCTTTCCAGCCGATGTTTTCGGCCCGGTCTTTAATGGCGTAAAGCTGGGCCACGGCCGCCCAAATATAAAAATAGATGACGCAGAGAATCGCGACCGCGCCAAGAATTATTCCGGCAATAATCCAGGGATGAATATTCGCCGAAGTTTGTTTGGTAATTGCCGCCGCTACGCCGGTAACTATTGCCGCCAAAAGAATTAACAGCAAATAAGCGGCTGTCGGCATTAGAATAATCGTGATTAAAGTTTTAAAACGGTTTTTGTAAATTGCCCAGGATTCTTTTAAAATCTGCCTGGCTTTGGGCAGTTCGGTTGCCATTGGAATTGGCGCGCCCGAAGCGATTGTGGTAAACGCGGCGCTAACATCATTGGCCTGCCAGCCCGCGGCCAACAATGCTGATGTGACTTCTTCTTTGCTTTTGCCCTTTTGGGTTTGTTGATTTATGTAATCAACTATTTGCTGATTGATCATATTTTTATTTACTTAAGAATATTAGAGGGTTAAAACCTGAAATTTTATTGGACAATTTTTACTTTATCAACTTCAGCGGCTTGCGCTATTAGGTTGCGGAGTTGTTCCGCGTCATCGGCAATCAATGGAATAGAAATGTCCGGCCGATAGGTTGTGCTTGTTTGCCCTCTATTGCCGGTAACAACCAATTGACCCGGGGAAGAAGTAAATCCCTGCACAATTTTTAAACCAAATAACATAAGAATCGGCCCGCGTTTAGTGGAAATATTTTGGATTGTCTTAAAATCAACTGTTTTTGTTGATGAAAAAACCACGCCGGATGTGATGGATATTTTGTCCGAATCCAGCACAAATGAATACATTTTATAATACAAAATATTATACAAAACAATCAAAAACAAAAGAGCCAACGGCAGACCGGTCGTAACAAGCGGTCCCATTGAACCGGTACTAATAGTTGTCGGCTTGCCATTAACAGTGGCGTTGATTGTTCCCATATCGGCAACAAAATTAAGCCCGATTGCGAGAATCGCCACAAAAATAACAGCGCCGACCAGGCGATACCAGATTGCTCTTTGAGATAGTTTTGTTTGAGCTCCGGATTGAATCATATATTGAAAATTATTTATTAATTATTGACGTTTTTCTAATGCCTCACGCCATTAATGATAACAGCTTGGAATGCCACATTAAGATCGGCTATGGCTCAATTATAGTCTTTTTTTAAAAAAAGTTCCACCCTCACTTTAGGGGTAAACAAAAAACACCATCCGATGATGATGTTTTTTGTGGAGCGGGATTATGGCTGGGGTTAGAACCTATTGGAAAGACAAGTCGGAATGGTTTTTCATCCCAAAGTTGTCACTGGAAACCGCTGTAATTTCTTAATCAATTGTGTTAAGCCCCAAATTACCACAAGGGTTTATTTATTTTGTCTATGAGCGGTTGATTTAAGATTTCAGTCAATTTTATTACTTGGATATTTGGATTTAGAGCCTTAAGGTCTGACAGAAAGGCAGGATAGTTTTGAATTGCCGTAGGCATCACGAGGACTTGGTTTGAATTAGTTTTTAAAACAAAGCCGACTACATTGCCCCCCTTACCTCCTATTATCGCTGTCCCGAAGTCTGGTTTGTAGGATTTATTTTGGACATCGTCAATCATTGCAATATCTGCAACCGAAACTTGCCATTGTGTTATGCCATACCGTTTAAGAATAAGTATGCCGTCTTTTAATTTTAAAGCAATGAAATTTTGCGAGATAAAAAAGAAGAAAAATAGAAATGAGCAAATTTCAAAAACCGCAAAAGCTTGGCCATTTAAAGAACCATTAAAGAATAAAATTGGCCAGAGGATACTTAATAATCCAAAAATTAACGGCCCCCAAAAAGTATGCCGCGGTGTATATTTCATAAGTGTGTTAAGGCTTTAGAATTTTATATATTAGTGAAGCTACTTTGTTGAACTATTTTGTCCATACGGGCTAATCATTCCCGGAGTTCTTGCCGGCAAAACAGATGTCATTTGCAATGCCCTATCTGCGGCGTTGGCTGGAACCGCGTCTGCAAAAGAATAACCCCATCCAGTAAAAATACTTGCATCAGGGAAACCCCACAAGCCGCCATCCCCGCCGACAAAATACAAAGTTCCATCTTTGTTAACAATTACTCCGGGATTATGAGCTTGGTTGGGATTTTGGATAATGCCCCCGGATTGGAGGAAGGAAACATCGCCATATAGAACGTGGCTAAAAGTAAAACCTTGCTGATTAAAGATAGTCGCGGAGGGAAAGGCAAATTTTTGGATTTGTGAAATAAGGTAGCAGGTTCCTTTGTCTGAACCCCGGTCAGAACAAATTATTTTACCGTCCTGTGGAGGGATAAAACTGCCGACCGTTAATACCATATCGTCTGTGGATGCGGGAACTACACTGCTCCAAGAATTAAACCCGTAAGATAAAAATGCCCCTGCTGATGTATAGGGTCGCCGAACATTTTGGCCGCCCTCTACGGTAATGGTATAAACGGTTCCGTCTGGAGATGAAATATTTGTTCCCAACGTGTGCATAGCCGCAAAAGCTACCGGGATGCGGGACCCCAAGGTAAATACAAGGATGCCTAAAATGTAAACATATTTTGTTTGTTTCATATTGTATGGTTAATTACCTAAATTATATACCTTTTCCCCCCAATTTGCATCTCACTGGTTCTAACTCCCTTTACCCGTATACAAAAACCACCCATAAAAATGAGTGGATTTTTTTGGAGCGGCTAAGGGGAATTGAACCCCTATCTTTACCATGGCAAGGTATCGTACTACCGTTGTACTATAGCCGCTAAGGTGGAATTTAGAAGTTTGAATTAGAAATTAAGAATGAGTTCCTTAATACAATATCAAAATTTTTATTTTAAATCAATTTACTCTAAAAAGTTAGAAACTGGCATTAAAGGATAAAATTGTGGTGCCTCGGGTCAGAATCGAACTGACTACGCTTGCCTCTTCAGGGCAACGCTCTGCCAATGAGCTACCGAGGCATAAGTTTGGGTTAATCTGAAACTTTTAAGTTCAGGAAGTCTTAATTTTATTTTATTATCAAACTCAATAGTGTTTTTGATTTTATCATATTTCCTTTTTAAATACAATATGCCGTCCTGAGCGTACATAATGTTAAAAAGTTTGGAACTGGCACCCTTTACATATTGTATTCCGTATACTCCGGCACTTTTATGATTCCTTAAAACCCCCTTTACGCCATATAATTTGTTCAATCGATTTTGCAACCAGACCAGAAATTCTCTGCTTGCCGAATAAAAGAATATTTTGAAACAAAAGCTGTTTGGCCAGCGTTTGTCCCAAAAGCTGTAAAAAGATCCGTCTCCGTCAAATAGACCTCTTAGGAAGTCGGCAAATGATTTATCCGGTATGGTAACTGATTTTATAGTCTTGGATTTTGCCGTTGTTAGTCCTATGGAGTTAAGAAATTTGTAAAAGTTTTTATCACCAAAATTAATGCGGAAATATCTTTTTTCAGTTTCTCCACCCCTAGAATATTTACCAACCTTATTACTTAAAGAGAGTGCCTGTTTAAAATTATCCATCATTTCTTGTTCTTTTGAACAGAAAGAAATGTGGCGACCGTCTTTATTTAAACAACCATCTGAGGCGATAAGTCCAATAGCATAGGCAAAATTTGTAGACCATTCAATTTTAATTTTGTTTTGTAGTTTTGGAGGCATATTTTTGTGTTTATTATGGTGGGCAATGTAGGGATTGGACCTACGACCCCTTCCGTGTAAAGGAAGTGCTCTACCACTGAGCTAATTGCCCATTTATTGCCCTTTAAAAAAACAACTTGCTTGGATACTATATCAAAAACACGCATTTTTTGCAAGAGTTTAGAGGGCGATAATTACTGGAAATTGCGAGGAGTGCAGCCGACGAAGCAATCCCGATGTTAAATGAGATTGCTTCGGATGCACTCGCAATTTCACATAAAACTGTGGCGTTACGGGGATCCGGTGGCCAATTATACTTAAGGCGTAGCTTTGGCCAATATTAATATGGCTTCAAAATTATCTTTTGGCGAGGTTTTGTTTTTCTTTTCAAACCCGCACTTTTCGCATTTTTGGGTTAAAATATATTTTCCCGATTTAATTTCCACTAAAACCGGCCGCATCATTCCCCCGCACTGGTTTTGCCGGTCGCCGGGATTAACATCCACATGCCTGCTCCACAAACAACTTGGGCAATGGTTGGTATATCCATTCCCTTTAACCTCCGCGCCGCAATGCTGACAAATAAAATTTTCAATTTTTCGCTGGAATTTTTTGGGCATAATTTGATTATAACAAAAAAATAGCGCGCCCGCAGGGTCGAAGGTTCCTCGATCCTTGCGGGCGCTCTGGCTTAGGTATTGGCCAATCATTGGCGGTCTAGGTCGTTTTTGACGATCTGCCCGCCAACTATCATCAGCGCCACCGGACTCACTTCCTCCCCCCGATACGGAGTCCAGCCACATTTACTTTTGATTCTATCGTCGGCGAGGGTCTCCGTCTTTCTGGGATCTAGAAGGATTATGTCGGCGTCAAATCCCGCCTTCAGTTCTCCTTTGTTGAGTCCTAAGATTTGAGCCGCGTGCCGCGAGGTTAGGTCAACGAACTGTTTGGCGGAAATATCGCCACGCTGCTTCAGCCGGTAGACGAGTGGAATATTGGTCTCTACCCCAGGAACTCCGCTGGGACACTCATCGAGTCCGGGAAGAGTCTTGAGCCGGGACGGATGAGGGGCATGGTCAGTGGCGGAAAGGTCGACGGCGCCACTGCAGAAGTATTCAAAGACTCTCTGCTGTTCGGCGGGTGGCCTCAATGCCGGGTTCATCTTGTAATCGCCCCCGTTTTGGCGCTCAATCCACGAATCGTTGAGCATCCAATAGTGGGGACAGGTCTCAAAGGTTACGAGCTGGCCGCGCGCTTTCGCGTCAAGGATGAGTTCAATACCGCCGACGGTCGAGACATGGGCGATGTGGATACGGCCGCCGACGTCGCGATGGATATTGAGTATACGGCGGATGCCTTCAACTTCTACGGGACTTGCCCGGACTTTGCAATGGTGAGCGACCATTAGTTGTCTGGACATCCGCTGGTAATCCAGCCGGTTGCGGTTGATCAAGTCTTCGGCTTCGGCGTGGATGGTGGTGATACAGCCGATGTCAGCGTTTTCTTCCAGAATGCGGCGTTGTGACAAATCGTCATCAACCAGCGTTTCCGGGTTGTTGGTGGAAGCCATCATCAGTTTGCTACCGGGGATTAGTCCGGGGAAAAAACGATGAACTTCGCACCGCTCATTGTAGTTGGTGCGGGTGGCGGCCATCCAGGCTAAAACATTTATGGTGTTGAATCCCGAAAGGCGGGCCGTTGTCTGTTCCGCGCGGTCATAGGGCGGTTTGGTGTTTGGCATGACGACGATGGTGCCGACGCCGCCCTCAATGCAGGCCGCTTCCAAATGTTCGGTGTCTTCGCGTTCAGGTTCACCCCACCGGTCGTGGACGTGCGGGTCTATGCCAGCAGGATACGACTCACAGCCGTGGCCGTTTATCCATTCTCCCACTGCCGGTGTCAGCGCGCCTTGTTTGTATGTGCCTTCAATGACGTTTCCGTTTACTACAATACTGCCAGGCGTTTCGCCGTTAATCACGATATTGTAAATTCCAATCATCTCTTTATCCTCCAGTTGGATTGGAATAACTATAGCGGAAATTGGGGAAAATGCAAATGAAGAAAGCGCCGGTGCCGCATCTGAGTAAATCTGTTCAGATGCGGTCCGTGCGCTTTTGTTAGTGATGTTCGGCCATGTCGCGCCGAACGAATTTGGTTGGCCAGGTAGGATGCGGGATATGGATGGCGCCGAAACTAATAGCGTCAGCTCCGAGCTTTCGCAGTTTTGCGATATCGCCATACTCCCATACGCTACAACCGATAACCGGAACCGGTGTGTTGGACTTGAGCTCGGAGAGATACGGCCAGGCATGCGGCTGGGCGGCCTTGCCGGACACTCCTCCCCCGCCGAGCTTGGCCAGAGGGCTGGGGATATTCGGGAAGACGGTCTTCCACGACACGCTGTTGATGTCAAATGCTTCCGCGAATTTGGCAAGCCGTTTGGCGAACCCCATGCTGTGGACGATCGAGAGTTTGACCAACAGCGGATGGTCACACTCCCTTTTCAGGGTTTCACATGCCCTCACGGCGTCGTATTCAAATTTGGCAAGGTTTTCGCCGTATTGGTTGTTAGGACAAGAGATGTTCAGCTCCACCCCGACCAGCTCACAGCGGTTGAGGCTACGAGCCATGTGCGTCATGCATCCCAGATTGTCTTCCTGGTTGACGGAAGCGATTATTGCCTGTTCTTGGCGGCGGATTTTGAGGCCGATATTTTTCAGCCAGGACTCAAAACCCATATTGGTCAGCCCGACGGCATTGACCGTGCCGCCGGGGATGGGGCGGATGCACCGCCAGGGGCACCACAAGCGGAGATTGCCTTTGCGGGGTTGGAAGGTTGTGGTTTTGGTAATAACCGTGAATAGTTCGGGCTGAATACTGCCGAGCCAGACCAGCGGCTTTTCCCAGAACCACCCTCTGCCATCAAAAGCCAGCGCGCCGCTAGCTGTAGCGTATTCAAATGAGTGACCGTTTGACAGGGTAATCAAGAGTTCCTCCTGCAGTTTGTCTTTGGGTCAGTTTAGTGGAAAAAGTCAGTCTAGGCAAATAAATAAAAAATAAAAGAGCACGGCGCGTCCACTGGGCGTGGTCGCACGATGCTCTGATTGGGTTGGCGAAGAATTAGCAAATTGAGAGTCCGGCTTGGCTTTATTTCCGTGCCGCTTTTTGAGCCAGCGGTGTGTTCAGACCGTCGGGAACAAGTAGGTCAAGATCTCATCGTGGGTAGCCTGGTCGAGATTCCCTGCAGACAGGTAGAGTCCCAATAACTCCGAGATCCGCCAGGCCACACGGCCTTGGTAGTCGGCATTGGCGAGCTCGGCCATGCCGCCCTGTTCCCGATCCACGAGCATGAATATGCCCGCGACATGGAGGCGCTGGGCTTCCAGCACTTTGGCGGACGCCGTCTTGGAATCCGCTTTGGTGATCAGGTCGTCGAAGAGAGCCACTCGTTGGCCGGACACATAAACGCCGTCGATGTTGCCGCCGGCGCCGTGCGTCTTAATCTCCCGCGGGGTGATCATCGGTATCTTGGTTAAATTGGAGATCAGCGTAACCAGCGGCGTGGCGGCGGTTGGTATATCGGCCACCAAGTCGAAGGCCACGCCTTCCATCATTTCGGCCAAGAGCCTTGCGGTGTCCTCCATAAGCTCTGGGAACGAGCGCAGCAGGCGGAAGTTCAGGTAGAACGGTGAGAGCGGGGCGTTGGGGGTTTTCTCGTGCAGTTTGAGACGAAACCCTTTGCCATTGGGCGACCTGGACTTGTCCAGGAAGATGCCGGCGTCAAACCACGCCAGCGCGAGAGTTTCTTTGTTAATTGGCGTTCTCACATCGCCTCCGTGAGAATTTCGTCGGCGTTGGTGTTTTGCAGGATGTTGTCGATGACGAGTTCAACCGCGGCGGCCGGGTCTTCGGCACCGGTGATGTCGCGACCGATGATGACGCCGGTAGTGCCATTGTGGATGGAGTATCCTGGCGTGGCCACGTTCTTTTGGTCGTGTTTGGCCGAGCCGGGCAGGCGGACGCCGGGGGTGTAAATGAGAAAATTCTTCCCGCAGGCCTGACGGATGGCTTCAACTTCAAGCGGCGAGGCAATGACTCCGTCGCAATCTCGGTCATGGGCCAGCTTAGCGTAGCGGGTTACGAGATCCGTGCGGTAGGGCGTGGTTGCGTCTTCCGGCTTCAGGCCGAGCTCCACAAGACCATCTTCATCGATTGAAGTCAGGAGGGTTACGGCCAAAAGCAATGGCCTTTCTCCCATCCCAATCTTGGAGAATACTTCACTGAGGGTTTTGCGCGCTTCGAGCATGGCTTTACTGCCCGCGAAAGCGTGCATGTTGAACATCATTGGTTGCAGTTGGCAGATGGCCCGGACTGCTCCCGCGATGGTGTTGGGGATGTCGGCGATCTTTCCGTCCAGGAATTCGCTGTGATCAAAGGCCTCAAACAACATCCGCAGTTCGTTGAGCGCGGCGTGGGCGTCTCCGAAATTGGCGGTCACGAGAGTGGCGAGCATCGAGTAAATGAACTCAAAACCGATCTTAAAACCGCCGACCTCTCCTTTGAGCAGGGTAACCAGCTTGGTTGCCTTTCTGACATTATCTACATCAAGAGCCACGATGATTCGCGACCCCGCGTCTTTTCTGGTCATGCTATTCCTTTCACGCGTGAAATAAAAGAAGACCTGATGCTGGTAATTCTTCGCATTTTGGCCTCCTTTAGTATAGGGGTATTGTAGGGATGTTTTTGGGAAAGTCAAGCGAAAAATACTTGATGTCCGCAGGTTTTTAGGCTATAATTGATAAGCAAATTTAATAAAATGCGCCCGGGTGACGTAATTGGTATACGTACATCCTTGAGGTGGATGCGCCCGCAAGGGCTTGGAGGTTCGAGTCCTCTCCCGGGCACCACGAACCACTCGCTTCGCTCGGGTTCATGGCACGCCATGAACAGAACAAGGCGAGTGGTGAGTGCCCTGTACCTGAATCACCCGAAGGGTGATGAATGGTTCAGGGCAGAAAATAAATTTTATTTATGCTTAATATCCCAATAATTTTAGGTTCGGTGCGCGAGGGAAGGAAGAGTGAGGCGCCGGCTAGGTATATATTAGAAAAGGTTAAGGCCGCGGGGTTTGAGACCCGGTTGGTGGATTTTAAGGAAATGCCTTTGCCTTTTTACAATGCGCCTACGGTTCCTGTGGTTTATTTTAAAAGCGAATATCCGGACGCAAACGCGGAAAAGTGGAGCCAGATTGCCCGGGCGGCTGACGCGTTTATTATTGTTTCCCCGGAATATAACCACGGCTACCCGGCGGTTTTAAAAAACGCTTTGGACTGGGGTTACTTGGAATTTGAAAAAAAGCCTTTTGGTTTGGTTGGGGTTTCCAACGGACCGACAGGCGGAGCCAGAATGATAGAAAATTTGCGGCCGATTATGGAAAACTTCGGCGCTATGTCCATTCGCGAAACCATAATGATAGGCCCGGTTGCAAATTATTTTGATGATGGCGGGAAAATGATAAATTCAGAGCTTGATAAAAAAATTGACGGGTTGTTAAAAAGTCTGGTTTGGTGGGCAGAGGCACTAAGGAAGGCAAGGGTAAATGAACAAAAATGACAAAAACGACGGAAATGACAAAAATAACTGCATTACTGCAGTTTTATTTTTGCTCATTTTTGTCATTTTTTTAATTTTTGTCATTATATCACCTTCCATTTTCCCAGCTCATCGCGCATAAGTTTTCCGGCCACGGAGAATCCCGCGGCAAGTTTATGCCCCCCGCCGCCAAAAATGTGGGCAATTTTGGAAACGTCTATGTCTTTAAAAATATCACTGCGCAAACTTCCTTTTATAATATTGCCGTCCTGCCGCAAAAACATAGCAAACTTGGCTTCCGGCATAGTGTTTAAGGTTTCGGCAAAGCCCTCAAACGCGCCCCCGGGCAAAGTTTTAAATTCCGTCAAATCTTTTTCCGTCATTACCGAATAAATAATTTTATTTTTTTCGTCATAATAGGAATTTTCCATTGCCTTGCCCCAGGCTTTTAAAATTTGCGGCGATTTGCTTTTGTAAGTCTGTTTAATGATTTTATGCGTCTGCGCGCCTTTGCGGAGCAGTTCCGCCGCGGCTTTGAGCGTAGAACCCTGGGTGTTGCTGTGCATAAAACCGCCGGTGTCGGTAATAATTCCGGTCAGCAGGCAGGTGGCAACGTCCTTGCCAATGTCCCAGCCGTTAAAGTTAAAAAAATCGTAAACCAGTTCCGCCACCGAGGACTTTTTTGGGTCAACCACGTTAACAGTGCCAAAGCCGGTATTGTCCGGATGGTGGTCAAAATTTATAATTGATAATTTACCCGTCTCGCCTCGGTAATTCGGATAAGCGAGCCGAGGCGGATAATTGATAATTGGTAACTCAGCAATTTTTGTTGATCCGGTTCTGGACAGGTCAGAACAGCCAAAGGTTATAAGAAGGTCAAAATTTTCATGATCAATATCGTCAAAAATTTTATCCGTGCCCGGCAAAAAGCTTAGATTGGGCGGTACGCCTTTTTTAACGGCATAAGTTACCTGTTTGCCCATTTTTTCCAAGTGTTCCCCCATAGCCAACAGCGCTCCCCCATCGTCCCCGTCCATTCGTTCGTGCATTGTTAGGAGGACATTTTGGGACTCGTCAATTAACTGTTTGGCTTGTTCAAATTCTTTGTTCATCACTTTTATGGTAGTTGGTTTTATGGCGTGGCGGCCAGTACGGTTTTGGGTTTTTAGTTTTAGGGTGCCTTATTACCTATAACTTATTACTAAACCGGCCGCTATGCCCTATAACTTTTTACTGCTCATTATGTATTTTCCTAATCACCTCATCTATATGCTGGGCGTAGCGCGGGGTGGTGTCAAGGTGAAAGGAAATTCGCGGAATAACTTTGGTGTGGAAATGTTTGTTTACTTCACCCTGGATTTCGTAAATATTATCGGACAGAAATTTTAAAATTTCATCGTCTAAGGTCGGAGCTTGGGGCGTCTTTTTATTGGCTCGGATTAAACTTTTTCCGTCTTTTCTTATGGGCTTGGGCAAGCCGGACTCTTCTTTTGTAGGGTGTGGTTGTGGGTTAAAAATTGATATCCAAATTTTGGCCCACTTCATATCTTTGCTGGTTTCCACTTTGGTTATGGTCACCAGCCCGTTTTGCCAGTCCAAAAATTCGTGCAAAACCGGCCCCAGCTCGTGCTGGATAAGCGAATTAACCCTGGCAATACGATTAGTGTCTTTTTTTACCGGTTTCATTAAAGTTAGACCCGAAGTATTTTAAAATAAATTCCAAGCTAAACAGTATAATTGATTTTACTGTTTTTAGCAAGAGCACGCTTTAGATAGAATTAACTGTTACTGAACAATGAGCGGTTAGATAATAATACCTGTTACTGTAGTTGTATATGACTATGGCGACAAAACAAGAGGTATTAAGAGAAAAATTAGCGGACTACCTGGCCGCGGACAAAACAGGTAAGGGCAAAATACTGGCTGAGCTGGAATCAATCATCCACATGCACCGGCAGGCCATCATCAGGCGTTTAAATGTGCTGGCGGTTCGCGATCCGGGTTGGGAGAAAAAACATTCAGGTCGGAAAGAGAAATACGGCCCAAGAGTAACGGAAGCCTTAAAGGAAATTTGGGAGCTGGCTGACCATATCTGCGCCGAACGATTACATCCGCAGTTAACGGAACTCGTTAATGTGCTTAAACGCTGCAAGGAATGGGTTTACCCGAGCGATACCACAAACCTTCTACTGACGATGAGTCTTGGTACGGTTAAGGACAGAATTGAGAGCTTCCCTAAAATTCCCAGAGGAGGCACCGGCACAACTAAACCATCAGAGTTAAAAGAATTAGTACCCATCAGGAGAGGGCCTTGGGACAATCCTCAGCCTGGTAATGGAGAAGTCGATACGGTTGCCCATTGTGGCTCCAGTCTGGTTGGAGATTACGCATATACAGTGCAATATACCGACGTGGCGACTATTTGGACCTTGCTTAATGCCCAGTGGAATAAAGGCATGATAGCTACCAAGGAAAGCCTTAAGGCTATGTACGAAAGGTCTCCTTTTACCATTACAGGCTTTGACTTTGACTCTGGAAGCGAATTCATTAATTACGAAGTTGTCCCATGGTGCAATACTTTAACCCCGCCAGTTGTTTGTAGCAGAACCAGACCTTACCGAAAAAATGACCACGCCAGAATTGAACAAAAGAATTATACCAATGTCAGGCATTGGGTCGGATACCTCAGATACGATGACCCACGGCAGGTTAAAATACTAAACCAACTTTACCTACTGCTGGAAGATTACTTAAACTTTTTTCTGCCTTCCATGAAGTGTGTTAAAAAAGAACGTATTGGTTCCAAATACCGGAGAGTTTACGACACGCCACAGACTGCTTATGCCAGAGTCCTGGCTCATCCGAATATTTCCGATGATACCAAAACCAAGCTAAAAGTAAAATATGCTACACTCAATCCAAAGACCTTAAAAAAGAACATTGAGCAACTCCAGCAACGGCTATTATCCTCTTACCGAAAAAACCGATTACAGTAACAGTTTCTAATTATCTAATGCGGAGCATACTGTTACTTTGGCAGAGCATGGCGCGCCATGAACCTGAGCGAACCTGGCAAGCCGTGAACCACTCGCCACTAAAGCGGCTTCGGGTACACGGCACGAACCATTCTCTAACCTAACGGTTCGCGAATGGTTCGTGGTGGGGACGGTGGGACTTGAACCCACAAGCCCTTGCGGGCGTCAGCTCCTAAAGCTGATGCGTATGCCAATTCCGCCACGTCCCCAAGACGCATCCAGATTCATTTAGCCAATACATTCTACCAGTTTACGGCTTGTTTTGGCAATTAAAACGCCCCGGACTCAAGCATTTATCTTTTTCCCCTCCCTTGAGGGGAGGGGCTGGGGGAGGGTGATAAATGCGTAAGTCCTAAATTAAAATGCCCCGGGCCTTAGGCTCGGGGCATTTGTGAATAAAATTATTTTACTGTTGTATCAGCCTGTCCGCTCCGGTAAGGGTGGATGCTATTACGGAAACAATGGTGTAAGCCAGAATAATTATTACCAAGCCCATCACAAAATTTAGAATTGTTTTTCTGCCCTTTTCCGACATTTCCTCGTTGCCGCCAGCGGCCATATACCAGTATCCGCCAATGACCAGCATAACCACGGCAACCATCCCCGCGAAAGTCAACAATATCTTAATTAAAGAAACAATAAACCCGGAAAGACTGGTGCTGGCGGCAATGCCGGTTGTATATTCCGAAGGCGGCAGGCATATGCCGTTTGGTCCGGGATTTAAACCCGTTGGACACGGATAAGCGGCAGGAGCTGGGCCGGTGGTATTAAGTATGGATGGGGTGGCCGGCGCCGGGGGCAAAGTGGCGGCAGGAGGCGTTGTTGTAATTTGCAAGTTTGGATCTACACAGGTGAGATTTATACAATTTAAACCCTGTTGGCAAGTATCGGTCGTAGTTCCAAGGCCAGCTTGTATGTAAGTTGTGCAAGATTGTCCTCTTGTTGCAGTGCCAGAGCCAGCCAATACTGACGACGGCTTAACAAAAATTCCCAAACTTAAAAACCCAAAAGCAAAACAACCAAAAACAAAAATTTTAATTTTATTATTTTTTTGCATCTGTAATCTTTAATCTAAAATCTAATTAAAACCCATACCCGCTCCCGCTGCCAACCAAATTCACGATTACGTTGATTATGGCGTAAGCCAAAACTATTACCACCACGCCGATGATGGCGTTGATTAAAGTTTTTTTGCCTTTTTCGGCCGTTTCCTCATTGCCGCCGGAAGCAATATACTGGTAGCCGCCGATAATTACAAACACCACGGCAATAGCGCCGGCAAAAAGCAACATTAAACGAATGACATTTACAATTAAATCGCTCAAACTTTGCGAGCCGTTAAGCCCGCTGGTGCCGAATATTGACTGCAGACCGGAAGTCTGCAAGCCATTGCTGACAGTGCTTTGGGCGCGGACTAAAAACGGGGCAACCAAAAACACCGCGGGGAATAAATATTTTATTTTTGACGCAATTTTTTGCTTCATATCAAAATTTTTTATTAATGCTTCAGTCCCGAAGTTAAAATATTTTTTCAATCTCGGGACTGGCCCCAAACCGGCTTTTGCTTTTAAGTTTGGGGCGCTAAATTAACCTGCCTGACTGCCGTTGCCGGCGCTGGAGACCAAGTTAGCAACTACATTTACCACTACGTAAGAGAGAATGATTATAACTATACCGATAATGGCGTTGAGCGCGGTACCCTTGCCTTTTTCGGCTGTTTCCTCGTTACCCGCGGAAGTAATGTAAAAGAATCCGCCGATAATTAAGAACAGGATGGCTACGCCAAAGGCAATGCCCAAGAGCCAGTTAATCACGGTTCTAATAAGGCCGCCAACGGTATTGCCGGCGTTACAGTTTTGGAAAGTGGAGTTGCAGTAAGATGAGCTAACGCCGACCTGGGCGTGGGATATGGCAAAAGGCGCCATAATAAGACCCATAGCAACCAAAACTTCCAAAATTTTTACTAAATTTATTTTCTTTAAAATTTGTTTCAAGCTGTTCACCCCCTCTCATCTTGCCCGTCCCCTCTCCCTCTGGGAGAGGGTAGGGTGAGGGTGTATTAGTTTATTAATATTATTATACCACGGATTTTAGAATTTCGGAAACCGGAAAGTCGGAGTGTCAGAAGGTCGGATTTTTAGGTGCAGTATTCCCCTCCCTTTAGGGGAGGGGCCAGGGGAGGGTTTTAACTTAAGTGTTCTTTTATTTTAGTCAGCACCCCATCAATATTTTCCATAACCTCATTATTCCAAAATCTTAAAACGGTAAATCCTTCTTTTTTAAAATAATTATCCCTAACTTTATCCTCGGCCGATCCATAATGTTGCCCGCCATCAAGTTCAATAATCAGCAATTTATCAAGGCAGACAAAATCGGGAAAGTAGGGTCCTATGGGTTGCTGTCTGCGGAATTTATATCCCAAGTTCTTATTTCTTAAAAAATACCAAAGTTTTTTTTCGGCTTCTGTCGGGTTGTTTCTTAGTTTGCGTGATATTACAGTTTTATTTTCCATTCTCACCCCTCCCTAACCCTCCCCCTAAAGGGGAGGGAATAAAACAGAATTGCCGATAAATATTTATTCCGACTTTCAACAATGCCCCCAACATCTTAGTGCAGTACCCCCCCTTTTTTTTAGGGGAGGGTGTTAACCTGACCGACCTTCCGATCAGCTTAAACTTAAAGTGCTGGAAATGATTCTTACAATAGCCGCGGCCATAATAATGACCACCATACCAATAACGGCGTTGGTTAAAATTTTTCTGCCTTTTTCCGACTGTTCCTCGTTGCCGGCGGAGGTTACAAACATAAACCCGCCAATAATCAAAAATAGCATTGTCACGGTGCCGGATATGGCCAGGGCGTAATTGATTATTAAAACCGCGAGTTGCGCGGCAGAACAATAAACCGGGATATCGCCAATGATGCTAGTTTGCTGGCTGGAGTTATTGGTGGAGGTGATGGTGAAGCCTTTTTTAAATTGATCGCATCTGCTTGTGGTGGTTTGCGGCGCGGCTTGATTTTGTGCCAGGGCTAAAATTGGGGAGGCCGCAAAAATCACAAAATTAAAAACCGCCAAAATCCCTAAAATGCCCGCAACTTTTTTTATATTTTTCATACAGTTAGTTTAAAATTTACTAGTTGTTTGTATGGAGCGTGTTATCCGGAACATTACTGCATTGGTTTAACGCGTTGGTCGGGCTTAAATAGTTTAAAGGTTGGGTTAGATCCAGGCGGCATTGCGGATTGGTGGTGGTGACAAAGTTTCTTGTCAACATAAAATTTACCACGGTATTAACAAGCATAAAAGCCAGCATTACCAGGACAAATCCTAAAACAGCGTCCGTGACCTCTTCCTTGCGCGTGGTTATAGCCTCTTCATTGCCCATGGAAAGCACCAGCCAAAATCCACCGTCTATAATTTTAAATACCGCGTAGACTCCGGCCATGCCAATAAGCCAGTCGGTGACCTCGGCGACTAGCACAAAAATATCGGTAAATTTGCAGGGAGCTTCCCGCGTCACTCCGCTGGCGTCCTTGTATCCGCCGCAGGGAACCAGGCCGCGGGCGCTGGCAAAAAACGGCGTGGCCGTTGAAAACAGCAGTGCGGCAAGTAAAACCGCTATAAATAAGGATTTTTTTTGTTTCAGAGTGTTCATTATTCTAAAAGCACTATAGCATACCTGGGGTTAATTTCAAATGAATTAGGAATTATGTAGTTGTTTCCCTCCCCCTTGTGGGGAGGGTTAGGGAGGGGGAAAAGGGTAAGTGCGTAAGTCTTATGAATGTAAAATGCCGGAATTCAAAACTTAAAAATTGGAGCTTTATTTGTAATTTGATATTTGAAATTAATTACTGGTTACTAACCGCCTGCGCCTGGGCCTGCGCTTGCTCCAGGGCTTGGTTTGCCGGCAGGCCGTTTAGAATCACGTTGTCTATCATATTGCCAAAAATGTTGTCTATTTGCACCTGGTCGGGGCGGTAAAAAGATTTCGCGGTTAAATTGGCATTGGCAAACACGCCGATGTCCGGATCCTGAATTTGCAGGGCGATTAAATCTTTGCGCGAGGAAGGTTGTTTGTGCAGGGCGTAGTATTTATCCAGAGTATCTTTGCTGGATAAAAATTTTAAAAAATCCCAGGCCACAAGGGAATTTTTGCTCTGCTTGTTTACCACCTCGCCCCAGTAATTGGCAAAATTTACCGACGGATCCGTTAAGTTCGGCTGAGGCACCGGCGCGACATCAAAATTTAAATTGGGATTTTTTTGTTTTATGCTGGCCGCGGTGTAGGAATAGCTGTATAAAAACGCGGCTCTGCCGTTGGCAAAGGCATCTATGGAATAATCACTGCGGGCGTTCCAGTTGTAGTTCGGAGTGGATGGATTGGCAAAAGACGTGTAAAAATTCAGGCCGGTGAGTCCGGGGTTGGTGTTTTGGCCGTTTTGCAGAATCGGCTGGCCAAAAGTCGGCTGGGTGCCGTCCAAAGAGTAAGGTACGGCTCCGCTTTGGAGCATAAATAAATACAGAATGTCCACGGCGCGGTTGACGTTGGCATTGGTGCCGGCGGCCAGGCCGCTTAAGGTAAAGTAGCCGGTTCTGTCGGCGCGTTTGATTTTTTGAACATCGGCGGAAAGTTCGTCCCAGGTTTGCGGCGGCGTGGCAATTCCCGCGCTTCCCAAAATATCTTTATTATAGTAAAGCCCTAAACTATCAACAGACAACGGCACGCCGTAAACCTGCTGGTTTATGGTAAAATCATTTATTGCCGCGTCCACAAAAGCGTTTTTATAGTCGGTAAAACTAAAAGTTGTGGTTGTTGCCGGCGCCACCTTGTCTTTATACTGCGGCAACCAGGCATTGTTGATGGAAAAAACATCAGGACCGTTTCCGGAAGCCAGGGCGTTTAACAAATCCGTAGGGTAAGTGGTGATGTCTTTTTTGGTATAAACAATCTGCACATTTTGATGCAACTGCTGGTAAGCGGTAATCAGCGGCTGGAAATTTTGGCTGGTTTCAAACGGATCCCAAAACTGCAAAACCACGGGCTTGTTGGAAACCGGCGCGGCTGTTCCCCCGCCCCCGCATCCCGCGGCCAGCAGGCTAATGGACATTAGCGCTCCGAAGATTTTTGAATATTTGGTTTTTATTTTTAGTTTCATATATTTTATAATTTCAAATTACAAATATCAAATTTCAAATAAAATTCTAATTATTTAATTTTCAATTCCGCAATTTGGCATTTAACATTTATTTGAAATTTGTAATTTGATATTGGAAATTAACCTTTTAGGTTTCTTAAATATTTCCCAAATTCATCCTTTAACTCCTCGTGCTGTAAGCCGAATTCCACGACAGCCTTTAAATACTCCAGCTTGTTGCCGGTATCGTAATACCTGCCGTTTTTTATTTCCAAAGCAAAACATTCTTTTTTTTGTTCAAGCAATATGTTGACCGCGTCAACATATACCAGTTCGCGCGGGGTGTTTTCGGCCGCGAGCCTACCCGAGGCTTCTTCTATCGCGTCAAAAAACTCCGGGCCGTAAATACTTCCGGAAATTACCGCGTAATCGGAATTTATCATCCCGACGCCGGGTTTTTCCACTATTTGGCTGATTTTTAGAACACCCGGTTCAACTTCCGCTCCGGCGGCATAGCCGTAGCGCTTGTAATCTTCCGGCTTGTTGAATTTCATACTGCCCAATATGGCACTGCCTCCGAATTTTTGATAAGCATCCACCAACTGCCTACTGCGGCTGGGATTTGACTGAATAAAATCATCGCCCCACAAAACCAAAAAAGGTTCGTTGCCGATAAAACTTTTGGCGTTTAATATCGGAGTGGCGTTTCCGAGCGGGCCTTTTTGCCTGACATAATAAAAATTGGCCATCTCCGCGATTTTGCGCACTTCCTCGGCCTGCTGTTCTTTGCCGGCTTCCAAAAGCCTTTTTTCCAGTTCAAAAGGATAATCAAAGTGGTCTTCTATACTGCGCTTGTGCCAGCCTGTCACAATAATAATATCCTCAATCCCGGCGCTTACGGCATCTTCCACCACATATTGAATAATCGGCTTGTCCACTATGGGCAGCATCTCTTTGGGCATAGCCTTGGTCGCCGGCAAAAACCGCGTCCCAAACCCCGCTGCGGGAATAATTGCTTTTCTAATTTTTTGATTCATATTTTTATTCCATGTTCTTTTACTTCAGTTGCAAGGGTAGAATACTTATTATTAAAATCTCTGGGATTCATGCCGTGAGGCTCAATTGACCAACCCAAACCATAAGGTAAACGTTTCATTAAGTACGACAGGCCATGCCAGGCATCTTTAAACTTTGGGGATACAACAAAAACATCAATATCGCTCCATTTATGCTGAGTGCCTTTGGCATAAGAACCAAAAACATAAAAACCCCGCATAGGCAATTTTTCGGCCTGCAGGATTTTTTTGTACTCTTTAACCTGCGCCATTACTTTTTTTGGTAATCTTCTTTGAGCCATAAATATATGCTTCTACTTAGATTAAAATATTTTTCCGTATAAATTTTTGTACACTTTTTATAAAAAGTTTGTTTTTCATCATCATAACGCCCGGCAATGTTAAAAGTGGTAATTTCTGCCAAAGCAGTCTCTGTATTTTTATCCAATACAATCTCGCAAAATTGGGCAAGCCTTACTAAATCATGAATGTACGGAGCGGCCTTGTCGGTCTTTTCTACGATAATAGATTTTAAAAGCTTTTCCAAAGTCAGGTGGCAGAAAAATAGAGAATGGGCGTAATCTTTGCTTCGAAAAAGAGTTTGAGCTACTTTCCAATCTCTCTCCGAGGATTCCCGAAAATATGCCAATGTTGTTTCGTGTTTAGTCATTTTTTATAATCCAGCTATTTTTGTTCAAAAACATTTAGCTTTCTCAATTATACTATACTTTAGGCAAACATCAAACTACAGATAGTCGCCACATTGCCTCAAACATAGACCGAAAAGCTCGGTTAATTTCCGCGCTTTGCAGGCTAACGGTAAAATATTCCTTTTTGAGCGATGTTATTAAAACTTTATTGCCAAAAATTCCAATATCAACTTCAAAAGGCAAAAATGCTTTTGGAATCATCCGCACATCGCGGAATGGACCCTTAACTTTTTCCATATATTTTCTTCCCTCCTCGCTTTCGTCCACCAGCTCACGCATGCGATAATTTTCCGACAATGTAATTAAGTCCATCTTACGAAAAGTCTTTTGAAATACTTCCTGCGAAAGTTTTAGGGTGCTCATATATAGAATTTCTCCTTTGACTGCAAAGGATTCGTCGTAAGCAATATCCAATTGCTCCTTGCCTTCGTAAACCGCAACCCGAGGCTTTTCATCGTCTTTTCCAAACAGCGATTCCAACTGCGGAATTATGGTTTTTAATTCTTTTATTTGAAGCTCGGCTTCTGTTAAAAGTTTTTTTGGATGTGCGGCCGTATATAAAGTTGTGTCTTTTTTCACTAATTTGGATGCAAACCCTTTTTTTTCAAGCTCCCCTAAAACCACATAACAGGTTGGGCGCTTTACTGCCGATTTATTGGCAATCTGCCCCACGCTCGCCTGCCCCAACTCCAAAACCGCCAAATAAACAGCTGTTTGTTTTTGGTTTAAACCCATGTTTTGAAAAGTTTGATATATATCCATTGTTTTGTAGTGTGCCGATTTATCGGCCTCACCGGTAAGCCCATTAATTGTATAATAAGCCAAAAATCCCTTTATGTCAATATCTTTGACATCATAATATAAGTTTTATTATATTTTCTTTATTTTATAAAGATTTTTTAGTCCTTTTTATTGACATTTATGTATATTTATGTTATTATTTAGTGTTACTCTAAAGCCAGATTGGGATAACTTAGACCGCAATTCCGCGCTCTTAAAACATCTGGCACCCTAATTGGAGGGGTTATGAAGAAGACGGCAATGTATTGGTTAGTAGTATTGCTTCCGACGGTTTTTGTTTTAGGCTGGTTAATTTTGTTTAACCCGTGGGAAAAGGAACGGCCAACGGCGGCGGAACGGTCGATCTTGAACGGACTTCCTTCCGGGGCACAAGTCTACGTGGAGCCTGTTGGTTTCACGGAAGACAAAAAGGGCAAGGTTGTATTCGCCACATATCGGATAATCTATGCACGCAGGGCTGTATCAGTCGAAGAAAGGGCAGAGCATGGGTTTCATCCAGATTTACCTTTTGAAGGGTGGTGGATCGTCTGTCAGAGGCAGACGCCGTTATCAGGAAGACGTGGTCCCGGTAGATGGCTTCACCTCGAAAACCCGGAAGCCGGTTGTCATTCGCAATTTAACTGGTAACATAACCATAGTATTATCGCGCTCGCGCAGGAGAAAGGACGCCACTTTAGGCTCCTCCTCCCGCGCTTTCCAGAGAAGGTTAATTTTAACCTCTTCTGGAAAATGGTATAATAATTAAAAATTAGCTTTAGATGGAAATCTAATGCGAAAGGAAAATATATGATAGGAGAATTTAGACGACCTTCTCCGGAAGAAATAGGTTTTACAACCACTGGTGGGGAGGAGAGATTGGAAATACACAAATCAGTAGCTAATGCTCTGATGTTGGCAGGACGAACTGGCGACAAATTTCATCTGGTGCTGGTTGATACAATCAGAACGGCTATAAAGGCCGGTGTTCCTAATGCAATAGACGCCTTAGATCCTGACAGTATTAAAAACCGTAATCTTTCAGAGCAAGCGAAAAGAAATTTAACAAAAGCTTGGGACGAAGTTGACGCAAATATGGAAAGGCAATAAATAATTTACTAACAAAGGATTCATTCCGTTTTTGGCCGATACATTATGGCTTCGGCTAGGTGCTGGCCGGTTATGACTGGGCTGGCGGTGAGATCGGCTATGGTGCGGGAGACTTTGAGGATGCGATGGAGGGAGCGGCCGGAAAAATTGTATTGCTTCATCGCCTGCTTCATTACCTGTTGCTGTTCGTCGCCAAGTTTGCAAAATTGTTTAAGTTCAATTAAGGACATTTCGCTGTTGGTCTTGCTTGTACCAAATCTTTGGCGCTGGATTTCCCTGGCTTTTTGCACGCGAATTTTTACGTCGGCTGATTTTTCCGCGGGTTCCATTTGCGCCATTTTTTCGTAGGGCAGGCGCGGCACTTCCACGTGAAGGTCTATCCTGTCCAAAAGCGGGCCAGAAATTTTTTTCTGATATTTAAAAACCTGCCCGGGACTGCAGACGCATTTTTTGCTTATATCACCCAAGTAGCCGCAGGGACAGGGATTTTGAGCCGCGACCAAAGTAAATTTGGCCGGAAAAGTAAAACTTCCGCTGGCTCTTGAAACTGTAACCACACCATCCTCCAATGGCTGTCTTAACGCTTCCAAAACGTTGCGCGGAAATTCCGGAAACTCGTCTAAAAATAAAATGCCGCGATGAGACAAAGTTATTTCCCCGGGTTTGGGATTTGCGCCGCCGCCCACCAAAGCAACATTGGAAGTGGTGTGATGCGGACTGCGCACCGGCCGGCTGGTAATTACACTGCCCGAAAGTTTTCCCGCGATGCTGTAAATTTTTGTCAGCTCCAGAGCCTCTTCCAAATTTAAATCCGGCAAAATTCCGGCCATGGCACGCGCGAGCAAAGTTTTGCCCGAACCCGGCGGGCCGGACATTAGAATGTTATGCGAGCCCGCGGCCGCGATTTCCAGGGCGCGCTTGGCCAGCTCTTGTCCGGCCACGTCTTTCATATCCAGCGGCGGCTGGAAATTTTTTAAAATGTCTTCGGCCAAAACAGGCTTTTGCCGGACTATTGGTTTAACCGACATCAGATGTCCAAGCAGTTGCTTTAAATCACTAAGCGGATAAACTTTTAGCCCTTCCACCAACGCCGCCTCTTTGGCATTAACTTTGGGTACAAAAATTTCTTTTATACCCAAACTTTTAGCTTTAATAGCCGCGGCCAAAACTCCGGGGGTCGGCCTTAGCTGGCCATCCAGCGACAATTCGCCCAAAAACATTTTCCCCGCGGTGTCCAAAATAACTTCATCGGAAGCCATAATTATGGCCAGGGCGATGGGCAAATCAAAATGCGTGCCGAGTTTGGGGACATCGGCCGGCGCCAAATTTACGCTGACGCGCGTTTGCGGATAGTTACAGCCGGAATTTTTTATGGCCGTCTTTACCCGTTCACGGCTCTCCTGGACCGCCGTGTCCGGCAGGCCGACTACAATAGTGGCGGGCAGTCCGTTGTTTACATCGGCCTCCACTTCTATAAGCTCGGCATCAAGGCCAATTACGGCCGCTGAGAGAACTTTGGAAATCATAAGAGTAAATTAAAAAAATGAACAAAATTGACAAAAATGATAAACCTCATTTATATTTATAGCTATCGTCCCGATCCCGACTGATCGGGAGAGGGATCCCTCACTCCGTTCGGGACGGCATACATGCCATTTTTGTCATTTTTTTAATTTTTATTATTTTTGTCATTAACACCCGCCGACCTTGCCAACAGCAAAACTATACCAAGAATGATGTATCCGTCCGCGAAATTATACACTCCCGTCCATTTATAAAAACTAATGTAAATAAAATCCCGAACGTATCCCAAAAAAATCCGCTCGCCAATGTTGGATGCCGCGCCGGCAAAAATTAAAACCCAGGCAAGCTTGGCCACAAAAGTTAAGCGCCGATGATTTTTTAAAATGTAGTAAATCATCGCGGTAACAACAACCGCGTAAATCGCAAACATCAGCGGCGGCGGAACCGGCAGGCTAAAGGCAAATTCAAAATTCAAAAATGGGCGGGCCACAAAATGTTTGTATAGCTGATCCAGGACTACGGCAGTAAAAAAAATCAGGCACAAAAAAAAGAATGACCAATGGTGATCACTCTGTTTTGGCTGTGGTGATTTAATTTCCGAGTTTTCTGTTGTTACTTCCATTTGAAATTGGAAATTTGTGATTTTCCGCCGGAGGCGGATCCGCCTCCGGCGGAGAAATTTTACATTTCTATATGGCTTTGTCGGCCCAGGGCAAGACGCTCAAACGCTCTTTGGAGATTTCCTTTCCTTCGTCGTCGGTGCCGAAAGTTCCGGCCTCAATCTTTGCCAGAGCCTTTTGAATTTTTTCCAAGTCCGAGCTTATCCGCGCTATCATATCCTGGCTCACTTCATCATCCTCAACTTCCTGGACGTTGGAATCCAAATCCCCGCCCAGTTCCTCGTGCGGTTTTAACCCGGCCAAGTCCGCTTCCAGCTTCTGTTTGGCGGCCAAAAGCTTTTGCTCCATTTCGTCTATAAAAGATTGTTGTAACATAAAAGTTTTTTAATTAACACTATTATAGACCACCAACGGTCATTTGGCAATCAATCAGACCAATAGCACTCAGCGATATATCAGCGTCCATATCGGCGAATGATCAGCGCCCATAGAAATGCAAAAGCGCCCCGGACAGGGGTCGCGATAAATAAATAAAGTCGACCGTCACGAGGCGCTGTAACCCGAATGAATCGGATACGCTTCGCGTAACATACAGGGTTCAAAATTTTAAACCCTAAACGTTACGCAAAGAATACCACTCTGTTCATTCCAGGCCTTTTCCGACATAACAGCCGGAAAGAAGCGTCTGAATCCCAATCAATATGTCAAACTGCACTTCAAACTTCTCTTATGGTGATTTAACACCTAACAATTATGATCATACTGTTTTGGTATAATCCTACATTTTTATTTTTGTTTTGCAAACAGCTTGGATTGGACAAGCTATGACGAGAAGTTTAAAGGAAAATTGGGCTTAAGCCCTCTACTAAATACTAAAGGAGACTAAAATACTAAAACTTGTAACTGCCAAGTTTAGTATTTAGCTATATTTAGTATTTCGTAGAGCTTCAGCGCAGGTTTCCTTCAGTGAGTTTGAATTTTTAAAGATCTTTTTGTTTCTGTAACTTGTCCACACCTTTACTGTACATTCATCATACCAAGCCTATCCGGCTTTGTCAACTCTTCGGCATTTTTAAGAAAATAGTGCGCTTGTTTATAAAGTATTTTGGTTCTTTGCCCATAAAAAGTAGCCAAAAAAGTGATTTTTTAGTTTTTTGATAACTTGTGGATAACTGGTGGTTATGTAGCGGCACGCCCTGGCGTGCCGTTGAAAAAGGCAGGCCTCGGCCTGCCTCTACATTTAATCCCTAATTTCCGCTCCGGGTATATATTTATAATAATCCTTAAAAACCCTGGCATACCCTTTGGCCAATTTTGCGTCAATAATGTATATATCCTTTAACTCCGGAGTGTAAAAAAACTTTATTAAACTATGGAAGTTATAAAGCGCCCTCGGCATAGCGTAGTCTTCAAAAGCATTGGGCAAAGCCGCGGAAACCGCTTCCTGGTATGGATGGGTGAATTGCTCAAAAGGCAGGCGGCAAATAATTAAAGTCTTTACGGCTAATTGATTCACGGGTTCCACGGCAGACTGGCCGCTTAAATGCTTTAAAATAAACTTATCGATGACCAACATTATACTCTTTGGGTTTATGCCAAAATTCCTGAAAATCTTATTGCTCCCTCCGGAATTGTTCTGCGCCAGCACAGAGGCGCGTTGTTTTAATTCCTGATAATTTATGTCGTAAAATTGGCGAACCTGCAGGCTGCTGCCAAACAATACCGCCGCGGGCAAAGACGCGTTGTTTTTAATCGCGTTGATTATTTCCCCGGATTCGGCAATTTGAGGCAAGCAGTGGTAAATAATTTTTTCTGTTTTACCGCCAAGTGTTCTTAATCTGGAAAACAAATCCCCCTGTTTTGAATTTCTTTCCGGATTTGGCGCGATGTGTTCGGTTTTAAAATCTGCCAAGCCAAGTCTTTTTAAAAAGAACCGGGGCAGGATTTCCGGACCAAGAGAATCGGCCACGCTTACTCCGGAAAAATTTTTAAAGACATTTTGCACCAAAGAGGTTATGTCCAAAGGCATGCTTAAAAACGAACAGCGGTTTTCCGAAAGCTCAATCCACTTTACGCGGTTTTCCTGCGGCTTAAAAAAGTTTTCCAGGCTTTGGACGAATTTTTCAATTTCGCCGGAGTTTAAGATTTTGTTTAAGTCCAAAAGTTTTTGCGCGTAACTCTGGGCCGCAGATTTTATTTTTTGATACTTTTCGTCAAATTCGGTCTGCTGGGAAATTTTAAAATAAACAAATCCCGGCGGATCGGTTTGTAATAATGCGTTGGTCAGTCCAAAAAACAAATCGCCGGCCAATAAACCCTGCGCCACGGCGTCTTTTAACTTTGCGTCGCCGCTGGCGAGCTCGGGGTTATAAAAAGATTTTAATAAATAATTTATGTATCCCCAGCTGGTTTTGGTGCCGATGTTGGCAGTCACTCCGGCTTCCAGTTCGTTAAGTCCGCAAATTACCGCCTGCCTGCCGGACAGTAAATTATTTTCCGACAAATAGAAAAAAGTTTGCAGGTCGCAGGCAATAGTTTTTGCCGCGGCCGAGTCCTTTATTTTTCCGCCGTTAATCAGGCTTTTAAACTGCCCGCCAAAAAAGGACAGGTTTAAATCCAAAAATGTTTCGGTTTGCCAGTTGGTTTTTTGCCAGACCAATACTTTTAAGACAAACCTAACTTCATCGCTGGAAAGATTTTCCTTTTTTGCCAAAGCCGCAAACTTCTTTTCGTCAAACTGTAATTCCGGGGTAAAAACAACCGAAGCAACCAGCTTTTGTTTATACAAATCCAAGGCCTGTTGTGCCTTTGGTATTACTAATAATGTTTTTGCCGATGACAAACTTCCTGCCAAAACCGGCAAATAATTATTACCTAAAGGAAAATTATAAAACGTATCGGGCCGTAATTTTAAAGGCTCTAACAATTCCCGGGGCTTTTTGTTTAACTTTGATTTTGCCATATCCGAAAATACTAAAGGGGTCAAAATCAACTGTAAAAAAATTTCCCAGGTAAATTTATAAGGTTTAATTAACTTTTGTATGTTGGATTTTAACTGTTCGGGGAATCCGTTGTAAACCTGCAGTAATTTTTCCAACAACTTTAAAGTCGCTTTGCTGTCAGCCAGCGCGCGATGAGCCTCCTTATGGCTAATGCCAAAAGTATGCATCAAGTTTTCTAAATTATAACTGTGATGCGTGGGCAAAATCCACTGCACCAAGTCCAGCGTATCTATAACCTCGCCGGAAAACTTAAGCCCCGTGCTTTCCAAAAATTTAATATCAAAAGCAATGTTGTGTCCTACAATTACCGCGTTCTTTAATTTTTCCTGAAGATCCACCTTGTGTTCGGAAAACGGCTCGGCCTCGTCCAGCTCTTCCTGGTTAATACCCGTCAACCCCAAAATATTCGCCTCAACTTTTCCGTTCGGCTTAAACACGCGAGTGTATTCTTCCGTGATTTTAAAGCCGCTCTTGCCCACCTCAAAAAAGATAAATCCTATTTCCAGGACTTCATTCTTCAACGGATCAAACCCGCTGGTCTCAATATCCAAACTGCAGTAAATTTTAGGTTGTTTTAAGCTTGACATAGGTGTGAATCTAATATATTATAATAACATAGATTTTCGGCGAAGGCCTACCCTTTATTGGTGGAGATTGGTCCCGCCCTTGGCGGGAATAGCCGAAAACGAACAATCCCTTATTTAAGGGGTTGTTTTTATTTCTGTGACCATACCTGACTTTTCCGCTATTGATAATATTCTTTTTAAATCTGTATCTCCTTCTTTCCCCGACCTAACGCAACCAGCCCATCTGTCGGCCAAACGAATCAAAGCATCAGTTTCATCGCGTCTTCCTTGAACTAAAGTCAGCTTTAATCCCCTTAGTCGTAGTGAACCGGTAAGTTCAGCGGCTTTTTTCCTGTCAATTCCGTCAACAAAAATTTTGGCTATATATTCATCCCCTTTGGCTACTTTAATAATGGCGTTGTAGATAACTTCCACCCACAGAGAAAAATATAAAACCGGCTTCTTATATTGTTGATAAAATACTGTAACAAACAAACCATTCTTCTGAATGACTGAATTTAAAAAGCCTTGTCGTTGCTCATGCCCCGCCCTATACCATTTTCTTTTAAAAATCTTGGTTTCTTTTTCAATATCTTCCAAAATTTCACGCAGTTGATTTTGGTCGCCGGAGCTTATCACGGCGACAACTACAAAAAACGGACTTCCAACATCCTGTCCGGTTTCGTCAACATAACAATAAATTTTTTGTTTTTGTACCATAAAGGCTATTTTAGCGCATTCCACATAATTTCAAAAGCCATCCTCTGCATCTGGTTAATTTCCTTGCTTTCCAAAATAACACCCATAAAATTTTCCGTGTGCGATATCAGCGCAACTTTATTGGCATAAATTTCCGTATCGGCGGAAAACTGCCACTTGTCTTCCGGCACTACCTTAATTTCCCGCAGTGTTGCCTGTGCCTGCGATAAAATTTCCCTTGTGGTTGGAAAGTTCGGCACAATCATCTTAATTCTGATTTTCCGCCTAACCCTTTCTTCCACATACCAATCCATATATTCCCTTGACATGAACTGATAATAGTCCTTAAAGCCAGTGTAGCTTAAAATTGTATCGCCGGGGTGCAAACTGTCCAAAGTATCCTGATAAAGTTCCTTCATTCCACCCACGCCTTCGTAAAAAGTAATACGGGGCTTATAGGGAATTACGTTATGAATTGCACGAAGTTCAGGTAATATTTTATCTATTAAATGAATTTTGTCCTGGTAGTCCTGTTTTAGGTTATTTGGATTTTCTATAAAAAAGAAACGATGACTCTTTTTTACCCCTGTCCTCACCAACCCCTCCTGCACCATTTCCGGCAAAATATTATAAACCGTTGTCCTTTTTAGCCCAGTCTTTTTAGCCAAATCAATAACACTCCCTTCCCCGACCTCCAAAAGCGCAATATAAATTGCCGCCTTCTTTTCATGAAACCCTAACTTTTCCAAAGATTGTTCCAATTCTTTCATATTTGTCTACTAATTTAGACATATAAATATTACCACCATTCCTTAATAAAATCAATATTTTAATACTATCATTTGCAATATTATAGACATTTATTATCAAAATGATAAAGTATAAAGTCCCAGAACATCGGAACGATCCCAAACAAATGGAGGAACAGTGAGAAAGAAATACTTCGCATCATTCACCTACGAGGAACTGTATTTGGATGGCGAACGCGCTTGGAGGTTCGGTGATGGCGTATATGAAGTTGAAGGCCCCGGCTTAGATCTGTTAGTATTAAAATACATGATTCGCCAAGATCTGAGAACAAGGAATCATAATAACGTAGCATTCCTGGTGCTCCTCAACTACAAGCGCCTGGTTGACACGAGCCCAATCGAAACTTGACGCCGGCATACTGTGGTATGGGCCAGAGGGTCGCTGATAAATCAAAACCGCCCCAAGCAAAATGCGGGGGGCGGTTGATTTTTTTATTTAGGGGTTGTATTCTAAGCCAATTTTAGTTCCTGCCTGCTTAATCCAAGTTTCTTGAGTGGTGACCCGGCTGTTTACAACCTTGATTTCTTCGGCGTTGTCCTTTGTGCCTTTGGCAAACGCCACTACAGATGTTTGTAAATCGGAGAAGTCTTTTCTTATACCTTCAAACTTCTCGTCCATTTGATACTTATCAAAAAACAGCCTTGTATTAGCCTCAATGACTTTATTAACTATTTTGGTTGTGTCTTCGTCCGTAATCATACTTTTATTTTTTAGCCCCGGATTAAAATCATAAACCCAAAATAACTGCATGTCAATTATGGATATTCCAAACCAAAATATCGGCTAATCAACTCTAAAACCGATTTTGGTTTTCGGCTCAACGGGTTTTTCCAGCATGCTTTTAATGACTTTAAAAATAACTTTAATTTCAGCACTTTGATTCTTTTGATTGCTTTCAAGCTCCTCAATTTTCCTAGCCAAATCCTTATGTGTAGCCATTATTTCCCGCAATTTAACAAACGCACGCATAATGGCGATGTTCACTGCAATTGCCCTTGGACTTCTCAATACCGAAGAAAGCATTGCTACTCCTTGCTCTGTAAAAACATAGGAAGAATACTTTGAATACCTACCACGCCCAATCTCTAAGGTCACAAATTGTGACCTTAGAGATTTAGTCTCATCAGCAGTAAGTTCAAACATAAAATCTTCTGGAAAACGGCTAATATTTCTTTTTACAGCTTGATTTAATACTTTAGTTTCTACCTGATACAACAGAGCCAAATCCTGATCAATCATAACCCTCAAACCACGAATAACATAAATTCGTCTTTCTATTAACTCAATTGGTACAGGTAAACTAATTGCTAAGTTTTGATTTTTTGTTGCCATGTAACACCTCCAAATCTCTATCCAAAATTGGAAGTCACAAAATCTGACTTCCAATTTAAGGTTCCATTTTGGAACCTTAAATAAAGCGTGAATCTACTTTTCGCTCTCGGCCTCTTCCTCTTCTTCCTCAATCGGTTTTTGCGCCACCGGCAGGTCGCCGGCTTTGACTTTTTCGCGCACGGCTTTGTCTACGTCTTTAAAGACTTTTACGTTTTCTTTTAGGAAGTTTTTGGCGGTTTCTTTGCCCACGCCGAATTTTACGTCGCCGAAGCTGTAAGTGTTGCCGCTTTTTTCCACCACACCCATTAAAACGCCCGTGTCCAGTAAATCCCCGGAAGCCGATATGCCCTCGTTATACATAATGTCAAACTCGGCAATTTTAAACGGCGCCGCGACTTTATTTTTTACAATTTTGGCTTTTACCCGGTTGCCGATAATTTTGTCGCCGTTTTTTATTTGCGCGTTGCGGCGGACTTCTATGCGGACGGACGCGTAAAACTTTAGCGCGTTGCCGCCGGTGGTGGTTTCGGGGTTGCCGAACATTACGCCAATTTTCATTCTAATTTGGTTTATAAAAATAACCGTAGTGCTGGTTTTGGAAATAATCGCGGTTAATTTTCGCAAAGCCTGGGACATTAAGCGCGCGTGGAGCCCCATATGACTGTCACCCATCTCGCCTTCTATTTCGTTTCTCGGAGTCAGGGCGGCCACGGAATCTATTACAATCAAATCCAGCCCGTTAGACCTAACCAGAGTTTCACAAATATCCAAAGCCTGCTCGCCGTTGTCCGGTTGCGAAATTAAAAGATCTTCCAGCTTTACGCCAATGCGTTTGGCATACTCCGGATCCAGCGCGTGTTCGGCGTCTATAAAAGCCGCAAGCCCCCCGCGCTTTTGCACCTCTGCTATCATATGTAAAGTCAAAGTAGTTTTACCCGACGACTCCGGACCGTAAATTTCAATTACCCGCCCTTTGGGTATTCCGCCCACGCCCAAAGCTAAATCTAAACTAATACTGCCGGTGGGTATGGATTCAACATCCATAGTTTTGGAATCGGACAGCTTCATAATGCTTCCCGCCCCGAACTTTTCCTGAATTTGATCCATAGCGCTGGTCACGGCTTTCCATTTGCCCGAATCCGCGGGCGCGGCTTTTGATGTTTGTTTGGTCATAAAATTAGATTAAAGATTAATGTTGAAAGATTTAAGACTTATTTTTGCCATACAACGCTTTTTCTAACCCATAGAGCATTTTTGAGCATTCTTCATATTGGTCAATAAAAGTAAAGTATTTTGTTTCCGCTAAGTAATTTTTTCTTTGGGCAATTTTTAAATGATGCATTGTCTCTCTAATTTCCCCCTGTGCTCTGCTTATTGATTCTAAATATATATTTGTGTGCTTATTGCCAAACCCTTCGGCCAAATTGGCTGGCGAGGAATTTGTAGACCTTCTTAACTGTGAGCCTAATTCAAACATTTCAAATCTTGGAAAAGTCATAGTCAAACTATGCACTTCCAATGTCAGTTCAAAAAGCTTATTATACACCTTTAAATCTTCAACTTTCATCAGGCTTTAATCTAAAATCTTAAATCTCTAATCTAATAATATACGAACGTTCACCTAATGTCAAGATGCCGGTGTGGATAACTTTTTATCCTAATTTGTCGTAGTCGCGTTTAGGGGTTGGGCAAAAAAAGGCACGTTGCTTAACGGCTCGTTTGGCCGGCCCATAGCGCCCAGGTTTTGCCCGTTTAAGTTTACCCTGGTGGCGCCGGCATTGGAGGTGGAAATCAGGATTTTTTGGTTGGCGGAAAAAGTTTTATTGTCGCCCGCGCTAAAATTTACGGTCTGGGCGGCTTGGTCATCTATACTAAAAGTTATGGCCACGTTGCCGGTAAAATTTAAAGCCAGCCGCAAAGGTCCGGCAGTGCCGGCAACACTACCAACTCCGGTTATGTTTATGTCCCTGCTCACTGATTTGCCAAAACGGTTTGAAGCCGTAATGGTAATTTCTTCCGGACCCGGACTCAACGCCGCCTGCGTCGCAAATCCTCCCTTGCTGTCCACAAAAATACTCTGGCCGTTAACGCTCACGTCCGTACCCGGGTCGGTCTGCCCCGAAACATTGGTGGCGCTTCCGGAAATTACGGCGTTATTTTGTGGCTCAGCCACCACCAGCGACGGAGTTTTATTTATAGACCACAACTGCCAAATTATATAGCCAAGAGTCAAAATTACAAACGTCAAACCCAAAATCACGCTTAAAATTTTTGGAGTGATTATTAATTTCCCAAAATATTTTTTATACCATCCCGAGGCAAACATCTGGTTTTGTTTGGACAGCTGTTTTTGGATATTTCTTTCTTTTTTGTATTGATTGATAAGTTCGCCGGGATTTACCGCGTAAAGCTGGGCCAGCTGGCGCAAAAATCCGATGACGTAAATGTCCGCCGGCAAAGTTTTAAAATCCCCGGCCTCCAGATTTTGTAAAAATTTCAGTTTGATGCCGGTCTTTGCCGCGACTTCCTCGGCGGATAAATTTAAACTGTTCCTGACCTCGGCCAGGTATTCGCTTAAAGTTTCTATGCGGATTTTTTTCTGTTCAAAAAGCATATTGTAAAATTTCCAATTCCAAATTTCTAATATCAAATTAAAATCCAATCCTCAAACTTTAAAAGTTATAAAAATTGGATTTTATTTTTGCTTCTTATTTGAAATTTGTAATTTGGTATTTGAAATTATTGATTGTCTTCCTCTACTCCATACTCCGCCTTTTCGTCCGGCGGAATAACCCCGTAGACTTCCCGCGGTTTGGCGCCGTCGCCGGGTCCGATAATTCCTTTGGCTTCCAAAATATCCAGCAGTCTGGCCGCGCGGGCATAGCCCACGCGCAGGCGGCGCTGAAGCAAAGAGGCCGAAGCTTTGCCCGCGCGCTTAACTTCCTCGGCGGCTTCGTTCAAAAGCGGATCGTCATCATCGCTTCCGCCTTCTTCAAATCCGGGAATCCCCAAAGCGCGTTTGGGCTTTTCCAAAATTTCTTCGTTGTAAATAACCGCGCCGGTTTGGACTTTAAAAAAGTCCACGACTTTTTTAACTTCTTTTTCGCCGATGTAGGCGCCCTGAATTCTTTTGGGTTTGTTAAACTCCGCCGAAGTGTAAAGCATATCGCCGTTGCCCAAAAGTTTTTCCGCGCCGCTGGAATCCAAAATCGTGCGGCTGTCTATTTGCGAAGCCACGGCAAAAGCCACGCGCGAGGTGATGTTGGCTTTAATCAATCCGGTGATAATATCAACACTGGGGCGCTGGGTAGCCAAAACCAGGTGAATTCCCACGGCGCGCGCCATTTGCGCCAAGCGCACAATTGCCGCTTCCACATCGTTTTGCGCCACGGCCATTAAGTCGGCCAGCTCATCCACCAAAATTACAATGTAAGGAATGGGCAGAGCCGAAGCTTCGTTGTATTCCAAAATGTTTCTTTTGCCGGCTTCGGAAAGCAATTTGTAACGGCGATCCATTTCCGCCACGGCCCACTTGAGCGCGTTCACGGCTTTTTCGTTTTCTATAATTACCGGCGTCAGCAGATGCGGAATGCCGTTATACAAATTCAACTCCACGCGCTTTGGGTCAATGACAATAAATTTTACATCCTGGGGCGTGTTGCGGTAAAGCAGGGAAATAAACAGCGCGTTAATGGATACGCTTTTGCCTGTGCCGGTGGCGCCGGCAATCAACATATGCGGCATTTTGGCCAAATCGGCCACCATGGGATGCCCGGCCACGTCGCGGCCCAGGGCAATGGCCAGCTTGCTTTTGTGGTTCACAAATTCGTTGGTCTGCATCACCTCGCGCAGGCGCACAATGGCCGTGGACTTGTTCGGCACCTCAATGCCCACCAGCGCCTTGCCCGGGATGGGCAATTCCATGCGAATGGAATGCGCGGACAGCGCCAAAGCCAAATCATTTTGCAAAGCCGCGATTTGCGACAGCTTGACTCCCACGGCCGGACGTAAAGTATACTGCGTCACTGTCGGCCCCACATTAACCTCGCCCATCTCCACCTCTATGCCAAAATCCGACAAAGTTTTTTTAATAATAGAGACGTTGACCTCTATGTTGCCGCTGTCCACTTCGGTTTGGTTGTCATCCAGCAAATCAAAATTCGGCAGCTTCCAGTCTTTGCGGTCTTCCAAAGTTATGGCTTCCATTTTTAGCGCGTCGCCCTTGCCGGCGTTAACCACTTTGGTGGGCTGGATGGTTTGAGGCTTAACTTTGATGGTGCCATCATCGTCATCTACTTTTGGATTTTTGCCGGCCACCGGCTCTTTTACAAATCCTTCCTTGCCCATGGAGTTGATTTTAAGTATGGCCGGTTTGGCTTCTACTTCCGACTTCTGATTTTCTCCGCCGGAGGCGGATCCGCCTTCGGCGGACGGTTCATCCGATTTCTCCCATAACGCTTTTAGCGAAACATCAAAAGTTATTAAAATGCTGATGACAATTAAGGCGCACAAAACCAGACTGCCGGCCCAAAATCCCAAATACGTAAAACTCGGCTGGGCAAACAGCGCGCCAAAATATCCGCCGCCCTGTCCCCCATCGGCCAAAACAAAAGCGCTTTGCCGGGGGCTGATTAAAAACATATGGATTAACCCGCCGACGCTTCCGGTAAGCAACAGCGCGCCCAAATACGTGCGCCAATAAAAACTGCTGTGGCGTCCGGTTTTTTCCAAATCCTGTTTATAGAGTGAGATAGCCACGGCCAGCAGAATTATCGGCACCGCGTAGCTAAGCACCCCAAAAGCCAAAGTCAAAAATTTAAATAACTGCAGTCCCAATGGGCCGGCTAAATTTGCCAAACTCAAAACCACAATTAAAGCCGCGGCCACAAAAACCACCACCGTAATCCCGCGCTTAGTCTCCGGCGCCAAATTTAATTTTGGTTTGATAAACTTTCTGTTTTCCTTTTCGTCCTGTTGTTTTTTTCTTTTAGCCATGTGTGGTTTTCCCATCTCCCTCTGGGAGAGGGGTTAGGGGTGAGGGTTAGTTTGATTTATACATCTTATTCTACCACTTTTCCGCCCAACTTAAAACCCCGTAATTTCCTTGCTCAATTTCCACCGTTGTTCAAACAATTCATCCATCATTGCCGCGTATGGGGTGTAGTCAAAGCGCATACCAATGGCCTCGTGCATATTTTTAGGGTCGTAAGATGTAAAATAAACTATTTGATGGTCATAAACAAAAATTCTGGCTTCTATATTTGGATAATGTCTAACTTCCACACCTGCCTTTTGCCAACTTTTTAATTTTTCTTTTGTTACTTCCTGCAAATTTTGAACCAGCAAACGGATTTTTACCCCACGCTCAACCGCCCGCTGGTAAGCTAAAATAGTTTCGGCAGGAACGTCTACCCCGGAAGCAATCAAATTTATTGATGACCTGGCATGCACCGAATCATTGGTATTCATTTTCAGCAGGTCTTGCCGCCTTTGCACAAATGTTAAAGGCAACAGTTTGTGTACATGCGGATGGTGTTGCAAGCCGAACGCCGCGCCAAAGCTTTGCCTTGTGGCGCCTAAATAAAGCTCCAAGGCTTGCGATACCGGTTTGGCCTGAAACTTTACCGGGTAAGAATAAATTTCTTCCACAAATCCTAAAACGAACAGCTGTTTTACCGCGCGATAAACCGCATTAGGAAAAATCTTAAGTCGCTTCCCTATTTCCTTTGCCGACATCGGCTTGCCGTTTTGCAGCAGTTGATATATTCCCCCTGCCTGGGGGGACGGGGATTTTAGTAATCGATGGGGCATAGGGCAATAAGGGATCCCTCGGATGCACTCGGGATGGAAAACTATAAATTTAATTATTATTTTTTCATTTTAACATATTTTGGTTAAAACTCAAATCCTGATAATTTTATCTATTCCACAGGAGGATGCCATGAATAAGGTACTGCCACTAATTTTTTGCTGCGCTTTTCTGCTCAATGCGCAGCCAACCAATAACAACCATATCGCCACCGACACGGAAATCGGTAGTGACCACAGCGTGACCCAGTATTTGCTTCACAATTACAACAGGACGGACAAAGTTGTCGGACTGTCTACGGTTGTGCTCTACATTAGAGCGTCCGATGGTTCCCAGTTGCTGGAATTCGCAGGCGGGCCGGATTTCCACTGGAAGCGCGGATTCCTGAACACTTACTTCGGCGGCACAAAAGACGGCAGGTTTGTAGCCGCAGCGTTCGGCGAAATAAACCTGCCGGGCAAACTCAGCCTAATCGCCGCTTCTGACCCCAAGTTCCCCATCGGCAACAGCAGTATGCCGCGCGTCTGGTTCCGGCGTGTCTGGATAGGCCGCGGACACTTCTTTGTTCGGTGGGAAGATTTGCCTGTCGCGGGATTCGGCACCGTGACCGGCAAAATCGGCGGTGAAGTCCGTTGGAAGTTAAAGGAGCGAGTGGAAGTGTACAGTTACCCTAACTACGATTACCAAAAAGAAAAAGGAGGTATAACAGCCGGCATCCGCATCAAAATCCGATGACCAGCCAAGACAAAACTTTTTATTCTTCCCTGGAATCATTCGCGCTAATGGTTCCAGGGTATTTTTTCCATTTTAAAATGTAACAAATAAAGAACTTATACCGTCTTAAATATTATGAACTATAAAAGAAAATACACCCGACGAAAAGCTTACTGTTCTTTGTGCAATCCGTTACGCAGGATGGGGAATAGTAAACAGCGGATAAGGCATCGGGATCGCAAAAAACTCTTGACGTAAAATCGGCGATAACATAATATATAAATGTGCTTGTGGGGCGTCAGCCCTATTCGGCTAACCAAGCTGAAGGCAAGCATATTAAACTCCCGATCCAATCGGGTTTTTCTTTTGTACAGCATCAGAGAGATTCTTCAGCCTCAGATGCATTCGACTTCAGAATGACGCCTGTAGAGTGCAAACAAAATCCCGCCCCTTTTGGGAGCGGGATTTAAAATCCGTGTTAATCCATTTGCAGTATCAGTGTCTATCTATTTTATAGTCCTTTAACCTTAACCTTCTTTGTCTTCGCCTTGGCCGCCTTTGGGATGATTACTGTCAAAATCCCGTCTTTAAGGTCGGCTTCTATTTCTTCGCTTTCAATGTCAACGGGGATGATGACCGAGCGGGAGAAATTGCCCCAGTAGCATTCCTGGTAAAAGTAGTCGTCCTGCGGGACGCTTTCATCTTTGCGGCGGGAACCCTTTATAGTGACCATATCGTTGGCCACGGTAATGTCTATGTCTTCGGGGCGGACGCCGGCAATGGTGGATTTGATAATCACATTGTCCTTGGTCTGATACATATCTATGTTCAGCTGGCCTTCAAAGTCGTTAAGCCATTCTTCGTTGCCTTCTTTGGCTTCGATGTTTTGCGCCTGCCTGGGGACTTTGTCCTGAACCACCATAGGTTCAACCACTTCTTCTTCAATAACCATTTCCTGGTCCACTTCTTCGTCATCCGGAGCCAGTTCTTCGGCTAAGCTCTCTTCCTGTTCTTGTGAAACAGGCTGGGTTAAAACCGCGTCATCTGTTACGTTGCCGCCCATTATCTTCCCAAAAAACGATGTTTTTTCTTTCTTGGCCATAAATTTTTGCTTAATATAATTTTCAAAATTCTATAAAACTTTCCCTCAAATTACCTTTATATTAAACCATCGGCAAAATTACGTCAAACCCCGTTAGAAGCCAAAAAATACTCTCCTCTCTGAATGAAACAAAACATCTTTAACCAACAAAATTAATTTTAACTTTTAAAAAGCTTCTAACGGGGTCAAACCCTGTTTTTAAAGCCCGTGCAACATCAATTTAACCGCTCTAACCGGCTCGTCCCCTTCTCCAAATATTTTGGCGGCATTCGCTTTATTTGCCAGCGACTGCCTAAACGCGCCTGTTTGAAGTTCGCTGTTAACCGCAGAGGCCAGGTTTTTTGGCCGATCGATTACAAGTTTACGATTTGCGAGATAGGTTAAATTTTTTTCTTCCTGCCCGGGCAGAGTGTAGCAAACTATTAGCGGCAGGTTCCAACGCAAGGATTCCGCGACGCTTAAACCGCCGGGCTTGCCCACGAACACATCGGCAACGGCGTAGAGTCCATCCATCGGCTGATAAAATTCCAGAGGGATTACATTTTTATAATTTAAATTTTTGATGTGTTGATATAATCCCGCGTTTTTGCCACAGGCGAAAATTATTCTGGTATTTCGCAGTTTGGCCAATTCGTCTAAATCCTTTTCCTTAAAACCCACGCCCAAACTTCCGGTGCCAACCAAAATTACTTTTTCGGTCCGGCCGATGCCCAGTTTTTGTTTTACCGATGATCGGTCAACTTTTACTTGAGGCTTTAAGGTTATGCCACAGACAAAAATTTTGGCTAATGGTATGCCAAGCCTTATCATCTCCAATTTTTGTTCATCGGTGTTGGCCAAGTAAATATCCGTCTGATTATACAACCAGTATTTGTGCAAATGAAAATCGGAAAACGCGATGCCAAACAAGCCGTTGTATAATTTTTGCTTTTTTAAATACGCAACCACGGCCGAGGCGGCGGTTTGAGTGCTGATGATTAAGTCGGGGCGGAAATCGTCAATAAAATTTTTGGTTGGCTTATAATTAAATCCCGCAATAAAAGTCCGAAGCGGCAAAATCAAATAATGCCCCCAGCGGTAAATAAAGCCCCAGACAAACGGCAGGCGCTTGTTTATAAACCGGTGGACGCCGACAGTTATCTTTTCAAACTTTCCTTTTTGAACTTTGCCGATATCGGCAAGTTTAACTTCATATCCGGCCGCCGACAAATAATAGCCAATATTCTCGGCAATACTTTTATGCCCCAGGCCGACGGAGGTATGGAGGATTAAAATTTTATGTTTCATTTTGTTTTAAATTTTAGCTGACATCTCCTGACAATAATCAAAACCGAACAAAATCCATCTACAACTATTAAAGTAAACAAATACAAAGTAGTTGTTAGCCCAAAACTGGCTAATGCCCCCAAGGCAAAGCCATCAGCAATCGCGCTTAGCACATAAGATGATGTGGTTTCACTGTATGGTTCTGCGTAAGCCTTTCTGAAAGTCGGTAAAAACCCAATAACATCAATTACAGAAACTAAAATTATAGACAATAATGCCTGATGGGTCAGCAAATAAAAACAAAAAATAACTAAAGCGCTAATTAAACAGGCAAGATCAAACCCTGTTACATTTTTAGTGCCGTATTTGAACGAAAGTATGAAAATAGAAACACAAAGAACTGCTCCTAAAACAAGTGGGGTAATCCCCCACCCTGCTCCTGAACTAAACATTGCTATTGCTCCGGTTGTTTGCAGGATTGCCCAAATGAGCCAAGAGTAGCTGTGTGGGGTTGTTTTATGTAAAAAAATATCGCGTATATAGGGAACAAAGCACGATATGCCGACCAAGGAAGAAATAAGAGCAAATAATAAATGCGTATTACCCATAAATACAATTACGGCTTAAATGTTCTTACCACAGCATCAAATTCTTTGTTGCTCATCAGTCCCTTTTCCAAAACCAGCTCGCGGATGGTTTTGCCGGTTGCAAGAGATTCTTTAACCAAATTGCTGGTGGCATCGTAGCCGATTTTCGGGCTGAGCAGAGTGGCGTAGGCCGTGGATTTTTCCAAAAGCTCTTTGCATTTTTGCTTGTTGGCTTTAACCGAGACAACGCAGTGTTTGGCAAACTGTTCCAAAACTTCGCCGGTGAGCTTTAGACTTTGCAAAAGGCGATCGGCAATGATGGGGAGCATCACGCCAAGTTCCAGCTGAGCCGCGTGAGCGGCGTGTTCAATGCTTAAGTTGTTGCCGGAAACTAAAAAGTAAAGTTGATTTACTGCCTCGGGCAAAATCGGGTTAACTTTGCCGGGCATTATGGATGAACCTTTTTGCAGTTCCGCCAGGGAAATTTCCCCAAGCCCCCCGTTTGGGCCGCTGGAAAGCAGTCTAAAATCATTGGCGATTTTGGAACAGTCCAAACATAAAGCGGTAACCGCCTGGGAAACTGCCAAAAAATCGGTCTGACTGCCGGTTTGGGACATTAAATTTTTGGCCGGCTGGAATTTTTGGCCGGTAATTTTATTCAGCTCGCGGTAAACCGCCTTTACGTATTTTGGACTGGCGTTAATGGAATTGCCAATGGCCGTGCCGCCCAAATTCAAAGTTTGGCATAAGGCCGAGATCTGCTTTATTTTTTGCGCGTGCGCGCGGATAGTCGCGGCATAAGAGCCAAACTCCGCCCCTAAAGTGGTAGGAACGGCATCCTGCAAATGAGTGCGCGCCAATTTTACCACATTTTTAAATTCTTTGGATTTTTCTTCAAAAGCGACTGCCAAATTGTCCAGCGTTATTGTTAAATTTTGCAAAAGATCCAAAGACGCGATTTTAATGGCCGAAGGATTGGCGTCGTTGGTGGACATACTGCAATTTACGTGGTCATTGGGATGGACTGTTTTCTCCCTCTCCCTCTGGGAGAGGGTCGGGGTGAGGGTTTTCCCGCCATTCAAAATCTCCGTCGCCCGATTCGCGATTACCTCATTAACATTCATATTCGTAGACGTCCCGGCTCCGCCCTGGAGCGCCGGTAACGGAAATTGATCCCCAAGTTTTCCGGCCAAAATTTCGTCGCAAGCCTTAACAATGGCAATTTTAATATCCCTGCCAAAATTTCCGGCCCCGCAATTTGCAATTGCCGCGGCTTTTTTAATTTTTACCAAAGCCAAAATAAATTCCCGATGAACTCTATGAATATCAAAAGGAAAATTCTTAATTGCCTTTTCCGTCTGCTCGCCGTAATATTTTTTTTGCATATTAATTATTTTAAAAAATAATTAAAGTTCAATAATTTTAATTTCCTCAATTTTTTTGTGGCCCTTAACATCGGCAGTCAATAAAGGAACTTGTTTTATATATGCTAATGCGGCGTAGGAAGCGTCATAAAAAGTGATATTATATTTGGCCATCATTTCAACAGAAACCCCGGCCAGCAGTTTATCCAAGGGGAACAACTGTATGGGAGAATTGTAAATTGTTTCAATCGCCAATTCAATTTGGGTTCGTGGAAATTTCTTTCCTTTCCAAAGCGCGTTGGCAATTTCATAAACTAACAATTCGGGAGCGCAAAGTTCAATCTGCCCCTTAAAAGCCCGGGACAATAAATCCTCGGATTCCCTGGTTCCGTCTTCTTGGCAAAACCATTTTATGGCTACCGAGGCGTCAATAACTATTTTAGAATATTTAATGGCGATGTCGGTCGGCATAAATAAAATCGCTAAGATTTGTTTTACTTTTTTTACCGGAAGAACGTATTTGCTCTAAAGTTGCTTCTACTTCTTCCCAGGTTTTGCCTCCCCTGTTGGCTTTTTGCTTAAGGCGCTCAAACTCGCCCACGCCTAAAAGCACGGCCTCGGGCTTTTGTCTGACCCCCAAATATACCGCCTGGCCGGTTTCTTTTACCCGGTCAACCAGCTTTCTATAATTCCGCTGTATTTCGCGGATTGAAACAACTTTATTTTCCATAACCATATTATATATGACATACAATTGTATGTCAAATTAATTAAACCCGATATTCCCAATATCTTATTTCCCAAAAGGCATAATTGTTATGTCTTCAATGACGCTGTTTTCGGGTTGGCTGACTATAAACCGCACAGTTTTAGCAATATCGTCGGGGCTTAAAAATACCGGAATTTTGCCGTGCCAGTTTTCTTTTTTCCGGCGGGCGAATTCTTTTTTGGTCCAAAAGCCGGTTTTTACCGTGCTGGTATAAATTACCGAAACTTTAATGCCAAATTTTTCAAGCTCCGAGCGAAGGCCTTCGCTGTAGCGCATAACGGCGGACTTTGTGGCCGCGTAAAATTCGCTTTTCGCGTGGCCGATTTTGCCGGCTATGGAAGAGTTGTTGATTATCTGCCCGCGTTTCTGCTTTTTCATTATCGGCACCACATGCTTGGTTAAGTCCGCCATACCGACAACGTTTATTTCCATCATCTGTTCAAACTTTTTTACATCAAGTTTGTCAGCCTCCTCAAAATAGCCTATGCCCGCGTTGTTAAACAATACATCAATTGTCTTAAACTTTTTTTTGGTTTCGCTAATAACCTTTTTTAAATCTTTTTCTTTGGTAACATCCCCTTCCAAAACCAACAGCTTGCCGCCGAGCCCCTGCGACTTGGCTAATTTTAAAAACTGATGATTATGCTCGGCCACATTGCTAAACACGGCCGCCTGCCACCCTGCTTCCAAAAACCGCAAAGCCGTAGCCGCCCCTATCCCCGTAACCCCGCCGCTGATTAAAATTGTTTTGTTTTGTTGAGTCATAAAAATAAAATTAATTTTTTATAATATTATCGCGAATTTTCATCCAGAGTTTCCCCACCATATTTTCTCCATTACCGTTTGGGCCAATCCCCCAGAAGCTGTCTACCGGAGAGTTTTCGATGATTTGCCTTTTGTCGGATCTTTTTAAGGCTTCCCGCACGTCACGGTTCTGCTCGGCTTTGGCTAAAAATATTTCTTCCATTACCGCTACTTTTTCCTTATGCCAGCTTTCAGGCATATCCTGTTTGTGCTCAATGGAAATTTGTTTGGCCGCTTCAGGGCTGGGGGCTTCTAAAATTAAAGCGCTGATATCCGGCATTACCTGTGAAAACTTTTTCCACTGGAACGCGTGTTCCGCCGTCGGAAACTCTAACCCCCAAATTTTTACCCGGTGCGCCGAAAAGCTGTCAAAAGGATGGAACGCCGGAGTAAAAAAATACACCGCTTGGTCTGTTTCTTTATTTAGGCCATCACTAAAATCGGGGTACATATTTTTTATATTTCTGGAGGTATTTGTTAGGAAAAATTTAAGTGTATTTTTGCGAAAAATCCCGCAAAATCAATTCTTGAAACATTGCACTAGAAAATTTGCGCTTCTGTCTATAATTTCTTTCGATTGTTCATAAGTCCATTTGCTGTGAGGATACCCCTCAAAATTTTCTACATGGTGCTTTGGTTGCGCGTTTTTTGCAATTGCGTTTCGGTTTTGCTCGTCAACATATTCATCAGCCGTGCATTGGACAATATACACCGGGGTTTTAATTAAGGAAAGTTTATCGGCAATTCTCGCATCATGAGCTTCCTGCCAAAAACGAGATTGCACAATTTGTCCACTTTCTTCGATTATTCCATTTTCAGGAGCAACAAATTTTTCTACATTTGGATCGGGACACCATGCGACTACTGCAGATAAATTAGATAATTCCGAACCAACAGATATTACAACCGCCCCGCCCATGCTCTGACCGAAGAGGGCAACTTTATACCTTAGTTTGAAAAAATTTTCAGCTATTGTTTTAACGGTTTTTGCCCAATCAAAAAAACTTGAATCGAAAAAATCGCCCTCGGAATTTCCACTACCATACTGATCAAAACGCAAGGAAGATATGCCTTGCTCGGCTAACTGGCGGGCGACAGTCACAAAAAAACGATTTGGCCCGATGTTTGTTCCCCTATAGCCATGACAAAAAATAACAATACTTTTACTGCCTGAATCGTGAAAAGCAGTTGATATACGATGCCCGTTAAAATTTTGGTCTTGTGTAAATTCTTTCATTTTTTCTTTTCAACAACCTTAACAAATAAACGTAATACTTCTGCCACCCTACGCTAAAGCTTCGGGCGGCACACTTCGCCAAGCCTGCAAATGAGTGGCTGAAAGCCACACGAAGCTTTAGAGAAAGGCAACCCTGAACCACTCATCACCCTGCAGGTGATTCGGGTGTCAGGGCATAAACCAGTCGCTCATCAGCCCACATCGTTAACTTTAGGCTGGGCTGTGCCATGAACCGGAGCGAACGAAGTGAGCGACTGGTTCATGGCGGAGAGGGTGGGATTTGAACCCACGAACCCCTTGCGGGGTTACCGGTTTTCGAGACCAGCGCACTAGACCACTATGCGACCTCTCCACGTGTGGTTACTTAGCTTATTATAAATCAAAAACCGCTGTTTGTCAGCGGCTTAGTTCTTACAATGTACAATGGGCACCATTGACGATGGTGCCCATTGTTGCTAATTAGTCACCCTCTCCTAGCCCCTCCCGTCAAGGGAGGGGAAAAAGGCACGGCAAAAACTTTTGCGGTGGACTTTGGACAGGCCGTTTTGGAGAATCATCGTGCGATGATACAGGGTGCCATAGCCTTTGTGCTGGGCAAAGTTGTAGATTGGATATTTAAGATGGAGTTTGCGCATTAGGTCGTCGCGGTAAACTTTGGCGATTATGGACGCGGCGGCTATGGAGAGGATTTTGTTGTCGCCGTCTATTACGGCTTCCTGCTCCATATTTAAACCTGGGATGGTGAATTTGCCGTCTATGTATAAAAAAGCCTTAAGTGTGTCATCCCGACCGAGCCCGAATGCATCTGAGGGCGAGTGGAGGGATCCCTCCACTCGGATGCACTCGGTCGGGATGACACCACCAAAAAAAGCTATTGCCTTTTCCACGGCCCGCTTCATTGCCAGCAGGGTCGCGTTGTGGATATTTATTTTATCAATCGTCTTTTCATCAACCGCCCCAATCCCCCAAGCCAGACAGTTGTCTTTTATTAGCGCTGATAAATATTCTCTCTTATCAGCACTCAATAATTTACTATCCCGGATTCCGGCTGACTTGATTCCGCCGGAGGCGGATCCGCCTTTGGCGGAAACTTTCCACCCATTCGACTCCGCTCCGCTCCGCTCAGGGCAGGCTTTTTTACTTTCAACTTGCGGTGGCAACGCCACCGCGGCCGCGACGACTGGCCCCGCCAGGCATCCCCTGCCCACTTCATCACAACCGATGACGAAAGTGTAGCCTTGTTTTAGTTTTTGGTTTTCGTACCGGAAATTCATAAAACTACAGAAATTAAGATAAACGCACTACAGGTTCTGTAGACATCTGTAGTGTTCCCATTGTAGTATGTTTGATATCAAACCCGTCCGACAAAAGGGCGGTTTCACCACATTAAGGGATATTCCAGATGAAACACAAAAGCGCTCGCGACTCTCAACCCGCAACTATCTACTCTTTGCCCCAAGCTTCCCCTTTCCCAAATTAGTCAGCACGCTGGATTCAAAAGTAAAATTTATTTGCTTCTTTGCTTCGGATTTTTCTTCAGCGAACTTTATCAGCAATTCCAAAAGTTGGTTCAGCTCCAAACCCGAAGCTATCCATAAATGATGATACAAAGTTCCAGGCAAGGGATTTACTTCATTGGCAAAAAATTGTTTGGTTTGTTTATTGTATAAAAAATCCACGCGCGCGATGCCGCCGCAACCAAGCGCCCGATACACCTGCTTGGCCGTGTTTTGGATTGCCAATGTTGTAGCCTCGTCCAGCCTTGCGGGTATAACCAAACTGTTGGCCGCTTTGCCGGTTTGCGCGCCGCCGTCGCTAATGTATTTGTCTTCAAAATTAAACAAGTCATGGTTAAACACCGACTCCTGAAGTTTTGAGGCGCGCAATTCATTATTGCCGATTACACAACAGGTTACATCCATTAAATTTTCCACGCCTTCTTCCACCAGGACTTTATCGTCGTAATGCAAAGCCACCTCAATTTTATTTTCCAAGTCCTTAATGTCTCCTGCTTTTCCGCCAGAGGCGGATCCGCCTTTGGCGGAAACTTTTCCAATACCAATAGACGAACCCAAATGCACGGGCTTTACGAACACAGGCCATTTTAATTTTAGATTTATTTGATTTATGATTTTTGATTTATCGGACAGCCAATCAGATTTATAAAAGTAGATGAATTTAGTGGTCGGAATTTCCGCATCCTTCATTACAATCTTTGTCAGTGCCTTATCCATGGCGACAGCCGAAGCCGGCACGCCGCAACCCACGTAAGGAATGCCAAGCATTTCAAACATTCCCTGAATGGTTCCGTCCTCGCCAAAAGCGCCGTGGAACGCCGGAAAGGCAATATCAATTGTTATAGATTTACCCGCAAACCCTTTTTTCTTAAAGACCATTTTGCCACTGGATTTTTCCATATCCAAGAACCATTCCCCCCTCTCCCCCTGGGAGAGGGACGGGGTGAGGGTTGGGTCGGTAAACATTTTTAAATTCCCCAGCTCCTCGCCCAGCGTCCACTTCCCCTGTTTGGTAATATAGACCGGGGTAACTTGGTAATTTAAACCCTTAAGCCCCGCAATAATAAGTTGCGCCGTAATGATGGAAATATCATGCTCTGTGGACCCGCTTCCAAAAAATACACCGATGTTTTTATTCATATATTTTGATTTAGGAATTAGCGCGGAACCCCTCCCCTTCTGAGGGGAGGGTGAGGGAGGGGTTGCTTCTTTCTCGAATCTGCAACCTCTCTGTCGTCGAAAGCCAATGATGTCCCTGTAACTTTCGGCGACATCTCCCCTCAAAGGGGAGAATGCTCCGCGGTTTTACCTATGACTAATAAAATTATATTATTACCCTTCTTAAATGTTGCGGTATATGCACCAAAATTTCGTAAGGGATACAGCCGCAAAGTTCGGCAAGGTTTTCCAGAGAATTTTTGTCGTTTTTATTTGCGCTGATTATAACTACTTCGTCTTCAATTTTGACATCCGGCGCGTCCGTAACATCCATACTGCTAATATTCATACTCACGCGTCCGGCAATGGGGCAAAATGTATCGCGGACTTTAAAGTATCCGCGGTTGGACAGGCGCCTGTCCACTCCTTCATTATACCCCACCGGAACCGTGGCAACAATTGTGGGCTTTTGGGATTCAAACGTTTTGCCGTAACCGACTTTTTCTCCGGCCGGGATATGTTTGATGGAACTGACTAACGAAACCATCTCCAAAACCGGTTGTAAGTCCAGGCGCTCGTGCGGCGACTCATTAACGCCATAAAGTCCAATGCCCAGGCGGCCGACATTGGCGTCAAGATCGTTTGCGTAATAAGCTCCCGAAGTAGCCGAGGCGTGAAAGAATTTAATTTCAGGAAAAGTTGAACGGAAAATTTTTACTGTTTTATTCCAGGTCTCAATCTGCTTTTGGGTAAAATCTTTTTGGGTATTATCAGCATCTGCAAAATGCGTACATACGCCCTCCAATATAATATTTTTATTACTCCTGATGGCCGCGATAGCCTCGTCAACTTCCGATACTAAAATCCCCTGCCGGTGCATTCCGGTATCAATTTTTAAATGGATGTTGAGCGGCTGTGCCAATTTTGCCGATAAATTTTTTAAAATTTGCAAATCTATAATTCCAAAGCTTACGTCTTTTAGATTTGCTGATAATAATTGATCCTGTCGGCAATAGCCCAAAACCAAAACCTTTGTCTTAATCCCCGCGCGCCTCAATACCAAAGCCTCAAAAAAAGAATCCACCATAAAAAAAGGAATGGTGCAGTTCCCCCTCTCCCTTTGGGGGAGGGTTAGGGTGGGGGTTTTATTTTCCTCATCTAAAACCCTCGCCACCTCCACCATCCCATGCCCGTAAGCGTTACTCTTTATAACCGGCGCAAACTGCAGTTTCGGATATTTTTGCTGATAAGCCTCCAAGTTATGCAGAAGCGCTTCCTTAAAAATCCGCACTTCTATAAGCGGTTGGTAACTGACCCAAGGATGGGATAACTTATGCGCAAGATTTTTTAATCTAAAATCTAAAATCATAAATCTAAAATTTTACACATACTGGTCTCCCCAGTCATTCTGGAAAAGAATTACGTCCCCGGGTTTTAAAATATTTTTTAATCCCGCGTGGGCTTCCAAAGAGGAATCAAACCAGATAATCGTAGGAATACCACCTCCCCCCGCTACGCGGGGTACTCCTCCTATATTAGGAGGAGAGACTGCAGTTGCAGTAGTCCCCTCCTGGAACAGGAGGGGTGTCCCGCCTTGGCGGGACGGGGTGGTAGATAATATACCTTCTTCTATAAACCCCGTAACGCTATTTTTTATCAAAATTACCACATCGGCGACTCCGGCCAGATGTCTGCCTATTTCCCGATGAATTTCCGGCGAACTTTTTCCCATTTCTACCAGCCCCGGGGTAATTATAAGTTTTCTGCGATTGATAAACCGCGATAAAACCTTAATTGCCTCGGCAACACCGTCGGGGTTGCCGTTGTAAGCATCGTCTATAACCAAAACATCCCCGGCAGATTTTATCGGCTGTAAGCGATGCTCCACGGGCTTAACACCTTTAATGCCCGCGATAATTTGCTCGTTACTCATCCCCAAGCTCTTCCCAATTTTTACCGCCGCGTCTACGTCCCCCAGTGCGTATTCTCCCAAAAGATTAACCTCAATCTTTCCGACGCCATCTACTTCCGCTTCCCAGCATAATTTTTCAGGATTGAAATTCCTTAATATTAAATCTTCAATCTCAAATCTTTCAATTTTATGATCCGGCCAGACGAATTTTTTATAATTCTCCATAACCCTATGGTCATCGCCGTTCAAAACAACCATCGCCCCCTGTTTGGAGTTGCTCACAATTTCAAAAACTGTCGCGATAACCTTATCCATTTTTTTCATCCGCTCCAAATGAGACTCGTTAATACCCGTCACAACGGCAATGTCCGGTTTGGCAATTTCACAAATTTCTTTTACATCGTTCTCGTAATGTTCCCCCATTTCCACAATTATAACTTCCGTTGACTCATTCACCTTATTTAAAATCCATCTTGATATCCCAACCGGCGTATTCACGCTCTCCGGCGTACTTACAACTTTAAACTTACAACTTAAAACTTGTCCCAGCACTTCCTTCATCGTTGTCTTGCCGTAGCTCCCGGCAACGCCGATGATCCGCAGTCCCCCTCCCCCTCTGGGAAAAGACCCTGTCTCCTTCCCCTCTCCCTCCCGAAGGTCCGCCGAAGCTTCAGCGAAGGAGGATGGGAGAGGGGTTAGGGGTGAGGGTTTTGTGAGTATTTTAATTTTCGCTTTCGCCCGTGCCGCAAGCCTGTTTTTCGCAATGCCATCCAGCGGCTTTAAAATCAGCAAAGCTATGCTAAACAAAATAAAGTAAAAAGGCAATACAATCAGCAACGCCAAAATCACGATGCTAAAAAAATTATCCATACCCGGCTTTATACTTAAAACTGCCAGTCCGGCCAAAATAATAATCAACCCGTGCAAAGCCCAGGCCATAAGCATTAAGGCCTTGGCTTTGGCGCTCCAAACCAGCTCTTTTCTTTGAACCTGCTTTTTCTTTGGCCAAAAACCTTTAGCCCACAAAAGTTTCCAATACCTCCCCAGCTCATAATTTTCCAGCTGGAGAAGATATAACTGATATTTAATAAATTTTGGAACAAATAAGTCCATATGATATGTTCTCCTATTCGCGCGAATTAGAGAAGGTTAAGATTGGATAAAAATTTTCAATGCTTCCACAAACTCCCCCGGCTTGTCCAAAAAACTAAAATGCCCGGCATTTTTAAGAATTAAGAATTTGGCCCTGTCATTCGACAGGGCCACCCCGTCGGATGACGGGGTGGAATTAATAAGTAACTTCATAAGTTCGCCATACTCCGGCGGCGTGTCTTTATCATTTTCCCCGTAGATGATTAAGGTCGGCGCCTGGATTTTTTTCATATCTTCCGTTAAGTCCTCGCCGGTAATGTTTATAAAAGTTTTTTGGAGTTCCGGAGTGGCTAAGTAATCTTCCGCGCCAATTTGTTTGTAAATTTTCTTTCGCAAACCTTGCATAAATTGCGGCTTAAAAAACGGCTTGGCGATTTTGGCCGCGGCTTCCATTAAACTCTTTTTACCGGCTGGCATAGGAAACCCGGCGCTATCCACTAAAACCAGCTTACTGATTAATTCCGGATGTATAGATGCTAATTTAATCCCCACTCTCCCCCCAAACGAATGCCCCACTATAATAACATTCCTTAATTCCAATTTCTTAATAAACTCCGCCACCACATCGGCATAATCTTTTACAGTAAAACCGCGGAGCTCCCCTCCCCTCCTGAGGGGAGGGTTAGGGAGAGGTTGCTGTGATCCGCCAAACCCCGGCAAATCAAGGGCGAACATTTGACATTTAACCTTTGACAATTGACTTAACACATTATTCCAAATTTCTTTATTGGATCGCCACCCATGCAAAAACAACAGAGTCTTTTTACTATCCCCTGTCTGCTCGCTATATGATACTAATAAATTATTCACAATAACCTGCTTAGCCATATACATATAATAGCATTGCTCAAACCAATTTAACAGTATATAATATATGGGAATTACAGTAGTATTTGAGGGTTCCCAAAAATTAGGAGCGCAGTTTCCATAATGCATATGGAAACGAGCACGGATTTTTGGGAAAGAGGAACAATGCCGGAGAGTGTGAAAAATATCGCTTGCGATATTTTGAACGCTCAAAGGTCATTGTGACGATAACGGGCTGGAGTATGTCGGTCGTACGCACGCTTCGGGTGCGTGTAGACTGGGTTCAATTCCCAGCAGCCCGACCAGCTTTCGCTAAAGCTTCAACTGGCTTACGCCAAAAGGCATGAGCTAAATTGGAGACAATTGTGAAAGAAGGTTTGACGAAAGCTGTGTCCGCCGTAGCCTTGGCGAAGGCGGGCCAAAGAAAAATGCACCCCATATGTGGTGCATTTTTCTTTGGTCAGATGACGCCCCTCGACTCCGCCACGCTTCGCGTGGCTACGCTCGGGACAAAATTAAAAGCCCAAGCATTGCTTGGGCTTTTAATTTTGGTGGAGCTTATGGAACAATGTTCGGACAGAAATCGCTAAATTAGTATTAGCTTATTAATAGCTTTTGGTCAGTGTACAAAATGAATCAAAAAGTAGTATAATTTGATTATAGCCTTATTTAGGAGTAAAAACAATAAAATCATGAAAATAAGAATATTTGTTACTGGAGGAACTTTCGACAAAGAATACAACGAGCTTACAGGAGAACTATTTTTTAAAGATACTCATTTACAGGAAATGCTGAATTTAGGGCGTTGTAGGGTTAATATGGATATCCGAACGTTGATGATGGTTGACAGCTTGCAGATGACTCAAGCCGACCGAGAAGTTATTTCCGAAAACTGCCAAAAAGTTGGCGAAGATAGAATTTTGATTACCCACGGAACTGATACAATGGTAGAAACTGCCAAGGTACTGGCCGAGTCAGTAAAAAATAAGACTGTTGTGATAACTGGCGCTATGATTCCTTATAAATTTGGCAGTTCTGATGGACTGTTTAATTTAGGCTCTGCGTTGGCATTTGTTCAAACTTTGCCAAATGGTGTTTATATTGCGATGAATGGGAAGGTATTTAATTGGGACAATGTGGCCAAAAACAAAAAGCTTGGTGAGTTTGAAGAAATAAAGGGGTAGATTAGAAGATAACTTTATAATTACCACGGGCTCTGGACATTCCAGGGCTTTTGTTTTATAATCTAAAGTCAATTACGAGGAGGAAATTAAACATTGCGGAAGGAAAACTATTTGTCGATTTTTGGTAAATGGCTTTCCTTCCACAATGAAGTTAAGTTGTGATTATGGAGAAAGGTAGGTAGTTATAATGCCACGAGGACGACCTCCGGGTAGTAAAAACCGCTCTCAGGCAACTGAACAACTAACCGTTCCAATTGTTCAGGAACCGCCCGCTGAGAACCAGCGGTATCTGCAACTGATGTTCACTAGCTTCAGCAACCAAGAGCCTCCTTTACTGGACACAGCTTGGGGACATACCGTCATGTCTCCTGTGCTGCGGGGCGAGCTAATCAAGGCCATCACGGAGAGAATCGGCGGGTCGGAATGGCGTTACCGTTCGGAAATTAGTGGATATTTTCGCTTTTTTCGGAAAAATAAATTTTGTTAATTCCTAAAGTTTTTAATATGTCAGGCCATAGGGCCTGTTTTTTAATTGTAAATTCCAAAGAGCAATGTTTGTTAAGGTGTTTAAACTTCTCTTGGCAGTCAGTAAGTGTTTTAGTCCGCCGCCTGATCAGCCAGGCGTTCAGCCAGCGCCGCGCGGAGGTTAAGTTTTGAAAGCCCTTGATGGTTTTAAGCCGGCCATTTAGGTGAGAATTGTAAAGTTCGATTAAGTTGGTGTTGTTGGGACAATTTTCAAAATGCAGGTAAGCAAATAAATCGTTACGACGGTTCTCAATGTCGGCCAGAATGTTATTGAGCATCCAGTTGTCCCCGGCGTGTTTTTCTTTTACATGTTCTAAACCGGCAGTAATCTCTTCGTCGGTTTTGGCGTTGATGAAAACATGAAGTTTTAGGGAATTAAAAAAATGTTGGTAAGTTGGAATGCTGCGGAATTTTAATAACTGCCTGATGTTTTCCAAATAGTGGTTTTGGCAGAGTTGCAACCGCGCGTAAGGAAACACCTTGCGTAGAGCCTGTTTTAGGCCTGCTCGGTCATCGGCGACGACAATCTTGAGGTTGTAACCCATGTTTTTAAGCGTCTGGAAGTATTGGGAGAAGGCGGCTTCATCCTCAGCCAGGAATAGTTCGCCGTGGGGAATATCGTGGGTTAAGTAGTCTATGCCGAACAGGAAAGGAATTTTCCGGTCAAAGCCTTTAACAGCCACATACTTGCCGTCAAGGATTAAAATCCCGTGGCAACGGGCTAAATCGCAAAGCTCCCTGCTTAGCCAGTCATTTTTAGGCAACTGTTCCATCTCCACGATGACCCGCGCGTAGGTTTGAGAGCCGGACAAGGTATTTTCATCCCCGAGCCTCCTAAAGCCCACGCCGTCAATGTGCTCAATCCAAAGATTGGTCGGATCGTTGCCGTGGTAAATTGAAAAAGAGCTTTTACACTTCGGGTTACGACAAAGGTAGCGGTGACTGCTGCCTTGCTTGCCATTTTTAACTGTTTTGTTACTGCCGCACTGCGGACAAATCTGGTGCCGTTTTTTTTGGCATGCTTTAAATTCCTTTCATTTTAATTAGTTAAATCTTGATTTTAGCTTTTAATCTTAACCGAAACATCCAATTCTATCAACTGAAAACCGAACGGTATCCGGAATGGCTTCACATTTACGCCGACATTTCGGTCTACCGAGCTGGCTTCAAAGAAGTCGAAGTAACTATGAACAAGCGGGGTCATGTTTTTCTCGCCCCGCGCGATTTCTTCTCATCCTTCAGTATTGCTGTCTTTCCGCTGACGATACAACAGGGGCTATACTTGGGATGTGATTCGCCCGAGCCGTACGGCCATATCGAACGAGGTTCTTGCTGGGGCGTCAAGTCAGACTTGCAAACCTTGAAAAAGGCTCCTGCCGGTCTCTTCTGGGCGCAGGCTAGCGATAAGGAAACCATTGTCCAAGAGCCCGTGCACGAACAGGAACCTCAGGGCGCAACAGGCGGCTTGGCAAACTAATCCACAACTTACAACAACCGAGAAAGCCCCGCGACACCGCTGGGCTTTCTTCTTTTTCTGGAAAAAATCGGCTTGTTTTGGTATAATTGTGGCCTATGTCCGATTTAATCAGGGAATTAAAACAAAGGCAGAAAAAAGTTCACGACCGATTAAGCAGGCGGTTTTTTAATAATATTTACGACAGGTATTCTTTAAGCATCTGCCTTAATGTTATTTTACCTTTTGTGGTTTTAAAATATGATTCTCTCCGCAAGGCATCGATTTTGGATGGATACGCCTCGTAAAAAATCAATTCCAGCGGTCTGCGATTTTTGGTGGAAATATTTTTTCCGGAATTATGGTCTTTAACTCTGGTTTTTAGATCATCCGAGTAGCCAATATAAAACAGCCCGTCTTTAAGGCTGTGAAGAACGTAAACATAATGAAATTTGATTGGCATTTTTGTCTTATTTTGGCTATGAAATTCTCGGTTGTAGCCCTGTACCAGTCGCAATTGCTCCGGTTTGTGGCGTGCCATGAACCCGAAATAAAAATAACTTGTTCTGCCCCGTACCAGTCAGGCCTAACGGCCTTCCGGTACAGGGCACGAACCACTCACTTCGCCCGTGTTCGTGGCTGCGCCATGAACCCGAACGAAGTGAGTGGTTCGTGGTGGACTAAGGCGAACATTAAGGGAATATATACAAAATTTAGCACAAACCTTAAAGCCTCTGCAAATAGCCAATTTTGAGAATTGCTATACTCGGCTGCAGTCAGCTGGCCTAATGGCGGTAGCTTAAAAGTGCCATAAAGCCTTAAAAAGCCCAACTTATGGCTATTTCTTTAGACCCTATTTTAAGAGGCTTTAAATCTTATTCGGCTTATATAAGCTATTTTTAGAGCGTTTAGTCTTGACAGGAGGGCTTAATTGATGTATAATGATTGGTAAAATAAAATTGAATCAAAAAGCACTTTAAAAACTTCATATAACAAACTTTCTTAGAGGAGAGTCGGCCAAGTAACCAGCAGCCGAGAATTGACTGGTATAGCACTGCCTATTGTGGTGCGCGCTTATATAAGCGGTTAGGTGATTTGTCTTTTTTAACCTTCTCTAAAAAAGCCCGATCATTTAACCGTTTTTATTTTGGTAGTCAGAGGCGTGGGGACAAATAGGAATTTTCAGTCCTTAAAATTTATCTCCATACTTCTCTCTATCATAAAGAGGAGAGAGAGTAACTTTACAACTGAATATCCGAGTTAAGAAATTAACTCAACCGTCTTGCTTAAAGATTGTAAATAAGGATTAGAAACCCTGAACCAATCCCGCGTCGATGAAAATCGGGGCAGGCAGACAAGCTATAATAAGTAAGTCCCAAAGTGTGAGCGTTGCGGCAACAGGAGCTGCGGCCCTTACCGCTTATTTATAACATAGCAAGAAGTGCGACCGTTCATCTTCCCAAAATGAAGGTGGGCGGCATACTTCTTACTATAAATTGTAAGAAGAAAATTTATAGGAGAATAGTTCTTTTAAAACATCTTTGCGGAAAATAGTTACTGGTAAATTACGGTTACTACTTTCCGCAAGGATAGGCACACTTGGAGAGCCCGAGAGTGTTGCCGAAATTACGGGTGACGGGGAGAAACAACTCCCTTTGAGGCCGAAGCGAAAGCAAGAGGCAAATAAATCATCTACGTGGGCCAGCGCGTTAGTCTGGCAGGAGGCCTACAATGGCATGGAGCAACGAGGAATTTTTGTCCTTTGTCGAGAAGTGCTCGGAGTTTGATCTGTATCTCGAATGGGGTGAGTGGGATGGCGACGGCCGCGGCAAGTATCGCCGGTACGTCGCAATCTACACGCCCGAGAGGTACGGAACCCCGCGGCGCGATTTCCCCCGTTTCCAGGTGCGCATGGCTTACACCATTGCACAGGAAGCGGCGAACGAACTTCGCCAGCCCGTGCGGCTCACCTTGGACGCGGCATACGCGGATGAGGAGAGCTCCAACACTGGTAACTGGGGGGTCAAGACCTTCCAGCCCCAAACCGGCGAAGTCACAATGCAGGACAAGACTTGGATTGACGAAAAACACCCCAATTCGCAGTTCCTGCAGCCGGAGATGGGGCCGCGCATGGAGCGGCACTACCGGAACGAGGCGTATAACCTTCCGCTGTTTTCGGCCATAACGAATTCTGCCGAACAGTCGAAGTGGGTGTTCCGTTCCGGCAGCGTGGAGATTCCACTCGGAGGCGTCAGCGAAGTGGCTAACCTGCTTCGGTTCTGCCAGCCACCCGAAAGCTGGACGCCCCGCCAGATGGTCAACCACCTGCGCCAGTTGCGCAAGATCGAGGAGGAAAACGGAGGCTATAACTTCATGACGAAGTACAAGCTTCTGAATTCCGTCGCTACGGTCTTCGCGGAGAGGTTGTTCCCGGGCGAAAGGGATTGGTCCGGTGTGTTCGAGAATTTCGACACCAGATCGTTCCATAAGCCCGATGACGGATCCGCCAGCCACTCGCTTATCTGCGGGTATGACGGCTATGTCACCGGAGCCGACCTCGACAGGTTTCTCGTCAAAGTCGAGGATGCCCGCCCCGGGTCGTTCATGCCGGAAGAAGTGGCCGGAGCCGAATACCGGCTAGCCATGAAAACCAGGTATCACGGTGACGACTGCGAGGACCCCTACCTGTTCACGCCCTGGCGCGAGCTGCGGACCAAACTCGCCGGCCGTTACGGCAGCGAGAAGTCTAACGCTCTGATCCGCCGCCTCAAATTGCGGCGGATGAGCCGGCGGAACGTCGGTACCGGCGCGGTGGCCACATCCACCGACGAGGAGTAATTTCCTTGAGGCTTGTGCTCAGACCAAAGTAGCATAAGCCAAAAATTCGTAGAGTCCGCGCGTTAGACGGACAAATAGATGGAGGAAGTTAGTAGCACTTAGGCAAGGGAAATTCTGGCAAGTTCGCACTCGCCACGGTTTCCCTCCCTTTTCCAGACTATAAATTGAAAAATTTGTAGTTTGAAAATCGGTTCTTTAACAATCCAATATGTCAGTAAAACCTTGCGGAAAGCAATTTGGTTATAAATTTTGTAATCAGCTTGCTTTCCGTTAGGAAAGATGGCGAGCCAGAAATGGTGACGCGGAGAATTAACTTCGTTTGTGGCCTAAATGGGCAAAAAAATCGCTATATCGTTTGGCGCAAGAAAACGATTCAACCTCTGCCAAAAGCAGACGGGAGTCCACCGTTAGCAGGACAGGAGGCTTACCATGGCCAACGTGAACTTCGAGGATTTGAATCCCGTCCAGCAGGACGCCGTCCAGTACGCATTCTGCGGCGGTTGCGCAGGGTGTGTGGCTTACATCGGCGAAACGCCGGCAGGCTCGAACACCTACTTCTGGCACTACGGTGTCAGCGACGGGTACGTGGCGCTGCCGACGAACGGGGAATCCGCCCAACTCGATTACGAATCCGGTCACATCTTCGTGGTGGACCGCGAGTTCGACCTCGACGGGCTGGAAATTCTGCCCCCGCCGTTCACGCTCTTGGTGCACATTGACATCCGTCAGTGGCACCAGCTCTACAAGGAGCAGGTGGAGCGTGGCGGGTTCGCCTCGGCGGAAGAGGAAGAGAGCTTCCTCGTTTGCTGCCAGTGCAATTCCGGTAGCATCCCGCCCGAGCGCGTGGCAACCCGGTTCAACTTGGAGCCCGGAAAGTCGGTGGCCTGGATGGGTCACTTCTGGCTCAAGCCCGGCGAGCTCACCAACGAGCTCAAGCAGGCGGCCGTGGCCATCACGGTTGAACTGCCCGGCGGCAATCGGCTGGAAGTCCTGTAGGACTTCCCGTGAAGCCTGACACATAAATCAGGCAAACACTCCAAAACAAATAGGAGGAATTAGTAGCACTTAGACTTGAGGGATCCACAAATTAGCACTTCGTGGTTCCCTCTCTCTTCCAAGCTCATCAATAAGTTGGTGGGCTTAGAGGTTAAAATTATATAGCCGCCATTAGGCTGTAGAGCCAGTTAATCAGGTTGAGGAGTAATGTGAGTTTTGTAAACTCTCTCCTCTAACCATTATTCCTTGATTTGATGTTAAACTGGCTCGCGGCCTTGTGGTGGTTAAAAAAATAATCGGCATTGCGTAATAGCTTTGCCGATTTTTTTGTGTCAATAATTTAGCCCTTGCGGATTAGTCCGTGGTTTTGCTTCCATGCCCTCAGTTGTCACGTTTTGGGTTTAGGAAAGGTGGTTATTACCGCCGTCTATCCGCTGTTTTGTGTAATTGTCAGCAGCCTTACCGCAAGGCTAAATATTTTTTATGCAGCGACTTTTTCCAAGCAGCCAGTTAACGCCCAATTTGGGCAAGAGAAAAAGCTGGTGTTAAAGTATCTCCCTGGCTTGCGGCAGAATTTTAGCTGCATTGGGACATCGCATTTTGGGCAGCGCGGAGCAGGCTTGTCTTCAACCCTTGGCTGTTCGTGTTTGACCACCACTACCTGCCCTTGTGGCTGCGGCAGTTGCTTGCTTTCCGCCAATCCCAGGTTTAGGTTAAACTTCCGGGTGAAGTCGGACAGAAGTTTAGAGCAGTCTTCCACATTTTGTTCCCGAAAATTAATCAACAAATCCCTGCTTATTAACTCGCCAGCCGGATTGAATTTCAGGCTGGCATTTAACTGAATTCTGTTATCGTTATACATATTTTTCTCCTTAGTGACGCCAAAGTCCTGATTGGATTGTTAGCGTTACAAATTATTATTTTCTTTGAAGGAATAGAATCCTGACTGCCCGAATACGAGATGGTCGACGACGGCTATTCCTAATATCTTGCCCACGTCCACGAGCCGCTTGGTGACTGCCATATCTTCATCGGAAGGCCTGACTTGCCCTGATGGATGGTTATGGGCGACAATTATGTATGATGCCAAGTTTTTGATTGCTGGTTCAAACAGCTCACGCGGGTGGATGAGCGAACTGTTTAATGTTCCGACGCTGATAACTTTTTTGGCAAGCACCTGGTTCTGCGTGTCCAAAAACAAGGCAATAAAGAACTCTTTTTTCTTGTTGTGGAATCTTCGCAGTAGTTGGTAAACATCCAGCGGAGTGAGAGTCATAGGCAGGGCTTCTTTGATTTTCAGGCTTTCCAAGGCCTTAAGTTTGGCCTGTGATTCGCTGTCGGCTTCGACTTTGCAGTTTAGGCTGATTTGATATTGGCGCATAAGTTTTGGTTATTTATTTGTGGCAGTTTGTATACGATACTGCCAAACGCTTAAGCTCTTAAAAATAAGAACGTATGGGAAAACTTTCCTGGAGTTTCCAGTGTTAATTCCGAATCCTGCGGACTTGATTAATGTTAAAAAGATTAACGACTCTTGGAAAAGTTTTTATTATTTCTCCCTCGTCATCTTTTTCTTCGACTACGGTAATAACTTTAATGGCTTTGGTGCCGGGGATCGGGCGGTAATGAATTTTAGCCCACTCCCTGAACGAACGGCACAAAGACGGATGATAATCTTCGGCTATTTTGTTTCCGAATTTCCGTCTCAGTTCAGCCTGGACAGTAGCAAAAGAATTTTTGCCACCTTTGTACGGGCTGGGCATAGCCATAATTTCTTTTATTTCTTCCATACGGCCTCCTGTTCATGGTCTGTCATTATGGCCGAAATCATCATGGCATCGGGCAAATGCCGCCGGTTCATATTTTCCGACACAGTCCGCCAACGCTCTTTAAGCCTGGCCCATTTGGCGTTACTCACGCGGTAGAACTCGGCTTTGGCCTTACACACCCCGCAACCACCCTCCGCGCCTAAGGCGCACTTGTGACTGTCAAAGTCGCTAACCGCTATTGCTATTTTTTGCATAGGCAATAAGTTTAATGATAAAAGCCACCGACTATTTTGGCCGGTGGCAGAGTGAAGAGCTCTTCAAAAATAAGGTATTAAAGTTTTAGTTACTGCTGGCGGTTATTAAAGTGGTACGCGTAAGCAAGGGGGTGGGAGGGGGGTGTTTTCCCTTTTGGAGTCCCAGACTGTAAGGGTGGTCTTTAAGGGGGACTCCTCTTTGTAAAATGTTTTAAAGTCGCTATTTCTGCTGTCCATGCTGACAATGCTGTCAAAGTGAAGTAACTGGTAGTAAAATAACAGCAAAGACAGTAATGACAGCATGTATGGAAACTTATTATAAAGATCATAATATTGACTTAAGCGACTTCCCAAGCGGCCTGCCTGACGAGGTTATGAATACGCTTAACCCTAAAAAACACCGCCGCGAGGTGTTAGTTGAAGACTCCTATATTTTAAGTTTGGGCGACTTGGGCAAAGGCTTACTAAAGCCAGTTAATGAGTGGACGGAAGATTATCCGCAGCCATTGGATGAAAAAATAGAGTATAAGGGTAAGCAGGGCCAGGCAATATTAAAAAAACGCTGGGGCAAGTTGCCAATATCCTATTTGGTAGATTTGTCGGAGGAGCCAGCAATAGTTAGCCTTTCTTTTAAGCACCGTAACTCTCTGCATAATCAAGCTATCCACCTGGCTGTTGGTTTCGCCCCGCACGGCATGCGGCCTTATTTGGTTTGTTTTTGCGGTCGCAGGGGCAATTGTTTGTACCTGTCGCCTTACCAGTATTCCTTTATGTGCCGTGCCTGCGCAGGGCTTTATTACGAAAGCACAACTGTAAATCGTAATAGCAGAGTGGGTGGTCTAGGCTATTTGCTCCAGCGGCATTTAAAAATGGACGAGCAGAAAGCTAAAATTAAGCGGCTTACGTATCGCGGTCAATTCACCAATAAAACCAAGCGGATTCTGCAGATGATTGGCAAATATAGCGCCGCGTCCGTGGCCCAAAAACTTAAAGCTGGCGAATTACAGCCTTAGGAATTCAAGATATTTCGACAGGTGGGGTTTTGGGTGGGATATTCCTCGCTGTGGAGAAGATAACGTGCCAACATTAGCAGAAGCCTTGAGTAAGGGGTAGAATAAAGACATAAGATACTTTTATGCCCTACCATTCTCCACATCCTGAAAAAACTGTACTTTTTCCTCTTATGCAGTTTTTGATAGAGTTTAAAGGCACCTCACAAGCCAAAGGACTTGAAGACGAAGTGACTATTCCTTTACAAGCGTTTTCTTCGTTGCCTGGCGGATTGCAGATTACAAGTCCCCAAGACATCCAATTATTAAAAGGCGATTTAGAATTTTTAGCCAGAGAGCGGCGCGGTAAATTATTGAAAGTTGAAAATTCAGAAGTTTTTGAAAACTTTTCGGAAAATCTTGGCGGTAATATTACTATTAAACTAACTTACGACAGCTTTGTTTTGGCCAAGTATTACAAAGAGTTAATGGAACGGGACCAACTACGATACCGCGGCCGTTATAACATCGACGGGGTTTTGGCTCAACTGGGCGCGCGGCTTGAAAATAACAGCCCAGGTCAAGTTAATAAATTTCCAGCGGGTACGCACTGGGGCAATATAGTGTTTGAGTTTATGAACGAAACTGCCATTAGGGTAAGTTCAAACTTAGGGCTGTTTGAACCTTTTAACCTCACCGCTGAGGAAATGGAAATGGCCAGTGAGAGAAGCGGCCAAGCCACCAAACAATGGGAGTTATTAAAAAATTTTGCCGCTCACCACGGGGAAATAGCGGTGGATAGCCATAGTAATGCTGGTAGGGCTGAAAGCCAACAAAAACATTTACTAGCGGAAAAATTGCAAAAGTCTTGCGGCCTTGTGGAAGATCCGTTTGAGGACACGCGGGGAGAAGGTATTTATAAAATTAAAATACAATTTGCCGACAGACTTGCTAATAGTAGCCGCATTCCCAGGGTTCCTACTGCCCAAAATCAAAGCGATATGATCGGCAGCGAAGTTCAGAACATGTTTAGGGAACTGCCGCAGCCAGGTATTGAGGATTTCCCAAACCTAACGGAAGAGTCTGAGGGCTCGTAGGTATCTTGTGAATTCACAAAGTAATAGCTAAAAATATTTTCCCTCTTTTACGAGGGTCTTTTTGTTATGTCTGGTTTTTTCACATCAATTTTTGCCCATATTTATAGGGGGTTTTGATTATTAACTGCATTAATTGATGTCAGGGCAAGCCAAGCAGGAACAACATTTAGCTAAATTTGAGCAAGCGGAAAACCAGTTGGTTGATTCCCTGGCCTTAGCTTTGGCTGCGGTGGCACGGCGATTATACGCCGAGGAGCAGAAAGCTAAAAAGGAAAGGGGTGCCGATGGATGAAGACCCGGACAATTTAATGCTTGGTTTAGAGTTGGAGTGGCAGTGGCGAGACTCCCAGCCGCGTTTGACTGATAAAGAACTGCTGGAAATTTTTCCAGAAGCCAAAGCCGTCTTGTCTCTAAAAATTAGGGAGTGGCAATGGCAACGCAGGCAGGAAGTGAAAAAGATAAAAGAAAAATTACGGATAATGAAACAGCAGTCGCCGCCTAAAGATTGGTGGTTCTGGCGGGCAGTTATTAAGCACAGGGACATGCCGACATTGCTTGCTGCTGATAAGCAGATAGCGCGACTAAAAAGATTACAGTTTTTGGCCCAAAACAAGCCGCTGCCCAAGGGCTGGATAAGCCAGGAGTACATTGTGCAGGCACGGACAGCACCGACAGCAGATTTTGTAAGCCAATACACAAAGCTGCGCAAGAGGGGCAAGACATTAGTCGGGCTATGTCCGCTGCATAAAGAACGGACACCCTCATTCACAATTTATCAAAACGATAACCGCTGGCATTGCTTTGGCTGCAATCGCCACGGGGACATAATTAATTTAATTCAGGAGCTTATGGGGCTTTCGTTCCTGGAAGCCGTCCGTTACCTTTTGAACTTTTAGGAAGCAAAATATTTATGACAAAAAGTAAGAAAAAAGTTATTCAAGATAAGGCCGATGAAACCTTGGAAGAGATCGAATTGGGATTGGAAGACGGCTTGGATAACGATGACAAAAATCAGACGGAAATGCTCATAGAGCTGGCATTAGACTTGTCCCTTAATAACTCTTCGACAAACAGTATCCCTGGATTGGTATCCAGTTATGCTGTCTGGAGAATATGGAAGTTATGTA
>Ga0265316_10000138_pt1 | contig 79599 bp, 68 predicted proteins | sample 4522metaG_FD_202092 | JGI IMG/M metagenome (GOLD analysis project Ga0265316, IMG submission 202092) | Rhizosphere microbial communities from Carex aquatilis grown in University of Washington, Seatle, WA, United States - 4-5-22 metaG | ecosystem: Host-associated > Plants > Roots > Rhizosphere >... | reverse complement strand
TCCGGTGTTCGTCGTCGATGCCGTCCGACTCTGCGTCGGCGTCGTCGTTCCTGTGTTGGTTGTCGACACCGTCTGACTCTGCGTCGGTGTCGTCGTTCCCGTATTGGTCGTCGATGCCGTCCGACTCTGCGTCGGCGTCGTCGTTCCTGTGTTGGTTGTCGATGCCGTCCTACTCTGCGTCGGCGTCGTCGTTCCGGTGTTCGTCGTCGATGCCGTCCGACTCTGCGTCGGCGTCGTCGTTCCTGTGTTGGTTGTCGACACCGTCTGACTCTGGGTCGGTGTCGTCGTTCCCGTATTGGTCGTCGATGCCGTCCTACTCTGCGTCGGCGTCGTCGTTCCCGTGTTCGTCGTCGATGCCGTCTGACTCTGGGTTACCGTAGTCGTTCCCGTGTTGGTCGTCGACACCGTCTGGCTTTGCGTCGGCGTCGCGGTTCCCGTGTTGGTCGTCGACACTGTCTGGCTCTGCGTCGGCGTCGTCGTTCCTGTGTTCGTCGTCGACACCGTCTGACTCTGCGTCGGCGTCGTCGTTCCTGTGTTCGTCGTCGATGCCGTCCGACTCTGCGTCGGCGTCGTCGTTCCCGTGTTCGTTGTCGACACCGTCTGGCTCTGCGTCGGCGTCGTCGTTCCCGTATTCGTTGTCGACACCGTCTGGCTCTGCGTGGGTGTCGTCGTTCCCGTGTTCGTTGTCGATACCGTCCTACTCTGCGTCGGCGTCGTCGTTCCGGTGTTTGTCGTTGCCGCCGTCTGACTCTGCGTCGGCGTCATCGTCCCCGTGTTGGTCGTCGAGACGGTCTGACTCTGCGTCGGCGTCGTCGTTCCCGTGTTGGTCGTCGAGACGGTTTGGCTCTGCGTTGGCGTCGTTGTTCCGGTGTTGGTGGTTGCGACTGATTGGCTCTGGGTTTGGGTTGTCGTCCCAGTGTTTGTGCTCGACACCGACTGACTGTGCGTCGGCGTTGCCGTGCCGGTGGCGGTCGTGGACACGGTTTGGCTCTGCGTCGGCGTTGTCGTGCCGGTATTCGTCGTCGCTGCCGTCCTGCTCTGGGTCTGCGTCGTCGTCCCCGTGTTAGTTGTCGCGGCAGTCAGGCTGAGCGTCGGCGTGCTCGTCCCGGTGTTGGTCGACGTAGCTGTCCGCGTGGCGGTGGGCGTTCGGGTTTCGGTTCCGCTCCCGGTGGCGGAAATCATGAGAGTCACGGTGCCCGAAACCGTCACTGTCTGCGAGCCCGAGTTCGATGAGGTATTCATGCTCACCACCGTCGGCGTGATAATGTCGGTCCCGGTTTGCGATCGCGTGACGGTCATGGTCCCGCCGCTCGCGGTCTGGGTCTGCGAGACTGTGTCGGTCCCCGCCGGGACGTGGTCAAAGACGAAACCGTACTGACCCATGCCAGAAAACTCGCAACGCCCGGGTTGGCGATCCAAGCGGCAAGATCGGTCGCCGTTCTGGCAGTCCGCACCCACCTCGTTGAAACGCGCGGCATTTTCCCCAGGGATCCCCTGCATCGACGCCGCGCTCTCGACCACGATCAGGAAGTTCGGCTTGCGCAGCTGGTACTTCACGATCTCCATCGGGCTTACCCGCGCCGAGGCCGATTCCGGAAGCGACCATGACGCCACCAGCACAATCGCCGCCGCGCACCAGCGACGGAAGGCACGGGAAGAGGACGTGTTCATCCGCGCCCTCGCAGCCGCCTGGCAGAATGCGCAGCCGGAGCCCTTTGGGCAGAACCCACCCACAGGCAGGAATCCGGACGTTGGTTGGCCATTGACTCTTTCCCAGATCGATCATCGGCACGCCTCGCCCACATATTGAGGAATTTCTTCTGTCGTCAGCACCACAAAGTAGCGTCACACCTTTCGCTACACCGCGCACCTCACTGTCCGTGTAGGGGCGATTTGCGGTCGGCCGGTCCTTTCCACAAGGCGATCATCTCCGGACTGGGGCCCGCGAGTCGCCCCTACGCGACCCGCCGTCCTACTCGGCGTCGATGCGCTCGGTCCAGGCTGTCCTGATAAATCGGTCGCCTATCAGGTTCTTCATCGACTTGTCCACGGAGGTGAAGGTCTGGCCAAAGTTGCCGATGCCGTTGGGCGTCTCCGGGACCGTGCCATCGCCCGACGTGATGAACAGCGAAGTGCCCAGAAACTGAACCCCGGTCACGTATTGATGCAGGATCTGCATGCCATAGATCTGCGCCCAGGTTCCATTGGCCAAAAACTCGTGCACGGTGACATAGCTGTCGCCGTTGGTCGAGCTTCCCTGACAGTTATCCCAGCTGGGCGCAGGCGGGCTGTACCAGGTGGTGTAGATCTGGAACCCACCGCCGTCACCACGCAACACCGCCACAGGCGATCCCGTGGGCCGCGCGGTCTTGGGCAGCCAGCTTCCATCTGGCCCGCAGGTTGTGGCATTGCCCGTCTTGCCCGTGGTCACGCCGCACAGCCGATTCGCCTCAGGCGCCTCAGCTGAAAGCTTGATCAAGCCGTTGTCGCCAAAGGTCGGGTCCAAGGCAGGCACAGGGGCCTTGATGCTGTTCGATGTCATCTTAGCCACCACCAGCATCGATGCCGGGAACGCCGACGAGTAGGTCACTGTATCCGGGTCAAGAATGGAATTCGTGACCTGGGCCAAGTAGATGCTGTTGTCGGCGTTGTTCGCGTCGTTGCGGTTGAGCTGCACCACCGTCGGCGAAAAGTGCAACGGATGCCCGCAGCCAAGTGCGATCGGCGTGGTCGGGTTGCTTTGGTCAGCACCGTAGTACTCATGCAGGGTGCCCCATGTGTCGGGCACAAATGTGGCCAACAGAGACTGGTCCGCATTGACGCCGTCCGCGGTGTGGAAATTATCTCGCGCCACCGACACATCGCCAACCACGGCAAAAGACTGAACTGTGCAAGAGGGCGACGGCTGGCTGATGCTCATCACGCCGGGTCCTATGACGTCGCCGCTCCACGCCTTGGCGTTGATCAGTTTCGGCGTGCTACTGGTGCCGGGCGGGAAGCCATATCCCGACGAGGCCATGAGGACGCGGTAGTCGTTCGGATCCGGATCGGACGTCCTGTGATAGGCAAAGGCGGGCACCGAGTCGGTTTCGCCCAAGTCACCCTGGTTCACGCCACTGGCGCCCTTGTAGCCCACGTGCCACAGCAGATCCTTGCTGGCCAGTGTGGGCTTGCCATTCGCAGGAACCGGGTCAGTGATATCGAGAGCAAAGGGATGATTGCCGCCTTGACCCTCAGTCATGACCAAGATTGTCGCCCACTCCGGGCAGCCCGCTTGATAGGTACCGCCTGGATCATCACTGCAGGTCAAGCCCGGCTTGACCTTGCAATTGCGAACACACAGGGTCTTCACCTTGGGCGATCCGGAAAGCCCGTACAAATGCTCGCCCGGGTTGTAGCGTTGGCCGCCCTGAGCGTAGAGTTTGGCAATGACCTTGATCATGTCCGCGGGAATGAAGGCGAACGCCTCTGCCAGAGTGTCCGCGTTGAACGCGTGCAACATGCCATCGTCAGCCCCCAAATAGACAACTTCTTTCCGCAGAGCGTAGGTGAACCAGAAATGATTGCCACCCGGCATGGTACTCGCCCCAGGCGGACCCACATCGATGGCCATCGAATTGATCACACTGCCCATGACAGCCGGGTTGAGCAGCCTGTGCTTGGGATCACTGGGATCGGGCTTGCCCAGCATCCACTCCAAGATCTGTGTGGTTTCAGCAGCGTTAGTGCCCATACCGAGGCCCTGCAGCCTGCTGAGATTGTCGGTGTTTATCGTGCCATCGTCCTTCAGGACTGCGTAGACATCGCCACCGCCGTCTGAGAAGAACACCCGCCGCTGCTTCCACATATTCTGATCGGAATCACCAAGCTCGGTGTCTCCCCAAACCGTGAACTTGTTCACCGTCGCGGCGTCCTTGACCGATGTTGCCGCGTAATTGATGGTTGTCGCCGTGGCAGTGGCGGTCTGGCCCGCGGTGTTGGTCGTGACGACCGTCTTGGTTCCCGTGCTGCCGGTGATGTCGAACGCGACCAGGTTGCCGCGCCACTCGGGCAGTTCAACCGTGGTCTGGAACAGCTTGTTCCCGACAGTGATGCCCAGCATGCTCTGTGACCCGCTGGCAGCCGATGCCGGCGTGGTGGCCACCGTGACCCGCAAAGCCTGCTTCATCTCATAGTTGATCCAGTAGTACAACTCGTCTTCATTGGTGGCATAGCGCGGGATATTGATGAAGTTTGGGTTCGTGCTGCCGGCGCGGGCGATGTTGTTGAGGGTCGCGGCAGCGTAGGGATTGCTGGAAATGGGGTCTCGACTGGCCGCGATCACGTGCACATTGACGTTGACCGCCGGGTCAGCGAGCGCGCGAGCCTTCTGTACAGCCGGGCAATTGCATCCGGCCAGGCTCGCGTTGGTATTGGGGTCATACACGCATGCGGGCGCAGAGCAGTCGATTCCGTTAAGTGCGACATCGCCCGGCCCGCTCGGCAGCCCATCCACAACCAGCAACACGTGGTTCTCCCAGCACGGAGTCCCGCCGTTGGCGGCACTGTCGTTGGACCTCACAATCGACATGTAGCCATCCACGCTGTGGTACTTGTCGTTCTTGGTATCGTTCTTCAGGGCACAAGCCACGGGCTCGGTGTTGCCGGTAGCATAGAAGCCGCCGTACGACGATTTCTCCAAGCGGGCCGCGTTCATCAAGGCCTTCTGCGCAGGAGTCAGGGTCTTGCCCACCGCCGGAGGCCCGGGGAAGGTCGTGTCGTTGACCATGGGCACCACGCTGCTATCCCACTGAGCTCCGTTCGTCTCGTTGCAAGTGCCGGCCATCTTGAAATCGCTGGTATTGGCGCCTACCAGCGGCAGTGAATATTCCGGGCCCGCCGGGGTGAAACCCGGGCTCCACTTGTCGCCAGTGAATTCGTTGGCGCCATACTTGTTCTCGTTGACGAACTCGCTGCGCTCGGCGTCCATCAAGAACCAAACGTCAACCCCTGACAGGTACGACTTGCCCTTGTAGGTGATCCCGTACTTCGGCTGCGCGACGCTGCCCAACCCAGATGATACCGGCGTTCCCCACCTGTAGTCGAATGTGTAGTAGCTGCCCTCGTAAAGGCCCATGCCGTTCCCAGTCGACCACACCATCCCGTTCCAGTCGGCGTCCACCCTGGTGTGGTTCTTGCCATCCCCGGTCGGCACCGCGTACCGACTGTTGGGGTTGCCGCTGCCAGTCCGCCGGGTGTAGATGACTGGCGGCGCATCCACGGCACCACCGCCGCTATAGTCAATCGTGCAGCTCGCTGTCGGCCCTTGGGCTTCACTGAAGCAAGGCGCGCCGCCCCCGCCATCGCCCTTCAGCAGCTCACTTCGCGGCAGGAACTTCACCTCTGTACGCGTGGTAACAGACAGCGACGTGTCCAGTTTCACGTAGGGAAATAGATTCGCCGTGTTGCCAGTCCGATCGGCCTGGAAGGTGTGCATGTGCCCCATCTTCACGACCGCCTTATCGTCATAGGCGTGTTCCAGCATCACCCGGCGCACAGCATTCTTCACCATCATCACGCGCGAGGTGGCGGGCACACAGGCGTCGCCAATGCTGCTATCGCACCAGTTGCTGTTGCCGCACCACAATCCGGTCTTCTGGCACATCTGGGCCGGCGTGCCGTCCACACAATAGTCGCCGGTGCCGCAAAGGCTGACACTGCAGTTTTTGGCCTCATAGCGGCAGGTACGACCCGTCGGGGCGTCTAGAACACATGTGTCGCCCAAGACGCGCCCCGGATCGGTTGGCTTGAAGTTCTGGCAAACGTCGCCGGAGATGGTTGAGCAATCGTCGTCCGAGGAACAGTCACGGCCGCTGTCGAGGTAGCAGCGGGCACGCTGAACCTCAAGGCAACTGTTCGGCGTACAGTTCGCAGTATCGGGCAGCGGCTTCACAACCAGTGTGGTCGTTGCGGTCCCGGTGAGGGTCTGTGTGCCATTCATCGTCAGCGTCTGCGAGCCCACGTCCGTCACGGTGCCGATCGAAGGCGTCGTTGCGCTTTGAGTGACCGTTCCTGTCGCGCTGAAAGCCGCCGTGGAGCTTGCCGTACTGGACAACGTCCCGGTGTTCGTGGTTGTCCCCGTCCGGCTCGCACTGCTCGTCAGCGTCCCAACGTACGTTGTCGTCGACGAGCGGCTGAAAGTCGGTGTCACCGTTCCGGTATTCGTCGTCGTCCATGTGTTGCTTACGGTCGGTGTCACCGTTCCGGTATTCGTCGTCGTCCATGTCTTGCTCACGGTTGGCGTCACCGTTCCGGTATTCGTCGTCGTCCAAGTCCTGCTTACAGTTGGCGTCACCGTCCCGGTATTCGTCGTCGTCCAAGTCTTGCTTACGGTCGGCGTCACCGTTCCGGTATTCGTCGTCGTCCGCGTGGCAGAGTCGGTGTACGTGCTCGAGGCCGTCTTGGTGGGCGTCCCGGTCTGCGTCATCGTCATGGTCCCGGTAGGCGCAGGGTGTGTCGGGTAGTTGTAGGTGCAAAGGCTCGCGGCCTCGGTAGCACTCAGGGCCTTGCTCCAGATGCGCACCTCGTCCAGGCTCCCATTGAGGCCATTGATGTGCGTTGAGCCCGTCGCTCCGTCGCATTCGCCGCCGAGGCACCACACTGCCCCCGCGTCCAGGTGCACGGTTTTGAGTCCCGTGTCCGTTGCGGTGCCAATACCGGTGGATGTGGCGACCTTCGTAGAACTGTTTGAGCAGCCATTGAACTCGTACAATGACCAGTTCTTGCTACTGCTGACCGTGCCCACCAGGAAGACCCAGCCCCCGCTTGCCCAACTGTTCGTCGCAAGCGAGACACCAATGGTCGGCGATGTGTTGCTCACAACCGGCGTGTTGTTGTCGAAGAATACGTAGTTCTGATTCAAGAAGAGGCGCAGTCCACCGCCCTTCTCGCTGGTCGCCCCGGGAGTAAAGCCCACCATGACCTGTTTCGTATTGAAATCACTCAAGTTGACCCAGGCAGAAATGCTGGCGCCGGCGTTCAGGTCCAGTGTCGCCATACTCGGCACGGTCGCGTATTTCGTATTGGGCGCGAAAGTCGCGGCATAGGAAAACAAACTGGCTAGCCGCGCCGGATTTCCCGTGGCTACGGCGTCGTAGTTGTTCCCTGAAGAATCGTAGTAGGTGTGAGGCGACTGGGTGCCATCCTCGTCCAGCGGCCAGTAGCCAACCACGTTTGCGGCGACGCCGATCGCTGCGAGCGTCTGGGTTGAAACTGTGTTACCAGTGACAGTCGAGTTCTCGCTGAAGGTGCGAGTCACCGTCGATGTCGTGTTGTCTGACCAGGTCCTGGTTACCGTCGATGTCGTGTTGTCTGACCAGGTCCTGGTCACCGTCGATGTCGTGTTGTCTGACCAGGTCCTGGTCACCGTCGATGTCGTGTTGTCTGACCAGGTCTTGGTCACCGTCGATGTCGTGTTGTCAGTACGGCTCGAGGTCATTGTGACCGTTGGGTAGTAGGTCTGACTCCCGGAAATCGTCGCCGTCGCGTTCCCCGACTGTGTTCCAACAACCGTGGTGTTCGCTGTGATGCTCACTGTCCCGGTTGCACCGCTGGGGACCGACGAAGAGGCGGTCTTCGCCACCGTCGGGTTGAAATTACGCGTACCAGTTGCCGACTGGGTGACCGTCATCGACCCACCGGTCGACGTGCGGGTCCCCGACGCCGTGTTCGTCCCGGCGGGCACGTAGTCGAATCTGTACCCGTACCCACCCATGCCCGAAAACTCGCAACGCCCGGTCTGGCCGTTCAAGCGGCAAAAGCGATCGCCGTCTTGGCAGTCCGCGCCCACCTCGTTGAACCGCGCGGAGTTCTCGCCGGGAAGCCCCTGCATCGACGCCCCGCTCTCGACCACGATCAGGAAGTTCGGCTTGCGCATCTGGTACTTCACCGCCTCCATCGGGCTCACCCGCGCGTAGACCGATCCGGGAAGCGACCAGGACGCCACCAACACAATCGACGCCGCACACCAGCGGCGAAATGCTCGAGATGGGCTTTGAGTCATGGCGGGGTCCTCAGGCTAGTGCATCTAGCAAGCCGCCGGCCAGGTTCGCCAGTGGCAAAAACCACAATGATTTCGCGGGAGAACGCCACATTCCGGGTGGACAGATGTGGCCACATGTGCCCTGCCTGACCACCTCGCCCCCGGAACACCGTTGCGGACCCCGCAAACTTTTCATGGCCCATTAGATAGACAGCGGCCGCCCGCAGGTCGCCCCTACGCCGCGTGTCGACGGAGGTAGTCGAGACTTCCTGGCAAGTCCCGAATCAGGCGCAGCAACATCTCCATCGCCTCTGTCTGGACGTTGCGGCCCGATTCCCAGCGCGAAATCGTGTTGGCCCCCAGATGCAGCAGGCGAGCGAACTGCGCCTGGCTAAGCCCAAACTGCTCGCGCGTATCCCGAATCTGCGCCGCTGACAGCAGGCCATGCTTCTTGCGGTAGATGGCAATCGCGTCTTGTTGCAGCCGGCGAGAGTCCTCAAACCGCAGGACGATTTCGCTGCACCTTGGACAACGTAGGTGGAGGGCGGACGGCACGGCTACATTTTCCCCGTTCACAGGAAGTCTTAGCTGTGCACGCCGTTCAATCATGACGGTGCCACAGGACGGACATGCATCATCGGAAACAGCCCGTCGCGTGGGAGCGTCTGATTCCTTCTGCCTATGAGACTTCTTCATCAGAATCACCTTCGTCCTCGTGAAACGACACAATCAGGCAACCTTCTCTGAGAACCAGCTTCAGGTAGATGCGCGTACCCGCAACCAGCGGCTTGAACACGCACATCCACTCGCCGGTGCCATTTGAAATCAACCGGCCAGCAGAGTCGGCCGCGCCCAAGCCGGCCAGCACATCGCAGACGTCCTGCTCGTCCATTCCGGCGCCGATTGCGGCCAATTCCTGTCTGGCCTTCAGCGTGAAACGCACCCGTCGCTGGTCCGCAAGCCGATGCACACGCTTGAGAACCTTTGGCAGCCAGATCGGCATGTGTTTCCGCCTCTATCACTGTTTGGTGAATTATGCATATGGGTAAACGGCTTCGTCAAGCCGAAATTCATCGAGTGAGCGGTAGCGTGAGCGGTAGCGAATGGCGGCCTGCGTGGGCGGTCTGGGTGAGCGGCCCGCGACCCGCTCTTCGTCTTTCCGCCAGACGCCCACGAACTCGCTCACGCCCTCGCGCACGCGACCCGCGGGCCGGCTCTGCGGGCGACCGCAGGTCGCCCCTACTGCGGTGCGGGCGCGGCGGGCGGGGCGGGCGGCTCACCGGGGGGTGGCACCGGCTTGTGCTTCATACGCGAGACGCGAACCGTGGTGTTCTCCGAGTTCTGGAACTCGAGCACCGGTTCCTTTTCGTGCTCCGGCCAGATCTCGAACTCCGGCACCGGCTTCTTGGTCGTCAGGTCCATTTCCTGAATGACGTACATGTCCCGGTACAGATGGCGCGAAAGCTCGAACATCAAGTCCTGGCTTTGTTTGGCGACAGACAGATCCTGGGCGCCGTAGTCCATGACCGTGAAGAGCCCCGGTCGGTCGGTGACCACCATGATGTTCTTGTCGTGAAGCTGGGCAAAGTAGCGCCAGGTTTGGGCCGCCTCGCGGGTCAAGGTCAGCTCGTTGATGAAGCGATTCTCCGCGGCGACTGACACATGCAGAAACACCGCCACGGCCGCCAGCAGCGCCGGCAACCAAAGCCGAGCACGCCGGCAAAGGAGGGTCAGAACCCACGCCGCCATCAGGGAAACGAACGCATCAAAGGGCACGAACAGCCGCGCCGAGGCCGGGTGCAGGGGCTTGCCCCAGGAGTAGCTGAAGTAGATGGCGGCCATCATGGCCGCCCAGATCGTGCCGAAGATGGCGAAGCGCTCCAAGCCGATGCGGCGCTCGCGCTCATGGGCCAGTTTCCACAGCGAGCGCAGCACGATCACGCACCCGACGATCCCCAGCGCCAGCAACAAGGCCGAATGAGGCCGACGAAAATCGAACGGGTGGAGCAGCAAGCCGAAGTAGTTGCGGACGTTCTCGGTCAGATACTGCCAGCCAAAGAGGCCGGTGTTCAACGGCTGCTCGGCGTCGTCGGCTTTCAAGGTCATCTGCCAGATGCGCGGCAGGAGAAAGAGCGGCGTGAACACGTAGACGAACAGGTAGGGCTTCACGTGCTCCCACTTGACCATGCGCAGGGCCAGAAGAATCACGAACGACACCGCCAGAAAGCCCGCGCCTTCGTAGCGAATGTGGGTGAGCATGCAGAGGTTCAGCCACAGCAGGGCCAGGCGGTTGGCCGTCGGTTCCTTGGCGTAGTCGAAGAAATGCTTCACGCAAAACAGGCCGAAAACGCCTGCCATCACGTCAAAGCCGCCCGAGCGCGCCGAGACCAGGGTGATGGGATGGACCATGACCAAGGCGCCAGCCAGAATGCCGAAGGCCTCGCCGCCCAGGGATTTGGCCAGGCGGTAGGCGACGAAGACCATCAACGGGATCAGGATGGCATTGGTGTGAAAGGCATTGGTGTAGCTGTAGCCCAGGACCGCATGGAGCAGGCTGACCAGGAAGGGAAAGAGCGACGGTCGCCGGTCGAGGGTGACGTTGAGATTCCAGTAGGCCTCGTAGTACCACTTGCCTGTCGTCGCGAAGTCGGCGGTTTTGTTGAAATGCAGGTTCTTCGACACCCCAACCAGGTTGGTTTCGTCCGCCAGCACACGCAGGCCAGGCTCGATCGCAATGATGGCCACCAGGGAAACCGCCGCCGCAAGCACAAGCCCGCGCCAGTTGTCTTTCAGCCACGCGACAAGCGTGTCCTTGGTCGTACCCTTCAGGGCCATGATGTAGGTCGACGCCCAAAACGCCACCATGGTCAAAAGCGCGAAGTAGGTGCCGTGGACGAAGAACGGTTCCATCAGGCTGCGCTTGTACAGGGTCACCCCCAGCAGGACCATCGCCGCGAGGGGCGGCCCCGCCACGGCCACGGTGCGCAGCCATCGTGTCTTGTTGAACTGAATGGTGAAGGCAATCTTCATGGGGTCCGTCCTCGCTTGCTTCTCTGCGCCGGGAAGACGCCAGCGTAGCACGACGGCAGGAAGTCGCGAAAACGCTGGGCTGCTACGGCGGCTTCACCTGCCAGAAATACTCGGTATTGAACGAGGGTCCGGCGTACAGGAAGACCCAGAGCACGACCACCAACGGCAGCGCAGCAAGCACCATTGCCCTCGACACCCATGAACGCCGTCTTCGCCCCACCGCCCAAGTGGCGAGGGCCCACAAGGTGCCAAAGGCGATGCCCACACCCACGAGAAAAGGCCAGGACACGAAATAGAAATCCACCACGTGAAAGCCGCGGGGCAGGAACACCGATGGATACAGGGCGTTGGCTCTGGTCACCAGGACGAACGAGCCGTCGAGCAGACAGACAAACCCGGCCAGCAAGGGCATGCCAAGCACGAAATAGCCGTCTTTCGCCGCGACCACATTGAAGCGATAGCGGTTCGACGTGTTGTAGACGAGCGCCACCGTATCGGTTTCAGCCACCGACGCCCGGGCAGTGGGTTGCAACGCGCCGTCGACGAACATGGGCCGCAGGGGCGTGCTCGAAGTCATTTGTTTCCAGACTTCTTCATCGGAAACGGTGGGAGCAGCCCCGTGTACGATCACGCCGAGGGGTCGGTCGACCGTCAGCTTGCGATTCCTGTATTCTGCAACCGAGCGCATCTCCAGGCCGAAGCCTTCGTTGCCCACCGAGTGCGCCGCCGGAGATGCGGCTCGATCCGCGGACATGGCGTCGAAACTGAAAGACGGCGTCTTGTACTGAATCCACGTGCCCACCGACAGACAAAGCCAGGTGGTGGCCAGGGCGCAGGCCAGCGATGCCGCAAGACCGTAGCGGCGCCAGCGCCCCAGCGCGACCGCCAACAGCAGCAACAGGATCGTTGCGCCCGACAGATGGAAAACCAACGAATCGTAGTAGGGCGGTATGAGATCCCCGAGGATCTTGCGCGGAGAATAGGCGTCCTGCCGAGCCACGAATTGGGGCACGTCGAACCGGGCCAGGATGTACACCAGGAACGCGCCCGTGCTGGCAACAGCCAGCGCCCGCCGATTTTCCACGCGCAGCAGCCAGGCCAAAACGGGAAAAGTGACAAGCGGCACCCACATCAGGATCCGCCCGGGTGTGCGGAAGGACCCAAACATGGGCACGTTCAGAGTGATGAATCTATGCACCGGCGTGACATCACCAAGGGCGAAGACCGCCGCCAGCGCGCCCACCAGATACGCAAACAGCAAGGCAGCCGGGGGCCGCTTGACGGCAAAGACCAGCGGCAACAGGGCAGCCACGAGAAAAAGCGCCGAACCGCCGAGAGCCGAATGCACTTCCGACCGCAGAGGAAAAAGGAAACTGGCCCATTCCCCGTGCCACGAATCGCAGAATGCCAATGTCCACGCGTAGTCGGTATTGCCCGCGCGCGCCTGGTTGGTTCGGTAGAATTCAAAGAAGAAAGGCAGGGCGTAGGCGGCAGACAGGAGAGCGCCAGCCCCGAGGCCGATGCCAATCCGCTTGGCGTAGCGGGTCCAGTCCCCGGGGCCCAGACAGGAAAGACCAGGATGAATGGCCCGCGCCAGCCAGGGTGCCACCCCGAGCACCATAGTCGCCCCGAGCATTCCCAGAAATGCCCACTGTGGATGCCCGCTCACCACGGTCAGGTATGTGGCGAGCGCGAGCAAGACAACCCTGCCCTTTGACCCGGCATCGAGAAACACAAAGAAGCCGGCGGCAACCACCAGCAACATCCCGGTGTATCCCTCCAGCGCGGCGGCATAGCGAAAGCTGTCCAGCATGCGCAGGTTGTAGACAGCGGGAAATGTGCAGACGAAAGCGGCAAGCCGGCCCATGGCCAGACGCCGGCACACGCAATAGAGCGCAAGATGACTGAGGCCGAGGGAGATCAGGCGGAAGAAGGTGTTCCACTCGATGGCCAAGCCGGTTCCGTAGCCCGGCATGAGGCTGGCGAGCCAAGAAATAGGATGGTGGAGCTGACCGAGGGTCATGGCCGCGGTCGAATGGCCGCCAGCGAAGCCCGGCATGTAAAGTGGATAGGTGCCCTTCCACACCGACCACATCAAGTCGAGCTGGGCCAGCGGCGCGTAGATCACGTAGTCGTTGCCCAGGGTGATCTTCGAGAAAAAAGGCAGCATCCAGGAGAACAGGACGAACGGAAGAAGCAGGAACAAACCCGTGGCCACCACCCAGCGTCCGACCTTGCTTTCGTCGAAATGCCCCGCATTCACGGCGGGGAAAGGCGGCGGCGCGGCCGCCCCAGTCGCAATAGCCACATCCGAAATCAAGGCCATGGGCGTGTGGCCGTTCACCGATTCACGAACGCGCCGGCCCGTCCCGCACGCGCGCGACGGCTGACTCCAAGTCGTCGTTCCCGGCGCGACGGCATCAGAACACCTTCACCTGCTCGAAGTGCAAGACCGTGCGCCGCGACGCTCGGAAACGCAGGTAGCGGGCAATGACGACGGGAAAGTTGGGCTCCCAAACCAAGAACGGTGCCTCTGTTTGCGCGATCGCTTGCCAGTTGGTGCGGTCGAAACTGACCTCTGCGACCAGCGGAACCGCACGTTCCTGGCAACAGTCGGCGCGGTTCTTGACGGACAAACTCCGTATCCGGTTCAACCGACCGAGGTCGATCTCGAACCATGGATCCTGCTCTTCCTTGGTTTGAAACTGCACCTTGACAGAAGCCGCGATCGCCAGGGAGCTGCTCGCGCGCCAGGGCTGACCGGCTGCCAGATCCTTCGGCCCGAACATCTGGACAGAGAGGCCCACCAGCAAAGCCAGGACCGTCAGCAAGGCACCGGCGGCAAAGCCCGCGCGCCATCGACGCCTGCGCAGCAGCCGCGGCAATCCGCCTGCGTCCGCGGTTTCAAGCAGGGCCCGCAAGGAGGATTGGGTGACCCGAATCACATCGCGACGCTCCCCGATGGAGGCGCCCCCACCCTCCAGCGACACGTGCAGCGCCAGGACGTGGCGCAACTGCGCCAGGGCGGCGTCATGCTCTGCCGTGTCCGCAAAGACAGACTGCGGAGCCGTCTCGAACGCAACCGCAAGCTTCTTCTTGCCGGCAAAGTCCTGCGCCAAAAGCAAGAAGATCGCCTCGCGGTACAAGCTGAGCACTGGGGCGAGCGAAACCCTGTCTTCCGAGGCGAACACCACGTCCGCGGCGTCTGCATAGGCGTGGGCCAGCCTCACCATGGCGGCACGGGGCGCAGTCGCGATCTCCTCCGCACGGGCCCAGGCCACCGCCTCGCGCAGGAGAAGCCAGTCGAGAAAACGTCGATGCCGGGGAGCCCCGGCTCGGGCCGCGCCGTTCGCGCCAGATTGGGCCGGCGATTCCCGGTCGACAGGGCGTGGCGCCGCCGATGGCCGGTCGAACAATGGGTTGTCGCTTTCGCCTGTCACGTGTTGGGGTCCCCTGAACTGTTGCCGCAGGATAACGTGGTTCCGACGGCGTGGGAACACCTTCATCATCGCGTTGGCCAGAATGGGCAGGCGCAGTCAGGCGCTGCTCGGTGTGGAGTCGGCGGCGACTGACGGCTGTGTGAACAAGACGATGTAGACGGCTTCCAGGAAGAAGAACGCGGCAAAGAACGCATAAAATTCTGTCATACCGACGTCATTCAAAAGGCTGATGAATCCGTAGACGCGAAAGGTGACCGGCAGCAGGAGACCGAAGGCCAGCGCGGTCAACGCTTTCAGCGCCAAGGGAACACGGCGCTCCCGCTCGATCCAGACCACGATCGCCGGGATCATCGCGAGCAGGATGACGGTGTGATACTCGAAGGACAGCGTGCTGAAACAAATCGCCTGAATGACCAGGGGAAGCGCCGCCGGGAGGCTGATACTGCGCAAAACGCGGACGCGTTCTTCGCGACTGTCAGTGCGGACCCACACCAGGACGCCCAGAGCCGCCGAAACCAGGAGTGGCAACGCGCGCGTCACTGTTCGGGGCAGCAGATGCTGAAAGGTGAGCCCGGAGGGTTGCATGTTGATCTCCCAGGCCTTGATGCTGACCCAGTACTCAGGCAGCTCACGCCAGAAGCAGAGGGTGACGATCAGGGTCACCACCGGGATCAGAAAAAATGCCCAGCGCTTCTTGCCCATACCGAGCAGGAAAACGAGCAACGAGAACGCCCCGAGGAAGATCGGTGCGCTCCACTTGATGGCCGCGAGAAAGCCAGCCAAGGCCGCCGTGCCGAAACGACTTCCCGGAAGAAACAGGCAGCCGTAGCAAAGCAGGACGGCCGTGGCCACCAACAGATCGAACTGGCCGCGCTCGATGTGGGTCAGTCCAATTGGAGTCAGAAAGTAGAGCGCCATCTGCGCCAGAATCACCCGACCAATGTGTCGCCGCAGCCCCGTTTGCCAGAGCACCATGACGGTTGCTCCGAGAAGCGCCAGCAACGACACCCCATGCTGAATCAGAACGGCCACGTCGAACGTGAAAAACGTGACGGGCAGGTAGAGCCAATTGGTGAGCGGCGGGTAGTTGGGTCGACCGCCTCGCCAATTGGCTGGACGGTACGGGTCCTGCCCCTTGCGCAGTGAAGACGCTGACGCGTATACCTGGCTAAAGTCATTGCCGGGAATGGCCGGTCCCGTGGCCAGCTCGGTCAGCAGCACGCCGTAGTACGGAAGAGGATAGGCTTCGCCCGCGTTCCCGGTGCGGACCAGCACGATCTCACGCGAGAGCGTCGCAACGACCATCGCCACGATTACGATGCCAGAGACTCCGAGACAGAACCGAGCCACGATCCGCTGTCGCGTGAGCCCCCCTGCCAAACGGCGAACGACGCCGGCCGCGACTCGCGAAAGCCAGGCGAACCCCAGCCGCAGCCGAGGACGATTGCGCACCCACTGACCGATGGCCTTCGCGACCGCGATCAGGCGCGGCCCCACATCGGACAGGAGAAGGGCAAACAGCACCAGGTAGAAGGGGTCGATCTCATATCGGTAGCGACTGAAGTCACCCCAGGAAACCAGGATCGCCACACACGTGACATAGGAAATCGTCAGCAGCATGTAGGCGATGGCCGCCACGCTGGTCGGCTGACTCCCGCGTCGGGCGCGTCGGCGAAAGAGGCGATACGCCGCGTAGGCCCAGGTCAACGGCAGTCCAATCACGAGGGCGAGCAGCCGATCGTCCTTGTCTTTTCCTCCCCACCGGTTGACGGTCTCGAGAAGATCCTGCAAGCGGAGAAAATTCTGCGTCCAGGGCAGCATGCCGTCCTTGGACGGAGAGGACGCATACCAGGACAGGGCATTCCAGACGCTCTTGATGTAGACGCCTGGATAGTGGGTGATGAGGTACGTGGCGTCGGGCTTGTAGTACTTCCGCGCCAGCAGCAGGTACTCGATGGCATGGGCATTCCAGCGCCCGCTCGGCGCGCGATCGAGATCGAGCAGCGGCACACCCGTGGGCTTGTGGGGAACCCGCAGGCTGCCGAAATCGTTCAGGTCCGTCAGGCAGAAGATCGACGAGGCCCGCGAAATCGTGCCCTCGTTGAGAAGCCGCTGACGCTCAACCGGGGGCAGCGCCTCGCTGATTTTCTGCGCGAGATTGCCCCAGAACAAGGCCTCGCCGTAGCCGTACCCCGTGAGCAGAAAGGGCTTGAACGTATTGAGGAGCAGAACAATGAACGGAATGGCGGCGGCGCGAAGGATCGTCCGACGCGCAGAGCCGCGTGCCAGCGCAATCGGCGGATGCAGCATAGCCAGGGCGACCGTGGCGGCGAAGAACAGCGGACCCAAAGTAGAACGAAAGAGCGCCGCCGTGGCAATCGCGGCGAAGCACAGAAACGCCGCGCGCCGGTTGCCAAGACGGTAGAATCGCAGCAAGAAGACCAATGAGAGGACGAGGCAGAAAGTGACGGGAATATGGTAAAAAAGCCAGTTCTCGTAAAGCACAGTGGTGGGAGCGATGGCGTACAGTGAAGTGGTGATGACGGCCACCCAGGGTCGCACGCCCAAGCGAAGCATTGCGTGGACCAGCCCGAGGACGATGGCGAGGGCCAGGCACACGTAGATCACCTCCAGCGCCAGGTAGGCTTGGGCGGGCGAGAACAACCGCAGCGCCACTCCTACCAGAAGATTCTGAAGCGGGGCTTGATGATGGATATGCAGGAGGCTGCGCGCAAAGTCGTTCGCGATGAACCACGGATCAATGTACTGGATGTAGAAAGAGACGGGCGTGGAGTCGAACTGGATGCCGAAGGCGTATCGATAGACCGCGCGCGCAGCCGTGAACACCAGGGCAATTACCAGGTAGGGCCAAAACGGGAGAGTGGTCGGCCCGACGAGCCCGAATCGCGCTTTCATGGGATGCGAACGTCGGCCAAGTGCAAAATGGTGGTGGCTTCCGAGCGGATGCGCACGTAGCGCGCATCGCGCGCAGCAAAGTCCACGGTCCAGGTATCAAAGAGCTTGTCTTGCCGGCCGACCGGCGTGAACGTGACGTTGTCGATTCCGACCTCAACGACCAAGGGAATGCCCCGGTCGAAGCAGCAGTCTTGTCGGTTCTTGAGGACGATCCGTTTGATCGACCGGGATCCAAGCATGTCGATCGCGACCCACGGGCCGCTCTGGAAATCCGTGTGGAACACCAGATCGGAAACCCCGTGCTCACCCAGCGTGCCGTCCGTCTTAAACCCAGAGCTGGCGCTGCTCGCGTGCCATGGGTACTTCTCCCAGCTGTGGGGGATCAACAGCTCGATGAGCCGCGGGCCAGCCACGACCGCGACCGCGAGCGCAAGACTCCCGACGATGAACCAACGGCGTCCGGGCATACGCCGATGGGCCTGTCTTCCACAGGCCGCATTGACAAGATCAGCCACCAAGAATTCGGCCTCGCGCAACGCCGGGAGATGGGGCTCGCCTGGCGAGTCCAGCGCAACGGCCATGGCAAGGCTTCGGCGCACCCCACCCTCCGCCGTCGTAAAATCGGGATGCGCCTCTAGCGCTCGCTTCGCTTGGCTGACCGTCTCACAAGCCTCGCTCCCGGTAATCGCCCTGGCGGCCGCAATGAATGCTTCGCGTAGCAGCAGCCGCGCGAGTCGAAGGTCTGGACGGCTGCTCGCTTCATCCTCCAGAAGCAGCCCGGCCTGCTCACGCGCGCGTGCCGCATAGTCAGCCGCCTCGCGCCGCGCGAACGGGTGAGCGGTGCTGGTCGACGGGGCAACGTCGGGCAGAGGGGCCGCAGCCGGGGCCTGACCTGCCTGTTCCTCGCTAGATGGCGTCGGAGTGTCCATTGGCTTTCATCTCTGTTGAAGTGGTGGAGGCGTCGTCGAGTTTGCGGCGGACGAGGTAGAGCGGCCGGCGCTTCACCTCCTCGAATATGCGACCAACATATTCGCCCACCAAGCCCAGACACAGAAGCACGATGCTGGAAAAGAAGATGTTGATGATAACCAGCGATGTCCACCCCGGCTCACCCCCACCGCGCCAGAAGTGAACATAGATGGCGTACACCGCGTAGGCGAATCCGGCGAGCAGTCCGCACCCGCCGATGAAGCTGGCCACACGCAGGGGCGCCGCGGAAAAGCTGGTCAGGCCGTCGATGCTCAGGCGCAGCATCTTCACCAGTGGATACTTGGTCTCGCCGGCCGCGCGCCCGGGGCGCACAAACCCGATGGTCGTGTGCGAAAAGCCCACCCAGGACACCAGGCCGCGCACCAGACGGTGGCGCTCGTGCAACTGGCCAAGGGCGGCGACCACCGCCTGGCTCATCAGGCGGTACTCGCCCACGTTGGCCTCGATCTCGTTCTTGGTCAGCCGCCCGATGATTCGGTAGAACGCCCAGGCGGTGACCCGCTTGAAGATAGTTTCCTTCTCCCGGGATACGCGTCGCGCCTGGACCACGTCGAAACCCCGTCGGTACAGGTCGACCATTTCGGGGATCAGCTCAGGCGGATCCTGCAGGTCCGCGTCCATCAGGATGACGGCGTCGCCCTTGGCCACGTCCAGGCCGGCCGTAATGGCAGCCGGGTGGCCGAAATTCCGAGAAAGCTGCACCAGTTTGAAACGTGGATCCGCGGCGTAGGTTTGTTCGATCACCTTCGCCGTGGCATCGCGGCTGCCGTCATCGACGAACCAAACCTCGGCCCCGCCGGGCAAGGCGTCCATGACAGCGCGCAGACGGGGCAGAAGCAGCGGCAGAACCGCTTCTTCGTTGAACACCGGGATCACGATGGAAACCCGCGGATCCGGACGCACGATGGGTTCGTTCACGGCAACCGCAGTTTTCTAATTTGGGAACCCTCTCAGGGTTCCCATGTCAAACGCGTGGGGAGCCGGCGAGCTTCGCTCGACGCGTACCATCGCGGGAGGGTTTGGGAACCCTCTCAGGGTTCCCATGTCAAACGCGTGGGGAGCCGGCGAGCTTCGCTCGACGCGTACCATCGCGGGAGGGTTTGGGAACCCTCTCAGGGTTCCCATGTCAGAAGGCCACCCGAAGACCGGTGGCCAGGCTCGCCATGGCGGGCTTGGTGTTGGCGACGTTGACCTGAGCAAAAAGACGGATCAACCACAGATTGACCTGCGCGCCCAGGATGGCGCGAATCTTCGCTGAACTGGGGTCAGCGTGGACCGTGGCATGGGCGTGCGCCGTGCCCAGGGGCGCGTTGGCCAGTCCTGGGGCGTGGCCGACCAGGTCGGCGCTGACATCCAGATCCATGGTGCTTCCGCCGCCCAGCTGCCAGTCGAAGCCCGCGCCTCCATAGAGGGTGAATAGGGTCAGCAGGCGCAAGCTGGTCGTCACTTCCAGGGGAATGCTCTTGGTCGACATGTTGAGGTTGAACACAGCGCTGCCGCTGGCCGCGCCCGAAACGTCCACATTCATCCCCGTGGTGTTGGGAATGCTGAAATTCGATTTCACATCGTGTTTCAGCCCCAGTGACATCTGCGAGGAGTCGTAGCCGGTTGTCACGGCGATGCCGCCCCAGCGGACCAGCATGTTGAGCGCCGAGGCGCCGCGCGATGGTCCGAAGAGACGGAGTTGGGCGTGCACGCCAAAATTCTGCAGGCTGCCGCTCATGTCGCCATAGTCTCTGGTGGGCACCTTCATCCAGTTGCCAAACACCATCACGGGGATTCCCAGAAAACCCAGGCTGACCCCACCCATGAGCGAGGCATTGAAGCTCACCCCCCGGATAGGGAAGCCCTGCGTGCCGCCGGGCTGGTAGGTCTTGTCCATGCCCAAGGCGAAGGAGGCTGCCCCGCCGACCTCCGCATAAATCGCCTCCGAGGCGTAATCCACGCCCATCCCCTTGCTGGTGAAACTCTGCGCGTCGGCGAAATTTCTGACGAAGCCAACCGCGTTTGTGACCTGGAAGAGCTGATCGATCTGGCCCCGCAGGAAATCGTGCAGCCCCTGTGTGGTCATCCCCGTGGCCTGCTGGAAGGCCTGCGTGGCGGCGTCGTTCGACAGCGTGAAGTCGACCGAATTCGAGGTCTGGGCGCGAGCCTGCGTCCCCAGCACCGCCAGAAACACGAACGCTAGACCGAAAGCACCGACGGTTTTGCGCATGATACTGGGTATCTTACTCCCTTCGTGCCCTGGCGGCTTTGCTTTGGATGGCGCCCCGCCTCTAGAATTTCAGGTACGCGCCAACGCGGCCTTCGACGATCCAAACAAACTTGCTGCCGGATACCTCGTCACGGCTGCGCGGCAGCACGCCGACTTCACCGAAGACACCGATCGGTCCCAGGCCGAAACGCACGCCTCCAGCGACGCCATAGGCCCACTCGCGCTTCTGGTTGCCATGTTCGGTCAGATTGCTCACGGCAAAAATGGCACGTGCGTAGATGGGCAGGATGGGCGGAATGATGGCGATCATCGGCCTCAGTTCCAGATTGGTGCTGCTGCCTTTCTTGTCGGCGAAGTCGCCCACGATGCCAAGTTGGAACTGCACTATCGACAAGAACGGCAACGAATAGGTGGGCGTCACCATGAGGTTAAGCTGCTCCCAGGCCCGCGGGCTCGACACCTGGGCGCCCTTGCCCAAAGACGCTTCAACTCCCCAGCCGGCGTGCGACAAGCCCGGCAGTAAAACGGTGAAGGTCAATACAGCGGCCATAATGAGTTTGCGCATTTCGTGGGTACCTCCGTGATGCTTGACGTGGGAAACCGCCACTATATTCGGGAATGCGGCGCGGGGCGAGCCCCATACGTTCGGCGGCACGGCCTGGCACGCACCAAGGGACGTGATAGCCTGTGCGCCGGTAAGCAGGGCTTGCCAGAGGGATGCCAGCGATGAATCTTGTCGGAAAGAAAGCACCAGAATTCACAGAAAGCGCCGTGACCGGCGATGGCCGATTCGTCAAGATTTCGCTGTCCGAGTACCGCGGGCAGTGGGTCGTGTTGTTCTTCTATCCCGCTGACTTCACCTTCATCTGCCCAACCGAGATCACCGAATTCTCGCGCCGGGACAACGAATTCAAGTCGCTGGGCGCGGTCGTGCTGGGCTGCTCGACCGACTCCAAGCACTCGCACAAGGAATGGATCAGGGGCAGCCTGGGCGCGCTGGCGCACCCGCTCATCGCGGACTTCAACAAGAAGATCGCGCGCGACTACCAGATTCTCGACGAGAACCGGGGCATCGCCCTGCGCGCGACCTACATCATTGATCCCGACGGCGACATCGTGCATGCGGATTGCAACATCACGCGCATCGGTCGATCCGTGGATGAAATCCTGCGCCTGTTGAACGCGGCGCAGACCGGTGACCAAACCCCCGTTGGTTGGCAGGTCGGCGACAAGACCCTGGGCAAGGGCTAGTCGACGGCCGCGCCCGCACCAGGTAGGAAGGACGCAACGTCGTGTCGATGACCCCCAAGGCCCGCGCCAATGTCGAGAAGATGTCTGGCTACACGCCCGGCGAGCAGCCGCGGCCGGGCGAGTGTGTGATCAAGCTCAACACCAACGAAAACCCGTTTCCCCCTAGCCCGCGCGTGATCGAGGCCATTCGCAGCATCGAGCCCGATCGTCTGCGGCGCTACCCCAGCCCCACCGCCGAGGACTTCCGCCGAACCGCAGCGCGGGTGCACGGGGTTTCGCCCGACATGATCCTGGCCGGCAACGGCAGCGACGAGATCCTGGCCATGGCGATGCGGACCTACCTTGGCCCAGGCGAGATCTTGGCCTACCCGGATCCGACCTACTCGCTTTACCCAATCCTGGCCGAGATTGGCGAGGTCAAGGTCGTTGCCGTGCCTTGGGCCGCAGACTTCGAGCTGCCCATCGATGCGCTTCTCGCGACCGGGGCGCGCGCCATCTTCTTCGCCAACCCGAACGCGCCCACCGGAACGCTCGTTCCCGCCGGCCGGATCCGCGAGCTGGCCACGCGGTTTTCCGGCTTGCTCTTGCTCGACGAGGCCTACGTGGACTTCGCCGACGGCAACAGCCTGGGCCTGCTGCTCGAATTCTCCAACCTGATGATCTGCCGCACCCTGAGCAAGGGCTATGGATTGGCCGGTCTGCGTTTCGGCTACGCCATTGCGGCACCCACGATGGTGGCGGAGATGAACAAGGTCAAGGACAGCTACAACTGCGATGCCATTGCCGTCACTGCGGCTGCGGCGGCGCTCGATGACCAAGACTACGCCCGCCGTAGCTGGAACCATGTGCGGGCCGAGCGTACCCGTTTGAGCGAAATTCTCACGCGGCGAGGCTGGCAGGTGATCCCCAGCCAAGCCAACTTTGTCTTGGCCGCCTGCCCGAGCGGCGACGCCGGCACGATTTACCGCAATCTCAAGGACAAGGGTATCCTGGTGCGATTCTTCGACAAGCCTGGCCTGCAGGACAAGTTGCGCATCACCATTGGCACGGCTGAGGAGAACGACCAGCTCTTGGCCGCACTTCTCACCTCATGAGCAAGTCCTCTTCCATTCACGGCGACAGCGCGGCTGACGAGGCGGAGACCGATGACACCGCCGCGGCGACTCCGCTTGAGCCCGATCTGATCGAGAACGCCCCGCCCGATCCGATCCCCGCCGCGCTCGAACGCCACCTGTCGACCACGCGCGATCCCGTCCAGCGCTTCATCGACGAGGCCCGCCGCTACCCCCGCCTGGACGAGCAGCAAGAGCGCGTCCTGATCCAGGCGGCACGCGAACACGGCGATCTCGGCGCGGCCCGCACCTTGGTCTTGCACAACCTGCGCCTGGTCGTGTCCATCGCCTACCAGTACCGCCGGGCCTGGCTCAACCTGCTCGATCTTTTTCAGGAGGGCGCGGTCGGCCTGATGGAGGCTGTGCGCCGCTGGGATCCGGACATGGGCACGCGTTTCGGTTCGTACGCGGCCTACTGGATTCGCGCCTGCATTCTGCGCTTTCTCATGACCAACTCGCGCCTCATCCACGTGGGCAACACCCGCGCCGGACGCAAGCTGTTCTTCCGTCTGGAAAAGGAACGCCAGAAGCTCGTGGCCGAGGGGTTCGATCCCACGCCCAAGTTGCTAGCAGCCCGCTTGGAGGTGAGCGAGGCTGACGTGGCCGAGGTGTCCGCCCACCTGGCCTCGCGTGAGGTTTCGCTCGATCCGCGGCCCGACGACGAGGGCGTGCCCCTGGCGGAAAAGATCTCGGCGCATTTTGCATCGCCCGAACAGCAGGCCGCGCGGGGCGAACTGCACCAGGCCGTGCGCCGGCTGATGGATGACTTCGACGGCAAGCTGGATGACGATCGCGCCCGGGCAGTATGGCGCGAACACCTGGCCACTACCGGCGAGGCGGTCGCGCTGTCAGCGCTGGGTGCACGCTACGGCGTTTCCAAGCAGCGCATGGGCCAGATCGCGGAAAAACTAAAAGCGCAATTCCGCGAGCGGGTCATTGCCGAGCTTGGCGCCGACATCCAAATGTCGTGGCAGCGCGACGATTGAATTGGTTGCGAAAGAAGGCAGAAAGCCGGGGCGCTCGGCGATTCTATTGCGCCTCCTCCTGCCTCTTGACGTTCATGGCTTGCAGCCCCTTGGGCCCCTTGGTGATGTCAAACTCCACGGTCTGGCCCTGAGCCAAGGAACGGTACCCGTCAGCCGTTATCGCCGTGTAGTGGACGAAGACGTCCTCCTCACCGTCGCGCGCGATGAATCCGTACCCCTTGGAGTCGCTGAACCATTTCACCTTTCCTGTTGCCATTGCCATTCAATACCTCCTCTCACTCTACTGAACTCCGCTACGCCCCAGCGGAACAGCCTGGAGCGCACCGCCAGAAGCGTACGGTTCTGCGTGAGCCTGTCAAGACCCTACATTGCCAGCCAAGAGAACCACAACCGGACAGTGACCTCGGCGTGGGCGGCCATTGAAAAACAAGCCCTGGCACTTCCGTAAGCCCGCATACGAGTGCGAATCATTGTCGACATTACCGAGCGCAATGGCCGGGATTGAGCAAAAAAGCGGCTGATCCCGAGAACCAGCCCAGAACGCTGCGCGTCTTTTCGCTGCCGGGGTCGCTTTCGGAGTGCTAGAAAGCAGCCAGACATCCGCCCATGCGCTGCCCTTTCTGCTCTGCCACCGAAGACAAAGTTGTGGACACCCGTCCCAGCGAAGACGAGCAAATCGTGCGGCGCCGTCGCGAATGCGCGGGGTGCGGAAAGCGCTTCACCACCTATGAGCGCGTCGAGGAACTGCTTCCCTCAGTGGTCAAGAAGGATGCGCGGCGCGAGCCCTTCGACCGGGCCAAGCTGCTGGCGGGCGTGACCAAGGCCTGCGAAAAGCGGCCGGTTCCCATGGCTGCCCTGGAGCAGATGGCGGATTCGATCGAGCGATCACTGCGCGAGACGGGCGAAAAGGAAATCAGCTCGGCGCAGATCGGCGATGCTGTCCTGAGCCGCTTGCGCGAGATCGATGACGTGGCCTACTTACGCTTTGCCACCGTGTACATGCACTTCAAAGACGCGAACGAGTTGCTAAGCGAAGTGCAGAGGCTCCTGCGCCAGAAAGGTGGGGACTCATGAGAAAGGTCTTCTCCGCCGCCGACCAGCGTTTCATGCGCGAGGCGCTGGATCTGGCCGAACGCGGCCGCGGCCACACCCGCCCCAACCCTGTAGTGGGCGCCCTGCTCGTGCGCGGCGGCCGGGTGCTGGCGCGCGGCTATCACCACCGCGCCGGTCTGCCCCACGCCGAAATCGAAGCGCTGTCTCACAAGGGCGTCAGCGCCCGCGGCGCAACCTTGTATGTCACGCTGGAGCCCTGCTGCCACCAGGGCCGCACCGGCCCCTGCACCGATGCCATCGAGCGCGCCGGCATCCGCCGAGTCGTGGTCGGGTGCTGCGACGAGAATCCCCTGGTCAGCGGGCGCGGCGTTCTTCGTCTGCGTCGGGCCGGGATTCGCGTCGACGTGGGCTGTCTTGACCACGAATGCCGGAAGCAAAATCGCGCCTTCTTCCTTTGGATTCGCGCTCGTCGGCCTTGGGTCACGCTCAAGGTCGCCACTACGCTCGACGGATTCATCGGCAGCGATCAATGCAAGCCAGGCGATTCGAGCGCGCGATTCGTCACCGGCAAGGCGGCGCGGGCGCACGCCCAACTCCTGCGTCTGCAGCACGACGCGGTTCTGGTCGGGGTGGGCACGGTGCTGGCGGACAATCCGCGTCTGACCGTGCGCCTGCCTGGCAGCAAGAGTCCCGGCCCGCTGCGCGTGGTCCTCGACGGGCAGCTGCGCACGCCACCCTCGGCCAGGCTGATCCGGCAACTCGGCACGCCCCCGGCCATCATCGTCGGCGCGCAGCCGAAAAAAGGCGCACGCGACGCCCACGCCCGGCTCGGCCGCGAGCAGGCTTTGCGCCGGGCCGGGGCCGAGGTCGTTCTCTTGCCCGCGGATCGGACCGGCCGCATCTTGCTCCCGCCGCTTCTGCGCGCCCTCGCCGAACGCGGCGTGCAGTCGCTGCTCGTCGAGGGCGGCAGTCGCATTCACGGCGCCTTCATTTCGGCGTCTCTGGTGGACTCGGTCGCGTTCTTCGTTGCACCGCGCCTTGTGGGCGCCGGCCGACCCATCGTAGAAGGCCGCGGCCTTGACTGGCGCAGTCCCCTGCGACTCGGAGCGCTCGAAGTTCTCGCCATTGGCGACGACATTCTTGTGCAAGCCGATGTGCTCGGTTCCAAGTCGCGCAAAAAACACGAGTAGAAATTGTTCACCGGCATCGTTGAAGCCATCGGCAAGGTTGAATCGCTGCGCGCCGGATCGGGTGGAACCCGCCGCCTGGCCATCGCCACGGATCTGGACGTGGTTTCGCTGCCCCTTGGCGCCAGCATGGCGGTCAACGGCGCCTGTCTGACCATCGTGGCCCGGCGCGCGCGGCGGTTTGAAGCCGACCTTGGACCTGAAACCTTGGCGTGTACGACCCTGGGATCGCTGGCCGCCAGCGACCGCGTCCACCTCGAACGTCCGCTGCGCCTGGGCGACATGTTGGGAGGCCACATGGTCACCGGACATGTCGACGGGGTTGGCACGGTGGAATCAGCGCGAAAAAATGGCGACACACTTGCTTTGCGCCTGCAGGCCCCCGAATCGGTCGCGGCCTTTCTCGTGAAGAAGGGTTCCATTGCCATCGACGGCGTCAGCCTCACCATCAACGAAGTGGAAGGCCGCAGCGTCGAGGTCGGGTTGATTCCGCACACCCTGTCCATCACGCTGCTGGGCGGGCTTCGCGCAGGCACTCGTGTCAACATGGAAGCCGACATGATTGCCAAGCAAGTCGCTCTCTTCGTGGAAAGAACCCGTGTCCGCTAGTCCCCATATCGACGTCGAAAAAGCCCTGGCCGACATCCGCGCCGGCCGGCAAGTGATCGTGGTTGACGACGAGAACCGCGAAAACGAGGGCGATTTGACCATGGCGGCTGACCTGGTCACGCCCGAAGCCATCAACTTCATGGCCGGGCACGGCCGCGGGCTGATTTGCCTGGCGCTTTCCGAAGAAAAAGTCGCCTCGTTGCGCCTGCCCATGATGACCCAGGACAACCGTTCGCCGCACAACACGGCGTTCACGGTCAGCGTCGACGCACGCGAAGGCATCAGCACCGGGATTTCAGCACGCGAGCGCGCCCTGACCATTCGCACGGCGGTGGCGCCAGACTCGGTGCCCGACGACCTGGTGACACCCGGACACGTGTTCCCGCTGCGGGCCAAGCGCGGCGGTGTGCTGGTGCGCACCGGCCACACCGAGGCGTCGGTGGATCTGGCGCGCCTGGCGGGTCGCACGCAGGCGGGCGTGATCTGCGAAATCATGCGCCCCGACGGCGAGATGGCGCGCATGCCGGATCTTGAAACGTTTGCCGTCGAGCACGGGCTGGGCATCGTTCACATCTCCGATCTCGTCCACTACCGTCTGGCACGCGAGCTGCTGGTTCACCTGGTGAGCGAGACCACCTTGCGCCCCACCGGCGCCGGCCTGCACGCGACCTACCGTGCCTGCCTGTACGAATCGGACGTGGCCGACGCGGAATATCTTGCCCTAGTGCTGGGCGATGTGGCCTCGGGCGAGCCGGTCGCGGTGCGCGTACAAACCGCCAGTCTGCTGCGCGACGTTTTCACCGTCACCCAGCCGGGCGAGATCGTTCCACCCACAGATTGGCTGCGGGTTATCGAGCGCGAAGGCCGCGGCATCCTGCTTTACATCCTGCCGCTTGGCTGCCGACACATTGCGAGCGCGCTCGATAGTCTGACCACGCACACCGCGCGCGCTGATCGCGCCGTCAGCCGCGCCGAGCCTGAAGCCGCCCATTCGCCCTTGCGGGACATCGGCCTCGGCTCGCAGGTGTTGCTCCAGCTCGGCGTGCGCTCCATCCGCGTGCTCACCAACAATCCACGCCGCCTGTCCGCCCTGGAGGGATACGGTATACAAGTCGTGGACTGCGTTCCCAGCGGTTCGCCTGCCGAGGCAGCTCCGCCCAATCAAAGAGAGGCCAAGTAATGCCGCAAATCCATCAAGGTAACTGGACAGCCCAAGGCAAGCGCTTTGCCATCATCGCCTCGCGCTGGAATGAATTCGTGGCCGACCGGCTGATCGACGGCGCGGTGGGCGCCCTGACCAAGACCGGCGCACGCGACGAGGACATCGAAATCTACCGCTGTCCAGGCGCCTTCGAGTTGCCTGGCCTGGCCCGACGCTTGGCCGACGTGGGGACCTTCGACGCCATCGTGTGCCTGGGCGTGGTCATCCGCGGCGCGACCCCGCACTTCGATGTGGTGGTCAACCAAGCCACGCGCGGCATTGCCCAAATCGCGGCCGAAGCAAAAATCGCCGTGGGATTTGGCGTACTCACCTGCGACACCATCGAGCAGGCGATCGAGCGCGCAGGCAGCAAGGGCGGCAACCGCGGCGCGGATGCAGCCATGGCCGCCATCGAAATGGCCAACCTCTACGACCAGCTGGACGGCCGCGCCGAGGCAAATGCGGCCCCGGTCCGTCGCCGCAAATGACTTGGAATTTTCGATGATGAGCCCACGGCGCCGAGCCCGCGCAGTGGCCCTGCAGGTTCTGTACGCCATGGACAGCGTGGACGATGCCGATCCGGGCGTGGCCCTGGCGACCCACATGCGCGAATTCGGTGCGGGCGAGGATGACGACGAACCCGACCCGCCGAAGGACGCTGCCTTCGACGAGAAACTGACCGAGACTCTGGTCCACGGGGTTTGCGCCCACCGGGTCGAGTTGGACGAGATCCTCACCCGGCTGTCGCAGAAGTGGCGGGTGGTGCGCCTGGCGCGGGTCGACCGCAACATCCTGCGCCTCGCGCTTTTCGAGCTGGCCCACTGCCAAGCCGACATTCCCGCGCGCGTCGCCATCAACGAAGCCGTAGAGCTGGCCAAGTGCTTTGGCTCCGAGGAGGCGCCGGCGTTCGTCAACGGGCTGCTCGATTCCGCCCTGGACGTGCTTGGCATCACGCCCTGATGTTGGCCCCAAGCGAAATCGCCTTTCTCCCGGTCGACCTTGGTCGCTGGGATCACGGTCCCGGCGGTGACGCCCTGGTGGTGCCGATCTGGACCGATGTGCGTCCCCTGCGCGGGGCAGCCGGGCTGCTCGACTGGCGCCTGAACGGTCGCTTGTCGCAGCTTCTGCGCGACGGCCGCGTGGAAGGCGAGGTTGGTGAAAAACTGCTATTTTTCACCACCCGCGTGCCGTGGCGCCGCATCCTGACCGTGGGCGTAGGCCCGACCACCGGCTTTTCCGAAGATGCCTTCCGCACCAGTCTGAGCGCGGCTTTCGACTCGTTCCGCGGGCTGGGCATTCAGTCGCTGGGGTTGGCGCCCCCTGGCCGCGACATGGATCGCATCACCCCAGAGCGGGCCTTGCGCGTGCTCATTTCTGTTCTCGAAGGGCGCGAGGATCAACGCTCGGGGGCGGCCTTGAACGCGTTGACCGTCATCGACGTGCCAGCCGCGATCAAGGCCATGGTCGAAACCGCGCGCAGCTTCGAGCACACGGTTTCTGTCTGACTATTTCTGCGGGATGGTGACCAGGCGGAAGGTGTCACCACGCCAGACCCGCAGAAGGTGCTCGCCCTTGCCAGGCGCACGCAAGGCCGTCACCGCCTCTTCGGCGCTGGTGATAGACTTGCGGTCGATCTCGACGATGAGTCAGCAGCCCTCCGGCTCTCCCCGCACTTTCATGTTCTCCAGATCCTCGCTGCCAGAGCCCGCCGCGCCTCATCGCTCTGATCAAGACCACGGACACCATCACGAAGATCTTGGCCGCGATGGGGCTGCCCACTTCACCACCCAAACTCTATCCCGCACGACCGCCGCCCTCGGCATCTGGCGGTGAGGGCGGAGACTGGCTGAACTGACGGCGCGTCGACCAAGGCGGGATGGAGAAGCCTGCCCTGCGTGTCTCGATGCGGCCCCCTCAGTGTCCAGAAAACGGCGGCAATAGCCGTTTCGCCTCGCTGCACTGACCTGATCAAGGTCGCGCTGACTCGCCATAGCGCGGTCAGGCAGGGTTCTCCGACGTTCAAAAACCACTTCAAAAAAAGCCATGGTCCCGGCAGTGCTACTATCGACCATCACTTACGGCCTTCGCCGCTTATCGGCAAGGCGTTAGGCGTACATCATGAAATTCGTTCTTCACTATCGCGGCTCGCTTCGATCGAACGGGGATCCAGTGCACAAGCACGAAATCCGATCGGCGTTTCACGCCCAGCTCGCACACCTGTGGAAGACGGAGGCGCTCCGGAAGGCCCACTACCTTCACAAGCCGCCAAGTGAAGAGAATCGCTTCTCGTCACTTCGAGAGCTGGCCCCATTCGTCTTTGTGCCGCTCCTGACCGAACAGCTCAAGGTCGTTGCCGAGGTCGAGATCACCATTATGCGTCCTGAGCCACCGGGCGGGCTCATCACACAGGGCGGTGACATCGACAACCGGATCAAGACGCTGCTGGATGCCCTCACCATGCCTCGCCACCGGAACGCTCTGCCCAAAGATGCAAGGCCCGCCGCGGACCAGCAGCTATTCTTCTGCCTGCTTGAGGACGATAACATGGTCACTTCGTTGTCCGTTCGAACAGAACAGCTACTCGAAACTCTCGGTGATCCGTCCGAGGTGGATCTGACCATTCGGGTACAGCCCAGAGTGCTCGCGAACCTGATCGACAACTGGATGTTCGGGGGATGACGCCTAGCAAGTAGGCGTTTGATCCGGCCGCAGCCATAGGTCTTCCACTGTCTGGCTGGATTGCCGCACGGCCGGATTAAACGTCTGGTTGAGCCAAGCCCCCCGGGCCGATGATCGACCGAGCCCGCGCTGCGGGTCCTTTCCTTTCGGGCGCCTTGGTTGCGAAGGCTCTGCTCGCTGGCGAGCGGCAGTAGGTGGTCAACTGGGCCGTCTTTGACGCTTTCCCAAATCAAGTGCCTCGCACCTGCTGAGCGCACCGCATGTAGTTGTCATACACTATGTTTGACAAATCCCTGTGCAGTCAAGGCCCTCCTCGACTCCCCATCGCGGGCAGACTATTCTCATGCGTGCATGACCGAGCCAACCGGGGACCAATCCCCAACGAGAGCCGAGCCAACCAACGACGGAAACACCGCCACGGCGGCCCCCGCAGGGGCGCACGCATTGTCGGAAGACGAGAAGACACGCATTCGCCACGAGATGTTTCTCCGTGACGAGATTCATCGCGAACTCGAGAAGGCGAAGTCGCCAGAAAAGAGACATGGGGTTCACCCATTTCTGAACTCGCCCTTCTTTCTTACGGCCGTGTGCGGCCTCTTGGCCAGCTTCATCAGCCAGTTCTATGTGTACACCAGAGCGCGGGACGAGCGGAGGTTGGCCCAGGATAACGCACTCAGGGAAAAGGCGATCACCTTGGTCTCATCGGTGGCGAACGACCTGCCAACGTATGTCTCCACAATGGGATCGATGAGAAAGCTCAAGCTCTGGCTCAAAACCCACAAGAACAGCGACGAGAAGGATGAGATCGGTCGACCTCGCGACGACGTAGACAAAGACTACAGGGAGTTCTTCAAGTTGTATCTCCAGGCGCGAAAAGCGAGTTCAATCCTGGCGGAAGTCCGGGCATACTATAGAAAGGAGACGGTTCTTCAACTTGCAGACGAGGAGGAGCGCGCCGTTGAGGCCATAGAGGATGCGAAGACAGATGACGAAGTCCCTAAGCGCATGGAAATCCAAGTAGGCATTCGCAAGCGCCTCTTGAGCGCTATGACCGAGGAAATCAGGAAGCGGTAGCAGTACGACTGAGTGGGGCAGCCAGGATCCGTTCGGCCGTTGGCGATCGGAACATCCACGGATGGACCCCTGATGCCATTGGGCGGAATGCCTTGTGTCTTAGTCGTCGCTCTCTTCGGGCTCTTCCACGCGCTCGTCCCACGCACTCTTGATATTCTGATATTCGCCGGGACATCTGCTTAGACGTCGTTCCGACATTCCAGCGGCCATAATGACCGCCTTGTTGTTGGGCGTAGGTGAGCTGCCGTAAACCCAGCAGAGAATCTGGAAGTACCTTTGTTTGCTCAGGGGATGCTCATCTTCCATTTGCTCATCGCCTGGGGCTTTCTCCGACAAGCGATTCTCCCCAAGCAGGCCGAAATACTGCGCACCATCAACGGCAACGTTGATCTTCCCTTCCTTGATGGGCCTAGAGAGAAGGATGTACGTTGCAAGCTGGTCAGCGTTTGTTTCCGGGATGCCGGTCAGATGGAGTCCGTTGGCATCGATGAGCGCATGGCCCAATTCATGAAGGAAGACAAAGGTCAGAGCGTTTCTCGCCGCCCGCTTGACCTCATCTGAGTTCTTATAGACTCGACCGAAGACTTCCATCATCTCATTGATGATATCGTAGCAGAGTACGATTTGGTGTTTGTCTCGGGCGTAGTAGGCATTGGGCATGCCGCAATCCGCGAAGATGATTACGATATCTTTCTCCAGGCCGTAGGTCGCATTGAGGTACCTGACCCAGTGCTGCAGCCTTTTTCCATCCCTTATCGTTTTCGCGATCTCTTTGAAGTTCAGCGATGGTTGATAGACGACTGAAAAGGGCTTCGCCGACGTCTCTTCTGTGGCAGGCGCCTTGTTTTGAGCAATCGCCGGCATCGAGGCCACGAAGCAGCCAACAGCTAGGGCGGCAAACGGAGTTCCGACTCTGAACATCGCATCTTCCTTCCTTGGGCAGCAGGCTGGCGTGCCGCGGCCCGTGTGTCAAGGACCGTAGTTATTTTGAAGTGGTTTTTGAACGTCGGAGAACCCTGCCTGACGGCGCTATGGCGGCGCCATGGCGCCAGGTGGGTGCGAGGTCCCCAGGTGGGTGCGCCAGGCGGGTGCCAGCGTCTTCAAGGAGTTCCCCTGAAACGGCGGTAGACGAGGTCCCAGATCGCCATTGGCCGAGATTGCCGCTGCTGCCAACGACGGTCCGAGACGCCGCAGCGGCAGCAAAACGGTCGTCGCGGGGCTGGTCAGGACGGATCTCGGGGCGAGGAAGCGTGGATTCTGGTGGGCGGCACACGATGGGCAGGACTTATCCCAGGGCTGTCCGCCCGGTCGTGTGCTCGTCGGTACGCTGGCGGACCGTCGCCGTCAGGCCGGGGCGGCGCACGGCAGGGCCGGCGGGAAGGCCCACAGGGGGAACAGCTCCGCCAGCTCGCGGGCGCGGTCACGCAGGCGCTAGGCGCCAGCGCGGTAGGCGTCGACAAAGGCGCGGTACTCGACGCGGAATTTGAGTTTCGTCTCTTCGTCTGAAGCGTGGACAAGAGGCGCGGGGCTGCGGTCTGTTGTGGCGGGACAAGCGTGCGGGTCCTGCGCCAGAATGGCGGCGACGCCCATGGGCTTGCGGCGCCAAACTCCTTGAAGACGCTGGCACCCGAGCAGCCAGGCGATCGTCGGAAGGCGCCTGTCTCTGCCAGTTCTCCGACCGTGCCTGCGCTGCATTGAGGTGGTGGCCGCATGTGGCCATTTCCCTACCGCTCACCCTTGGGCAGGTCTTGTTTGCACGGTCCGACGACCTCCTGCTTCGGCCCACGCCTTTTGTAATAGGTCATGCCGTCTCGCGAGTAGAGGAAATCCCAACCAGCAGGGAGTTCCTTCGGCATGTCTCTGGCAAGGTGATCGGGCAGATCGACACTATCCTGTCCGTTCGGGTCTCCCATGATGGCCAGCGCTTCGATGACGGTCTGGGGATGTTTCAGCGACATATGCACTTTCCTCCACTCTGCGGCACGTCTAATCACGACCCTTGAGAGGTCAAGCTCGCGCGGGTGCCGGTGCAGGATCGAGGTGCGGTGCCCCGCGTGCGGGCGGTGCCCGCGTGCGGGCGGTGCCAGACACTTGATTGAGGCGCGCGGCAATCCCAAAGGTGAGGGGGTGAATGTAGGTGTGACGTAGGTGGTGGAGACCGCAGAGAACCGGCCAAGGGTGTACCAGTCTCGGGGTACACCCTACGATGCTACCTGCCGCTCGCCCCTGAAGCACGCCGCAGGGGCCGCGGCGCGCGCGGCTCCAGTGTCACGACCTTGTGGCCGGATGAGACTTGCCTTCGGCGCAAGTCCTCCACGATCCGGCGAAGGTCATGGTCGTGCTCCGCGCCGATTTTTCGACGTGCATTCCTCACCTCTTCCACGATCTCGTCCTTCCACATGGCTCAATCCTCCAGCAGCTCTTCCGGGGTACATATGACCGGGGCATCACAGCCAGCCTCGACGCACGTTCGTTCTATCTGACCCCGCATCGTGGCGTTCGCGATATGCCGGCAGTTCCACGTCAGGAGGTAGTCCATGCCGTGAACCGCCGCCACCGCAATATGGAGAGCATCCTGCTCCGCCTCCGTCGGGACCACGGCATCTGTGAGCAGCTTCTCGGCGAGGGCCAGACTTTGGTCGGTCAAGTCAAGCAGAGGCACGCCCTTGAGATATTCAAGTCTACGTGATGCGGCCTCTTCGTCGCCCGCCGAGGCCTCCTCTACAACAAGTTGCGAAGCGAACAGGTCGAAGTCCCCTCGCCTTCGCATCCACCACTCGGAGGTGGCCTGTTGGTGCGCCGCCACGCGGAGGTCACGGCTCGGCCGGGCGGCCAGATAGCTGACCACCGTGGTCTCGAGGTAGATCCTCCCACGCGGTGCCATGGTCCTCTAATCTTAGCACGCCGCAAGGTACATCGCGGTCAGGTGCTCGCCGCGGTGCCAGGCGCCAGAGACTGAGTGAATGTCCTCGACGACACGACCGTGCTCGAGCAATAGCTGGGCGTGGTTGCAGCAGCGCTGGTAGTAGGTCAGCCGTGGGTACGCCCGACAAGCGGGACACGCACGAATCCGGGGACCGCATCGAATCCGGCGTCGAAAGTCGCGACCGGGCCTATGCGGCCTTCCCTCTGCAGGACAGCGATGAAGGCGTCATTGAAGTTGAGCTTGCCCCCAGTTGATGCGACAGAATCAAGGATGTCTTCGTAGAGGCGCTCAGCTTCCGAGCCCACCCACATGATGGCCGAGGGATCGATCCTCCGACGGAAGTCGGCGAGCATAGCTGCCAGGTCGCCAGTCCGACGACGCTCCCGAAAGCGGCGGCAGAGAACGGACACGGCCTCGCCAACCAGAACATCGAGGAGCACGGGATCGGTACCGTCTTGCTCCAGCTGCGCCATGAGATCGTGCGCGCGGGCATGCAAGCTGTCCGCAGCGTCGAGCCACGCCACAAGAACGTTGGCGTCGAGGACGCACTCAGCCATCGTGGAGATGCGCGCAGTCTTCCACAGCATCTCCACCCAGGGTGACGATACCCTCCAGGTCGTGCAGACGCTGCCAAACAGCGGTCTTCTGGCTTTCGTGCGCGGACCTTGGCCCCCGACGACTCACCTCCACCAGGACGCGAGTGCGATCCTTAGGGCTCAGAGCAGCCAGTTCTTTGGCCAGTTCTTCTATGCGCGCGCGTGTTGTCGCCATCTATAAGCAAGCGTAGACCCCTTTTCTGCAAGGAGCAACCGTCGCCGACCCGTGGGCAAGGCACAGCCCCCATTTCTGAATGTGTCACCGGCACCACCGCGGCGGCTGCGGCGGGCCCTGGCCTGCCACCCGAGCCCAACGATTTCCGCTACCCACGACACGCCCACCTTCACCTCTTCACCACGCCCATTTGCCGCACCTTCTGAATATGTCACTGGCACCATCGATCCATCCGGGCCCACCGCCAAGCCGACATTCCCGCGCGGGTCGCCATCAACGAAGCGGTAGAGCTGGCCAAATGCTTTGGCTCCGAGAAGGCGCCGGCGTTCGTCAATGGGCTGCTCGATTCCGCCCTGGACGTGCTTGGCATCACGCCCTGATGTTGGTCACGCCCGAGCGGGCCTTGCGCGTGCTCATTGCTGTTCTCGAAGGGCGCGAGGATCAACGCTCGGGCGCGGCCTTGAACGCGCTGACCGTCATCGACGTGCAAGCCGCGATCAAGGCCATGGTCGAAACCGCGCGCAGCTTCGAGCACACGGTTTCTGTCTGACTATTTCTGCGGGATGGTGACCAGGCGGAAGGTGTCACCGCGCCAGACCCGCAGAAGGTGCTCGCCCTTGCCGGGCGCACGCAAGGCCGTCACCGCCTCTTCGGCGCTGGTGATGGACTTGCGGTCGATCTCGACGATGACGTCGTCGGCGCGCAGACCGGCCTTGGCAGCGCGGCCCTGCGGATCCACGCCGCTGACCACAACGCCCTTGGCCTGCGCGTCCATGCCCAGCATGCGCGCGATGTCGGGGGTCAGGGTCTGCAGGTGTACGCCGATTTTCTCTTTCTCGACGAGTGGCGCGGGCTCTTCGCCCGGCCGTGCCGGCAATTCTCCCAGTGTGACCTGCACGGTGCTGGCGTGACCGTCGCGCAGGAGGCTCAGCTTGACCGTGTCGCCCACCTTCTGCCCCGACACGTAATCCACCACCTCGGCCGCGCCTTGGATCTTCTGCTTGTCAATCTGAGTGATGATGTCGCCCACATGCACGCCAGCCTGGTTGGCCGGGCCGTTCGGCAACACCTGACTGACCCAGGCCGCGCGCGCCGGTTCTGATTTTTGCGACTGGCCCTTTTCGGGCTCGCCGTCGGCACCTAGCTTGGCGCCGTCCTTGACGTCACCCACGCCCACCCCCAGCCAAGCATGGCGCACGCGACCGTCGCGGATGATCATCTGCGCCACCTTTCGGGCCTGGCTGATGGGGATGGCGAATCCGTAGGCGCCGCCCGGTCCCACGTTGATGAGGGTGTTGATGCCGATCACCTCGCCCTGCAGGTTCACCAAGGGACCGCCCGAGTTGCCCGGGTTGATCTTGGCGTCGGTCTGAATGTACTCGCGCATGCGCTCGCCCGACATGTGCACGTTGCGCGTGACCTTGCCTTTGCCGCTGATGATCCCGGCCGTGACACTCTGGTCGAGGCCGAGCGGGCTGCCGATGGCCAGCACCCACTCGCCCACTTCAAGAACGCTGGAATCGCCCAGGCGGGCGGCGACCAGCCCCGACGGCGGATTCTGCAGGCGAATCACCGCCACATCGGTCTTGGGATCAGCCCCCACGACTGTGGCGGGAAATTCGCGGCCGTCGGCAAACGTCACCGTGACCTTGGTGGCCTTCTCCGCCACGTGGCTGTTGGTGATGATGTTCCCGGCGCCGTCGATGACCACACCCGAACCCGTGCCATGTCCGGGACCGGGCGCGGGCAGGCCTTCGAATCCGTTGCCGAAGAAGTGCTCGAAGAAACGCTCCATCTCCGGCGGTACGTCGTCACGGTGGAAGTCGCGGCGAGACTGCGCGGGCCGATCGATCTCCACATCGATGCGCACCACGCTGGGACGCAACGCCCGGGCCGTGGCCGCGAAGGCCTGCGACAACGATCGCGCCTCCGGCGGCACCTGGGTCTTGGGGGTTATCGCGGCGGGCGGCGCGGCCGCCTCGGCAGCGGCATGAGGGGCGAACCGCACACCCAGGCCCACGCCGACGGCCAGCGTCGCTGCCGCCAAGGTCACCGAGACAACCAAAGTCCTTCTTCTCATGGTCTACCTTTCCAATTGCTTGCCTACTTGACAGGACCGCCCGCGTTGCCGCGAACCATCCTACCCGAACAACAGATAGCGATGCCGGTTTCTTCCCGGGAGATTATTCCCGTCTTTACAAAGCGGCTCTTCCTGCGGCAAAAGGCTGGCCAGCCCATGTACTGGAACCAGATAAACATCCGCCTTGCCGCCCGCCCCCGGGGTTTCCACCTGGTCACGAACGAAATCGTGTCACAGGTCGCCGAGCTGGCGTCCATGCGGGTTGGCATGCTGCACCTTCTTCTGCAGCACACCTCGGCCTCACTCTTTCTCAACGAAAACGCCGATCCCGACGTGCGGGCCGACTTGGCCCATTGGAGCGATCGAGCGATCCCCGATGGAGCGAGCTACTTCATCCACACCCTGGAGGGCGCGGACGACATGCCCGCCCACGTGAAGTCTGGCCTGCTGGGCGTGACCTTGACCCTGCCCGTCTCGGATGGGCATCTGCAACTCGGCACGTGGCAGGGCATCTATTTGGGTGAGCACAGGGCGAATGCCGGGTGCCGGAGTGTGGTAGCAACGCTGTGGGGCGAGCTCAACGAGGCAAAAAAGTGACACTACCGCCGGCAATCCTGCGGGCGTATATCTTCGCTGCGCGTGGCGAGGAAGGTTGACCATGGCTGACACCAAGAAAGCAAAGACCGGACTGACCTACCGTGACGCTGGCGTCGACATCGATGCTGGCGACTCGCTGGTCGAGCGAATCAAGGGGCACGTCAAGCGCACCATGCGGCCCGAGGTTTTGGGTGGTCTGGGCGGATTCGCCGGCCTTTGTGCCCTGCCCAAGAACTACAAGAACCCGCTGCTCGTCGCATGTACCGACGGCGTGGGCACCAAGCTGAAGCTGGCCTTTGCCATGGGCAAGCATGACACCGTGGGCATCGATCTGGTGGCCATGAACGTCAACGACCTGGTGGTGTGCGGGGCCGAGCCGCTGCTCTTCCTCGACTATTTCGCGGCTGGGCACTTGGAAGTAAATGTGGCCGAGCAGGTTATTGGCGGGATCGCCGATGGCTGCAAGCAGGCGGGATGCGCCCTCATCGGCGGCGAGACGGCCGAGCTGCCCGGCTTCTATCAGACAGGCGAATACGACTTGGCCGGCTTCTGCGTGGGCGTGGTCGACAAGGGCGCGCTCATCGACGGCAAGACCATCGTGGCCGGCGACGTGCTCATCGGCCTGGCCTCGTCGGGCTTTCACTCCAACGGCTACTCGCTCGTGCGGCGCGTGTTTCTCGACCACGCTGGGCTCGACCTGGCCGCCACGCCCGAGGGACTCAACGAGCCGCTCGGCCAAGCCCTGCTGCGGCCGACCCGCATCTACGTGCGCGCCCTGCGCATGCTGGCTGCGGCGGGACTGATGAAGGGCGCGGCCCACATCACCGGCGGTGGCCTGGTCGATAATCCGACACGCATGCTGCCGCCCGGGGCGCTGCTGGCGCTGCAGTTCAACCTTGGATCCTGGACCCCGCCGCCGGTGTTTAGCCTGCTGCAGAAGCTGGGCAATGTTGAACCCGAGGAAATGCGACGCACCTTCAACATGGGCATCGGCATGGTGGTGGCGGTGCCGGCTGGCGCGGCCGACGCTGCCCAGTCCATCCTGGAAGCCGAGGGCGAAAAGGCCACCATCATCGGCCAGGTCGTGGTGGCAGACCGGCCCGACGCGCCGGTAGAGTTCATCCCGTGAAAGTCGGCGTCCTCGCTTCGGGCACGGGCACCAACCTGCAGTCCCTGATCGATGCCGCCGGCCGCGGCGAATTGGGTCCCGCGCATATCGTCGTCGTGGGAAGCAACATGCCCAGTTGTGGCGCCCTCGAACGCGCCACCAAGGCTGGCATCCCGACCTTCCTGCGCTGGCACAAGGACTTCGCCACGCGCGAGGATTTCGATCACGCGCTGGTCGATGAGCTGCGCCGGCATGGCGTGGGCTTGGTCGTCCTGGCCGGCTTCATGCGCATCCTGACGCCTACCTTGCTCGACGCCTTCCCCCACCGCGTGGTCAACATTCACCCGGCGCTGCTGCCCGCTTTTCCGGGCGTGCACGCGCAGAAGCAAGCCTTCGACTACGGTGTGCGCTTCTCGGGCTGCACGGTTCACTTTGTCGACGCGGGCACCGACACAGGCCCCATCATCGCCCAGACCGTGGTGCCTGTGCTGGACGGCGACGACGAAGAAGCCCTGCGCCTGCGCATTCTGGCCGAGGAACACCGACTCTATCCCGCCGTCATTCGCGCCCTTGCCGAAGGCCGCGTGAACCTGGAAGGCCGGCGCGCACACCTGCGCGGTACCCCAGCCGACCTGGCCGCTGCTCGACTGCGAAGCCTGTAGCGATCTCACGTCTGTCCGTCGAGCCATTCATCCACCGCGGTGGCGAACGCCTCGAAATCGGGCAAACGCGTTCGCAGCATCTCACGCACCCGTTCGGGATCTACGCGGGCGTAGTCGTGAACCAGCAGGTTGCGAAATCCCGCCAGTCCCCGCAGTCTAGTTTCGAGCCCGGGGCCGATCACGCCCCGACGACACAACATCTCTGGCACGGCAGCGTAGTCGATGGGACGCTCAGCGAACCCGCCCGCGAGAACGTGGTTGCCGATATCGAACACCGCTTGCGCAGCGATCTGAAGCCCTCGCTCTGCTGCCCATTCCGCCGCGGGATCCGTCGCGGGGCGCGTGCCCAATTCAGCCAACCGAACACAGGCGGCCCTCAGGCCGGCGATCCGCTCGCGCAAGGCTTCACGTCGAACGACCATGACCCATCCGTTCCCGCAAAAGTTGCTGTTGTTGAGCACGCAGCGGGCGCGTGTCTTCGCACCGGCGCACCGCCTCTTGCTCGAAATCGAATTTCAGCGACGAATCGCGCACCACGAGCAGTTCGCCCTCGGCAACAACCTCACGACACAGAAGCGGCGGCGCGCCTCGCAGATCCACGACATCGACCACGCGGTGAACCACTGCACCGATGCGGGTGCCAATCGCTGCCAGGTCGGTCAATGCGATGGGCTGGTTGCCCAGAAGCGCCACATCGACGTCGCTGGTCGGTCCGGCATCCCCGCGCGCACACGAGCCGAAAAGATACGCCAGTCGGACAGCCGGCTCGGTGTCAATGACCCCGCGCAGGGCCTGCAGGATGCCAGCTTCCGCCATGGGACTATCGTAGCACGCGGCCAGCTGACCACACCGAGAGGTCGTGGGATGACGTGACGCTTTGTCTGCCAACCGCTAGAATGACCAAGACAAGCCGGGGTGGCGAAATGGTAAACGCGGCGGACTTAAAATCCGCTGTCGCGAAAGCGGCCTATGGGTTCGAGTCCCATTCCCGGCACTTCGCCACGGGTGCACGCGATGTGGTCTTTCCCGCAGGCACCTGGTGGCTGCGCAAGCCGGGGATCAAGGGCGGCGGCGGCTCAGGCGATCCGTTTCTAGAACTTGTCAGGGGCTGGCGAGTGTTGAGTAGACACCTGGACTCGCGATACCCTTTTGCGCCCCCGTGACGAGTCCGGTGACAATTGTCGGTTGGGTGATTGCGCCTGTAGTTCTGTTGAAGATGGCATACGAGCCATTGCCTGAGCCACCGTTGTCCCACCACATAGGACACATGCCAACCGCTGTAACGTCTCGAGAATAGGCCTGGGCATGCGCAGCCCTATTGGCCGTTGCTTGGGCACCCATGGAGCCCCATTCGCCGATGACGATAGCCCAGCCGGGCAACCAGCCTAGGATCTGCTTGAGGGAGCTCTCCAAATCGGCGTAGTCCGCGGAGCTTCCCCAGGCGTAAGCAGTTGTGCTCAGGCCGAATTTGGTGGGCTGATAGGTGTGAACTGAGAAAATGAGATTGGGGTCGTTGATCACGGAAATCTTCAACACCGAGTTTATGCCATTCGAAGACGGGCTGGCGCCTATCCCTTGGATCATGACGACGCGCGTGGCGTTGGCTCCGCCGGTGCCTCGGATCGCATTGACGCATGCCTCAAGGTACTTATTGAGATCCGTCATCGCCTGCGGGGTGGCGCCGCCGCCGGCCCCGTTGGGTTCATTGAAGCACTCCAACATCAGATGACTATCGAAAGATTTGAAAGCCGTGGCGATCTGGGTCCACACCGCCGTGACCTCGGCCGCCACGGGGGTGGGGTCGGCGGGGAAACTAACCCAGGGTCCCCGATCCGCTTCGTGGTGTGTATTGACGAAGGCATAAAAGCCTGCATCCATGGCCCACTGCGCCGTCTGCACCACAGAGGCCATCCACGCTGAATCGACGGTGTAGCTAGGCCCAGCGCCAATGTGGGACGTCCAGGTTACGGGGATTCTTATGGAATTGAATCCCGCGGCCTTCACCGCCTTGATCAGGGTTTGGTTGGGCGCGGGGTTTCCCCAGCTGGTCACGTTGGGGTTACCATCGAAGGAGTTGCCCAGATTCCAACCCGGAGACATGGCCTTGACCATCTCTATTAGCGCCGGGTTCCTTCCACTGGTGGCCGTGGTCCCGCCGGCAACCGTGGATCCACCGGTGGCCGTGGCCCCGCCTGTCTTTCCACCGGTGGCCGTCGTGCCGCCCGTCGGCTTCGAGCCGCCCGTGGCCGTGGAGCCGCCCGTGGCCGTGGAGCCGCCTCTCGCGAGACTGCCTCCTGTTGTTGCGATCGTGCCGCCAGCGCTCGCCGCGCCACCGGTGTCGCCCGCCCCGCCCGAACTCGTGGCCCCGCCTGCCCCTGTCGTTCCGCCGAAACTCGTAGTCCCGCCAGCGACAGTCGAGCCGCCTTCGACGGTCAGCCCACCGGTGACGGTGGCGCCGCCGGTGCTGGGCGATGAACTGGCCCCGCCCGTTGCGGCTGATGTCGAGCCGCCCGTTGGCGTGGACGCGGTCGTGGTTCCGCCGGAGGGCGTCCCTCCACTTGGCGCGGAGCTGTCTTGCCCGCTGCTCGAATTGTCGCATGCGGGGAACAGCATTCCGAGGCTGCCGGCGCACAGGAGTGACGCCAAGAGTGAACTTCTTCCACGTTGGCTTGTGTACTCGCGTTGCATGGGTTTCTCCCTGTAGCTGGATCGATGATCGGAGTCTTCAGCCTACAGTAGCCGGCGGCCGTCCGAATGGCTCATCCTTACATCTTCTCGCTGCCCCGCTACCGAAGTCCGACCAGCTCCGTGGTCAGCCACGCCAAACGTTCGCCCCGCTCGACGAAGGCGCCGGTGGCACGCGCCAGGGCCCGTTCGGGCATTCCGGCCACCACTGCACTTTCAGGATCCTCCACCACCGCGGTGCCGCCCGCTGCGTAGACGGCGCCCAGGCCATCGGCGCCGTCGTTGCCCATGCCCGACAAGACGATGCCGAGAGCCCGCCGGCCAAAGGCCGCGGCCAGGGAAGACAGAAGGACCGTCCCCGATGGGCGAAAGCCGTCTACTGCATCACCCGATTGCAAGCGCACCCGATTATCGAGCGTCAATTCCACATGCGCGTCGTCGCACGCAATCACCACCTCGCCCGGCGCGACGCTGTCCCCGTCGCGTGCCAGCTTCACGGACAGTTTTGTGGCGGCCGCCAGCCACGACACCAGCGCTGCGGAAAATCCCCGTTCGGTGTGCTGCACGACCGCGATCGGTGCGGGAAAGTCGGCCGGCAGTCCTGCCAGCAGATCGCGCAGCACGCGGGGCGCGCCCGTCGAGCCGACCACGCCGACCACGGCCACTTCGCTCGGACGAAGCGGCAGCGAGCGGCGAATCACGGGCTGGGCCAGGACCCGCGCGCGTGCCACTTGCACCATACGGCGGATGGTCCCGGAAAGTCGCTGCAGACTCTTGTCGTCGAATCCTGAGCTGGGCTTGTGGAAGACTTCCAAAGCGCCCCCCGCCAGCGCGTCCTGCGCCAGCGGACTGGTGGAATCCGGCTCGCTCGCCACAACCAAAATCGGGCAAGGGCACTCGCGCATAATACGCACGCTGGCCTCAGTTCCACCCATGATAGGCATCAGCAGATCCATGGTGACAAGGTCAGGTCGCAGCTCGCTGGCCATGCTGATGGCTTGTGCTCCATCGCGGGCCTCGCCAACAACCTGCATGTCGGGCTCGCGGGAAAGTCCCTCGCGCAGCACCTCACGCACCACCGGCGAATCGTCGACAACAAGCACGCGAATGCGCGCCGGCTGGCTGGTCGAGAGAACCACGCCCTTGCTTTCCGCTTGCACCCGCGCGCAGGCCTGCGCCCGCGCCGTGCGACGCACAGTCGCAGCCAGCGCCGCTGCCGCGATCGCATCGAAGCCATTGGCCGGCTTGGCAAACACGTCTAGTGCGCCGCGCGCCAAAGCTTCCATGGCCAGCGTGCGCACATCCCCGCCGTCGCGCGCGACCACCACAATGGCAGTGGGACAGTCGCGCATGATCCTCCCAGCGGCTTCCAGCCCATCCATCACGGGCATGAGCACATCCATCGTGATGACGTCGGGTCGCAGAAGCGTGGCCAGCTCAACTGCCGTCTTGCCGTCGCCCGCCTCACCCACAACATCGAGGTCGGACGTGGCGGCGAACGTCCCACACAGCACCGCCCGGATGATCGGGGAGTCGTCCACCACCAGCACGCGCGTTTTCACGGCCGCACCACCAAGGGACTGACCGTCCGCCACAACAAGGCGGAGGTGAAGTCACTCTTGTCAATGTAGGCCTGCACGCCGGCCTGTAGCGCGGATTCCTTCTCGCTTTGGCTGCCACGCATCGAGATGGCGACCACGGGAACGTCCTTGCCTCTTTCACGGCCGCGAATGGCCCGCACCAGCCCCAGCCCATCCAGCCGAGGCATGTCCATGTCGGTCAGCACGATGTCCACGTCCGACTCGGCCGACAGCACCTCCAGCGCTTCCACGCCGTCGTTGGCAACCAGTACTTGCAGGCCATGGCCGCGCAGCGCCTCGGCGATGATATCGCGCACGATGGGCGAGTCATCCACCACCAGCGCCCGACGACCAGCGCCCACGGGCTCCGCCGGCTCAAGCGCAGCGGCACGCGCCCGGGCTTGCTGGCCGCGCGCCAACAGGACCAGCTCGGTGGCCTTCAGGACCACCGCCAGCGTCCCATCTTCTAGGGTCACCGCGCCTGTGACCAAGGGCTGGCGCTCGAAGAACTTCGCCATGGGCTTCAAGACGACCTCGCGTTCCAGGTGGTCGCTGCTGCCATGAAGGGCCACTAAGTCGGTCCCACTTTGCGCTATCATAATGCGCGTGTTGCTGCCCGTGCCTCGGGTTTCGTCCAGCGTCTTGCCCAGATCGAGCAGCGGCAGCCACGCATCGTTGTAGCGAAAGACCGCTCCCTCCGGGCCGTCCACTGCCGGCAGCGAGCGCGCGTCCACCAAGGCGCGCACCGAAGTGGCGGGCAAGGCATACATGCCCATGCCCACGCGAAACAGCACGACCCGCGAGATGGCGACGGTGATGGGCACGTAGATGTCGAATCTGGTCCCCTTCCCCATCTCGGTCGTCACATCCACCGTGCCGCCGAGGCCCTCCACCACGTCCAGCACCACGTTGAGCCCGATGCCCCGGCCTGACAGTTCGGTGACTTGACGTCTGGTGGTGAAGCCCGCCGCGAAAATGATACGAAGGATTTGCGCATCAGGCGCCAAGTGCGCTTCGGGCGCTCCGAGGAGATTCGTTTCGATTGCCCGCCGCCGCACTGTCGCCAGGTCAATTCCGGCCCCATCGTCAGACACCTGCAGATGCAATCGCTGACCCGCGACGCTTGCCTCGATCCGCACAGTGGCTTCCACTGGCTTGCCCAGTCGCTTACGTGTCTCGGCGTCCTCGATTCCGTGGTCCACGGCGTTGCGCAGAAGGTGCAGGAGTGGCTCCTCCAGCATTTCCAACAACGCCTTGTCCACCTCAACCTGCTCGCCCTCGGTGTCGAGCCGGACCTCGCGCGACAGTGAACGCGCCAATCCACGCAGCGGCACTGGAAATCGCTCCAAGAGCGTCCACAGTGGCGTCATGCGCAACTCTCGCGTGGCGCTGTCGAGTTCGGCCACCACCCGCGACAAATCGTGGGTTTCCTCGCGCAGACGCGACTCTATCCCGGCCAGCCCTTCCGCCACGACGCCGCACTGGTGGGTCCGGTGCTCGTCCTCGAACAGGCGAAAGGCCTCACATGCGTCAGTTGCGACCTCGCGAATCTGGTGCAGCTCGCGCACCAGCTGGCGGCAGCGCACGTGCGACAGCAACATGTCCGAGACCACGTCGCGCAACCTATCGATCTTCTCAGAGGCGATGCGAACCGAGACCTCGCGCCGCGCGGGCGCCGGTCGCGCCAGGGCCACGGGTGAAACGGCTGGGATCGGCAAGCTGGGGATCGCGTCTTCGCCAGTTTCCGTCGGCGGCAACAGCGTCTGCACCTCGCTGGCGAAAGCCGCAGCCTCGGCAGGCCACGAGCCGGGCTCCCCCTGCACCAGATCCGTGATGACGTCCAACCCACGCAGAATCAGGTCACCGGCGTGCTGGTCGGGACGTTCGTGCCGATCGCGCACCAGCTTCACGAACCCCTCGACCAGGTGGACGAGGCGAGACACTTCGACGAAGCCAGTCAGGCTGGCCTCGCCTTTCAGGGTGTGGCTTTCGCGCAAGAAGACAGCCGGATCGACACCCTTGGTTTCAAATTCGATCCACGCCAGGTTGAGGTGGCCGATCCGCTCGCCCGCCACCTGGCGGAACACTTCCAGGCGCTGCTGCTGCCGTTCTTCCTGATTGCTCGGCACGGTCTCACCGCTTGCTTCCATCGGCCGCAGCACCCGACCGCAGCGACGCCGGCTCGACCACTGCAACAGGTGCAGGGGTCAAGCGTCCACTGTCCACCAGGGTGCCGAGTTGCACCGCCGCCGCGGCCAATTCCGCGGCATTGGCCGCCGTCTGCCGCGTTCTCGCCATGGCATCGGTCACGGTTGCCGCCATGTCGTCCATACTCTGTCCCACCTGTTCAGTCGCCCGGCGCTGTTGCTGAGTGACCAGGGCAATGTCGCGGGCCGAGCGTGTCGTCTCCTCGGAAAGAGCGATCCCCTCTTGCCCGGCCTGGACCGCGACGTGCGACGCTGTTCTCATGTCGTTCATCAAGCGCCGAATGCCGGCCACCGACTCCATTACACTTTCGGCCAGCCGACGCATTTCCGCCGCCACCAGGGTGAATCCACGGCCGGCCTCGCCCGCCTTGGTGCCCTCCAGTGCCGCGTTGAGGGCCAGAAGGTCCGTGCGATCCGCCACCTGCATGATGGCAACCAGGATCTCGGCGGCCTTTTCCGCGTGGCTGTCGAGTTCCTTGATCCGCAGCGCCACGTCGCGATTTCCCGCCACCGTCCGCTCGGCGTTGCCCAGCACAGCGCTCGATCGTTCGGCAATCTGCTGCGCGGAGGCCAGCACCAGTTCCATACTGTGCCGGGTTTGCTCAATGCCAGCCGCTTGCTGCATGCCTGCGCTTTCTTGGCTGCGTGCCGAATCCACCAGATCCCGCGAAAGCCGGGTCAGTCGTTTAGCCACCGAGCGGATGGGACGGGCGATGTTGCCCGACATGAGCCAGGCCACGCCCGCACCAATGAGCAAGATGAAGAAGGCGCCGCCCAGCAAGGCGACCTGGCTCGACCGAATGGCGTCGTCGATGGACTGACGTGAAAAGCCCGCCACCAGGGTTCCCCACTGGTTGCCCTTGCTGGCAAGAGGCACGAACACGTGAAGCAATCCCCCGCGCGTCTGCACCACCCGCTCCTGCGGGCTGTTGTCGTGCAGTTCCTCGCCGGGAGCCAGCGAAACCGCGCTCTGCCGCTCATACACTTCGCCACTCGATTTCATAACCACCACGTAGCGCAGGTCCGCATGGTCCCGCACCGCCGCCAGCGAATCGCTGACCCCTTTCCGGTCGTCGACCTCCATCGCCGGGGTCACCAACTTGGCCAGCACGCCGGTGATGCCGGTCGCGCGCGTGACCAGGGCCGCGCCGGCAATGCGTTCCTGCTGAACCAACAGATACCCGGCAAAGCAGACAGTCACGACCGCAATCACCAGGGTGAACGCCAGGATCAGTTTCGCGCGCAAAACCAGTGTGCTCATGGCTGCCCGCGACGGCTCCTTGTGCCCGCCATCAAGCGCCGCCTGGCGTCTGTGCGGCCGCCGCAACAAGCTGGGCCACGTCCAGCACGCCCACTTGCCTGCCCTGCCACTCGAACTCCTGCGCCAGAAAAGCAGGCCGTCCGGCGCCGCTCGGCACGGCCGTAGCGCCGGCCGGCAGGTCGTCGATAATGCCGCGAATCTCGTCGACCACCAGGGCGATCTCGCATTCGCCGGCGCGCACGACCACCAGGCGCGGCAGGGTCGTGGCCAAGCCAGGCGTGGTTGGTCCCACCGTCCCGATCATCTGTTCCAGGCTGACGACCGGCAACAAGCCGCCGCGCAACCCTGTCACGCCCAGCACGTGGCGCGCAGCCGTGGGCACCCTTGTGACCGCGCCTTTGACCGCCACCTGCTCGACCATGCGCGCGGCAAGCGCGAACCATCGCCCACCCACACGCACGAGCATCAGCGGCACGGCCTCGCCCGCCGACGCCTGCGGCTCTGATGGCTCCGGCGGCGAATCGGGCAGGGCCACAAGGCAAGGACTCATTGCCGGAGACCCTCAAAAAGCGTGGCCGCGCGGCTCACCACCCCGTCGGCGCCTGCCAATTTCGAGACGAACGCATCAGGGCGAATGGCGTCCAGACGGTCGCGCAGTTCGCTCTGTGAACGTCCCGATATCAACAGGACCGCCGTACGCCGTCCACGCGTCGCCTCACGGAAACGCTGACACAGCACGGCCACATCTAGATTGGGCATTTGCACGTCTGCCACCAGCACCGCTGGGCAGAAGGACGCGCACGCGGCCATGGCTTCGTCGAGCAACACGGCACTGCAGACCTCGAATCCTCGAACTTCAAAAACATCAGCCAGCGCCTGGGCTGCCACCTTGCTGTCATCCACTACCAGAACACGGCGAGCGTCGTTGGTAGCGCGCCGTGGTTCGACCGGCGTCAACGTTCGCTTCGCGGTCCCTTCCTGTAGCAGATAGCCCAGTCTGCGCAGCACACGGCCGCAACTGACCCGCGCCTGCTGATCCGACCCGGTCCCGAGCAGGTGCGCCGCCTTCTCCCCTTCATAGGCCACCCGAGCCACCTCGGGCAGGTTGACCATCGCAGCCTCGCCGCCCAGCCTGTGCAGATCCCCGGCAAGGTCCCAAACCTCTCCCGCCCGCCCCAGCAGCCCGATGTCACGCGAAACCCGCTCCTTGGCCGTAGATATGAAGCGCTCCTGCAGCTCGGTATTCGACATCGCAGCCATGGCTATGATGTTCCCATCGGCTCTCAGACCCGGGAACCTTAGACGTATCGCGGGCCTTGCATTGGGACCCGCGCAGACGCGTCAGAGCGAAAGGATCAATCGAGCGGAATTGCGGCGGCCGCGCTCAGACTCATGTGGTCGATGCCAAAGTAGCCGGACGCCACGTACAGGTCATCTCCAACCGCCTCCATCGTGCTTCCCCATCCCAAGGTGCGCAGGAACTTCGAGCCCTTGGGGTCCGCAGGATTCGACACGTCGACCGCCAGGATGCCATCGCCCGACAGGTTCAGGAACAGCCGATTCTGGTTGGCGCCCATGATTTGCAGGTTGTACGCCTTGGTCGGTTGATCGTAGAGGCTGGCGAATCGGTCGCCGCCGAGGTCGAAGATCATCAGACGGTCAGACGTCGTCTCCCAAGTCGGGGCGCTAGTGCCCGAACTGCCCGAGCTTCCCGCCGAGTCAGTCACCGCACCCTGACCGTAGTACGCGTAGTAGTTCGGCTCGCCGGTGACGTACATGGTGTCGCCCTTCACCGTCATCCCGGCCAGGGTGAGGTTGCTGAACACCTTGGTATCGAGCAGCTCTGCGGCTGGGTTGCCGCTCACAGTCACCTGCCGCAGAAGGTGGAGGCGAGTCTCAGAACCATAGTATCCGTAGCCCCCGGCCGCGGTGGGTGCAATGTAGAGGTACTGCTCGTCGTTGGCCATGAAGTGGCGATTGCCCGCAGACGGCGCCCATGTCCGCACCAGCGGACCCGGGATATTGATCTTCTCGGCCGAAGCAAAGCTGCCGCCCGACTTGTTCCAGCGTTGGGCGTAGTACTTGTATTGCGTGAAGGTGTATCCGTCGTTCCCTTGCCGCTGGCCGACCTGCTCGCGCAGACCCAGGTAGAACCCGGTCGGGTCCACGGGATCGCCCACCAGGGTATACGCGTTCCAATTCGAGCTATTGTCGTTGGGCAGCGCGATTTCGCTGGCGGTGGGAACATCTGCGTTGGTCAGATCCAGGTACACCAGTTTGGACGTGTATGCCCCCGTCCCCGTGCTGTAATTGTAGTTCCAGCCTTGTTCCACTGTCACAAGGCCACTTGCGACCTCGGTCCAGCCACTGTATCCAGAGTTACCCCACCAATAGCCGCCCCAATAGCCGCCCCAGCCGCACCAGAATGGGTAGTACGGAATCACGCTAGTCGGCAGGGTCGCCGAGCCCGCCCGCCGCGGGTGGGTGGGATCGGTGAGGTCGTAAACCAGCACCTGGGTCTGACTCTGATAGTAGCCATCAATGGTCTGGGACGGAAGCGAGCGGAAGAGGAGCAACTGGTTGCCGTGCTTGACCGCCTGCTGCACCTGACCCACCGAGAAGCTGGCGAGCGGGACGGCGCCCTCCAAATCACCACCGGCCGCAAACACCCTGAACTGTGAGATGTCCTGGTTTGCAGCGTAGTAGTAGCTCTGCTGCGACTGAACCTGAGCCACCAGGGTGTTGCCGTATTGCAAAATCCGATTGTAGTAGGGCGCAATTTCGATAACTGACTGCAACTGTGGATTGGCCAGGTCCTGGATATTGGCAATGGAAGCGTGGGTATCAGACAGATTCACCATCATGCGTTGGCCGGTGGTTTGGTGTCCAAAGACGATGGTGCGGCGGACGCTCCCGTTGGGATGAATGAACGTGCCGTAGTTCTGCAACACGGTCTGCTGGTCGGCGGCCTTGGTGTCGTCGTACTTGGTCAGATCCCACGCCATGATGCCCACCGCGCTCTTGTATTGCGACCACCACCAGTCATCGGTGGAATCGCTGCGCGTCCAGTACGACACGGGCACAGTCACCACGTTGGCCTGGGCATCGGAATACATGCCGATCATCTTGTGGGCTTGGTCCAAATTCCAGTTAATGTCCGAACTGACCCAGTCAGCGTTCTGCACCGCCACACACTGACGCTGCACCAGCCGCACCTTTGTCAGATCGCGGACGTCGATGATACTGACCGCCATATTGGTTGACTGCCGCGTGGTGGTGTCCTGCAGTCCGGTGCAGGTCAGGCTGGTGTCTTGCCCGATGCCGAGCAGGAACTTGTTGTCGCCAATCAGACGGAACACGTTCATGTTGCCGGACAGTCCGTCCACCGCCGACACGACTTGCAAATTCTTCGGGTCAGCGAAGCTGATGGCATAGAGCGGGTCCATGTTCTGCGCGGTGATGGCGTAGACCACGTTGCGAGTCACATCGAAGGCGCTGCCGCGCACGGTTTCGTTCTGCTTGCCGAAGTCGAGGCTGTCGAGCACTACCGGGTTGCTGCCGTCGGTGATGTCCCAGGATTCCAGGGTGTTGCTGACATAGGACGCACCATTGCAGTTGCTGCCCGACCACTCCTGGCGCGCAAAGATGCCGTAAAAGGTGCCCGTCTTGCTGGTGGCATCGAAGACGTACGTCATCTTGAACTGGTCGTCGAGCGAGCCGGCCGCCTCGAAGCGGGTGTGACGGCGGATGGTCCCGGCTGGATCGCTCACATCAATGATCGACACCACGGCCTGTTCCTGATTGTAGTAACTGCCGCAACTGTAGTAGCCCGACTTGTTTGATGCGCTTGACGTGTATCCATTGACCCACCAATTCTCCGCCACCATGAGCGCGTTGGAGGTGGCCGATATGGTCACATCGCTGAAGGTCTTGCTATAGGAATACTGGCCATTCGGATCGCTGACCTGCAGGCTGCCGCCCTGGAAGATCTGAAGCTGACCCACCTGCTTGAGCGCCTTCGGGTCGGACACGTCGAACGAATAGACCCACGCCTGCTCAGGCTGCTGGTTGCTCGCCAGCTCGTAGCCCCAGCCCCAGTAGTACGACTGTGAAACGTACGAGACCACGTAGAGGCTGTTGTCGATCTTGCGGGAAACACCCTCGCGCAGCTCGCCGATGATGTCCACCGTGCTGATTACGCGCGGATTATTCAAGTCACTGACGTCGATGGCCAGCAGTTGCGAGACATAGTGACGATCGAACTGAAGCTTGCCGTTGGTTTCCGTGAGGTAGAGGGCATCACTCAGCAGGGCGTAGACGGTCGTGCCCGTGACGAACATCTCGACCGGATAGCCGTAGACCGGCAGACGCGAGAGTTGCTTGGGATTTTTGGGGTCGGTCAGGTCGTAGATGATGAGGCCGCGGTAGGTGTTGAAGTAAAAAAGCCGGTCGTTGTCGATGCGGTAGATGTCTGCTTCTTGGACCGTGGCATCCCGGCCGCCAGGCGCCCCCGGAGCGGGCGACTTGTCCGTGCCGCCGGGCGCCACGGCGGGCACTCCAGCCGTTGGGGCCATAGCGGGGCCGCCCGCGTTGTCGCCGTAGGTGCCGCGGTTGCCATTTCCCTGCTCGTCGGTCGTGAATTCGGTCTGGCCCGGGGCCAAGCCCCCGTCGGGCACATTGACCGAACCGGGAGGGCTTGAACCGCCGCACGACGCCGCGAAACCCGCGGCCAGAAGGGAAATGACGGCAAACGTTGAAGATGAGCGCATGGGAGGCCTCCGGCTCGACCAGGTAGCAAGGCCCGTGCCGTGGATTTTCCCCAAGAAAACCTAGAGGCAGGCGGCCCGAACCCTCAGAAAACTGGGATGCCGTCCGCCTGCCCCATCGAAAATCCGCGTGCGCCGTGATTGGCGTCACGCTCAGACCCCAGCCGAAGAGAAGCTGAACGGATACAGGACGATGACCAGGCCCCCGCCTGTCGGCTTGGGGAATTCCCAGCGGCGGACAGCATTGACCACGCAGTTTTCGACGCGCGCATTGTCCATGCTCGTGCTCTGCATGACCGAGGTGAGCACCTGGCCCGTGGGCGAAATGGAGAACTGGACCGAGATGCGCCCGGCCAACGTCGGACTGCGGGCCAGTTCCTGGTCGTAGCAGAACTTCACCTCGTTCATGTGGGTGCGCACGATGCGACGAACGATTTCCTTGTCGAGCGAGCCACGCACGCTGGCAACTCCCTGCACGATTTGCGGAACCGTGGTGCGCCGGTGCTCGGCCAATCGGCCAACGTTGCGACCGTAGTCGTTCGGGCCGCCGGACCCGCGCGCCGCCGAGCCGATGGTGGTGAGAGTGCCGGACCCAATAGTGCGCCCAGTCCCACCGCCGCCCGCGCCGGTTCCGAGCGGTCCCAGCCCGCCGACATCAGCCGCATCGCTGATTTGGACGCCGACCAAGTTGGAAAGAACGTCCTCTGGGTCATTTCCAATCGCCATGTCCCGACTGAAGATCGAAGCCACCTGCGGCGATTGGCCGTTGAGTACGCCCATAACGCCGGCATTGCGCGCCTGGGACTCGGACAACTCCTTGGTCATAAGCGGCTGTACGCTGTCGCGTGGCTTCTTGACAGCGATACGCCCGTCGCGCACGGTGGTTTTGGAGCTGCCTGCCGCGCCAGGATCACCAGCATGGGCCTTGGCGGAATCGCCGGCTCCGTCTGGTCGCTTGGCGGTCAGCCAATCCGGCAGCTTGTCTTCGACCGGCGGGAGGACAACTGTGGACACGTAGTTCTTCCCCCAATTCAACGACTCCAGCGAAAGCGATCGCGTGTCCGGCGGAATGGCGAGGACGATAAGCAAGAACAGTCCCAACAGCGCCGCTGCAATCGCAGTGTACTTCTGTTCGGCCCAGCGCAGGGCGAGCCAAGGGCGGGGCATCCGCTCGGCGGCGTGCGTGCGGCCGAGCACGAACACCACCTCACCGCAGTCCACACGCGCCCTGCCCTGCGGCGGCAGGGTAAAACTGCACCCGCGCTCGCGCACATAGTCCTGCAGCCGCACCGCATGCCCATCCACGCGCAGCTCACCGCCCATCTTCGGCGTCACGTTGACCAAATAGTCGTTGCCCCAGGTTGTGATGAGCGGCAGGGAGTCGCCGCCAATCACGTCTTGTCCGACCGGGGCGTCGGCGTTCGCAATCGCGCCAATCACATACTGCGCCGGGCCTCTACCCCGCGCCGCGCCGCAGCCTGGCTCCATGTGCCGCGTGCCAAAAAGTTGGCCGCGGAACAGAGCTTGAATCTGCAGGGTATTTCCGTTGTCTCGATACACGTCTGTCCTTGTCGCGACGGTTGCCATGACGAACTCCTCGCGTTGGGCTCGCGTGCCGCAGTCATCTTTCCACGCACACGGCGAGCGGGGGCGGCCCGGGTGCCGGCTGCTTTCCTGCGGCGCCTTGGGCCCTCAAACAGACAGACAACCCAATTCCCCCCAGGTTTCACGGAAGTTGGTGAAACTAATTCGTCGACGGGGCGCGGCTGCAGTCCGTCGCGAATCTGCCGATGGCTACGGAAGCGCAATGAGCTCCGTCATCCGAGCCGTCAAGGTGTTCGAAACGCTGTCCGATGTGGACTGCGCCGAACTGGCGCGCTTCATGCGCATACGGCAGTACCAACCTGGAACCACCGTCTTTGAACGCGGAAAGCCAGGCGACACCATGTTGATCGTCGCCGATGGCGCGCTCTCCGTGGTCATGCCTGGCCCACGCCGCCGGAACATCGAAGTGGCCCGGGTCGGCGTCGGCGAGGTGGTTGGCGAAACATCCTGCATTGACCCAGCGCCGCGCAACGCCACCATGATCGCCGCGGTACGCACCACCACCTACGAACTGGGCCGCAAGGAGCTGAAACGCATGCACCGAGAGGCGCCGCGTGTGGCTACGACTCTGGTGGGCGCGATCATCCGCAGCGTAACCATGCGCCTGCGCCGCGTGGATGAGCGCATCGAGCGCGAGCTGGCCGGCCACCTGGCAGCGCGCCTTCCCGAGTTGCGACAAACGCTGCGCTCCTCGACTCGCAGCACCTCTGCCGGGACTTCATCTGCGCGCACCGCCTTTTGCCGCGTCCCACCACTGGCTGGCTCCGCAGCCGGGTCGAAGAGGCCCGACACCTGGACGGCCATGCTGGCGCGTCTGCGGGGCAGCGCATGAAGGCCGCTGGCCAAGGCAATCGACTGCCCGGGTACACCAGCGCCGAACTGGCAGAGCTCGCGGCTGCGACCCGAACCCGCCATTTTTCAGCTGGCACCTGGTTGTGCCGTGAAGGCGACACCGCCGCATCGAGTTTCATCATCACGTCAGGCGCGGTCGAGGTGGTCAAGTATCTCGACGGCCAGGAACGCGTGCTCGCCACTCTGCGACCCGGAACCTTGGTCGGTCCGACGGCGCTGGTCGAAGGATCCCTGCGCTCGGCCTCAGTGCGAGTCAGGTCCGATACAGTAGCCCTTGAATTCAGGCGCAAAGCCTTCCATCGCTTTGTCCAGGACGGAACGCCCCTGGCTGTGCGCTTTCAGGAACAGGTCGCGCTTGCCGGAATCCGCCAGTTGCGCGCCGCCACCGACCGCCTGGCGCAGGTCCTGGCCCGCTCCGTCCGACCGTCAGGAAGGAAGCCCGCCACGATCGACCGCATGGCCCTCGCTTTCATCCAGGCTGGCACCGGCGAATGGGGCGTGCATCTGGGCACGCGCCAGCCAGCCGCGACCAAGGAATGACGGTCCGCCCAGTGGTGTCATGATCAAGCGGTCTGCCGTCAGCTACACTAGGCCGTCATGTTCACACGTATCGCGCACATCTGTTTGAACGTAAGAAATCTGCAGCAGTCGCTGGATTTCTACACGCGCCTGGGACTCGTTCCCGTGTTTCGCTTCACCCGCAAAGGCGTGCCCTTCGGCGTCTACCTGAAACTCGCCGACTCGGCCTTCGTCGAGCTATTCGAGGATCCGAAACTGGAAGAGCCAGTGAACACTGGCCTCGTCCACTTCTGCCTGGAGACTGAGGATCTGGACCGCCTGATGACAGACTTGCGAACGCGCGGCATCGCATTCACTGAAAAGAAACTCGGGTGCGACCATACCTGGCAGATCTGGCTCACGGACCCCGACGGCAACGCCTTCGAGGTCCATCAGTACACGCCCAAGAGCATGCAGTTCACCGGCGGCACCGTCGAAGCCGACTGGTAGGCCGAGGTGGCGAAGCGCGAGGGTGGGTTCGCTGGCCGAGGGTTTGAGCAAGCCGGCTTTCTGCCCGTGCAGGACTGGCTACCAATTCACCCCTGCCCATGCTAGCAACCGACGCTAGCCATGGATGATCTCAGCAATCTCGCAATCAATACGATCCGTATCCTTTCCATTGATGCCGTGCAGAAGGCCAACGCGGGCCACCCGGGTCTGCCCATGGGGGCGGCGCCCATGGCCTACGTACTTTGGCAGAAGCATCTTTCGCACAATCCGCACAACCCGAAGTGGCCGGATCGCGATCGCTTCGTGCTCTCGGCTGGCCACGGATCGATGTTGCTCTATTCGCTCTTGCACCTGACCGGCTACGACCTGTCGCTCGACGAGATCAAGACCTTCCGCCAGTTTGGCTCGCGCGCGGCCGGCCACCCGGAATCCTTCCTCGTCCCAGGCATCGAGGCCACCACCGGCCCGCTCGGTCAGGGCGCCAGCAACGCCGTGGGCATGGCCATGGCCGAACGCTTTCTCGCTGGCCGCTACAACAAGCCGGGCCACACCATTGTCGATCACTTCACCTACGCCCTGGTGGGCGACGGCGATCTGATGGAAGGCATCACCCACGAGGCGGCTTCGCTGGCCGGCCACCTGGGACTGGGCAAGCTCGTTTGGCTGTACGACGACAACAAGATTTCCCTCGACGGTCCCACCTCGATGGCCTTCACCGAAGACGTGGGCAAGCGCTTCGAGGCCTATGGCTGGCAAGTTCTGCGCGTCGAAAAGGGCGACACCGATATAGAGGCCATTGACCGCGCCCTGCAGGCCGCCAAGGCCGATACCACGCGCCCGTCGCTGGTCATGGTTCACACCACCATCGGCTACGGCTCGCCCAACAAGGCGGGCAGCAGCGAGGCCCATGGATCGCCGCTCGGCGCCGAGGAGGTCAAGCTGACGAAGAAGGCGCTCGGTTGGGATCCGGAAAAGCAATTCGATCTTCCCGCCCAAGCGGTCGACCACTTCCGCACGGCCATCGCGCGCGGAGCCCAGGCCGAGGCCGCCTGGCAGAAACGCTTCGACGCCTGGGCCGCGGCCAACCCCGATCTGGCCCGCGAGTGGACCATGGCCTTGCGGGGCGAGCTGCCCGCGGGCTGGGAGTCCGGCCTGCCGGTCTTCACACCCAAGGACGAACTGGCCACTCGCCAGTCGGGCGGCAAGGTCCTGGCCGCGATGGCCGGCAAGGTGCCGTGGCTGGTTGGCGGCGACGCGGATCTGTCGTGCTCGACCCTGACATCACTCACCGGCCAGGGCGATTTCGACGCCAAAACCGGCCTCGGTCGCAACATTCACTTTGGCGTGCGCGAACACGCCATGGGCGCCATTGCCAACGGCTTCGCCTATCACGGCGGGGCGCGCGCCTTCACCGCGACCTTCTTCGTTTTCTCGGACTACGAACGCCCGGCCATCCGCATGGCCGCCATCAGTCGTTTGCCCGTCACCTTCGTGTTCACTCACGATTCGATTGGCGTGGGCGAGGACGGCCCCACCCACCAGCCCATTGAGCAGCTCATGTCGCTGCGTCTGATCCCGAATCTGTGGGTCCTGCGCCCGGCTGACGCCAACGAGGTCGTCGAGTCCTACAAGATCGCGATGAAGCGCAACGATGGTCCTGTCACGGTCGTGCTGACCCGGCAGAAGACGCCCACCTTCGATCGCAACAAGGTGGCCCCGGCCGCTGGCGTGCAAAGAGGCGGCTACATTCTGTCCGATGCGCCCGGTGGTGCGCCGCAGGCCCTGATCATCGCCACCGGCAGCGAAGTGGCGATCGCTGTGGCCGCGCAGGAAAAACTCCTGGCCGCGGGCGTGCGGGCGCGCGTGGTGTCCCTGCCCTCGTGGGAGATCTTCGCGGCGCAAAGCCCCGAATACCAAGAAGCCGTGCTCCCGCGTGCCATCAAGGCGCGCGTGTCCATCGAAGCAGGCGCCACGCTCGGCTGGCAGCGCTGGGTGGGCAGTGAAGGCGTGGCCATCGGCATCGACCGCTTCGGCGCATCCGGACCGGGCGGAACATTGATGAAACACTTCGGGATACACGCGGACGCCGTGGTCGGCGCTGTCACGAATCTGGTGAAAACATGAAGAACATCGGCCTTTCTCTCCTGATTTCCGCTCTCGTGACCTGCGCGCTCGCCGGAACGGCGCGGGCCGAGGATCGACCCTCGGTTTTCGCCTTTGCCTACCAAGGCCTGGTGGTGGGGGCCGGGGCTGGGCTGGCCGCGGGCTACCTGTTCGCACGCGAAGACGGCTTGCACTCCTCGGACTGGAAGCCGCTGGTCTACGGGATTGGCATTGGCGCGCTGGCGGGCGCCGGGGTCGGGCTGACCCTGGGCGTTGTCGACGCCGCCCAGGACAAGCCCGGACGCGCCCGCTACGTTGTGCGCGACATGGCCTACGGCGAGGGTTTTGGCGCTGTTGTGGGCCTCATCGCGGGCGGGCTGACGGCGCTTTCAACCAAGAAGGGTGAACACGTCCTTCTCGGCGCGTCCATCGGCGTGCTTTCAGGCGCTGTCTTGGGCGCCGTGTTTGGCGTCATCGAGGGTGGACACGCGAGCAGCCAGGCCAGCGCCGGCAGCAATCATCTGGCTCTGTCGGTTCTGCCCGTGGTCGAGGCGGGCGGCAAGCTCGCCTATCTGCCGGGTCTTTCGGGTCAATACTAGGCCCTCGAAAAGTCGCTGCTGGCGCGTCGCAGCGCGGGTGAGTAGACATCTCACAACTATGTGAGCCGCCTACCTTCCGCCCGCCACTGCTTTGGGGAAGTTTATAAGGGGCAGTAGGCTATCGAAACGGGTCAATCCGTGAGGTTGTCTTTCTTCTGCCAAGATGCAAACCTTCCCAAGGTTCAGAGCCACCGCGACACATCGCATAGGAGTCCCACGATGATGAAAGCCTCCTCAACGCCGATCTTTATGGGCGCGTTTGCGCTCGCTTCGATTTCCCTCTTGGGCTGCAGCTCGGATACGAATCCGCCTGCCTCCGGTTCAGGGGGAACCGCTGGCGCCGCGGTCACTGCTTCTGGCGGCGAAAACGCCACGGGCGGCTCATTGACGGGGCCAAGCACGGGTGGCGTGACCGGCCAGGGCGGCGTGGCCAAGACGGGCGGGCAGACTGAATCACAAGGCGGATCGACTCCGCAGGGTGGCAGCGACACGGGTGGAGAGAGCAGCACCGGCGGAGTATCCACCGGCGGCGTCAGCACCGGCGGCGTCAGCACCGGCGGAGTGTCCACAGGCGGCGTCGGCACCGGCGGAATGTCCACCGGCGGGGTCGGCACGGGTGGCAAGACGACAGGTCCGACGGGCGGCAAGACGGCAACAGGCGGGGCCACCAAGGCCGAAGGCGGAACGGCCACTGGAGGGGCGACAGGAGCTGGCGGCACAACGTCGACCGGTGGGGTCACGCCTCTTGGCGGTGGCAAGGGCAGCAGCGACGGCAAGACGCCCATCAAGGTCTGGATGGCAGGCGACTCGACCATGTCCGGCTCAGGCTGCGACGGCGGCGGCTGGGGGACCCAGTTCGCAACCGTGTTCAACAGCAACGTCACTGTCGTGAACAGCTCGGTGGCCGGTCGGAGCATTCAGACCTGGCTGCTTGAGCCCTATGTCAGCACCACGGCGGACGCCAGCGGCGAATGCAAACTGACCGGGACCACCTACAACCCGCGCTGGACCGCGATGCTGGATCCCAGCACCGGGATGAAGCCCGGCGACTACCTGTTCGTCGAGTTCGGCATCAACGACGGCGATGCCGGCTGCGAGAAATCCCGCCATGTCGGCACGGCCCTGTTCCAGACCTACCTGACCATGATGGCAAAGGCGGCAAGTGACCGAGGCGCGCAGGCCATCTTCTTGACCTCAACCAGTGCCATTGCTTGCAACGGCAGCACCGCCCAGGCCAACCGTGGATTCGGGCCGGAAACCAAGGCCACCGGCGCGGCCGACAACGTCCCGGTCATCGACGTGACCACGCTCTCGGCGGCCCTGTACACCAGCGCCGGACTGTGCCCGAACAGCAACGACTACACCTCAACCACGAGCAAGGTTGGAATCTTCTTCTGCAACGATCACACGCATTTCTCGCCAGCAGGCGCCCTGCAGATTGCCCAAATGGTGGCCAAGGCGCTCAAGGATCAAGGAATTGGATTGGCGGCGTACCTGAAGTAGCAACGACACGACCCACTTCGAAAAGGCCGGCGCGCTTCAGATTGCCAAGGCCGTTGCCAAGGCACTCAAAGACCAAGGAATTGGACTGGCGGCGTACCTGGTCAACTAGACGGCTGCTACACAAACGGCCAATGCCGGAGGATTCTCGGCCATGAAAGCCTCTCTGTCCCTCTTCTTGGTGCTTGCTGGCCTCTCGTGGCTCGCGTGCACATCAGGCAACAACGCGCCCGATTCTGGATCGTCAGCCGGGCAGGGCGGCGCGACCGCGGTTTCGGGCGGCGCTCTCGGCGCGGGCGGAACATCGGCTGGACCAACAAGCACGGCCGGTGTTGCCAGTAGCGGCGGCACGCTGGCTGCCGGCGGACAAACGCCTGCCCAGGGCGGTTCGACGCCTCAGGGTGGCGCGACGACTGCAGGCCAAACCGCCGAGGCCGCTGGTGGAATCGCCGCAGGCGGCGCGATCACCGGCGGCATTCCCTCGACCACCGGCGGTATCACCAGCGCCACCGGTGGCAGCGCGACCGGCGGTGCAGCCACGGGTGGCAAAACCAGCGGCGCTGGCGGCGCGAGCGGCGGCACAACCACCGGCGGCGCAGCGGGCGGAACCACCAAGTCCACCGGCGGGACGCCAGCAGGTGGTACAACCGCGGTTCCTCCCGTCGGCGGCGGTCTGGGCAGTAGCGATGGCAAGACGCCCATCAAGGTCTGGATGGCCGGCGACTCGACCATGGCCGGCGGTCCCACAAGTGCCTGCGCGGCCTGCCCGTGCGGTTGGGGCAGTCAGTTCGATGCGTTGTTCAATGCCAACGTCACTGTCGTCAACAACGCCGTTGGTGGCCTGACCATTCAGACCTGGCTCTATCAGGGTGTCAGTGCAACCCAAGACGCCAATGGCGAGTGTCCTGTAACGAATACTGCCTTCCAGTCACGCTGGACCAACATGCTCAGTGGTGCATCCGCGATGAAGGCAGGCGACTATCTGTTCATTTCCTTTGGCATCAACGACGGCGATGGCTCCTGTCCGAAACACGTCGGCGAAACCAAGTACCTCGGCTATCTCAACCTAATGGTAAAGGCCGCCAAGGACCTGGGCGTGGAACCCATTCTCATGCCTCCGGTTGGCGCCATCGACTGCGGCGGCGGCAGCACCGCCGTCAACATTCGCACCCCCTACTTCACCACCGCCACCAACGACGCCGGCACAGCCAACAATGTGCCGGTCATTGATCTCGGCAAACTCAGCGTCGACCTGTACAACACGCTCGGCCTCTGTCCGAACAGCGCCGACTACACGTCAACCAGCAAGGTGGGCCAGTTCTTCTGCCAGGATCACACGCACTTTGAACTTGCCGGCGCCAAGCAGATCGCCCAGCTGGTCGCCAAGGCGCTCAAGGATCAGGGCATCGGACTCGGGGCCTACGTGCTCAACTGATCGTCCGCCGCCGGGATTCGCGAAATGTGCAGCTGGCGCTGTCGTGCGCGTAGGTGACGATGTCGAGGTGCCTGCCGTCGATCTCATAGACGTTGTAGCGAGAACAGCGGTCGGGCGCGCCGGCGTAGGAGGCTGAGCCTGCCCCCACGACTGGAATCCGGCGGCCGTCGGGGCCGGGCAACTCGGCAAATTCGTCGCGGTGGTCGTGGCCGTGCAGGACCAGGTCGGCGCCCACCCGTGCCAGCAGCTCGACCAGTTTGGCGCGGTCGCGGAGGTTGCGATCCTCGGGCGGCCGCTGCATCACGGGCGGATGGTGCAGGGCCAGCACGCGAAAACGCGCGCGCACCTCGGGTGCGGTCAGCAGCGCCTCGATCCGCCGCAACTGCGCCTCGCCCAACTGTCCCCACGCGCCCAAATCGCCGGTGGGCACGCCGCTGCTCGCGCAGACCAGCGCAACCTCCCCGCGCAGCCGTGCGAAGGGATAGGTTTCACCGTCGATACGCAAATCCGCGCTGTGGTAGGCGGCAAAGATCTGCTGAAAAGCGCCGCTCTTCACGACCTCGGCCACGTACACGTCGTGGTTGCCCGGGATGACGGTCGTGTCCTGCACCGACGGGCTGGCGCGCTCGATCCAGGCCAGGGCCGCACGCCACTCAGACATCAGCGAAACGTTGCCCAGATCGCCGCTCACCAGAAGGTGGTCATGCGGTCGCGCTCGCAGATCCTCACCCAGCGCCGCCAGCAGATCCATGCGGTACTTGCGTCGGCGAAATACCGCCAGATTGAGCGCGCCAATCGCCCGCTTGCCAAAAAAATCGCGCAACCGTGCGCCGGCCAAGCCGCGAATGTGCAGGTCGGTCGCATGCGCCAGTCGAAACATCAGCTTGCCTCCGGGTCGATCTGTATCTCGGCCAGCAGACCAAAATGGTCCGAGGCGAACGCGCCATCAAGGGCCGGCTGGTCCAAGACGATGCGACACGACCGGACGGTGGCGCGGCCGTCGCGCCGCATGGGGGTGACGAAGATGTAGTCGATGCGGCGGTCGGGCTCCAAAAATTCCAGCGCCTTCGTGTACGGATTGGCGCAGGCCCAGGTCCAGCCGCGCTCGCCCGGGTGCAATCGGTCCCAGGCATCTTGAAAATAGGTGCGCCGGCCGCTCAAGGTGACCATCCCGCGCAACCATCGGATCTCGTCAGCCTCGGGCCGCGCGTTGAAATCACCCATCAGAATCGACGGCCTGTCACCCGCCCGCGCCGCCACGATGGCGTCGATGGCCTGAACCTGATCCTCGCGCTGCTTGCCATGCGCCAGTCGGTAATTGAGGTGCGTGGTGTGAACCCAGACCGGGCCGGTCTCGAACGACATGCGCGCCGACAGCAAAACGCGCCGTTCATTGGGCTCGGCGTGGGGCAAGCCGAAACCCAAGTGTTCCAAGATCGGCTCGCGCGACAGGATGGCCAGGCCTTCGTGACCGCCGGCAAAGGGCATCGCGGGCACAAAGGCGTGGTGGTAGCCCGTGGCGGCGGCCAGGGTCTCGGCCTGGTTGGCAAGCTGGCCCGGCACCTCGCGCACTTCCTGCAAGCCCACGACGTCAGGCTGAAGCTCGCGCAAGGCAGCGGCCACCAATTCCATTCGCCGCTGCAAGGGCGGTTCGGCTCCCCACAGATTCAGGGTCAGGCAGCGAAGAGGTCGCACGATGAGTTGCTGATTACCCCGTCTCGCCCCGGTAGGTACAGCAAGAATCCGCGGTTTCCCAAACCGTCACGGCGCAAAGCTGGGGAAGCCGGGGCTGCATCGTCGCCCAAATGTAGCCGCACAGATTCTCGCAAGTCGGGTTCTCCAGGCCCGCCACTTCATTGAGCATGTGGTGGTCGAATCGCTGCTGCAGCACCGACCAAACATCATCAATGACCGCGAAGTCCACCAGCCACCCCGTCTGCGCATCGACCGGCCCGCGCAAACCCAGTTCGACCCGGTAGCTGTGCCCGTGCACGCGCGCGCACTTGTGCCCAGCCGGCACATGCGGCAGGCGGTGGGCCGCCTCAAAGAGAAACTGCTTCTTGAGTTCGACTATCACGCTGACCAACCCTAGCACGCGCTACACGGCGGCATAGCGCCGCCGAGCGGGAACCTTGTGAAAACGCCGCGCGGGCAGTTCCAGGGCTGTGAGTTCGCGGCCGTACACACACCCGCTGTCGAGGCCGGTGGCCATCGGGTACTGCTGCGGACCACGAACCGCGTCGTGTCCGAACACGATGTGCTCAGGGCCGCGCCAGGCCGCCGCCCAAGGCCAGCGCATGAGCAAGCGCCCCGTGGGTGCCGTGCCATCGACCATGCTGCGCAGGTTGAGCAAATTCTCGCGCTCCTGCCGCTCAAGCGGCACGCCTGGCACCGCGCCGGCATGCACCACGGCGACCTCGGGTGCACCTTCGCGCTCCGGGCCCAGCCGCAGAAAAAGCGGCAGGCTCTCAAGAAAGGCCCAGTCCGATTCCTCCAGGGTGTCAAGCAGCCAGCGGCGTGGACGCCGCAATTCGCCCTGCTGGCGCCTGCGCCACACGTCCAGGCTGTATGCATCGTGGTTGCCCATGACCGCCAGCGCACCGGTTTCGCGCACCAACCGCACAACCCCGCGCGAGTCCGGCCCCTTGGCCACCAGATCGCCAGCCAGGACCACGCGATCACCAGGCACCACGCCACATTGGCGCAGGAGCGCCTGGAGTTCATCCAGGCAGCCGTGAACGTCGCCAATGATTATGGTTCGTTCCATGAGTCGCTTGCATCATAGGCCATGGAACCGCATCGACAAGCAAGTGCGATGTAGCTCTTGCACGCCACGATGGATCCGACCAAATTCCCGCCATGAGCCGCGTCGTGGATACGCGATCCCGTCGCCTGCGCGCGGCACCCCGGACACCCGGGGACGCCTTGCCCCGTCATCCGCCCTGGATTCGCATGAAGCTGCCCAGCGGCGCGGCCTATTTCGGCCTACGCGCGCAAGTGCATGCGCAAGGACTGCACACAGTCTGCGAAAGCGCCTCGTGCCCCAACATCGGCGAGTGTTGGAGCCAGCGCTCGTTGACCATCATGATCCTGGGGGCCGTGTGTACCCGCACCTGTCGATTCTGCGATGTTCCGAGCGGCCGCCCTTTGCCGCCCGATTCCAGCGAACCGGAGCGGGTGGCCACCGCGCTGGCCAGCCTTGGCTTGCGCCACGCCGTGATCACCTGCGTGAGCCGCGACGATCTCGATGACGGAGGCGCGGCTCACTGGGCCGCCACTATCATCGCGGTCAAGCAGCACTGTCCTGACCTGGTTCTCGAAGCTTTGACCGGCGACTTTGCCGGCGATCTGTCCGCCGTGGATCGCGTGCTCGACGCCAGGCCCGACGTCTTTGCCCACAACCTGGAAACCGTGCCCCGCCTGGCGCGCGAGGTTCGCGTCCAGGCCAGCTATCCCCGCTCCTTCGCTGTTCTCGCCCATGCCAGCCAGCGCGGCGCACTGACCAAGACGGGGCTGATGCTGGGCCTGGGCGAAACCCTGGACGAGGTGCGGGGCGTTCTGCGCGAAGCCCGCGAAATCGGCGTGGAAATCGTGACCCTGGGCCAGTATCTGCGCCCTTCGCGCCAGCACCTGCCTGTCGCCCGCCACGCCACGCCCGAGGAATTCGCCCAGCTCAAACAAGAGGCGCTGGGCCTCGGCTTCGCCCATGTCGAATCCGGTCCCTTGGTCCGATCCAGCTACCACGCCGACGGCCAGATCGACCTCGTCCGCAGCCGCGCCAAGGCACGATGAACGTAGGCTAAAGTTCAGGTCAATTCGCTCTCAGCCCGCGCCACCTGGTCGTCCAGGCGGCGCTGTTCCGCGGTCAGATCGCTGCGCCCGAGAAACACAGATCAAGCAAACGCTGGGGAACCGCTATCCCACCCTATGATAGAAATCGCTACGCGCCGACGCGTCGGCCAGGGGGCACTGAGTAAGCGATCCAGGCGTTGGCGCCCACCACGGCGCCTTTGCCGATCACCGTGTCGCCGCCCAGGATGGTCGCGTTGGCGTAGATGACCACGTCGTCCTCGATGGTCGGGTGGCGCTGGGGCACGACCTGTTTGCCTGCCGGCGCCGCCACGGCCCCGCCGTGCTTGCGCTTGATCGACAGCGCGCCCAGGGTCACCCCCTGGTAGATGCGAACCGCGTCGCCGATGCGGGTGGTCTCGCCGACCACGATGCCGGTGCCGTGGTCGATGAAGAAAGGCGAGCCGAGGGTGGCCCCGGGGTGGATGTCGATGCCGGTGCGCGAGTGGGCGTACTCGGTCATCATGCGCGGCACGAGCAGCGCCCCCTGTTGCAGCAGGGAGTGCGCCGCCCGGAAGATGGCGATGGCGTACAGCCCGGGATAGCAAGCCACCACCTCGTCGGGACCCGTAGCCGCGGGATCCGCCTCGAAGGCAAACTGGATGTCCTTCTCCAGCAGCCCGCGCAACTCGGGCAAGGCCGCCAAGGTGCGCGCGGTGATGCCCTGGGCGCGCCGCCAGCAAGCGTCTTTGTTCTTCGCGACGTCGGGGCACGAGCGGTGCAGCCCGAGAAAGACCAACTCCTCCAGGCGCAGTTCCAAATCGCCCAGCACCTCGGCCACGCGCTCCCGCGCGGCGGCGTGCGAGGTCTCGCCTAGCATGCGCGTGCGCCGGGTTCCCGGCAGGATCACCGACAGCAAATCCTCCACCAGAATCGCCACCTCGTCGGGCGAAGGCATCGGCCCCACAAGCGAAGGCGTTCCGCGACCGCGTTGCTTGAGAATACGGTCAGCCAGGGCCAGGTGAGATTTCTTCGGAGGCGTGCCGTGGTTGACGTGCATGCCCCCAATTTACCGCCATTCGACCGGTTGACCAGAGCTAGTCGCGTGGGGAGCCAGCCGGCTCCCCCTGCGGGGGCTTCGGGACGGACAGCCCACCCCGCCCGCCCCGCGCTTCGCGCGCCCTCGTTGCCGGCGGCGCACCATCGTGGGCATGGGAACCCTTTCAGGGTTCCCCTATAAGAATTAGAACTGTCGCGGCTGTGCCACGGCCCGAGCAAGCTTCTGCATGACCTCTTCGAGGCGCGATTCGGGCACCGACACCCGCGTGGGCATACCGCCACCCAAGTCGAGCAACTTGATCAGGTCCAGCCCGGATTCAAAGTCAGCCGCGATCGACAGTGATCCCGAATCCCGCACCACCGCCACGGCCGCACGCTGCTGCCCGAGCAGCAGCAGCTCGGTCTTGTCGTAGGGAGCGCTCGAGCGCGCCTCCACATACGCCACGTTCGCCTCCACTTCGTAGCGCTCCGCGATCTTGCGGGCCTGGTCCAAGAGCGGGTCAATGAGGCGCGCTGCGATCTCGATCTCCTCCCAGTGATGGGGCGCCTTGGTGCGCGCCACCAGGTACTGGATCACGCGAAATTTTAGCGTCTCGTCACGAAATCGGGCACGCAAGGCGCGGTCGATGCGCGTGGCGATGGGGCCAGGCTCACCCCGCCGCGTGTCCACGGCGCGCGCGTCCGCATCGGCGCCTTCATACGGCTCGATTCCGCCGAGCGCCCACTTGGCCCCGGCGTAGAGCCCGTCGAGATCCATGTGCATGGCCACCGTATCCACCGGTCCGACTGCGGCGACGAATGCCGGGGTAATCATCTCAGGGCAGCCCCCGTGCTCAGCCTTGGTGGCCAGAAGAAAGCGCGGATCACGGGCAAAATCGACGTGGCGCTCGTGGTCGTGGTGATCCACCCAGGCGGCCAGCCGGTTTCCGAGGCCGTTGATGAAAGGAATCGTGATTCCGGCGAACGACGAGCCGCCTCCCTCAGAGGCGAAGCCGATGTCGAGAACGACCACCCGGCCGGCCAAGGTGTCGGCATGGGGCAGCTTCCGCGGCGTCAAGAACGCGTAGCGCAGGCCGGTCTCACCCTTGGTCGCGTTCATGGGCGGGTGAAGATAACGGCCACCAGGCGCCCGAGCCACCAGTTTTTTGCTGGTCGACGGGCATCGGCACCATAATCGCGATCTCACTCCCCAAGGAACAAGTCGAGGACAAATGCTGCTTCCGCTTTGGCTGATGCTCGCTACCGCCGCACCGTCGTCTGAGGCCACACCATTCCGAACCACGGTCGAACCGCGCATCGACCCCGTGTTTGGCGACGTGACGGTCCTGCGCCGAACCGTGGATCGCTTCCTGGCGCTGCAGACCGAGATGGACCAGGTTCGCAATGAATTCTCGACAGCGGTTCACAGCACCCTGTCTGAAGTGGCACGACCGACTGGCCTTCACGAAAAACGAGCCGACAGAGTCTGCCCAACTTCGGCCTCGGCCCTGTACGGCCGGGCCCTGGCCGCCGGCGGTCGCTACCTGGGCATCGGCCGCGAGATGGAGTCGCGCTTCCGCGAGATTCGCCGCGCCGACGAGCTGGGCGACGCCGCCGGCCTGACGCCGGACTATCGCCTGAAGGTGAAAAAGGCGAGCCAGATCCACCAGGACATCCTGCGCGACCTGCAAGAAATGCGCGTCGCCTTCTACGTGCAACTGGGCGCCGAACTGCACCACGCCGGGTGCGAGTTCCAGGGACCTGGGGCCGGCCACGTTCTGGCGGCGAGCGCAGAGGATACGACCCCGCCCGACCCGTCCAATCCAGCCGCCTGGACTCTCGATGATTCCGCGGCCGATCCCGAGGCCAGCGGCACCGCGGATCCCAGCCGGACCCTGCGCACACCGCCCAAGACCGCGGACGTTCCCACCACAGCGCCGGCCGTGTGGATCGAAATTGACAACTCGCATTGCGCCCGACCCTCGCAGTTGCAGATCGACGGCCGCGCCTACGGTGCCCTGCCCGGCCACAAGCGAACCTCGGTGCGCACCCACGCCGGTCCGCACGAGATCTGCGTGGTGCCCAGCCAGGAAAAGCAAAGCTGCGGCGAGCCCGGCACCTTGCGCCAGGTGTACTTCTACGAAGGCTGGTCGCTTGCGGTTCGCTGCGATAGATAGGAGTCTAGTGGCAGCCCCAGCTCGTCTGATATGAGGTGGGTCCAGTGCCGGCGTCGGCGGTAGCGTGAGGCACGCCAGCGTCGGAAAGGCGCCCGCAATGTGACACTCCCACGTAGGACCCGATGAGCCTCTTGCCAACGCAGAAGCCGCCTTGGCACTGGACATCCACCGCAGGCGGGATGCAGGGAACACAGGGATCGGGGAGGAAGTGGGCACCTGGGACCTCGCCCCAACCCGCCTTGCCCGACAAGGTCGCGGTCGCCATGCACGAATCGACCGTCACACAACAATCGTCATCGGTGGAACACAACGGCAGGGTTACTGAAGCATGGGCATCGAGGGGCGCAGCGGCGTCCGGCGAAGTCGCTCGACAGGGCGATGCGGAGGACACCTTCGCGGACGTGGTTTCATCGCAAATTTGCGTCCCGGGACGTGGTGGCGTTGGCCCCCCCAAGGCCGGGGTCCAGTATATGGCAGGCCCACTGTCCGTCGCGACTTCATAGCAACCGGTCGCAGCGGGCCAGCCGCAAGAATCCCCCGCAGCCGCGGCACAACACCACAGGGTCGTGGCATTCGGGAAGTAGCAGCCAGCACTCGTTTCGTATCGACGGCCCGTAAAAGGTGTGCATGAGGTATTGGGCGTCACGGCGGTACAGGTTCCATCCACGCTCAACTGACATTGGCGGGGGCCACCCGCCTCGGGTGCCGCGTCCTTGGTCATGTCGGCCACATCAGGCACGACCGCGTCTGCTTGGGGCAGGTCCGCTGCCGCATCCTTAGCCAGGACGGTCCCGTCCGGCGGTGCCGCGTCCTTGGCTGCGATGGCCATGTCAGACGCAGGCGCGTCTTTGGTCGGGACCACATCAGGCGCCGGCGCGTCGACTGAAACGGGGCGGGTGTCGGCGGGCGGGACATCCCGCGCGACTGGCCCAGAGCCATCCGCGGCACCCGAGTCTCTCGCCAGACTTCCCACCTTGTTGTCGGTCGTAGTGCAACCGATGCCGCCGAGGAGGATTGCCAACACAAACGTGTAGCGAAACCGCTGCAAAGTGATGTTCTTCACGGTGATCCTCCTAGGAAAGTGGCTTGCTGTCGCATCTGGAATCAGCGCCGCCGCAACGAAGACAATGCTCGACGTCCATAGTCGCTCCGTTGGCCATTCTACCCGGAGTCTTGGATCCGAAGGGCGACTTGTGGCGGATTGCCGGCAGCCGCTACGGCGTCTTCTCGATGTCAACCCGGGCCGGAGGCGCCCCTGCCTCGCCGAATGACAGCCGTTCCTCGCGGGTGGGTTTCACCAGGGGTTCCAGCAGAGCCAGATTGTGGCGCGCGTCTTCGTTCTGCGGGTCCAGGCGCAGGGCCTCGCGGAAACAGCGCTCCGCCTCGGGCACAAGCCCCACGCGCAATGCCACCACGCCGGTGAAAAACTGGATGGCAGCATCACTTGGCTCTAGGCCCTGAGCCGCGTGCAATTGATTGAGCGCATCCTCGGATCGATTGTTGGAGAACAGTGCCAATGCGTAGTTGTATCGCACCAGAGCCTTTTGTGGCCGGCGCTTGGCTGCGCGACTGAGGAACCACTGCGCCTCTTTGGCCTGACCGCGCCGCAGGGAGATCACGCCCAAATTGCCGTAGGCCTCGCCCAGCATGCCGGGATACTTCGAAGCCTCGGTGAACCAACGCTCGGCCGCGTTCAGATTTCCGGCATCGTAGAACGCGGTTCCCAATAAGAAAGCGGGCCGCGGGTCATTGGGCGCAATCCAGCGCAACTTGCCGTACAGTGACGACGCCTTCTTCAAATCGCCGCGCGCACGCGCCAGATCGCCGCACAACTTCAACGCAGCGGCCGCACGCGGACGGCGGCGCAGGACGTCGTCGTAGATAGCCTCGGCCTCGCTGCGCTTGCCCACGCCCAGGTAGGCCGCGCCCAAATCCATGCGCGCATCGACGCTGTCTGGTTGCAAGCGCACCAATTCTTCAAGGTCAGCCACAAGTTCTGGACCCGCCCGCCGCGAGGCCAGCACCAGGGCCAGGGCCCGGCGCGCCCGCAGATCGTCAGGCGCGGCCTCCAGCACCTTGTTCAGCTCGGCCTGGGCTTGCGCAAGCTGCCCCGCCTCGGCCAGCACCTCGCCATAGGCCCGGCGCATGTCCAAGTCCGCGGGATCCAGTTCCACCAAGCGCGCATAGCGATCGCGCGCGGCTGCCGAGCCTTCATTGCGGTCAAGTGCCGCTAGGCCTGCCAAGGCGGGCAAATAGTCGGGTCGCGACTCAATAGCCACGGACCACATGGCGCGCGCATGGCCGGGCCGCCCGTTCTCCAGATGGATGGCGCCCAGAAATCGCCGGGTCTCGGGAACCTTCGGATCGATGACCAGAGAACGACCGAGGATCTTGATGGCCTCGTCCTGGCTGCGGTGACGGCCGCCGAGTCCAAGATAGGTCGCCACACCCCGACCGTAGAGCACGAAGGCGTAGGGATCGCGGCCGAACCGCTGGGTCAGCACGGACTTGGCTGCGGGCGCCCGATCGCCAAGCGCCTGGCGAAAAGCCGCCAGCGCCGCCTCGACCGCAACCGCGGCCGCTCCGTCCTTGCCTCCGATGCGCGTGACTTCCACTGGGTCCGATGCGCCCGATCCCTTGATCCGAACCGTCACCGCGATCTTCCAGTCGGGCCGCCGCGCGAATTCGCCGCTCACAGTCCAGCGTGGCGTCGCCTGTGGATGGCCGAACAAGGTCTCGCTGCCGACAAACTTGAGCGGCGCCAGATGGCCGAGGCGTTCGGCCACAAGAGCGGGCAATCCCGTCTCCAGGTAGTCAAGCGCACGGAAACCGTTTGCGTTCTTGAATAGCTCGACCACAAAAGTCTCGCGCGGACTGATCGGCTCCGCACGACTTTCAGTGGGACGAGATTCCAGACGCACGTCCTGCGCGGCCAGCACCGCGCCCGGCGCGTTGACGAGAAAAGCAATAGCCGCCGCGCAGGCTGCGCGGCCAAAGAACCAGCCCATGAACCAATACTCCGAGCTTCCCGTCGGAGCGCAAATTTTCAGCCTGTATTTGTTGAAATGTTGACGCCTTCTCCGCCCCGCCGCATATGAACCGAAGGAAAACGAATGTCTCGCCCTCGCGCGGTTCTGCGTTCCACTTTGCGCATTGTCGGCGGCCTGGTCTTGGGCACGGCCTGTCTAGGGGTTGGCCTTGGCTATTGGGTGTATCGCCAGTTTGACTCCGATCTGCCTGCCAACCTGAGCGCGGTGACCGACTACCAGCCGGTACGCGCCAGCCAAATCTGGAGCGCCGACGGCGAGCTCATCGGCGAATTCTTCGTGGAAAAGCGCGTGCTCTTACCCATCGAGCAGGTGCCCGACGTGGTTCGCAATGCCTTTGTCGCCGCGGAAGACGGACGTTTCTACAAGCACGGCGGCGTCGACTACCTGGGCGTGCTGCGCGCGGCCTGGGCCAATCTACGCGCGCGCCAGGTCGTGCAAGGCGGCTCCAGCATCACGCAGCAGGTGGCCAAGATTCTCATCGTCGGCCAGGAACGCTCGCTGGCGCGCAAGGTGCGCGAAGCCCTGCTCGCCTTTCGCATCGAGAAACGGCTGACCAAAGACCAAATTCTTGGCATCTACCTTAACCACGTGTACCTCGGTCACGGCGCCTATGGGTTGGCGTCGGCCGCCACGGCCTACTTCGGCAAGAGCGTGGCTGACCTCACGATTGCCGAGGCTGCCATGTTGGCCGCGTTGCCCAAGGCGCCCGGCAACATTACGCCCTTGCGCGATTTCGACCGCGCCAGTACCCGTCAGCACTACGTGCTCGACCAGATGCGAGAACTGGGGTTCATCACCAAGGCGCAGGCCGAAACCGCCGCGCGGGAGCCCCTGATGCTGGTCTCCCACGCCCGCGCCATGACCAACGTGGCCGCCCCCTATTTCGTCGAGACGGTGCGCAAACATGTAGCCGAACGCTACGGCGACGAGGATCTCCTGCGCCGGGGCTTCCGCATCTACACCACCCTCGACATGCGCCGGCAACGGGTCGCCGAGTCCGCTTTGCGCCGCGGCCTGGAGGACCTGCAGCGGCGGCTCCACTTCGACGGTCCGATTGGCCACCTCGACGTCGAACAGAGACGCCAGCTTGCCGCGGGCCAGCCGCGTCCTGTGGGCCCCGGCGGCTTCACTCTGGACGAGGAACAGTCCCCATTGCTCGTGGTCCTGCCCGACCCGCCGGCTGCCACCGTGGATGCGACCAAGCCCGACGCACGCCTGACTGATCATGATGCAAAGGCGGCTGCGGGCGAGGCCTGGGCGCAACGCCGACGCGCGGCCAAGAATCGCGATGCGCCTCTGTTCGACACCGATCCAGACACCATCTACGCGGCTGCGGTGACCAGTCTGGGAAGAAAGGTAGTGGTCGCCTCGGGAGGCCTCGTGGTGCCTCTCGACCCGCAAAGTGAAACGCAAGCCGTGGCCTGGTCGGGATCGCACGGCGAGCACCTGGGCACCGGGGATGTCTTGCCCGTGTATTTCCGCACCCAAAGCGGCAGCGGCCACGGCCACCGCGACGACTTTCTCGCCCACCTCGCCAGCGCACCGACTGTGCAGGGCGCGCTCATTGCCCTCGATCCATCGAACGGCCACCTGGTTTCCATGGTGGGCGGCTACGACTACAGCAAGAGCCAATTCAACCGGGCCACACAAGCGCACCGTCAGATCGGCTCGGCCATCAAGCCCTTTGTCTACGCCGCCGCCATCGACCACGGAATGACCCCGCTCACCATCAAGTGGGACGCCCCGGTCAAGTTCAAGACCGCGTCTGGCATGTGGTCGCCCCACAACTACAAACCCGACTACCTCGGCCCGGTCACCCTGCGTACCGCGCTGGCCAAGAGCATCAACACGGTGTCCGCTCAACTCGTCGCCCAGGTTGGAATCGACGCCGTCATCGACGTTATGCGCCGACTGGGCATCACATCCAAACTGCCCCATTCGCTGTCTCTCGCCCTCGGCACTCCTGATCTGACCCTGCAAGAAGTCGCGTACGGCCTGGCGGCTTTCCCGGCGGGCGGAAAGCTGGTTTCACCGCTTTTTATCGTCAAGATCGTCGACGCCGACGGCCGCGTCCTGGAAGACCACACCGCGCCCCCGCCGCGTGAGGACCGCCTTTCTCCCGAAACCGCCTACGTCGTCACCGACCTCATGAAGGGCGTAGTCGAGATCGGCACGGGCAAGAAGGCACGCGAATTGGGTAGACCGGCCGCGGGCAAGACCGGGACTTCCACCAACTATCGGGACGCCTGGTTCTTTGGCTTCGTGCCGGAACTGTTGTGTGGCGTGTGGGTGGGGCGAGACGACTTCAAGCCCATCAGCCACGACGCAACGGGCGGACAAACCGCCCTGCCTATCTGGCTCTCGTACATGCAGGAGGCTCTGCGCTCAGTTCCCATACGCGACTTTGAACCGCCGCCCGGGGTGGTTTTCGTGCGGGCTGACCCAGAAAAGGGCGTCCCTGCCACGCCCGACAAGCCGGGAAGCCGCCTGATGCCATTGCGGCGTGGCACCCTTCCTTCGGCCTTCCGCGCCGGCAGCTCGGGGCGTTTCTCGGATGAACGTTTCTAGCCGCCTCACGGCACAACTCCAGGCAAGAATCGTCAGCTAGCGCCTCGCGTCTCTTGACACCAGGGGGCTGACCGATAATATAGCCGCCGCCGAAGAAGTTCCCAGAACCGAAAACTGTTGTGGCTGCGAGCCCGCCCGGCGGACTCGCTCAGGCGGGCCGAAGGGCTCGCGGAGGATGCGATGCAAGGATTAGCGAAGTTCCTAGAAGATGGCGGGACACTGATGTACGTGAACCTCGGGGTCTCGGTGGTCGTGCTCTCCATGATCATCGACCGTCTGATCTTCTTCCTGCTGAAGAGCAGCGTCAATGCGCGCGCCTTCCTCGAGCAGATCCGCAAGCTCGTGCTGGCGAACAACGTCGACCGCGCAGTCAAGCTGTGCTCAGCCACGGCGGCACCGGTAGCTCAGGTTGCCAAGGCAGGACTGCAGCGCGTACACCGGGGCGAGATCGCGGTGGCGCAGGCCATCGAAGAGTCGCTGGTGGACGTGACGCCGCTTGTTAAGAAACGCGTCCAGGTACTCTGGTCGTTGGCGAACATCGCAACCCTGGTCGGTCTTCTCGGTACGGTCGTCGGTCTTATCCGCGCATTCGGCGCAGTCGCCGCTGCCAAGCCGGAAGAGCGAAGCAGCCTCCTCGCCAAAGGCATTTCTGAGGCGCTCAACAACACGGCCATGGGTCTTGGTATCGCCGTGACTTGCATCATCGCACACGCGATCCTTGGCTCCATGTCCAAGCGCCAGGTGTCTGACCTTGAGGCATTCTCGCTCAAGCTGGAAAATCTACTGGCGGAGTCGGCCCACAGCACCGGCGGGGCACCGGCGTCCAAGTAGCCTCATCTCGGCAGGCGGACACACTAACTAGGCAAACATGCGATGACCAGACGGCAAGTTCGGGCCCGCATGCGGCGGATGAGGGAGCATTTCGACGAAGCGCAGGAAGAGAGCGGCGAAATCAACCTTGTCCCCTACATGGACATCGTCACAAACATCATCATCTTCCTGCTCGCTTCGGTGGTGAACCAGGTTCCGCTTGGAACGGTGAACGCTTCTTCACCGACATTCGGCGGCGGGGGCGGCGCGGGCGAGGAAGAGAAGCCTTCCCTCAACCTGACCGTGACCGTCGGCAACTCGGGTTTCACGCTGGCGGGGTCGGGCGGCGTCATGCCAGCCATCCCCAAGCTGCCCAACGGCGAGTATGACTACGTTGCTCTGACGACCAAGCTCACGGACATCAAGAACCAGTACAAAGACGAGACCAAGGCCACTTTCAACGCAGATGCGGGCACGGCCTACGAGATCGTCATCAAGACCTTGGACGCCATGCGCGAGGACAAGGACGGCCATATGCTCTTCCCTGACATTATCTTCGCAGCGGGGATCATGTGATGGGCACTCCGTCTGCGTCGGTTTCGCCCGAGGTTGCTGCCCGCCTGAAAGGCAAGAAGGCGATTCGCAGCTTCGCGCGTAAACTGGCTGACCCCGAAGAAATTAAGGACCTGAACATCACCCCGATGATGGACATGATGACCATCATCCTGGTGTTCTTGCTCAAGAACTTCACTTCGTCTGCCTTGCTGGTCAATCAGGACCAGAACATGACGCTGCCATCGTCCATTACCCGCCTGAACGCCAAGCAAGCGGTCGCCGTCACGATCACCAAGCGCATTGTTTTGGTCGAAGGCGAGCAGGTTGCGCCTATCAGCAGCGGAAAGATCGACCCGGCGTACAAGCGCGAAGGCGACAACAGCTACTACATCACGCCGCTCGTCGATATGTTGACTCGGGTGGCGCGCAGGGAAAAGAAGGTCGCAGAGATGACGGGCCAGAAATTCGACGGCGAGTTGACCATCGTCGCGGATCGGTCCACGCCCTACCGCCTCCTCACTGAAATTCTCTACTCCTGCGGCCAGGCCGAGTACGCGAACTATCGCCTGCTCATCCTGAAAAGCCGAGAGTAGCGAGCCTCCGGCGGGAAAGTCCGCCAGAAGGTCTGGCCTGCGAATTGTGGGTCGAGTGGGCGTGCGCGATCAATGCTAGAACTCGGTACGATGTTCGGTCGATTCCGCCCTCTCCTTTTCGTTCTAGCGCTGGCCGGCACGGCTGCGTTCCAGCCGTCAACCCCGCCACGCCAGCGCAGCGCCATCCTGGTCTCATGGGACGGGGCTTCGCGCGATCGCATCAACGATTGCCTGAAACGCAGCCAGTTGCCCAACCTGGCGCAGCTGATTAAAGAGGGACGCATGGTGGACATCGAGGTGTCGGGCCATATCACCGACACCAGGGCCGGCCACGCGCAGATGCTCACCGGCTACGATCCCAGTGTCACGGGCGTAGTGTCCAACGCCCGTTTTCAACCCATCCCGGGCGGCCTTTCGATCTTTGAAAGACTGCAACAGGCTTTTGGCAAGAAGAACATCGCCACCATGATGGTGACCGGCAAGGCCATGGGGCTCGGCCCAGGCGAGGTCAGACTTCCCAGCCAGGCACAGGCGGCCGGCCCGACCAAGGCGCTTCTGGCCGGCGAACAGAATCCACTAGGGCAGCCTTTCCACCTGGTCAAGAGCAGCCTGACCGCGTGGGATGGGGACATGCCGCGCGACGCTCGCGGCGTCGGACAGAAGACACTGGCACTCATCGACAAATTCGGCCGCAAAGGTCGATTCTTCCTCTTCGTCCACTTCGGCGATGGGGACGTCAACGGCCACAAGTACGGCGAGGACTCCCAGGAATACAGCGATGCCCTGGTGGCCCTCGATGTTTGGTTGGGACGCATGTTAGCCGAGCTCAAGACCGACGGGCTCTACGATCAAACCGCCGTCTACGTCACCGCCGACCATGGTTTCGACCCGGGAACCACCCACCACAACAAGGCGCCCCACATCTTCCTGGCCAGCAACGATCCGCTGGTGGCATCACCCGGCGAACAGCGAGACATCACGCCCACGGTCTTGCAAGCCCTCGGCGTGGACATCAGCACCATCGCCCCTCCCCTGCCCGGCAAGTCTCTGCGGAAAGCAGAGTAGTGCTAGCCTCGATCGAGCAGGAATCTCTCGATGGCGGCCCGCTTGACTTTGCGTGCCTCGAAGAAATTCTCAAAGTAGTAGAGGATCTGGCTGTCGCGGATGGTCCACAGACGATCGTGCCCCTCGGCATCGACGTTGAATCTACGCTCCACGACTGAACCGCCTGTCGCCCACGCCTCGCGCCGGGCTTCCTCCCGGTCGATGAAGAGAAGGGGCCGCTCCTTTCCCGGGACATTGACCGCAAAGAGAATTCGGGCGTTCCACCCCGTGACGTCATAGGCGAACGCGCCTGCGACCTGCACAGCCACGGACCAGGACAGACAGACGGCGAACGCGACCCCAAAGGTGCGACGTTTCCGAATCTCCTCGGCAACTGGGATAGCCAAGAAGGCGAGCAAGGTCACCGCGTCTGTCAGTAGCCGCGGCCCGTAGCACCAGCCGCCCCACCAGCCGTGCCAGCGCACCACCACGAAGCAAAGAGCCAGCGCCGTCAGCCCCACGGGTCGCAGGGCAGAAAAGCGGCTATCGCGAAAGACGCGCACGAGCCCCCAGAAGGTCGCGATCATCACCGGCGAGAACACGAGCAAGCCGCGTGATGGGCTTACCAGGATCCCCGCGAACCCTCGCCACAGAGGCGTCATGAAGAAACGGCTGGCGGCGCTGGCCGGCCCCTCGGCCGCCATGGCCATCGGAATCAACGTGGCTTCCACCGGTACCTGTGCGCTGCCAGTCGCGCCACCCGCATCCACCTGTCCGAACACGATGAGCGTACCGAAGTAGTGCAGGTTGTACACCGCCAGCAGCAGAATCACGGGCGTGCCGCCGGCCACGCAGCGAAGCAGCGCCCGGCGATCACGAATCAGATAGGTGATCCCAACGATCGCGATGGCGAGGGCAGCGGTCGGTCGGCAGGCAAAGGCCAGGGTGTAGCTCAGCCCAACCCAGTAGGCTGCGCGTGGCCGTTCCTTCTGCATCAGGAAGTAGGTTCCCAGGGCCAGGAAGAACTCCATCGGTCCGTGTTGCCAGAGCGTCTGGCTGCCGGCACTCCACACGCAGGTGCCGAGGCCGTAGGCAAGCGCTAGCCAGACTGCCGTTCCCCGCCGCAGATATGGCAGGGCAGCGAGAAAAAGCAGGACCGCGCTAGCCGCCACGGCACAGGACGCCGCGACCTTGCCGCAAAACCACAGGATAGCGGCCGATGGCCGGTCGTAGAAATCTCGGGCAAACGGATAAACCGCGGCAGCGAACGGCACGGCGAACAAACCAGCTGCCGGGCCATACCGGTTGGCGAAGACACCGGGATAGCGCGTCTTCATCAAAAAATAGCACGGGTTCGGCTTGTCCAGTTCCCCGCGTCCATACGCCCACCGGATGGGTTCACCATTCAATCCGGAGTCCCAAGAATGGAAGGTAGCGTTCTCATAGCCTCGGGAAGTCTTGAGGCGCCACTCGAACATGAAGGGATCTTCTTCCGGCGTGAAGACCATTTTGCCACGACTAACCAGCTTGCCCGCTAGGCGAACGTTGGCGGTGGCATCGGCGCCCGGAAGGACATCGCCGTTGGCCAGATACGCGGCGAGCAGCAGGAGAAAGATCAACGCCGCCTGCACGGGTGTACGCGCCAGGGCCAGCCGGACCCGACTGGCCCCCCCTGTAGCGCGCGCCGAGGACACCCCGCGACGGCCACCGTCAACTGACCGCCCCTGGGTTTCGGACGCCGGCTTCCTCCGGTCCTGCGCAGGTCTATTTGATCGTCGGCTCACGAAAACGTCCCAGCCTACCGCGCAAGCGGTGGCCTACCAACAGGCAGGTGAACACCAGACTGCTGTACAGCAAGTACCCCAGGTGCAAGCCGACCGCGATCACGGCGAAACGCGCGCCGCCACTGCGAAGAAAGAATGCGAAGAGATCAGCATTGAGCGCTACCGCGGCCCCGGTTGAAAACAAGACACCCAACGCGGACCATCCCGCCATCTGGGCGGAACCGCCTAGCCCGAACCCGAGAGCCAGCAGCGCGCATCCGACCAACGCCCAAGCGGCAAGGGCGGCCAAGCGGCTGCGCCAGTCGAGGTTGAGGTCGGAAGGCAATCGTCCTTGGCGAAGAATGAGCCGCGTCCAGGGAATCGCGCGGGCGAAGATGTCGGTGCGCCAAAGGTTCATCAAGGTCCAGCGTTTGAGATGCGTGGCCTGCACCTCGGGACACAGGCGGATGCGATGACCCGCCTGTCGCAAGCGAACGCCGAGCTCGATGTCCTCAATGCTGGGCCGGATGTAGCCCTCATCGAACCCACCGGCTGCCAAGAACACCGTGCGCCGAAGGGCGCCGCATCCCGCCCAGAACGTCCCAGCCTCGCGGCAGCCATGTTGATGGACATAGTGGTGCAGCAGGTTCTTGTACAGGCTGGCCGCACTGCGCGCGGGGGGATCGTCGTCGTAGCAGCCAAAC